>ENA-UEYL01000606-UEYL01000606.1-human-gut-metagenome-genome-assembly--contig:-NODE-606-length-35785-cov-14.071245_pt1 | contig 35785 bp, 24 predicted proteins | sample MGYA00242941_ERZ507946 | MGnify/ENA primary metagenome ERZ507946 (study PRJEB26167, sample SAMN06115482) | human gut metagenome | host: Homo sapiens | place: China:Guizhou | collected 2015-03-11...
AGCGTCGTACCTTCGGCCCGGACCCACTCGCCGTCGATACGCGTGCGGATGGGATCGTTGTCGAAGTCGAACTCCACATCGGAGTTCTTTTCGCAGACCATGTCCATGTGCGACTGGAGGATCACGGCTGCGCGCTCCTCCATGCCCGGCGTGGCGGGCTTGCGCATCACGACGTTGCCGATGGCGTCCTTTTTATATTCGATATGGTGCTTTTTGGCGAAATCGACCAGAAAATCAATGATTTTGCCCTCCTTCTTCGAAGGACGCGGCACACGCGTGATGGCGTCGAACTGTTCCCAGACAAGACGCGGTTCCAAAGAGGTTATTTCCGACATAGATTTTTCCATTTTTGCAAAGTTAGGAAAAAATCCGTAACTTTGACAATATAAAATACAGGAACGAATGGATTTCAGAATAGGACACGGATACGACGTACACGCTCTGGCCGACGGCCTGCCGCTGGTTCTGGGAGGCGTGGAGATCGCCCACACGAAAGGGTGCGTCGCCCACTCGGACGGAGACGTGGCGATCCACGCCCTGTGCGACGCCCTGCTGGGCGCCGCGGCGCTGGGCGACATCGGGCTGCACTTTCCCGACACGTCGGCCGATTTTGCGGGCATCGACTCGAAGATCCTGCTGCGCCGCGTGGCGGAACTGCTGCGCGAAAAGGGCTACGAGATCGGGAACGTGGACTGCACGATCCGCGCCCAGCAGCCCAGGTTGCGGCCGCACATCGACGCCATGCGCCGTGCGATGGCCGGCGCAATGGGCGTAGACGACGACCGGGTGTCGGTCAAGGCCACGACCACGGAGCATCTGGGCTTCGAGGGGCGCGAGGAAGGCATCTCCGTCTCCGCCGTGGCGCTTATTTACCGTCCTGCGGACAGGAAATAATTCAGAATTCAGAATTGCTTATATTTGTACGATCAAACACCAAACCGCGACGCCTATGAAGCAGTAGAAAACAACCTTTCAACTCCGTGCCTGCGGGCACACGACATATAAAAAGCGCATCGGCTTTTCTTCTTACGTCGGAAAATTGGACACTTTCTAACAAGTAAGGGACTAAAGGCGATGCTCGCGCTGTTTTACGGCGCGGGCATTTCTTTCATCTTACTTGTAGGTCGTCCAATACCTCCGACGTGGATAAAGGAATTTGTCCGCGTTTTTTATTGACTCAACTTATGTCTTTCTTTTTTAAATTGATTATTATGGGCGAATTATTGACCCAGGTAGCTTTGATTGCTTATCTGTTGCTGATTGAATATAAAGTTTACAACAATTACGATAAACTATACCGTTCTTTCTTTAGGATTATGGATAGTCATCACGAACCATACGGTAAATGGCAGTTCATTGTATTTTTCATTTTGGGAATATTATTATCGCTATCGTCATTTATAGATAACGTAGCTACATCCGATAAGACTGTCTATAATTCGGCGATTATTGTAATAGCCTTTACCGTAATGCTATATTCATTGGGAGAGTGTATTTTCCGCTTCAAAAGTTTTAAAGCGGCAGTCGGTCGGTTTACATTTCTTCTTATCTTATGTCTATTCAGCGCGACAGGAGGATTCTTCATACTGCTTTTGGGTATCTTGGCTCTCATAGCAGTCTTCGTTTTTTTATTGATTCGAGTGGGTTTGAGTGTAAACCTGAACTCTGAAAAGAGTAAAACCCAGTCCGGCGGCTGCAAATACCGCAAAGACGGCTGGTGCACGCAGATTCGCAACTCTGGAAACCGGTGTCCCTATCACGGCGGATTCGAAAACTGCGAATACATTCATTATTAAGCACCTATATGAACAACAAACGGCTGCCCACGGGCAGCCGTTCATCAATCCATCCTGCGATACCGCGGATCGCCGGCCCGCTTGTTCCACAGCCAGCCGACGTAGCGCATCGTGACGTCGGGCGTCAGGAGCGTCAGCACCGTTTCGCCCGTGGCGGTCGAGACGGCGAAATCGGCGTGGTAGAGCGTGTTGCCGTCCGAAATATTGAAGGAGACCGACCAGCCCCACTGCACGCGGGCCGCCCGGTAGTCGCGGACCGACATCGAATCGAAATTCAGCATCTCGACATACTGGGTGATGCCCCGTTCGGTAGGCAGGTGCACCTCGACATGGTCGACGAACACCCCGAAAAAGAAGTAGTCGGCATAGATCGAACGGATCATTCCGCCGGGTAGCTGCTGCATCGAGTTGGGGAAGAACATATAGTCGCGCGACTGCACCAGCGAGTCGATCTTCGCGGCGTAGACCCGGGCCTTATAAGCCCTGCGCTGGGCGCGGTCCATCCCCGCCGCAGGCTCCTCGTAGACGGTCGTATGCTCCACGACCTGCACCGGGGCCTGCTGCACGGGAACGATCGTCGTCTGCGGCACGCTGTCCGCGGCGGAAGTTTCGAGCGTATACTGCGGGGTCTGCGCGACGGCGGCGCAGGCAATGAAAGAGAGTGCGCCGCAGGTGGAAAAAACGGAGTGTTTCATAAGTCGGACATCGGATTGAACGGGAAAAAAGCCCCGCCTGAGGCGGGGGTTCGGGGATCGCCGGAGCGGCAAACGGACAGCGCAGCGGATACGGCTGCCCGGGATGGGTCCGGCAAAATGAATTTACGTCAATAGAGCTGCGAAATCGAACCCGTATACTGCACGGGGTTATACCACGGATTGGTGATCGTCAGCGTAGCCCCGCCCGTGCGGGAGAAGATTTCGAAGGTGAACGTGTAGGTCGACGCCGAGAACAGCGAGGTCGAGAAGGTCACCATCCAGCCTTCGTGCGTCTGCTCGGTGATATAGCCCTGCAAATCGGAAACGGTGTAGTTGATGATCGTCACATAGTAAGGCGGCACGTAACCCTTGATGTAGGGAAGCGTGATGTCCGCCGTTCCGTCCCACATGCCGACGTTGAACGCGGGGTTCATAATCTGGCGCATCGGACCTGCGGGCTGACGCTGGAAGGTGGTCGGGTTGAACTGGAAGTTGCGCGACAGCACGAGCGAGTCCATGAACTTCTCGTAGTTGGCGATACGTTCCGCACGGCGTTTCTCGCGCACCTCGCGGCGTTCTTCCTTGGGCGACAGCACTTTTTTCTGTCCGATCACGGTAACGGCCGCCGCACAGAGCAGCAGGCCCACAACGATAATGACTGTTTTTTTCATAGCACATAAGGTTTGTTACGGCTATGAAAGCAAATTTTGTGCCGGAAGCGGGATCATGGGCCACTTTCCGCTTCCGGACACCGTTGCCGTCTCGGGCGTCGGCGTTTGCATACGCCGCCCTCCCTCGGGACGAGTTTCAGAGCCTCACGGCAGAGCGCCCCGCCGGACAGACGGAGACGCTACAACCCCAGCTTTTTGAGGAACTGACCCGTGTAACTGCCCTCGCACTGCGCCACCTCGTGCGGCGTGCCCGCGACGATGATCTCCCCGCCGGCCGCCCCGCCCTCGGGACCTATATCTATAATATGGTCGGCGACCTTGATGACATCGAGGTTGTGTTCGATGACGATGACCGTATTGCCGCGGTCGACGAGCTTGTTCAGCACCTCCAGCAGCAGACGGATGTCCTCGAAATGAAGCCCCGTCGTAGGCTCGTCCAGGATATAGAGCGTGCGGCCCGTGTCGCGCTTCGAAAGCTCGGACGAGAGCTTGATGCGCTGGCTCTCGCCGCCCGACAGCGTCGTACAGGGCTGGCCGAGCGTCAGGTAGCCGAGGCCCACCTCCTGAATGGCCCGGAGCTTCTGGTAGATATTGGGGATGTTCTCGAAAAACTCCACGGCCATGTTGACCGTCATGTTCAGCACGTCGTCGATATTTTTGCCCTTGTACTTCACTTCGAGCGTCTCGCGGTTGTAGCGGTGGCCGCCGCACGCCTTGCAGCGCACGTAGACGTCGGGCAGGAAGTTCATCTCGATGGTCTGCACGCCCGCCCCGCGGCACTCCTCGCAGCGGCCGCCCTTGACGTTGAACGAGAAACGCCCGGCCTTGAAGCCGCGGATCTGGGCGTCGGGCGTCATCTCGAACAGCTTGCGGATGTCGGAAAAGACGTTCGAATAGGTCGCGGGATTCGACCGCGGAGTGCGCCCGATGGGCGACTGGTCGACGACGACCAGTTTGTCGATATGTTCGAGGCCCTCCGCCCCGTCGTACTCCAGCGGCTGGTCGAAGGAGCGGTAAAGCTCTCTGGCGAGAATCGGCCGCAGGGTTTCGTTGACGAGCGTCGACTTGCCCGAGCCGCTGACGCCCGTCACGCAGATGAACTTGCCCAGCGGAAATTCCGCCGTGACGTTCTTGAGGTTGTTGCCCCGCGCGCCGCGGATCACGATGCGCCCGCCCGTTCCCTTGCGCAACGTTTCGGGAATTTCGATCCGCCGGCGTCCCGTCAGGTAATCGGCGGTGATGGTGTCGGACCGGAGGATGTCGTCGAACGTCCCGGCGGCCACGATGTTGCCGCCCTTGCGCCCGGCGCGGGGTCCCACGTCGACGATGAAGTCGGCGGCGCGCATCATGTCCTCGTCGTGCTCGACGACGATCACCGAGTTGCCCGCGTCGCGCAGCTCTTCGAGGCTGCGGATCAGCCGCTGGTTATCGCGCTGGTGCAGGCCGATCGACGGCTCGTCGAGGATATAGAGCACGTTGACGAGTTTCGAGCCGATCTGCGTGGCGAGGCGGATGCGCTGGCTCTCGCCACCCGACAGCGAACGCGACGAACGCGCCAGCGAGAGGTAGCCCAGCCCCACGTCCATCAGGAACCGCAGGCGTTCGCGGATCTCCTTGACGATCTCCTGGGCAATCTTCCACTCCTTCTCCGAGAGCTGTTTTTCGATGGTGGGAACCCACTCCGAGAACTCGGAAATCGACATGGCCGACACCTCGGCGATGTTCTTCCCGGCGACGCGGAACTGCAACGACTCCTTCCGCAGGCGCGAACCGCCGCAGACCGAACATTTGCGGTAGACGAGGAACTGGTCGCGCCACTTCTGGCCATGCTTCGAATCGTCGTCCTCGGTGCGGCCGATGTACTCGGCCACGCCCTCCCACGAGAGGAACTGGCGTCCGCCCGAAGACGAGAACTCCTGCAAGTCGACCGTCAGCGGCTCGGAATCGCCGTAGAGCACGGCGTTCAGCGCCTCCTCGGAGAAACTTTCGACAGGATCGTCGAGCGTGAAATCGTAACGGCGGCCCAGCATCTCCAGAATGGCGAAAAGCATGTTGTTGCGGTACTTGCCCAGCGGTCCGACGGCCCCTTCGCGCAGCGAGAGGCGGGCATCGGGAATAATCTTCCCCACGTCGAAAACCGCCTCCTCGCCCAGTCCGTTGCAATGGGGGCAGGCGCCCTTGGGCGAGTTGAACGAGAAGGTGTGCGGCGCGGGGTCCTCGAAGGCCACGCCCGTCGAGGGGCACATCAGGTGGCGCGAGTAGAAACGCTGCTGCCCGGTCCCGTAGTCGTGGACGGCCATCGTGCCCTTGCCCTGGCGCATCGACTCCTTCAGCGAGGTCATCAGCCTTTCGCGGGACTCCTCGCTGACCACGAGGCGGTCGACCACCAGGTCGATGGTGTGTATCTTGTAGCGGTCGAGGCGCATGCCCGACGATATTTCGCGGATCTCGCCGTCGATGCGCGCATAGATGTACCCCTTCTTGGCCAGCGACTCGAACAGTTCGCGGTAGTGGCCCTTGCGGCCCTTGACGATGGGGGCCATCAGGGCGATCTTACGCCCGGCGAAGCCCGTGAGAATCAGCTCGGCGATCTGGTCGTCGGTATAATGGACCATCTCCTCACCCGTCACGGGCGAATAGGCCCGCGACGCCCGCGCGTAAAGCAGGCGCAGGAAGTCGTTGATCTCGGTCACGGTGCCCACCGTCGAGCGGGGATTCTTGTTGGTCGTCTTCTGTTCGATGGCCACCACGGGGCTTAACCCCGTGATCTTGTCCACATCGGGACGCTCCATCGTCCCCACGAACTGCCGCGCGTAGGTCGACAGCGTCTCCATGTAGCGCCGCTGCCCCTCGGCGTAGATCGTGTCGAAGGCCAGCGACGATTTGCCCGACCCCGAGAGGCCGGTGACGACTACCAGTTTGCTGCGCGGAATTTCGAGGTCCACGTTCTTGAGGTTGTGAACCCGGGCGCCCAGTATTTTGATCGTATCTTCCATTTCAGGTATGTAAACGTGCGGAACGTCCGGTTTATTGGATCGCAAATCAGCAACGTGCAAAGATACGTTTTTTTTCAATACATTGTCTTCTCCGCAGTTGTCGCGGTCAGGGTTCCGACGCTGAAAAAACGAAGTCCGCCCGAATGCCTTGCTGCATTTCGGACGGACTTTACACGAATCACCGGTATTAACGGCCCTACTCGTAGGTCTGGAGGATATACCAGTTATCGGAAGGATTCTCCGGGAACGACACGTCGACGCGCGTAGGATACCCTTCGGCGTCGAATTGGTAGGTCAACGCACCGTCGGCATCCGCATGTACCGACATCAGGTGCTTGCAGGAGACGCCGAGCACGCCGATCCACTGACCCAACTGATCGAAAACATCGGAAGAGCCGAATATATCGGGTGTAACGATCGGATACATGTAGCCGCCCTTGTTCTCCCGGGCCGAATAGCTGTACGTGCTATGGTCCGTCTCGCGGGTGATAATATCGGCCTGGTTGAAAACACCGTCGCCGTTATGGTCGTGATGGTAATATTTATGCCCGTCATACTCATCATAACTGCCGTCGCAGGTGTGCACGCTCTCGGAATAAGTGCTCACCACATTCCCGTTCACCCACGTGGCATTGCAAAACCCGTCGAGTTTCCCGGCATTGTCCGTCATCCGATAGGAGACCAGCTGCCTCTGGTTGTTATAAGTATAGTATATTTTATAGAGCACGACGCCTTTGTGCTGAATAACCGAAGAGCGGGCCAGCCCCGCCGCATTGAGCGTATAGGTAACCTTAAACACGCCCGGCTCTCCGAGGGTTTCGCCGCCTTCGAACTGATACCAGACTTTGCCATCCTCGTAATTGATCGGAATTTCCAGCGTCAGGCCGCCCTGTGTTACCTTAATCTTTGACATCCGCCGATTCGCATCGTAACTGTATTCGATGGCGCCGTTTCCCTCCGTAGGATCTTTCGACTCGACCCGTTTGATCTTCTTATCCGCCGACGCCGGGGGAGTTACGAAACGCTGCTCGTCGAGTTCCGCCGCGGAGGGAGTTCCGCCGGTCGGGGCGATCGTCATGGAGGCTTTGCCGTTCCCCACGTCGCTGATGGTGATTTTGCCGAAATCGCTCAACGTGAGTTCGTGCAGATCGGCGGCAACGGAATAGGCGCCCGAAAGCAGATAGATATTGTTCTCCGCAGCCCGGGTAAAGGGCGTTTTGGATAAAAACGTATAAAGGCCGTCGGTTGTGAACTCGAGCGAAACATAGTTCGAACTCTCCGCAAAAGTCCACACTTTGGCGATAGCCTGCTTCAGTTTGGCCTCGGTGTCGGGATATTGCTCCTTCCCGGCGGCGGCCTGCGTGACATCAATCGTCGCCTTTTCACTCCCGGCCGTCACCGTAATCACCGCCGGCGTCGGAGCTGTTTCCGACGTATTGGGATCGGCGGAAACCGTAAACTGACCCTCCCCCGCAGCGACCTTGCACCAGCTTTGCGAAGACTCGGCTTTCCACGCCGGTTGATTGGTGACGACCTTTACGGTGAAGGTCTCCGTCGCCGCAGCCGTAAAGGCAATCGCAGTTTGGGGACTGACCGACAAAGTCGCCTTATCCGGAGCCGGATCGTCCTTCTTGCATCCCGACAGCAGCAGCATCGCCGCCGACAGAACGGTTGTGATAAATTTGAATTTCATACGTATTTGCTTTTGAGTGAGTGTGATTTCTGCGGACATCCGGCCAAAATCAGCTCCATCACGGCCGTATCGTTACATGTAAAACAAAGGTATTCAAATTCCGCTGAATTCAAAATAAATCGGTGGAAATAATCGTCCGAAAGGCAAAATAGCGGGCGGCAGCGTTACCGCACACGCATCGTACGTTTATTTTAAAACGAATTCATCGGCGTCCCGCCATGCGGGGAATTTTTCGCGGAACGCCGCCAGCGCCTCCGTGTCGAACACGCCCGTCAGAATCCGTTCCCCGCCGCCGGCTTCGGCCATCGTGCGGCCCTTGAAGTCGACCAACGCCGAATCCCCGGCGTAACGGGCCGCAGGGTCATCCCCCACCCGATTCGCCCCGGCCGCATAGCACTGGTTTTCGATGGCCCGGGCGCGCAGCAGCGTCCGCCACACTTCGCGCCGCGGCGCAGGCCACGAGGCGCAGCACAGAATGGCGTCGTAATCGCCCCGGCAACGGCTCCAGACCGGAAAACGCAAATCGTAACAGACGAGCAGCAGGAACCGCACGCCTCCGTATTCGACCACCGCACGGCTGCCGCCGGGCGTGTACTGGCGCGCTTCGCCGCCGGGTGCGAACAGATGGCGTTTATCATAGCCGATAAATTCGCCCGAGGGTTTCACGAAATACATCCGGTTGTAGAAACGGCCGTTTTCGGCAACGGCGACGCTGCCTGCGACCGCCTTGCCGTATCGGGCGGCCCAGCGGCGCAGGGCCGTGACGACCGCCCCGCCGGCCCCGTCGGCCACTCCGGCGGGATCGAGCGTGAAGCCCGTGGCGAACAGTTCGGGCAGCAGCACGACATCCGCTTCGGCGGCAGCGACCATCGGTTCGAGCCGCGCGAGGTTCCGCGCGGGCTGTTCCCAGGCGATGTCACACTGGCAGAGGGCGATGCGGAGTTCCACGAAAATCAGAGCTTATAGACGGTCAGCGACGACACACGGTCGCGCTGGTGGAAAAGCGTCACCCGGCAGGGCACGAAATCCGACGCCGCACAGCGCCACAGGTCGATGAACTGCTGGGGATTGCGCTCCGTGAGCGGGAACCACGAACTCTGCACCTGCACCATGATCCGGTGTCCGGCGCGGAACGTGTGGGCGATGTCGGTCGTGCGGAAAGGCACGGTCTCGGGGTTGCCCGGCACGAAGGCTTTCGGACGCGTGAAGCCGTCGCGGTAACGGCCGCGCACCACGTCGCCGCGGACGAGCATCTGCATGCCGGCCTTTTCACCCTCGTCGGGGTAAACGTCGATCAGTTTCACGACGAAATCGGCATCCGAGGTCGAAAGGGCCACTTTCAGCGAAGCCTCGACCGGACCGGCAAGGGTCACGTCTTCCGCAAGAGGTTCGGTCACGAACGTCAGCACGTCCTTGCGGCCCTCCAGAAACCGCTGGTCGGCGATCATATACTCCTTGGGACGCCGCGTGCCGGAGGTTGCGATATACGGCACGGGGTCGGCAGGATCGGACGTATAGCTCGTCGAGGAGTTTTTCACCGTCGGTTTTTCGGTCGTGATGCGGCCGCCGTCGGCGAGGTAAAGAGTCAGTTTGCGGGCCTCGGAAGGCGTCCAGCGGCCGAACGTATGCCAGCGGTTGTCGCCCGACGAGAAAGCCGCCACGGGCGGCAGCCGGTCGACCGTATCGCGCGCCCAGAGGTAGCAGTCGAAAAAGGGCGCCTCGAAATGTTCCATATAGTAGGCTCCGGAGGCCTCCTCTCCGAAATCGAAGTCGCCCAGCGTACGCCCGTCGCCGCGCCATGCCCCGTGGGCCCACGGCCCGACGACCAGATGGAGCGGAGTCCGGGCGCTCTGGCGCAGGACGGCTTTGTAAAGGTTCCAGGCCCCGTAGCAATCCTCGGCGTCGAACGTGCCGCCCACGACCAGCATCGCGGGACGGATGTTGTAGCAGGCCCGGCGCGTGTCGCGCGCGCGCCACCACTCGTCGTAGTCGGGATGTTCGGCCATCTCTTCCCAGAACGCATTGGGTGCCAGAAGTTTCGTCAGGTCGGCCCGCGTGGGGCGCTCCGTGAGGAAGAACGTGCGTTCGTCGGGCGAGATCGTCAGCCCGCGCCGCGGCATCTTGTCGGTCGGCTCGTGTCCAGCGGGCGTGTTCATCGAATTGAGGAACCGCACGGCGTCGCTCAACATCAGCACGCCGTTGTGGTGCACGTCGTCGCCCATGTACCAGTCCGTAACGGGGGCCTGCGGCGAAACGGCCTTCACGGCCGGATGCCCGCTCAAACCGCCCATCAGGGCGTAGAATCCCGGGTAGGAGCATCCCGCGAAACCCACACGGCCGTTGTTGCCGGGAATGTTCTTCACCAGCCAGTCCACCGTATCGTAGCTGTCCGTCGTCTCGTCCACGCTGCCGAAGCCCGCGGGACGCACGTGCATGAACTCGCCCTCGCTCATGTAGCGGCCCCGGACGTCCTGCCGGACGATGATGTAGCCGCGGTCGACGTAGCTGCGCATGTAGCCTTTTTCGAAGCTGCCGGGAAACTGTCCCTCGCCGTAAGGTCCCGTACCGTAAGGCGTCCGGAAAATGATTATCGGGGCCTTGCCGGGGGCCTTGGGCGTGAAGACCGAGGTGTGCAGGCGCACGCTGTCGCGCATGGCGATACGGTATTCGGCCTTGTCGTAAAGCGTGCTGACAGGCTGGGCGCACGCGGCGGCCGCTACCAGCAATCCCGCCCAGAGCAGGAACAGAAATCGGCGTAGTTTCATCATTTCGGGAGATTTTTACGTTTCGTAAAGATACGGTTTTTCGGCCAATCCGCAAAACTTTCGCTCCGCAAGCCGGCAAATCCGCCGCATCTTCCGGCAGTACGGCCCGCGAAGTTTGGATTCGGACGAAAATAAACGTACTTTTGCAGCGTATATACCGGAAAAACCATGTTGAAAGCAGGACGCATACAAACCCTCACCGTAAGCCGCGTATCGGAATACGGCCTATACCTCGCCGACGAGGAGCAGAACGAAGTGCTGCTCCCCAACCGCTACACTTCGCTGACGGACAAGGTCGGCGACCGGAAAGAGGTCTTCCTCTACCACGACTCGGAGGACCGCCTCGTGGCGACGACCGAAACGCCGCTGCTGCGCGAAGGCGAAGCGGGCTATCTGCGCGTGGTGGACAAGACGGCCCACGGGGCTTTCCTCGACTGGGGACTGCACGGCAAGGACCTGTTCCTCCCCAACCGCAACCAGCAGGGCGGCATCCTGGCCGGACACAGCTACATCGTCTACCTCTACGAAGACAACATCACGGGCCGCTGCGTGGCCACGACCAAACTCAAGAGTTTCATAAACAACGACCTGATCACGGTGAAACCCCGCGAGGAGGTCTCGCTGCTGGTGGCCTCGGAGAGCGAAATCGGCTTCCGCGTGATCGTCAACAACCGCCACTGGGGCATGATCTACCGCAACCAGATCTTCCGTCCCGTGGCCGTCGGCGACCGGCTGAAAGGCTACGTCAGGCGTATCACCGAGGACAACCGCATCGACGTGAGCCTCCAGCAGACGGGATTCGCGCAGGTGAAGGACTCGGCGGAGGTGCTGCTCCAGCTGGTCCGCGACAACGGCGGATTCCTGCCCCTGAACGACGACAGCGCCCCCGAGGAGGTGACGCGCCTCACGGGAACGAGCAAAAAGGTTTTCAAACGCTCGCTGGGCATGCTCCTCAAGCGCGGCGCGGTCGAAGCCGGCGAAAAAGGCATCAAAATCCGGAAACATGGCGAAGATTAACACCGCGGAGCGCGTTTCGGCGGAAGCCTCGGACAATTTCGTTTTCCAGCGCTCGCTGCTGGCCTACCACGCCGCCTCGGCGCGCATCGCGGGCGACGTGCTCGAAATCGGAACCGGAGCCGGCTACGGCATCGAGGTAGCGGCGCCCCGGGCGCGGCGGTTCGTCACCGTCGACAAGCACGCCCCGGCGCCGGAACTGCTCGACCGCCCCAACGTCGAGTTCCGGCAGGCAGTGGTCCCGCCGCTGGACTTCCCCGACCGAAGTTTCGACTGCGTGATCTCGTTCCAGGTGATCGAGCATATCAAACGCGATGCGGAGTTCGTGCGCGAAATACACCGGGTGCTGCGCCCCGGGGGACGGTTCATCGTGACGACCCCCAACGCCCCGATGTCGCTCACCCGCAACCCGTGGCACGTGCGCGAATACACGGCCGAACAACTCCGCAGGCTGCTCGCCGCACGGTTTTCGGAGATCGAGACCCTCGGGGTCTTCGGCAACGAAAAGGTGATGGACTACTATGCGGAAAACCGCCGCGGCGTCGAACGCATCACGCGCTTCGACATTCTCGACCTCCAGCACCGCCTGCCGCGCTGGATGCTGCAAATCCCCTACGACATCCTCAACCGCATGAACCGCCGCAAGCTCCTCCGGGAAAACACCGGGCTGACGACCTCGATCCGCATGGACGACTACCACATCGAACCGGTGAGAGACGGTTGTTTCGACCTGTTCTACATCGCGGTGAAATAAACGAGGGAGGTTTTCGGAAACCTCCCTCTCTTTTTCTATTTCAGCGTCACCCCGAGGCTCTGCCCCGCGCGGAGCCTCTTGCGGACGACCTCCCGCCCGTCCTGCGTTACGGCGACCTCCATCCCCTTCGCCGCACGGCGCACCTCGATGTCGAACGCCGAGCCGAAGGCGCGCACGTTGCGCAGGTTCATGCGGTCCCACGCCGCGGGCAGGCGCGGCGTCAGGGTAAACGACCGGAACCCCGTCGGACGGATTCCGAACACCCCTTCGGTCAGGATGCGGCAGTAAAGGCCGCTCTCGGCCGAAAGATGACGCTGGGAACCTTCGGGCCACGCCTCGATGGCGTAGGGAACATGGTCGCCCAGCAGGCGCACCCCGGAATAATAGGACAAATAGCCGGTGGCCTTCTCGGTCTCGCCCGAGGCGTAGACCCCGCGCAGGGCGTAGAGCGTCGACCGGTCCCAGAAGGTCTTGTCGCCCGACCGGGTCAGCAGGCCGTTTTCGGTCCACAGTTTCGGCGAAAAGAGCGCCTCGACGGTCGCCTCCTTCCGTTCGTCGATGCCGACGGTCAGCGGAATGCAGATCCACGCACGCAGACGGTCGTTGCCCGTATAATAACGGTAGGTATCGAAGCCCTCGACCATGCCCCCGAAATGGCGGTCGATGTTTTTCCGCAGCGCGGCGGCCCGACGTTCGTAGGCGTCCAGCTGCCGGGCGGGCTTATGCAGTTCGCGGCCCAGCATTGCGGCCGAGAGCAGCGCGTCGTAATAAAGCGACGAGGTGCACAGGTTGGCATCCCCGGCCGGAAAGCGGCCTTCCAGTTCGTCCGAATCGGAGGCCACCACACCGTCGCCGGTCAGCCGGCGGCGGCAATACTCCAGACACCACTCCACCAACGGCCACACTTCGGCCGCTTCGGCGGCATCGCCGCGCGCCAGCGCATAACGCGCCGCACCGTAGGCGATCATGGCTGCATCGCCGCGGTCGCCCGCGCCGTTCCAGATGTCGGTTCCTTCGGCTATGATCGAACTGGGAATCGGCCGGTAGTCGGGATTCATGTAGCGGGCGAAATAGCCGAACGAGCAGAGCGCCGAGCGGTTGCCCCGGTCGTAGCCCAGGAAGGGGAAGAACGGGTTGATGTACTCGGCCTGGTCGTTGGCCCAGATCGCGGCATAGAAACGCTCGCCGCCGGGACCGTGCATCAGACCGCCCTTGGTGTCGTAGATGCTCTCCGCAGCGCGGATTTTCGCAAAGGCGAACATGGCGTCGATCACGGGATCGGGGGTGTCCAGCACCAGATTGCGCTGCCATTCGGCCACCAGCGCACGGCGTTTGGCGCACTCCGCGTCGGCGTTCAGCGCCAAGGCTTCGTCCCCGGACCGGCGGCCGCTGAAAAAGGCCCCGAAAGCGACCTCGGCCCGCGGAGCGAGCATCAGCGCCGTGTCGCCGCAGATCTCGGCCACCAGTTCGTAACTGCCCTCCACGCCCTTTGCCGGAGCTGTCCGGATCACCGAACGCGCCCGGGGAATCTCAACGTAAAGCGGCTTCTCGCCCGTATTCTTCAGGATGTATTTTTCGCAGAAGGCAGCCTCGTCGACCGACGGGAAAAGGACACGCGTCAGCGAAAGCGAGCCTTTGACCGCCGTCCAGTCGCTCTCGACGGTCATCGTGCCGTCGAGCACGATCCGGCGGACCTTCTCCTGCTGAAGGCAATTCTCATTGACCGAGAGCATCAGGGGAACGTCCCACGCGAAACGCCGCATCAGCGAACCGTGCGTATTGTTCGGGATGGTGCGCAGCATCGGCCACACGATACTGCGTTCGAACCGGAAACTGCCGTCGGCGCCGACACCGTAGCGCAGGACGGCGGAAATCCGCAATCCGCTCATTTCGATATGGTCCCGGTGCGAATCGCCCTCGCGGACATTCCACACGATGGCCGTGCTGTCGGGAACCACCTCCCAGCGGGTTTGCGTACCGGCGAGGGCAGGCGCCGTCAGACAACAGAGAAACGGCAGGAAAAAGCGGCTGATGCGGATCATGGAGTCGGGGTTTTCGTTTTTAAAATAAGTCGTATTATTTCGAATCATAACAAAAATACGATAAAAAACGAACTCCGCAAAAAAAACGACGGCAGCATATTCCACGGAACGCCGCCCGCCGGAGGAGGCAAAACCCTTTCGCCGCAATTTGCAGCCGAGTTTTTACGCCGTTCAAAGCATTGGTTACCAGGAATATAATAACAAACGCACGATGTTTTGCCGATTTTTCTTTGTTTTTCTCGTTTTTTTTATACTTTTGCAAATCAGCCATAACGGGTTAATACCCTTCGAGGACGACTAATCCGTTAATAATTGGGAACTTAAAAATATTGTGACTATGTATTGGACGCTTGAACTGGCATCGAAACTCGAAGATGCCCCCTGGCCCGCAACGAAAGATGAACTCATCGACTATGCAGTACGTTCGGGTGCGCCGCTCGAAGTGCTCGAAAACCTGCAGGAGATAGAAGACGAGGGTGAAATCTACGAATCTATCGAAGACATCTGGCCCGACTACCCCTCCAAGGACGATTTCTTCTTCAACGAGGAAGAATATTGAGTTGTAAAGTGCTGAAAATCAGTACTATTATATGTTAGATGGGAGTAACTTTCGTTACTCCCATCTGCATTTTACGGGGTTCTACGGCATTCTGCGGTACGCAAAGTTACCCACCAGTTACCACGAATTATTCGCAAAAGTTCCAAGGATTAAGTGTAATTCTCACCTAAATTCAACATTATTTCAACGCAATCCCCCTTATCTGCAATTACTCTTCATCCGACAGGAAGGAGTTTATAACCAATAATTTACACAAAAAAGTACTCTTTTCCCTGAATTCTGGGCAGTTTTTTCTTATATTATAGTAGAACAAATTTTAAGAACTTTTAAGATTGAACAGCAAATGGGAAAAATTATTTCAGACAGACCCAAAGGGTCATTCGTTGCCCGTGAAGGTCAGAACGGACAAGTAAACATCCATCTTCGATACTTTATCAATGGTAAGTATGTGAAGAAATCAACAGGTATCAAGGTTAATGCATCAGACTGGGACCAGTCTGCCCAAAAGATAAAGGGTAGTACTAATCCCAGAATTAACAATCTGCACAAGCAATGGAATCTAATGTTGCAGGAAGAAAAGTCAAAGTATGACAAGCAGATACAAGATTATGAAGGACAACTGACTCACATTGTTGTCAAGCAAATGCTTGAAGGTCAACTGCATACCAAAGATAAGCAGATAAGGGAAACTGACTTTGTGGAATACTGTCAGCAATTATATCGTCAGAGATTAGACCAAGGTAAGATTGCTTATTCCTATTGGTATAACGAAAAATTGCTAATTCAGCACTTTAAGGACTTTTTTGTTGACAAGTATAAAAGGGATGTGATTTCAATCTGTGATTTATCACCAGCATTGTTTGAAGATTATAAGACATATAGGATTAAGACAAGAAAGAATTGCACGGATTCTGTTAATAAGGCACTTGTTCCATTATATGAAGGTCTGAAATCATTGTATGAAAATGGTTTGCTTGACCATTTGACTTACAATGCTATTCATGGAAAGTATGAAAGCAATAAGGTTACAAAGTATGACCCCAATGTAAGCACTAAGGTCATACGGTATTTGACTCCAGAACAACTTCAGGACTTTGTCAAAATGTATCACAACACAAACAGACAAAAGACTTGGGAATATATGCAAATGTTTCTCTTTGCTGTCAATACTGGACTTCGCATAAGTGATATAGCAACATTGGAATGGAAACATATTGATTTAAAGAACAGGCACCTTATGAAGAACATGGTCAAGACAAAAGAAGTTGTAGAATTATATCTTAATGACGCAGCAATTGAAATTCTTGAAATCTGGAAAAAGTGGAATAGGAACTCCCGGTTCGTTTTCAATCTCCTTAAAGAAGATATTGACTTTAATGATAGCAAATATGTACATAATGCAATAACATCCAAGAACCGTATCATTCAGACAAGTCTTCGTACTATTGGAGAAAAAATGAAATTACCATTTAGTCTTACAATGCATTGCGCAAGGCATTGGTTCCAGGCGTATCCGCTGAATGATAGATATTTACAGAAGTCCGCCAGTTGATAGGTAACGATTTGGAAACGAGCGATATTCATTGAATCACTCGATTCTGCATCGCCGGAAAGAACGCTTTTTGTATTGCAAATATACAAAATTATATCATACTCAGCAATCCATAATTTGGCAATGCTTCAAAAAGCGTATTCTAATGAGGGGGGGAGTCAAATATATAAATCGAATCAAACAATTAAAAAATCCGCATCGCCTTTAAAAAGTGTCATCGCTAGTGATTTTTCACTGAAAAAAATCGATGTAAAGTTGAGAAACAAGAGGTATTCTCAGATTTTGCTTATCTCAACAAATGGAAAAGTTTGATTATTCAGTCAGTTTATCAATTCTCCCCTGTTCGTATTTGACAAATTCAGTCAATTCCCGATTCAATTCCATTTGTTGCTGTTGAATATGACGGGCCATCTCAGTCTGAAATATGTTCAGTATCTTTTTCGCTTTCTCTATTGCAATATCTTTCTGACCGATTATTGTTGCAATGGTTTGTTGATAATGAGGTGCTATTTTCTGACATCTGCTTGCCATCTCTGTTGTCATTTGATGGATAGCCTTTTCAATAAGAGGATTCGATAACTCTGCACTGCCCAGCATTTTGGACAGAGTTGTGACTGTACTCGACCATAAGCCATAATCCTGATGAATCTGCTTGAGTCGTTTCAATAAGGATTTTGCCGATTGATAGTTACCCAACCGATCAGTCTGTATTGTAAGATTCGTTTGGTTATAATAATTATCAACTGTTAACTTTTCCAAAAGATACCGGTCTTCTTCCGTGAAATTGTTGTTTACCAATTTGGATGAGTATTCAAGAATATGAAAAGGATTCATATTGCGGCATATGGCCATGATATTGGCTGCCATGTCATCCAGTTGTTGCCGGGCTTGCTGCTGCCGGAGTAGTTTGATCTGAAGAACCCTATCCTTCTCGCCCTGTCTGACTGAAGAATATATAGTAGCAAACGCAGCAATGGTCATCAAAAAGGAGGTTATAGCACTTATAGCCGTCCAATCTATTGTACAGAGAGAGAAATCCATATTTAAGCAAGTTTGATTTTTAAAGGTAGTTACTATTTTGTAATTATAAAAATGGATGTTGCGTAGTGCCCATTTTATATTCACTTATTTTACATCTTCTTGGCGGGGGCTGTTATAATACATTTTGGTGTATTGAAAAATATGTAAATAATATGGATAGTTGTGTTACTAACACCATTAAAAGTAATCAAAATCCATTATTTATGAGTATCTTTCGTAAATTATTATAGATACCGCAATGCCCATTCTCTATTTTATATTAGCTATTATACTCCTTATTGCGTGGTTGGGGCCATACATTTTGATTGGCGTTATTGTCTTGCTCGTATATTTCCTCTATATGTTGATCAAGGAACGGGGCTCTATTTACGATGCAGAGGGAGAGCACTCATCGACCAAAAAACAAGTTAGAAAAGAAAAAGCTGCATATCACGATTATCCGGGACGTAAAAAAAGAAGCCAATTACCGGAGCATCTTCAGAAGGCACGTAGACAGCATGCAGAGCTAACACATTCTATATCTTCCGACACGACAGCGGATGTAGCCTCTAATATACCACAAGACTCTGGCTTAAAATCAGACGATCAACTTGCTCAAACAAGGCAGGAACCGATTCCCTTCAAAGAAACTGGGGCGGATACAACTTCTTCCCGTAGCACCAAACAAAGCCTGGATATTGACAACAAGTCTACTCAAGTTGTCAAAAAGAGTACAGAGCCACCTCTTAATCTGTCAAGGGCCAAAGATATGGCCCGGACGCTTCACGCAAGAGGTGATCTTGAATCAGAAATCACCTATATTGAGAACGTTATCCAACAATGTCATAATGCAGGCCAGCCATGCAATTATTGGGAGCTGCTACTAAGGGTGCGCAAATCCTACGTGCAAAGACAAAAATCATCCGTAATCTCCCAGATCATCACTGCATTACAGCAAAGAACGGCATGTTGTTCGAAGTGTGAGCAAGATTCCAATTCCGCAATTAATCAACCAGTATTACAAGCCAATCAACCGCACTCTGCTCTTTTGCAAGATGCCAAATATTGTCAACAATTAAGAGAGCATGTCGCCGATTTGCATCAGGAAGGCAAATTAGAGGATGAAATACTGTTTATTAAGAATGTAATTGATGATTATCAATCAGCGGGATTGCCATGTGCATATTGGGAGCTCCTATTGCGAACTCGACAACGCGAGAGAGACGTTCCCTATTGGTCTCCGACGTATGTATATTCGGCGTCTGAACTTTCATATGCCAATAGCGCTCAGAAACGTTTTTATAATCATTTCAAAGAGCAATTCTTAAAAAACATATTCATAGATGTCAAAGGAAATCTAAATTATGTCTACATATTGATGTATGATTTGGCTGATGACTATATGTGTCATCGCGATTATACTCTCCTGAAGCAACAGCTTGATACGCTCGCAGAAAAATACGATATAGAGGAGCGATACATTGACAATGCGATCAGGCAGGCTGTCATAACTGTTAAACAGAATGACGCATCGGAATCCTTGCATCACTATGATAAAGCCTTGGGACAACGTTGCAGATGGATTGCTCCGGGCGAAACTATGGAAATACAAGGCATCAAACTTGAGCGAGGTAATTTTTATGTGGGAGAATGTTTTTTGCTGCCGACTAAATTAATCAAGGCAAATGAATGCTCACATATATATGGATCTGTTATAGATCCTGCACTACCGGTCCAAAAGGATGCCAAGGAACCACAAATCCCTTTCTGTACATATCAGGATATGACTCCACATCAACGGTATGAGTATCTCATGTGGTTGTCGGGCGGTATAAAGACTTCTGATGTGCCGGCGGAAATACTGTTGTTTTATCTATACGGATGCGAAATCCGGATGTTTATAGATCCGGAGACAAAAAAAGCAGATCGCCGATCCATCCTTGCAGATATAATATCAATCAGATATTCGCTTAATGAGGAACAATTGGACAGGTCGTATCAGTCAAATTATTCAATTCGATATGCATTGGACGAATTTATCGGATGTGCATACACCAAATACTTCAAGAATGATAAGTGTGAATTCGATCATGTTGAAATCTTGAAGCAGAATGCAGCATATCAAAGAATGGTGATATATCGTTCTGTCAAAGATATACAAGCCCTTTCAGCAAAAGTTATTTATGAGATAGCATTAAAGCTATACGATCTCGATCAGAAAATTCCAGGAAAATATCAGCCTGTATTGAGTCGTTTTTTTGCGGATTATTTTGCAAAAGAATACCACGATGTGTCTATTACCCGAATTTCACAGTCTTCGTATAATAATCGCTATATAAAACACGATAATGCAAGCCCGTTTAATTCAGAAGACGTAACATTATCATATACAATACCCTCAATTGACATAGACGTCTACTCAATACAGACAATCGTTTATGATTGTTATCATTATTCGATACGTTTTTTCAGAGACTACTGCGATATTGTAAAACGAGCCGATGGGAGAGAGTCGGTTGAAGCTCTCTTTGCATTGCCGCAGGAAATCGACATTCTGGAAAATCCCCAAATCAAGGCTTTAGTCTATACTCTCCATGAGACGATTGAACGGGATCCATATGCCGTAATGAATATAGATGACTTGTTACGTCTTTGTGAGTGTCAATGCGAAAATGAATCAAGTTTGTACAAAAGCCATATCGAATCTATTCAAAATGGGCTTCGTCGTTTGGGGTATGGGATAGCTCCAGACTATGAACTTGATAAAAAGCGGCTCAACTTTCACAATAATTGTGTTGTTTACAGAAGTTTAGATCGAAATCAGATTCAACACCCAACGAAAGAGTATTTGAGGATAGATCTGTTTATTAAATTAGCCGCATATATAGTCCAGGGGGACAATATCCTTGATTCCGATGTAGCCGCCATATTTGACTATATTCGAATCCATGGAGCCCAACTTGAGAATGTCGAGCATCTATATGCGGTTGCCAAGTGGAGATTCTCATCTGTCAAGCAGATTCTTGACCAGCAAATTAAAAAATCTATTCAGGAGAATCTGACACAAAAGCAACAAGAAATATTTGGCCACGAATTGATACTCTATTCATGCACGAATGGGGATGTCCGTCCCAAACGAGCGGAACGGTTAAAAAAACTATTACCGTTATTGGGCATAAATGCTGATAATATCCATGTTCTGATACACCGTACTCTTACTGATGATGAAGGTTTTGCTGTGGTGGAAAGGAAATCGGATGCCGTAGAATATCAAATTGGCCAAGCCAAACCAGCAGAAGCCCCTAAAGTTGTCATTAATCCCGAAAAACTCCGTATCTTTGAACAACAGACCAAAGAGGCTCAAGAACTGCTGTCGGATATATTTGTTGAGGATGAAGACCAACAGCAGGCAGATACCCCGTCAAACAAGCCGGCCGGAGCCTGGGTCGATATTCTGAAGTTGCTTCTGACCAAGGAGATTTGGACCCGGGCGGACATAGAACAAGAATGCAGGAAAAGAGGAGTAATGTTAGGTGCCGTATTGGAGCAGATCAATGATTTTGCATACTCCAGGGTCGATGATGCTGTTGTGGAAGATGACGGAGAGAAGCTATTTGTAACATTGGCTTATAAAGAACAATTAATATGATAAGACCTATCAAACCGAAGGAACGAGAGACCATTATTCAATCATTACGAAGTGGAGTTGTGCCACGAGTGGGCTTACAGCATATCCAGGTTGGACGGGATAAAGAACTCAAATCTTTTGTCAAGGATGTCGCTACCATCGCAGACGGTGGAACCTCCTTTCGCCTTGTCATTGGTGAATACGGATCAGGTAAAACCTTCTTCCTTTCGTTGGTCAGAAGCATTGCTCTGGAAAAGGGACTTGTAACAATGAATGCGGACTTATCCCCAACAAAACGTTTGCATGGAAGCGACGGTCAAGCCCGACTCTTGTTATCAGAGTTGATTTCGTCGTTATCTACGCGAACCAAGCAGGATGGTAATGCGCTACCCAATATTCTTGAGAAATTTATTTCTACTGCCCGCGATATAGCGACTCAAAAAGGGATAGATACTTCTTCAACTATATACGAACAATTGAATGAACTGAAAGAATATCCTGGAGGTTATGCATTTGCACAGGTTGTCAATAAATATTGGATGGCATATGAAAACAGCGATGAAGAGTTAAAGGACAAAGTCCTACGTTGGTTAAGGGCAGAGTATACAACAAAAACCGACGCCTTGAGAGATCTTGGCGTTCGTGAATTTATTAATGATGCAACATTCTTCAATACTCTGATCCTCTATTCTATTTTTATCAGAAAAGCTGGATACAATGGACTGCTTATCTGTCTTGACGAAATGGTCAACTTATATAAAATTACCAATAGCAGTTCTCGCAAAGCCAATTATGAAGAAATTCTATCCATTCTGAACAACACGTTGCAAGGTACATTGTCTCATATTGGCTTTATCATGTCTGGGACACCTGAATTTTTAACGGACGGGAACAGAGGCTTGTATAGCTATGAAGCATTAAAATCCCGGTTGAGTGAGAATTCGTTTTCGAAGGATCTCGGATTGACGGATTACAACACTACCGTATTAAGATTGGCCAATCTGACAAAAGAAGAAATGTTCATTCTGTTGAAGAACCTCCGGAATGTTTATGCAAGCGGGCATGAAGAACAATACCTGATTCCAGATGACGGACTCCTGGCCTATTTGAATCATTGTGCCAATAAGATAGGTGACAGTTATTTTAGAACACCGCGAAATACGATCAAAGGCTTTTTGGATCTATTATCCATGCTTGAGCAATATCCGGATTTACAATGGTCCAGTATGATTGATCAGATAGAGGTTACTCAAGATGTCGAACCCACAGAAATAAGTGCGATTATTTCGCAGCAGGCAGATAAACAAAATGCAATTCATGAAGATGAATTTGCATCTTTCAGGTTATAATGAACAAGACTTCGACGTCATATTCTCTTCTTGATGAAAAGGTCCGTAAATGGATCTGGAGACAGGGCTGGACTTCTTTGAAAGACATTCAGGAAAATGCTATTCCCCTCGTTCTTGCTGGAGATCGGGATGTCATCATCAGTGCATCAACGGCTGGAGGAAAGACTGAAGCTGCATTTTTACCAATTCTCACCTCCATATTGCGAGATCCGGCACCAAAAGGTTATCAGGTTTTGTATGTCAGCCCATTGAAAGCCCTGATCAATGACCAGTATAAACGCCTTGTCAATATGACTTCTGGAATGGATCTCAGCGTAACCCCGTGGCATGGTGACATTGATTTTTCCCGGAAAAAACGTTCCTTAAAAGAGCCCAATGGTATTATTATCATTACCCCGGAGTCGCTTGAATCTTTTTTTATCAACAAAAAGGAATATGTACTATCTGCATTTTCCTCGTTAAAGTATGTAGTAATAGATGAGTTGCATTCATTCATAGGAACGGAAAGAGGGAAACAGTTGCAGTCACTATTATGTCGCCTGGAACAAATCGTACGTCGGCATATTCCTCGTATTGCAATGAGTGCGACATTCTCTGATTATGACTCTGTCAAACAATTTTTACGCAATGATGGAGCTTTACCTTGTGCTATTCCTCCACAAGGGGACAGTAACCATGAAATCAAAGTGCTGGTCAAGGAGTATATTCGTCAAAAAGACAAGGATGTTACAGCGTCTATATCGGAGGAGATATATACACAATTGAGAGGAAGTAATAATCTGGTGTTCACGAATACTCGGGCAGAGGCCGAAACATATGCTTTAAGAGCAATTGATTTATGTGAGGCCAATGGAGTTCCCAACGAATTTAGAGTGCATCACGGAAGTTTGTCAAAAATTGAAAGAGAATCCGTCGAACGAGATCTGCAATGTGGAAAATATCCTGTGACAGCGTTCTGTACTTCCACGATGGAATTGGGTATAGACATTGGGAAAGTAAAATCCATTGCACAAATTGGTACTGCAAATTCTATATCTGGATTAAGACAGCGTCTGGGACGTTCAGGACGTCGTAATGAGCCTTCTATCTTGCGGGTGTTTTCCATTGAAGACATGAACAGCGGATTATTGTATGATCTGCATGCCAATCTTGTGCAAAATATTGCAGTGATCGAATTAATGCGAGAACACAGATATGAGGTGCCGGCTACAGGCAGCTATCACTTGTCTACGCTCATTCAGCAGATTCTTGCCGTTATTGCACAGTTCGGTAGTTTTTATCCCAAAGAGGGGTGGTTACTTCTATGCGATAAAGGAGCTTTTAAAAATATTTCGCCTGAGTTATTCCTGAAAGTTCTTCGATCCCTTGGTGCAAACAAAGTCATTTCTCAATTAAATACCGGACAGATCGTAATAGGAGAGAAAGGCGAAGAATTGTTAAAGGCCCCCGATTTCTATGTGGCGTTCAATTCCCCTGTTGATTTGACTGTTGTTGATAAATCAACATCAAAACGTATCGGGACTATTCAGTTCAAGCCAGCAACAAACACCGTAATTATTCTTGCAGGCAAAAGATGGATGGTTGACAGTTGGGATGAAAAGGTTGCTACAATTTATGTATCTCCTATCAAACATGGTGGAATAGCACAATTTAATGGTGATGGCATCGATACAGATCGTCTTATTACACTAAAAATGCGAGACATATATATGTCCGATACCATATATGCCTATTTGGATAAGCGCACAAAATGCAGTGAGTTTTTGGAAGATGGTCGGTTGTTCTTCCAAAAAAATAATGTAGCAAAAAACTCATTCATACAATACGGTAATAATATATACTTTTTAACCTGGGCTGGATCAAAAGTCAACCGTACAATATCGTTAATTGCTGAGTATCGCTTAGAGAAGTCTTGCCCGTACGGAAGTTTTTTCGTCGAAAATATCACATCACGAGATATAGAGAAGATAAAATCAGCAGATAAACCCAATGGAGAGGAATTGGCAAAGTTAAAATCCCGTCCTGTTAAAATAGCTCAAAAATACGACTATTTATTATCGGAAGATTTATTAAATCAAGAATATGCTAATTCACATCTGGATATAGAAATGGCTTGGATTGTACTAACTTCCCTCCCAGAAATTTAGCGCCATATACGGAACTCATTAGTAATATAACATTGAGCCTTTTTACTCTGCAGTTTTAAGCCAGACATGTGTCTTTTTTACAAACGATGAAGGAAAACTGCCCCTTCAACTGGATTCTAATTTGTGAATGGTAATCAGGTTACTATGTAACGGATTTTAGCATGGTAATCCTATTTTATTGGCGCTAAACAGTCTGATAAAGTTCAAAATTCAAGGATTGTTTTGTCCTTAATAAGGGGGTATAATTCCTAAAACCAATCTCTTATCGAGCATTTTATTCGCGACATTATTGAAATCAAAATATCGTTTTACAGGGAAAATCTTACGGGATTCGCCCCGTTTTTTGTGTGCAACAAGTCTCAAAAATGAGTTTTCGGGAAGCAGAACTCAGGTGGGGACCGACGAAAACTCCAGATCAATTGAAAATCGATGTTGGCACATGGGGTGCCCGGTAAAAAACGACGACTCCGGAGGAGTTTTCAACCCCCTTGCGGGCAAGCTGTTTTCTGTTACGAAATCTATTTCGCGTAACGGAAAACACAGCTTGCTGAGTCCCGAAACATATAATGTTCCGGGGACTCAAAAACGGGTCGAATATCACGTCCCGTTCCCGCTTGTTCGCCGGCCAATCTGAAGAGGCGAACTACCCGTTCCCGAAGCCGACATCGGGAACAAAACTGCACTAAAACGGGATGAATAACTCTTGAACTCAATCCATCATGAAATAGTGATATCAGGAAATCAATACGGATTGAAGTCTTGGCGTCTTGGCGTCTTGGCGTCTTGATCTCTAGACGTCAAGAACCCTTGATGCCCCGAAATCATGAGCTCTTGGACTCGTGAGCTCCAGAGGTCATGAAGTCCAGACCTCAAGAGATCTTGATGTCCGGGCTTCAAGAAGTCCTGAAATCTGGAACTCAGACCCTGCTGAAATCTTGGACTCGTGGCTTCTTGATCTCCTGACGTCATGTTCTCTTGACCTCAAGAGCCCTTAATGTCTTGTTTTCCTGAGTTCATGATACCTTGGGTTACGGATCTCTTGTCCCCTTGATCTATTGGTGTCTGTAGGGAGCTTTATATTGAGGGAGCAGTGGTATTAGGGCTGCTGCCACCTTCCTTGTCGGACTGGCAATCTCCTTCTTCAGTCCGACCAAAAGCAGAATGCCGTATTCTCTGTTTGGTACCCCAAAGGAATGTCTTCCAATACGCTATTTGGACTCTCACCAACGCCAACCTGTGCCACACCGACGCCAACCACTGCCATAGAGCGCGGAAGGTGGAGAAAACGCCTCCGTTGCCCCTATATTCGCTCCCGAAACCATAAAAGCCAATCATTATGCAAGAACAGAAGAATGAACTTCGGGGCGACAGCCGAACGGCATCCCTCGACTCCGGGACTTTATCGAGAAAAGTCTCCAACTACGAGCGCCTCTTCCTGCTGCCGGTCAAGACCGTGGCTCTCCACGGCAAGGCCATTTATGTCCGTCCGGAGTTTCACCAACGGATTCAGCGAATCGTGCGACTCCTCGGCGACGACAAAATCTCGATGTACAGCTATCTGGACCGCGTGCTGGAACACCACCTCGCAACCTTCGACGAGGAAATCACGGCCTGGTGCCGCAACCGGATCCAGTCTCTTTCCCGGGATCTTAAAACGACTCTGCCATGGGAATAGTCAACGTAGAATCCCGAACCTTCGAGCGGATGCTTGCACGGTTCGAGGAGTTTGCCCGTCGGATGGACGCGCTCTGCCATACGCACCGTATCGGCGAGCCGGAGCCGTGGCTGGACAACCAGCAGGTCTGCCAGCTGCTGAATATCTCCAAACGGACGTTGCAGACCCTTCGCGGCAACGGGTCGCTCTCCTACACGCAGATCAACCACAAGATCTACTATCGGGCAGAAGATGTGCAGTCGTTCCTTGCGGTGCTGGAAGCACGGCGCAAGCACGACCAGAGGCGCAGAAACGGAGTATAAACGGCGAGGTTCGGATTGCGATACTCGTAGTGGTGTCGGGCCGGATCTCGCATCAAACAGACGGAAAATGAGCAATGAATTGATTACGGAGCATGACGAGCGGATCCGCTCGTACTTCCAGGCACTGGAGCGTCTTTCCAAGGCTTTGGAGACGTTGTTTTCGAAGCGCAAGTCTTCGTTGGACGGCGAGAGTTTCTATACGGACGAGGAGCTTTCGCAGCGGCTGAAGATCAGCCGCCGGAGTTTGCAGGATTACCGCAACCAGGGACGGATTCCCTACATCAAGTTGGGCGGCAAGATTCTTTACCGCTCCTCGGATATCGAACGGATGCTGGAGGAGGGTTTCATGGCAAACAAAGAAAGAGTTGAACATACAAGGTATTGGTAAATACATTTGCTTTTTTTACTTTTATGGAGAAATATATGTGATGAATCTATGGAGAGTTTAAACGAACAACAAAAGGATGCAGCTACTTTTGGAGGGAAACATCTTCTCGTTCTTGCCGGTGCAGGAACTGGTAAGACGAGAACCATCATATCTCGGGCAAAATATCTGATTAATTCAGGGGTTTCTCCTAAACGAATCTTGATTCTATCCTTTACCCGTAAATCTGCCGCAGAAATTGTTGAACGTATTTCTGCCGAGTTGACGTCGAGTAAATCAGAGGGCCTTACGGGACAGACCTTTCATTCCTGGTGTATGTCCATTCTTAAAAGTCATTCCAAAATATTTCCACAAGCCGGTTATACGCTTTTGGACGAAGACGATCAGGACAGCTGTTTCAAATTGTTGTGCGGCCGAAAATGGAACGTGAAGAATGCCGAGGGCAAGAAGATTAAACCTGAAGCCATCAAGGATGTCTATTCCTATGCAATCAATGCCAGATGTTCGTTGTCAAAAGCGATCCGCATGAAGTTGTACGACAATGCAAGCGATAATCTTAATGTGGATGCCGAAAAGAAGATTTTGCAGGGTGTCATTGCCATGTACATCGAATACAAGAAAAATCGGAAATATATCGATTATGACGACATACTTCTAATCATCAGCCAGTATCTGAAGAAAAATTCAGAACTGCGTCATCATATTGCCCGGCAATATGATCATATTCTGGTGGATGAGATGCAGGATACGAACCCTTTGCAATACGAATTGCTCTCCTCTTTCTATGAAGACTGTCATTTGTTCTGTGTTGGAGATGATGCACAATCCATTTATGCATTTCGTGGAGCCGATTTCAGAACCATTCATGATTTTGCAAAGGTGGTTCCCGATTCAGAAGTGAAAAAATTGACGATCAATTATCGATCCACACAGGAAATCCTGGATTTATCCAATTGGCTGCTTGCAAATTCTCCATTAAACTACGATAAAGAACTCACGGCATATCGAGGAAAGGGAGTATTGCCTCAATTTATCCATTGGGAGGATGAATGGGAGGAGGCAAACGACATTACAGACAAAATACAGGAAAGCATCCCCGTGTTGGGTTATAAATATCGGGACAACCTGGTTTTGTCTCGAAGTGCATGGGGATTGAAGATGGTGGAAAGTTGTTGTTTGAAAAAGAAGATTCCGTATGTATTATACGGTGGACGAGGCCTTATGACCTCAAAACATATCCGGGATGTGGTAGCTCCGATGAGAATTGTATCCAATTATTTGGATGAAATTGCTTGGTCGAGGTATTTGCAATTGTGGAAAAATATAGGAGAAGTGTCTGCAGCCCGAATTATTGGAGAGGTAATTGGCGCCAAAAATCTCGGCGACAGTATCCAGATGCTGATGTCGATGAATCTGCAGCCTGAAATATCGATGACGTTGGAGCGACTGAGCAACTTGCAGTTTGATCCAAGTACGGCAATTAGCGAAGCACTTAATGTCATGACGGATCGCCTCAAAGAGTTGTATCAGGACGAATGGGAGTGGCGCAAAAATGATTTTCCTATCTTGCAGGATGTTGCAAAAAGTACGGGAAGTATTGCTGAATTTGTCGCTGAATATGTCCTTGATCCCAAGCTTGATGTAACGAACAAAGTTGGCGGGAAAGTCGAAGATTATGTTATTCTTTCGACTATTCATTCCGCCAAAGGTCTGGAAGCCAATTCTGTATATCTGACCAATGCATCAGTCAATTCGTATCCGACTCAAAGAGCCATTCTGAATGGGGTTGAGGCGATGGAAGAGGAGCGTCGATGTCTGTATGTGGCTCTCACACGGGCAAAAGATTATTTATATGTTTATAGGGATGTCCATTCGATCCATGTAGCCAATGACGACAGTCAATATTATTTCTTTCATAACATACCCGAAGAATTATATGAGTCTGTTATTATTGCAGCCAATAGTGTGACTGATACCACTCTTCTGGAGGGCATCGAAGATCCCGACATCTATGGTGATTTTGATTTTGACTAGTCGACAGTCGGGTTTAATGGCCTGTTTATGGCATGGCTTAAAATCGTTGCATGGAATTTCTCCTTTTCATCGGTAGCATCTCCAAAAACGGGCCGGAGCGAATACGACAACCTTTTTCCCGGGGAGCATCTCCATCTGGGGAGACACCCGCCGGGAAAACCCTTCGGGGCATGAGGTTGGCATTTCGCTCCGGCCCATTACCTTGCTGCCGGATGAAAAGGAGCAGGGACAAAAACAACGGCCGGCCTCGGGATCTCCGGGAGCCGGCCGTCGTCGGAAAGTAGCTACATGTTGAACTGGGATTCGTCCTGCCGCCGTGCGCGGCGGTGGATCAGGCGGTCCATATCCTCGGAGATCTTCTGCTCGGTGATCTGTGCATAGCCCTGGGTGGTGGAGATGTTCGCGTGTCCCATCATCTTGGCGATGCTCTCGATGGAAAGCCCTGCGGAGATGGCCAGCGTGCCGAAGCTGTGGCGGCTTTGGTGGTATGAAAGATTCTCCCGGATGCCGACGATGATGCCCAGCTGGTGGATGTCGTGCCAGATTCCGTCGCGTGGTCCCAGCGGGAAGACCGGCTGCGTGTCGTCCGTCCGGTTGTAGAGCGAGAGGATCTGCTCGGCGATGGGATGCAGCGGGATGAAGGCCTCGATGCGGGTCTTGACCCGCTGCTTGCGGATGTAGCTCCGACCCTCGGCGGTCTGTCCGATGTGGCGCGGGTAGAGCGACTGCATGTCCGCATAGGCAAGTCCCGTCAGGCAGGAGAAGAGAAACATCCGGCGGATCAGCTCCAGCCGCGGATCCGCCTGCGGGTGCGTCAGCAGACGCTGCAGATCCTCGCGGCTGATGGCCCGATGGTGCGGCGGGATTTTCTTCTCGTACGGGAGATCCTCCAGCGGGTTGCATCGCAGGATCTCCCGATCGACGGCGATATAGGCCAGTCGGTTGAGCCAGGTCAGGCTGCGGTTGATGTAGGAGGGACTGCGATGCTGCGAGCTCTTCAGGTAGAGTTTGAAGGCCCGCCCGAATGCCTCGGTCAGATCCCGCAGCGGGAGATCCTCCTCGCCGCGGCTTTGCAGGAAGCGTCGCAGGTTGCCCTGCATGAGGCGCGACTCCCGCCACGTGGAGGTCGAGTCGATCCGTTCGGCACGGCGCTCCAGCCGCTCGAGTTCCGCCTCGCCCGTTGCCAGCAGGGTCGTCGGAACCGGATGGCGCCCGACAAGCCGCTCCTTCAGCATCGCGGCGCTCACCACACCCTGCTCTTCCAGCATCTGTTCGTAGGTACGGACAACCCGCTGGCGGAAGGCTTCCAGATGGTTGTTCTCCCGGGGTGAAAGGATCTCCCCGCGGCGGGGATCCCACATCTCGGGCCGGCAATAGATACCCGTTGTCAGCACGGCACGCTTGCCGTCGATACTCAACCGGCACCAGACAGCCGTCGTGCCGTCCGCCCGGACCTTCTGGCGATCGATATAACAGAAGACTCGAAAGGTACTTCGCATGGTAGAAAGGTTTTGAACGATGGATAAACGGATTTACAGGATGAGCTTCAGGTCGCTCGTGGCAACGATCAGCCGGTCCATATCCTCGAAGAGTTTCCGGGGCGTGACGCGTGCATAGATCTGCGTGGTCTGGATGTTGCTGTGGCCCAGCATCCGGCTGATGGTCTCGATCGGAACCCCTTCGTCGAGGGTAATGAGGCTGGCGAAGCTGTGCCGCCCGGCATGGTAGGTCAGCGCCTCCGGGATGCCTGTCAGCCCCCGAAGCCCCTTCATGTTGGCCTTCACTACGTCGGCCGACTGGTGCGGGAAGAGTGTCTCCCGCTCCGCATCGCGGTATTTGTCGAGCAGGGCCAGTGCCTCGGGAAGCAGTTTCACACGGGCCTGGTAGTCGGTCTTCTTCCGTCGGTACTTGAGCCACCGGGCGCCCGATTCATCCGTGTAGAGGTTCTCCCCGGTCAGGCGCGAGACGTCCGCATAGGAGGTGCCCGTATAGCAGGCGAAGAGGAAGAGATCGCGGCTCAGCGAGAGCGACCGTCGCTCTGCGGGAATATCCAGATCGCGGATCTTCTCGAAGCTGGCGCGGCTCAATGCCTTGGGCGTCGTCTCCACCTGTCGGGGCAGCTTGTAGTAGGCGAAATGCAGCTTCTCGGAGTGTCCCTCCTTGAAGGCCAGGCGGCAGATCTTCTTCACCACGGCCAGGTAGTGGCGTACCGTCTGCAGAGCGTAACCCTGCTCGGTCTGCGTGAAATCCTGATACTCGCGGATGAACTGTTCGTTCAGTTGTCCGAAGGCAAGGTCCGGGAGTCCGAACCGCCGGCGGATAAAGGCTTCGAGCGAGCGTCGCGTGTAGACGTAGGTGCTCAGCGTGGTCCGGGCACAGTCGATACCCACCCGGCTGCGGAGCCCTTCGATGTAGCGGTCCAGCAGGCGGAGAAGGGTCATGCGGGTCTCCAGGCTGCCCTGATACTGGCTTTTGACCGTCTCGGCATCGAAGCCTCCCGGGCGGGTCGAGAGGCTCTTGACGGCCTCATGGATTCCCAGCAGCAGCTTCTCGATCCGCGCATTGGTCTCTACGGCTTCGCGGCTCTTGCCGCTGAGACGTCGCTCGCGGACATTCCACAGCGCGGGTGTACAGGTGAGCTTGCTGCTGAACTGCACCATCGATCGGCCGACCGTCACGCGGCACATGATCGGGGACTGACCCGAAGCGGTCAGGGAGCTCCTTTTCAGGTAGAGCAAAACCTTGCAACTGACTTCTTTCATAACGACTGGTTTTTAGGGTTCCCTGCTCTGGGCAAAGATACCGCGGTTCAAAGCGTCCGTCGTTATGCAAAACCCGGTGATTCAGAGAATAAAACGCCGTGTGGAAGTCTGTCGATCGCTGCCGGTTACCTGTGGACGCCGAGGTAACGATACGGGTAACGGTCTGGTAACGGTTGTCTCGCTACAATGTGCGGTGGACTGCTTCCCCGAAAACGGAAAATCGCCTCATTCCAAACCATTTACGTTTCTGTTGCTGCCAACTGCAAAATGCCGTTCCGGCATGTTTTTCACATGTTGCAAGACATACATTTGCAGTCCTTGCAATTCAGAATAATACAGATATCTATGAAGTCAGTAAAATGCTTGGGCACACTTCAACAAGGTGTACAGAAAGCACATATGCAGATTTCCTTCCAAATGCATACAAGAAATCCTGTCTTGAAAAACTTGATTTTGGAATCACCATATCTGCTGCATAGTAGATATTCAAAACTCCTATTTGCAAAGACCACATCAGCAATGTTGTGGTCATATTTTTTGCCCGTAAACACCTAAAAAACATTGAAACTCCGTGAAACTTTATCCAAAATTTCGTATTTTAATGTAGAGAAGATAATGAAATTTAAAATGGGAACAAAAAGAACAATAAAGGACACAGATCAGGAAAGTCCTAATCCAATTATCACAATGTTTAATAAACCTATCTACACCAATAAGGATATAATGGCAATGCTTGATTGTACGGAAAAGACACTTCGTAAATATCGTAATGACGGTTACATCGGTTTTTCTCGTATTGGTGATAAATTCTATTATACCGCAACTGATATTCTTCTTTTCCTTGAAAGGACACATACCGAACCTTATCAGTATAGTTAAAATGTCCTAAAAGTGCGGATGTCCTAATTTAATATCTAATTCAAGGTTTAGTACACCTATATTCTGTACTGGTTTAAGAATTTATCTTAAAGTCTGCTATTTTGTATAGTTTCACCACAAAACCGGTCCTTGTCAGTATCTTGATAATTTCTTACATTTGTAAGATAATCCAATGCTATACATATTCGCACAATGATAACAGGTGAAATCAAAAACCGCATTGATACTATTTGGGATGCGTTTTGGACCGGTGGTATCACGAACTCTATAACCATACTTGAACAGATGACCTATCTGTTCTTCATGAAGATGCTTGATGACGCACAGAAGACAAAGGAGGCAAATGCATCTTTTATGGGTGTCGAGGTAAAGGACCCTACATTCAAGTCTGGAATGTGGAAGAATCCTGATACCGGAATGGATGTTCCTTATGACAATCTTCGTTGGTCAGTCTTCAAGAATAAGGAAGCAGAGGAAATGTATCGCATTATCAGTCGTGATGCATTCTCGTTCATCAAGAACCTCAATACCGGAAAGGAATCAGCATACAGCAGATTCATGTCTAACGCAACATTCCTGATTCAGAACCCAAGAACACTTGTTAAGGTTGTAGAGGGTATTGATGCCCTTGATATGAACAACCGTGATACTATGGGTGATGTGTACGAGTATGTGCTGGGTAAGATGGCAGCATCTGGCAACAATGGTCAGTTCCGTACACCAAGACATATCATCAAGATGATGGTTGAAATGATGCAACCAACCTTGAAAGATAGTATATGTGACCCTGCTATGGGTTCTGCTGGATTCATCGTGGAAAGTGCGAAGTATATTCAAGAACACTATAAGTCAGAACTGTTGCAGAAGGCAAATGCTGAACACTATAAGAATGGTCTTCTTCATGGATTTGATACTGATACAACAATGCTTCGTATCGGTGCCATGAACCTTATGCTTCATGGTGTAGATAATCCTGATGTAGAGTACAAGGACAGTCTTTCAACTGACAATACTGACGAGAATAAATATACCTTGTGTCTTGCCAATCCACCATTTGCAGGTAGTTTGGATTATGATGCAGTAAGCAAGTCAATCCTTGCAATCACAAAGACCAAGAAGACCGAACTGCTGTTCATGGCACTGTTCGTAAGAATGTTGCAGATGGGTGGTAGATGTGCTTCTATCGTTCCTGATGGTGTTCTTTTCGGCACAAGTACAGGTCACTTGGCAATCCGCAAAGAGATTGTGGATAATCAGAGATTGCAGGCAGTCATTTCAATGCCATCTGGTGTATTCAAACCATATGCGGGTGTATCTACGGCAATCTTGGTATTCACAAAGACCAACGCAGGTGGTACTGATAAGGTGTGGTTCTATGATATGAAGGCAGATGGATTCTCACTTGATGACAAGAGAAATCCTGTTGCAGATAATGATATTCCAGACATCATAAATCGTTTCCATAATCTTGTAGGTGAAGAAGGCAGGACAAGAAAGGAGCAGTCGTTCCTTGTTCCGGTAGAGGAAATCCGTGAGAAGGGTTATGACCTGTCCATCAACAAGTACAAGGAAATCGAAAGGGAGAAAGTGGAATATGAAAGCAGTGAGGTGATTCTTGATAGGATTACATCATTGGAAAAGGACATCATATCTGCCTTGAATGATTTCAGGACTAAGTTTATGTAGATTGATTATGAACAGGTGGCAGTTTGAACAATTGATTGATGCTTTGGATGGTCCAGATTGGTGGAGCATCGGCATAACCATAGTCAATGCTTTGATTATGGTTTGGTTGGGCATTAGTCAGTACAAACTTCAAAAACGACAGACTGAACTTCAGCAAAGACAGACCGAGGCACAGGAATACGAAATCTACAAACGATTATATATGTTGCTTGTGCAAGTTCACAATGAGGTGAATGAATTTATGCACAATGTTTCTTTCGGCACTTGGGGTACATATTATCAGGCAGATAAGGAGTTGCTGGTTCGTAAAGAGAAGTCTATTAATCAGTTGAAAAATGACTTGTTGACGAACTATGTTGACTATGAATTAAAATTCTCGAAAGGTCTTTTTGACAAGGAGGCATATCGTCAGATACTGAATACAATGTCAGCAATACTATTTCATGTAAATCAAGCAATTGAAAAGGATGAAGTAAATATGCCGGTAGGTAGTCAGCAGATTCCGAGCATTGATGGTGATATGGAAAAGGGTGAAGCATTTGCACTGGCAGGTCGTTTCAAGCACATGGAGTTTATGCTACAGGGATTTATGAATTTTGTTAACCAGAAGAGACGACTTGGCAGTTGCGAGGAAGCATTGAAGGTAATCAAGGAGAAGTGTAAAATTGATTAGGGTATGAAGCAAGGTTGGGAAATAAGACCTTTTGAGAAATGTATTGAAAAGGTTAAGTATACAACAAAGATTGCTACATGTGATTATTCCACAATGGGTGCTTATCCTGTTGTTTCACAAGAGGAAGAGTACATCAGTGGATACTGGAATAATGCGGAAGATGTATTTAGGGTTTCAAAACCAGTGGTTATATTTGGAGACCATACAAGAGTATTGAAATATGTAGACTTTGACTTTGTTCTTGGTGCTGATGGTGTAAAGATATTACAACCAATAGATGCAATTAATGCAAAGTTCTTCTTGTACTATCTTATTGCGAGCAAGATACCAAGTTTGGGATACTCGAGACATTACAAGTTATTGAAAGAACTGAATGTTCCCGTTCCCCCAATCGCAGAACAGGAAAAGATAGTTGCTGAACTTGATTGTCTTTCGGGGATTATAGAGAAGAAGAAACAGCAGTTGAAAGAACTGGATAATCTAGCACAGTCTATCTTCTATGAGATGTTTGGTGACCCTGTGGAGAATGATAAGGGGTGGGAGGTAAAGACTTATGGAAGTGAGTTCCAAATATCAAGTGGTGGAACACCTGATACAAAAAATAACCTTTATTGGGATAATGGAGATATATCGTGGATTGGTTCAAACCTTTGTCATGACGAAATTATATACAAGAATGATGGTAAGTATATAACCAAAGATGGGTTC
>ENA-UEYL01000614-UEYL01000614.1-human-gut-metagenome-genome-assembly--contig:-NODE-614-length-35399-cov-6.079922_pt1 | contig 35399 bp, 27 predicted proteins | sample MGYA00242941_ERZ507946 | MGnify/ENA primary metagenome ERZ507946 (study PRJEB26167, sample SAMN06115482) | human gut metagenome | host: Homo sapiens | place: China:Guizhou | collected 2015-03-11...
AGGGAGGGGAAACCCTTCTTCAGAAGGGTTTCCTCCCTCCTCCCCCGGTATGTCGTGCCTCCACCCTCCCCCATCTCAAAGAACCGCGTTGCCGTATGGCTTCGAATGCCGGGCCTTTTCCAGAATCCAGTCATGGAACAGCCGGACTTTGGGCCGCTGGATGCCCTTGCGCGTGGACACCACGTAATAGGTCTGCGGAGCGGGAAAAACCAGATTGAAGGGTACGATAAGTTCCTTCTTCTGCAGGGCTTCCCTGACCAGCCACTCACGACCGAGCGCAACGCCGAGCCCCTGCTTCGCCGCTATCGCGGTCAATTCGGCACGGTCGAAACTGTAGCCCGACTGGAGCGGCAACCCCGTGATCCCCGCCCAGTTCGCCCATATCTCCCATCCCGCGTAGAACGGCGTGTTCGCGGCCTCAGGATGCTCATGGATCAGCTCACAGTTGCGCAACGCTTCGGGATTCTCGATCAGATCATGCTCCCGCGCGTAACGCTGGGAGCATACGGGCAACAGGTTGTCCCGCAGAAGCGGCGTCGCGTGCAGCCCGTCGGTAATCGAGTCGCCGCAATAGATCGCCACATCCGCGTTGCTTTCTTCATTCTCATAACTGATGAGGTCGTTGCCGCTGCGTATGTGCAGGGAAATGTTGGGATGCTCGTGCTGAAATTCCGGCAGCAGCGGCAGCAGCCAGCAACCCGCGATGGAAGGGGCGCAGGCGATGACGAGATCCCCCTGCAGCTCCGCCTCCTGAATATTTCTGATGGTTTCGTGGATCTGCTTGAGGCTGGCGTCCAGCGCGCCGTACAGCGTCTTCCCTTCTTCGGTCAGGATGATCTTGCGCGTCAGGCGATGAAAAAGCGGAAAACCCAGTTCCTGCTCAAGGCAGCGTATTCTATGGCTCACCGCACTCTGGGTGATGCACAGATCCTCAGCCGCCTTTGTAAAGCTCATGTGCTTGGCTACGACCGTAAACGAGTACAGGAATTGCCCGGACACTTGGAGTTTATTCTGGTTCATGCATTCATCTCATGAATGGGCGGATAAAGATTTTGCGTTTGATAGAATTATCACATTCTTCTATACCGTAATCATAAGTTCAGCAGAATCCATAGATAACCAACTTTTTTCAAGTCTCATCCTATCCTTCAAGCCAGTTTTTGGCAAACAAGCTTTCCCGCTTCGGAACAAATTGCCTCATAGAAAAACTGTTCGCGTTATAGATGAAAAGACACATGGCCTTTCCTTCATAAACTTGTCGCGGGCCCCGCCCGGCTATGGAGAGTGCAGCAGTATGACCAGTTCCGTTCTTTTCACCCCCGTTGGGATCAACAGGATGACGCTGAAAAACCGCATCGTCATGCCCGCAATGGCTTCTTACCATGCGGCCGTCAACGGCGAGGCCACCGAAAAACTCATCCGGTACCATGAGGAGCGCGCCAAGGGCGGCGTAGGCATGAATATCGTCGAAGCCACCTATGTGGCCCGCAGCGGCAACAGCTTTGATCTCGGTCTCGGCATTTCCGACGACTTCATGATCAAGGGCCTCTCCAAGCTCACCGACGCCGTGCATCGCCACGACGGGAAGATCGCCATTCAGCTCCAGCATGGCGGGCGCTTCGGCAACCCGCCCACCTCCGGCTGTCCGCGCCTGCTCGTCTCCATGATTCCGGGCCTCGCCCCCACCGAAAACGCCCGCGTCATGGACGCCGACGACATCGAAGGCATGGTCGAGGCGTATGTACAGGCCGCCCGCCGCGCCGTGGAAGCCGGGTTCGACGCCGTGGAAATCCACGGGGCGCACGGCTACCTGCTTGAACAGGCTGCGTCCGTGTTCACCAATCACCGCACCGACGGCTATGGCGGCTCGCTCGCCAAACGCCTACGCTTTCCCACCCAACTCGTCCACGCCGTCCGCGCCGCCGTGGACGAGGATTTCCCCCATCCTCTACCGCGATACCTCCATGGAGGACGTACCGGAACGGCATCGACTCGGTAACAACGTCGAGCTGTGCCGGGCCCTCACGGACGCGGGCGTCAACGCCTTCGACATCACGGCGGGAATGCAATGCTGCTTCGAGCTGATGACCCCACCCACCTGCATGCCCAAGGCGTAGAACGCCGCCACCGAGCGCCGCCGTCAAGGAAGCGTCGGGGACAGGGCGCGGGACATGCTCACGGGCTGGATTTCCGACGCCGACACCGCCGAGCGGGTCGTGCGCGACGGCCTGGCCGACTTCGCCATCATGGGCCGGGCGCTCATCGCGGATTCACATCTGGTGGAAAAATACGCCACCGGGCGCAAGGACGAGATCTACCCTGGCGTGGCCTGTAGGCAGGGCTGCGTAGGCAACGCCTATAAGATAATCCCCATCATCTGCACCCTCACCCCGCTCTCGGGCCGGGGAGCCTCCATGCTCGCCTGGGCGTAGCCAACACCCACGGCAAGTTCCCGAGCAGCGAAGAGACGGAAACCCTCATCGAATCCGCCAAGGCCGCGCTGGGGGATCTGCTGGCCTGTGCGCCCAACGAAATCGCCTTCGGAGCCAACGCCACCTCAAACATGTTCGCCGTATCCCGGGCGCTGTCCCGAAGCTGGAATCCCGGCGACGAAATCGTCGTCTCGGAGATGGATCACCATTCGCACATCGACACGTGGATTCTCTCCGCCCGCGACCGGGGCATCATGGTGCGCCATCTGCCGGTGGATCCCAAAGCCCTGACACTCGATCTTTCCGATCTTGACGCCATCGTCAACGCGAAAACAAGGCTTGTCGCCGTGGGCTACGCTTCCAATGCCGTCGGGACCATCAACGACGTCGCCCGCATCTCCCGGCGCTGCCGCGAGGTAGGCGCGCTGCTCTCCGTGGACGCCGTGCACATCGCCCCGCACAAGGCCATCGACATGGACGCCATCGGCGCGGACATGCTGTTCTGTTCCGTCTACAAGTTTTTCGGGGGACATATCGGCATCGCGGCAATCCGAAAGAACGTGTTTGAGGCGCTCGACACCTACCGCCTGCATCCGGCTCCCTCCACGGCCCCCGGCAAGCTCGAAACCGGGACGCAGAGCCATGAGGCCATTGCGTCCATCGTGCCAGCCGTGGACTTCATCGCCGGGCTCGGCACCGGTTCCACGCGCCGCGAACGCCTCGTCTCCGGCTTCGAGCGCATCGAACGGCACGAAAACGCCCTCGCCGGCATCATCCGGCAAGGGCTCACGGATGTCCCCGGCCTGAAGCTGTACCAGTCCGAAGGCCCCAAGACCGCCACCGTCGCCTTTACGCTGGAAGGGCAGCAGCCCGGCGACGTATGCCGGAAACTCTGCGACCGATACGGCATCTTTGCCGCCGATGGGGATTATTACGCGGAAACGCTCGCCCACAGGGTGGGCGTAGACCGGATCGGCGGCTGGATCAGGGTCGGATTCGCGCCGTACAACACCGAAGAGGAAGCGGAACTGCTTGTCAGGGCCGTCCGCGAAATCGCAGCCGGATAACCAGCGTAACTTCTTTGAAAGTGAAAAAGATCTGAGCGCATCCTGTCACGGCAGGATGCGCTCATGTCGGATCAAGGGGCGAGCAGCGCTGGAAGGGTGGCCCGCCCCTTGCGGAGTGCGGAGGTAGCTCCCCTCCGCTCGGCTTGGTTCCGGGGCAAAGCCCTGCCAAAGTCATGCGGCGGGCGCTTCATCCTTGGCGTACTTGCGGTTCCAGCCGGTGAAGGCGGAGAACAGCAGCACCGCGAGCAGTGCCCATGAATAGGGGTTGTACAGGGCCGCGCTGATGGGCGGGGCGGGGATGGCATAGGTTTCCGCCGCGCTGTAAAGCGCTCCGTACCACGCCGCCACCGCGATATGCCACGGCAGGACAAAGAAGATCGTGCACACCGCGCAGTCCATGAGGTTGGCGCGCCGCGCCGCCGCGAGGCCGAAACGCTCGCCCAAAGGCCGCACGATGCTCGGACCCACCAACAGTTCCGCCGGGGCATTGGCGGAAATGGGGATCGAGGCCAGAATGGTCACGCCGACGATGAAGAGTTCGGCCTGCCGGACGGTGGCAACCAGCGTGCTCTGGGCGAAGTCCAGAATGCGCCGCATGATGCCGCATTCCACCAATATCTGCGTCACCGCCAGAATCAGGATCGCAAAGATGATCGCGCCGACCACGTTGTCTATCCCGGCCTGAATGAGGCCCGTGGAGCCTCCCTTCGCGGCGGGGACGCTGAAGATGTCGGCGGGCCGGATGGTTCCGATCAACATGCCAACGAACGCGGCTGCAACGTTGCCGTAAATGAGCGATTCAATGATGTGCCGCCCCTTGAGCGCCGAGACGACGACAATCCCAAGCGCCAAAAGCATGAACAAGCCTGACGGGTTCAGGCTGGCCTGCATTTCGGGAAGGGGCCGCACTTCGCCGCCTCCGCCGAACACAAGGAACACCACGGCGGAAATGGACGCCGCTGAAATGGCCAGCGGGAAACGGCTGCGCACCACGTCGCGCATTTCGGCCCCCTGTGTGTAGGCCGAGACGATGGTGGTGTCGGAGATGGGCGCGAGGTTGTCCCCGAAAGCCGCGCCGGACAGGATCGCCAGCCCGAGCATGGCCGGGTCCGCCCCGAGGAAATAGCCCGCCGGATACAGCACTGGCGACAGGGCAATGCAGGTGCCGGTGCTCGTGCCCGTGCCGAGGGCGAACAGCATCGCGGCAAGAAAGACCAGCACCACGAAGACGCCGCCCTGCGCCCCGGTCGTCATGCCCATCCACAAAAGCCCCTGGACAAGCCCCCCTGCGGCCATGAGCTTGCCAAACACCCCGGCCAGCAGCCACGCCGTAACAATGACGATGCCCGTGCGGTCGCCGATGCCCCGCATCGCCGCTTTGCAGTATTCCTCTTTGTTTTTAGCGAAGAAGATCCCAACGCACAGCGCGATCCACGCGCAAGCCCAAAAGGGCTTGGTGCCGCCCCGCTCCGCAACCGACAGCCAGACGAGCCCTCCCACCAGTACGATGAGAGGGATCAGGCCGCCGAACAATCCGCCGTACATCTCAAGCTTCTTTTCCTGCATGAGGCACTCCTTCTTATCCGCCTATGCGTTGCCTGTATTTTGTTCTATTATCGACATTCGATAATAGACAATATGAGGTATAGGACTCCGTGAAAAAAGAATCAAGACCTCTTGCCGCATCCGCATAAAAAGAAGTCTGTACCTCGGCACAAGAATACTATTATGTTTTTGTATTTATTTATAAAAATATGCTGATGATTCTCCCTATGCAAAGCCGGAACGTTTAAACATATCTATTTATCCATTTGTATTTATTATATTTTTATACAAAATATCCTGAACCGATCCCCACAGACGAAGCCGTATCTCCTTTCAACCCATCCTGAACTTCTCGCCGCATTTCTGAGCAAAAGAGCGGCGGGAAGGCATTCGGGAACAATTTATTTTTAATGTAATATAAATGTATTAAAAAAGTTTATGAAAAAACCGTCCACCGTATTGACACGGCCTGACTCTTATGTGAAAAACGGAATGAACGATTGTCGACATTTATACAATCGACAAGAAACTACGAGGAAAGACACCGCAAAGCACGCTCTCAAGCGTTGCGGTTCGGCAAACAAGCCCGCAATCCTGCGGGAAAAGACGGAGGAAGCATATGAAGGGTTCCCGGATGAGTCTGCCAACGCAGATGGCTATCGGTATGGTTCTCGGCATCGCCGCCGGGGCATTGACCCCAGCGATGGGGCTTGATCCCTCATGGTACAAGCCCGTAGGCCAGTTGTTCATCAATCTGGTGCGCATGGTCGTGGTGCCGCTCGTGCTGACCACCCTCGTCGCGGGTGCGGCCAGCGTCGGCGACGTAAGCAAGCTCGGGCGCGTAGCAGGCAAGACGCTGGCCTATTACCTCGTTACCACGGCCGTCGCCGTGGTCATCGGCCTCGTGCTCGCCAACATCTTCCAGCCCGGCAGCGGGCTGTCCATTTCCACGGAAGGCCTCAAGGCCAAGGAAGTCGCCCCGCCCACGCTCATCGACGTGTTCCTGAACATCGTCCCGATCAACCCCATTGAGGCTCTCTCCAAGGGCAACATGCTCCAGATCATCTTCTTCGCCCTGCTCTTCGGCTTCGGCCTCAGCGTCATCGGCGACAAGGGCAAGCAGGTGCTCCACTTCTTCGACGGCGCGGCCGACGTCATGATCAAGGTCACGGGCTTCGTCATGCTCTACGCGCCCATCGGCGTGTTCGGCCTCATGGCCTACACCGTGAGCATGCACGGGCTCAGCGTGCTTCTGCCGCTCATCAAGCTCGTGCTCGTCATGTATCTCGCCTGCATCCTTCAGATCCTCATCGTCTATCTCCCCTGCGTGAAGGTCACGGGCCTTACCCCCAGCCGCTTCCTCAAGGGCCTCGCCTCCCCGATGATGATCGCCTTCACCACCTGCTCCAGCGCCGCCGCCCTCTCCACCACGCTCCTCAGCGTCCAGAAGCTCGGCGCGTCCCGGTCCGTGTCTTCCTTCTCCATCCCGCTCGGCAATACCATCAACATGGACGGCGCGGCCATTTACATGGGCATCGCCGCCATCTTCGCCGCCGAGGTCTACGGCATCCCCATGCCGCTCGATAGGCAGCTCACCGTCATCCTGCTCGCCGTCCTCGCCTCCATCGGCTCCATGGGCGTGCCCGGCGCGGCCCTCATCATGATCACTATGGTCTTCACGCAGGTGGGCATCCCGCTGGAAGCCATCGCTCTCGTCGCCGGCGTCGACCGCATCATGGACATGGCCCGCACCACCATCAACGTGCTTGGCGACGCCACGGGCGCCCTGTTTGTTTCAAAGCTGGAAAGCGATTTCGACCCCGAACGCGGCGAACGGCTCGCTGCAGCCGAATAACCCGCCCGGAAACCTTCCCGGGCGGCGAACGCCGCGGAAAATTCCCTTCCGCGGCGGGAACCGGAGACAACCATGCGACAGGATGAACGGATCGGCATCGTCGGCGGCGTCGGGCCCCATGCGGGGCTTGATCTGACGCGCAAGCTCTTTGACCACACCAGAGCCGAGGCGGATCAAGAACACTTGCCGGTCATGCTCTATTCCTTCCCCGACCGGATCGGGGAGCGCCCGGCCTTCCTGCTCGGCAAGACGGCGGACAATCCCGGCGAGGCCATAGGGGACATCATGGCGGAACTGGCGCGGGCCGGAGCGACCGTCATCGGTATGCCCTGCAACACGGCCCACAGCCCGAGGATATTGGACGCGGCCCTCGAAAAGCTCAACGCGACCGGGCGGCCCGTGCGCTTCGTGCACATGATCGACGCCGTGGTCCGCCATGTGCGGCAACGCTGCGGGGAAGGCGCGCGTGTCGGCATCCTGAGCACGCTGGCAACGTTGGAAACCCGGCTCTATCAGGACAGCCTCGAACGCGCCGGTCTGGAGGCCCTGCATCCCGCCCCGGACGGCTGCGCCCGGGTACAGGAGGCCATCAGCAACCGCGAGTACGGCATCAAGGCCCGGAATCCGGTCACAGAGCGCGCCCGCGCCGATCTTCTGGACGAAGCCCGCCGCCTTGCCGGAAACGCCGACGCGATCATCCTCGGCTGCACCGAGATCCCGCTTGCGCTCCCCGAAAAGGAACTCGGCGGCGTCCCGCTCATCGATGCCACCGACATCCTCGCACTGGAGCTGGTCAGGGCCTTCGCCCCCGAAAAACTCCGCTGACCGCCCCAACCGGCGCAACCCACGCCGTCCATATTCATAGGAACCCAAAGGAAAACACTATGAAAACCATCCTCTCCACCGCCGATGCGCCCGCAGCCATCGGCCCTTACTCCCAAGCCGTCCGCTCCGGCGAGGCCCTGTACTGCTCCGGACAGCTCGGCATCGATCCCGCCACGGGCAAACTCCCCGAAGGTGTCGCGGCCCAGACGGAACAGAGCCTGAAGAACATCCGGGCCCTTCTCGCCGCAGCCGGGGCGGGCATCGAAAACGTGGTCAAAACCACCGTGTTCATTACCAACATGGCGGATTTCCCGTTGGTCAACGCGGAATACTCCAAAGTATTCGCCGAGAATCCTCCCGCCCGTTCCTGCGTGGCGGTCAAGGAATTGCCCCTCGGCGGGCTGGTTGAAATCGAAGTGCTCGCCGTCGTCTGATTCCAGAAACGCCCCCGGCTCCGCCAATGTACGGAGTAAGTGAAACACTGTCTCCGCCGTTTGCGGCCCGGCTTACGTCTCTTCCGGCCCAGGACGACGCGGAGGAAAAGAAAACGCGAACCCGCCCCGAGAACCGGCTCTCTTTCCGGTTCCTCTCTCGGCGGAATCGCCCGGTACGTGCCCCCGTGCCCAGCACGGCTGCACCATGCTCTGGATTATACTGTAAGTTTTTGGAATAGCAGAAAATAGGACAAGAATATTTTCTTGGAGAAAGGCTCTTGACAAGATGGAGAGCCGGTGGCACAACCAAATTGTCGAATGTCGACATTTAGAAAAATACATCAAGGAACGCTGCGGCAGCAGCACTTCATACCCACAGGAGACCATTATGAATCTCGCCAAGTTTCCCCGTCGCGGCTATGTGACCGAACCTACGCCTCTGGAAGCGCTTCCCAACTTCTCCAAAGCTCTCGGCGCGGACATCAACATCTACATCAAGCGCGATGACCTGCTTCCCGGCACCGCCGGAGGCAACAAGACCCGTAAGCTCGACTTCAGCATGGCCGACGCGATCAATCAGGGCGCGGACACCATCATCACCTGCGGCGCCGTGCAGTCCAACCATTGCCGCCTGACCCTCGCCTGGGCCGTCAAGGAAGGCCTCGACTGCCACCTCGTCCTTGAAGAACGCGTGAAGGACAGCTACAACCCCGAAGCCTCGGGCAACAACTTCCTGTTCCAGCTTCTCGGCGTGAAGTCCGTCACCGTGGTCCCCGGCGGCTCCAACATGCTCGGCGAAATGGAAAAGCTCGCCGAAAAGCTGCGTGCCGAAGGCAAAAAGCCCTATATTGTGCCCGGCGGCGCTTCCAACAAAATCGGCGCTCTCGGCTATGTGAGCTGCGCCGAGGAAGTTCTGCGCCAGCTCTTCGACCGCGGCCTCGCCATTGACCACATGGTTGTCCCGAGCGGCAGCGCTGGCACCCACGCGGGCATCATCGCGGGCATGGTCGGCAACAACGCGGGCATCCCGGTCACCGGCATCGGCGTCAACCGCAAGAAGCCCGTTCAGGAGGCCGCCGTCCTCAACCTCGCCAATGAAACCCTCGAATATATCGGTGCCGAAGCCCGTGTGCCCGCCGAAAAAGTCGTAGCCTTCGACGACTACGTGGGCCCCGGCTACTCCCTGCCCACCGACGCCATGGTCGAAGCCGTCAAAATGCTCGCCCGCACGGAAGGCATCCTGCTCGACCCCGTCTACTCCGGCAAGGCCATGTCCGGCCTTATCGATCTGGCCCGCAAGGGATACTTCCCCAAGGGCTCCAACGTGCTGTTCCTCCACACCGGCGGCTCCCCGGCGCTGTATGCCTACCTGCCCACCTTCCGCGCCTAACCGCCTTTTATTGAGTCCATGCTCCCCCCGGCCGGAGCCTTTCCGCATACATCAGCGGAGAGGCTCCGGCCTTCTTCGTCCCCCGAAAGCGGCCTTCCCAGTGCCCCGCGGCGCGAGCCTTTTCCTACGGCTTCCGTCCTTCCCTATTCCCCCAAAGTGCCCTCCCCTCATGAACCGTGCGCAACCGCTTCTCAAAAGACAACTCCCAGCCTTGCGCGACATGCCGAAACCACGTAGAACTCTATCGCGAACCGCATGACGAAACCGCATAGGGCAACTCTTCTCAAGCCCCGCATCTGTTCGGAGCATCAATGGATTTTACGAAGCAAACATATTGTAATCAGGTAACCAGCTATATCCGCTCACTTATCCGTAAAGGCACGCTGGAAATCGGCGCTCCTGTCAAAGAGGCCGTCCTCTCTGAACAGCTCGGGATCAGCCGAGCCCCCATCCGGGAAGCGCTACAAGTGCTCGTTCAGGAGGGGCTGATCACCTCTGAGCCGCAAAAGGGGAAACACGTCAGGCAGATGACCGGAAAGGAAATCTACGACAGCTACGTCGTCGCGGGTATCCTCGAAGGGGCGGGCGTCGCCGAATCCCTGCCGCTCTGGACCGAGGCGAACATGGAAACCTTCCGATCCGTCGTCCGGCAGATGGAAGGGAAGATCAGCTACGCCACCAAACTCGACGAGCTTGCCGAAATCGACGAGCTGTTCCACGCCACCCTCTTCATGGCCTGTGACAATACCCGGCTCGTGGAAATGGCCCGCACCTCCTGTGCGACCATATCCAAGTACCTTTATTATCAGCACTGGATCACCATGTTCACGCCAAGGGAATACGCCGACCGCCACCATGCCGTGGCCGAGGCCGTCTACTCCCGCGACGTCAAACATGTGGAAACCGCTCTGCGCGATCATTATAAGGAAACAGGCCTGCGCATGGCCCAGTTCGGCAAAGAGGCGTGATACCAATAGGTAAGGATATACTCTATTACGGAGCAGTCCTCTTGCGGATTACGGATTTTTCCCTAAGCCTTTCTAATGGAATGGATGGGCTTATTTATCGTAATGAATGATATGGGTAACTCCGGTTGCCTTGTGCCATATCCGCCTTATGTCATGCCCTCAATGCGTTGATCAGGACATGCCGGATAGAAATATCCCGAACAGGCTCCCCCTTTGTTCTTTTGGCCAGCACGCAGGTGGATGACTATTGTTAACGCCAACATCTGACCGCCTTAATACGAACATTTCTAAAGGACCAACTCGCATCGCCATTTGCGACCCAAAGACAATAACACGGCGGATATGTTCAGGCGCATGGGCATATGCCTGCGCAATCTCTTGTTATGTTATGAAGTGCTCATACTCAACATGCGGAAGCTTTGGGAAACGAGGGAGTCCTTCAAAAAGTCTTTCCCACGCGTATGGGGGTGTTTCCGTGACAGAAAGCCCCGGGGAGAAATCTCCGGGGCTTTTATATGGTGCACCAATATGAAGGAAAAAAGGTGCGACGAATCGCGCACTGTGTTAATCCTCCTCCCTTCCTTTTTAGGTTCAAACTCACGAAATCGCGTCCAACAAAAGTCGAATTTCTTGCTCAAAGGATAAAGGCATAGCAGTGCTACGTTGATGCATTTTCCCTCCGCAACGTAGCCATTTACAAAAAACGGCTTTGGGCAAAGGGTTTGATAAGGACTGAGACTAAGGCACAAAGCCAAAACGAAGGTCCCCCCCGCCTGGTCTTTAGGCATCCTCTACAAAAAGATATCAAAAATGTCAGGGGCTGGTCACCCTACTTCGTAATATCCTTTTCATCTTTTTTGAAGGTGGCATCCACTTCGTCCAGCTCGCTGGAGGCCTGTTTGAAGTTTCTGATAGCCTTGCCGAGCCCCGCCCCGATTTCAGGCAACCTATTCGTGCCGAACAACACCATCACAACCAACAGTACGATGAGCAAATGCGGTATGCTGAATAAATCCATATAGGACTACCCCCTTGCATCAATAAAAGTGAGTACTAGAAATTAAAAAGGGCTTTTCTAACTCTACTGGACCAGTATAGCCGCATTCGATCAAAAAGCAAATTGTGTTTGTTGTACACTTCTCACATTAAAATACTTTATTTCACTTGATTAAAGACGCTCTGTAAACGATAGATGTACAGGTACTAAAAATAAATTCACCGTCGAGAATTAGAGTATATTGCTGATCTTGCGGAACGGGGTAAAATCCGGCTGGGTGATTCATAGACAAATAAAAATGACCGGAAGCCATACGGAGGCGGCACTTTCCCGGCTGAGGCGGGATTACACGCTGAGATAGGGGAACGGAACCGTGATGAGGGAAAAGCTTCCTCTGTCCGGCGAACAACGCTCCCGGTACAAGGGGAAGGGTAAATGAAAGCCCTCTCGGTGGTGTACCGGGAGGGATTTTTGGGCATACATTTGAGCGGGTTTCCCCTAAGTGCCTTTTCATGACAGCAACAAAGGACCACCCTGCCCTGCCATACTTTGCCGTAAGATCGTCTTCAACTCCCGCAGTAGTTTCCGATCGGTAACGTCACCAGTTCGAGGAACCTCCACACGGCGGGAAGCCACGATGCCCTGCCCGGGAGCCATAACGCATACCTCATCGCCAAGCAGCAACGCCTCTTCCACATCGTGCGTCACAAGAATGATCCCCATGCCGATACGCGCATGTAAAGTCACCAGCAGTAACTGCATCTGTTCACGCGTGATGGCGTCCAGAGCGGCGAACGGTTCGTCCATGAGCAGTACGGGCGGCGATAGGGCCAATACCCGAGCGAGCGAAACCCGCTGTTTCTGGCCACCGGAAAGCTCTGCCGGAATCTGATTCTCCCGACCGGAAAGCCCGGTCAGTGTCAGCATGTCGAGAGCCCGCGCACGCCGAGCGGCGGATGGGATACCCGCGGCCTCAAGTCCGATCTCCACGTTTTCCAGCGCCGTCAGCCACGGGAACAGCGCGGGCTCCTGAAACACTACCGCCCGATCCGGGCCGGGGCCACCGCAAGGCCTGCCTTCCAGCGTCACTGTGCCCGCGTCGGGCGCATCGAACCCGGCGAGGATATTCAACAACGTCGTCTTGCCACATCCCGAAGCCCCGATCAGGGCCAATACGCCACCACGGGGAATAGCAACCGATACGCCAGGCAGTACAAGCCGTGATTCACCGCCCTTGCGGAAGGATTTCCATATTCCGGAACAGGCGAAAAAAGGCTTTACTGCCGCCTCAGGCTCACCGAAACCGCCGACAGCGCCCTCATAAGCAACACGTCGCATAGCCACCCCACCAGCGCGATCAAAATGATGCCCGAAACCAGCAGATCCACGCGCCCGGCCAGCCGCGCGTCCATAATCATTGCACCGAGGCCGTCCGGAACGCCTGTCAGTTCGCCGAGTACCAAATACGAAAAACTCATGCCGAGCGCCACCCGCAAACCCGTCCGCACCTGCGGCATGGCGGACGGAATCACGACCCGGAAAAAAATGGCCCGCCGCCCGAATCCAAGCATCCGGCCCGCCCTGATGAGTACCGGAGGCACTGAGGCCGCCCCCGCCGCCGCGTTGAGGTAAGCCGGAAAGAAGCCAGCAAGCGCGATCAGGAACACGGTGGCCCGGAAGCCGATGCCAAGCCACAGCAGTGCCAGGGGGAGCCAGCTTATACCCGGCACGGCGCGTACCCCGTTGATAATCGGTGAAAGCAGGCTCGCCAGAGCGGGACTCCGCCCTGAAGCCAGACCCAGAGCCACGCCGGGGATCACCGCCAACAAGTAGCCGCTTCCCACGCGCCCCAGGCTTGCGGACAGATCGCCCCAGAAACGCCCGGCATAGGCATCCGCATACCCTTCCGATACCGCGCCCATATACGCGCACACCGTTTCCCAGACCGTCCTCGGCGACGGCAGAAGATATTCCGGAGCAAGGCCGCTGGATGTTGCCAAGTTCCAACAAATGAACAGGATCAGCGGAAGGAGGCAAGGGAGGATGCGCCTCTTCGAGAGCCATGTCCCGGCAAGGCTTCCGAAAGCTCTTGACGAGTTTCCACGCGACCGCCCCTCTGGGGCCGCTCCCGCAGCACTCCGGCAAGGCGGCTCCCCAGCGAAACCTCTTTCACCGGATCCCGCTATCGGCTTAAAAGAGCCCTCACAGGGAACTTCCCCGCATCTCCCGGACTCCCGCTCCTTGCCCGCCGTCTTCATGGCACCTTACTTACCTTGGCGCAGGGCGTCCACGAAGCGGCGATCCACCAATGCGTTGTAGTCGGGTTCCTTCTTGATGATGCCCAGTTCCAGCATACGCTTACCGAGGGCGGAAAGCTGCTTCATGAAGGTATCGTCCATATCCCACACGAGCTCCATGTTATCGGCGGCGTCACGCAGCACGTCAAGCTCCACGCCGAACATCTTCGACGATGTTTCGAGCCAAAACGCCTTGTCGGACATGCATTGTTCGGTAGCCTTCCGATGGGCGCGGAGCATTTCCATCACGCGTTCCGGGTTTTTCTCCACAAAATCGCGCCGCACGATCATACCGCTGTTGATAGCCCCGATGCCTTCACCATAATACGGATAGGCCAGAATCTCCCCGTAGCCTTGCCGCTTCGCCAGCGTGGGCAGAGGTTCGCCGGACAGGTAGGCGTCAATGTCGCCCCGGCTGAGGGCGGTTCCCATGTCGAAGAAGTCGATACGGACAAGCTTGGCGTCCTTATCGGGATTGAGCCCGGCACGGGTGAGCGTTTCCCGCAGCAGGATTTCATGCATTGTACCGGGTACATAGCCGATTTTTTTGCCTTCCAGATCCCCTACACTCTTGACGCCGCCCTTCTTCACCACAAGCGCGGAACATTTGTTGCCGAGCGAGGCGACAAGCACGATGGGTTCCCCGCGCGAGGCTGCTTGGATCGCCAGTGCCAGCGTGGTTCCGGTCATATCGAGGCTGCCCGCCAGCAGAGCGGCTTTCTGATCGCCCGGATTGGTGAACGGGTGCACCTTCACCGTTGCGCCGTTCGCAAACGGCTCATACAGGAACGGCTGGATGGTTTGGGCCGTTTTCCATGTGCCTACGTTCCACGTTTCCGCCGCCAGAGACGGCACACACAGGGTCAGGGCCAATACGAAGGTCAGGAGCAATTTTCTCATGTTGTGCGCCTCCGGCGGCAAGGGAGCTACCGCCCCCTTGACCCCTGTTTGGGGGGCGAGCCGCCCCCAAAGCCCCGGCAAGTGCGATCCGTTTTTCTTCCGAACAGTGTTCGGAAGAAAAACGGATCGCTCCTGTCGCGTCAGAAGATCCCGCCACGGTTATACTTACCGAAAAAAAAGACCGTTTCCGCGTTAAAAAAATGTATATGCGTAACAATACAAGATGATACCTTCATATCACTAAAAACCGTACGGCCCATTCCCCTGCCTGAGATAAGGGATTCAATAAGGTCAAAAGTCTTGGGAGGGGAAGAGGGGAGGTTTGGAGGGGGGAAGGGGGACCCTTCTAAAGAAGGGTCCCCCTTCCCCCCTCCAATCATTCCGCTAATCCTTCACAAAATATCCGGCATCCCTGAAAAGCTGCTTGGCATCGGCAACGGTGAAACCCTGCCACTCGGCGGAGCACTCGGCGTCATTCCGAGGCACGGCGCCGGTTTCCACGACCACAACGTTCGCGCCCCACTCAAGCGCCTCCTTGCGGGGGGGATGAACACAGATGTCCGGTACGTTCACACCTCCGCAGATACGGGTGATCGCCACAATCTGGGCAAGTCGAAGATCCGGAAGAGGATCGTGCGATTCAAAGGGCGTACCCTTGACGTTGATGCGGGCCATTGCGCCGCTCAAGGCCGCGCCATTGGAAAGTGCCGCCATGAGCACGTCCGCAATCTCATCATCCGTGTGCTCAGGACCCACTGGCTCCACCAGATGCGCCAGCTTGAGATCCGAATCCCGCACCGCCGCCAGCGTGGCCTTGCGCTCCTCAGGCCGGAAGCATGTCGTCCGCCCTTCCCCAAGCCGCAGGGAGTGATACACGACATCGATGCCCGACGCGATCATCGCCCGCGCCTCAAGCGGCCCGAACTCGCCGGTATTCACCACCAGCCCGTAATTCCCGGGAACAGCCTCGCGCACCTTTTTCGCCAGCGCGCACAAGCGGTTAAGCCCGTAAAATTCCGTTGTCCGCAACGTCACCCACGACGCGCCCTCATCCACGAAAGCCCGCGCCGCCTTGATGATCGCTTCATCGCTCCATTCATGCGGTTCCGTAATCAGGCCCCACTTTTCGCCGAACGCGCAAAACCCGCAGTTCATCGAGCAGGGGCGGCAATCGATGCCGATGGCGCTCCACACCCGCCCTTCGTTGCCGACCACAATATGCGCGATATCCCGGGCCGCACGCCCAAGGTAGGCCGCTTCTTCCGAATCCGGCGCAAGGGCCAGCAAGCGCAACACCTCATCCCGCGAAACAGGCATACCGCGCAGTGCCCGATTTTTGAGCGCGTCAATGAAAGAATAGGTATTCATATGTACGGCTCCGGCAAAAGGTTGAGGTGTCCCGCAACCGCAAGAGGCGGGTGGAAAAGGCGATCCGGCGGACAGGAACACCTCCTGCGGATATAGGGAAACGGAATGCTCCGGCATAGGGCATGGTTCCGAATTCATGCCTGAGCGCGCATCCTGCAAAAACAAGAGCAAATTGGCGATGAAAGCCTGATGCGAAGTCAGCGTGCGCATCCATTGGTCGAGACAGTGTCCGCCTTTTTCCGTCAGCGTGTACCGCTTGCGGGCCGGACCGCTGTTCTCAAGCTCCCAGTCCGACTCCAGCACCCCCTCCTGCTCCATATTCCTCAACATCCGGTAGACGCCGGTGGCATCCGGAGGCTGTTTGCGGAAAAGGCTTGTTTCCGCAAGGCGTTGGACCACAAGATATCCGTGCAGTGGTCCGGAGGACAGTACCGCCAAAATTACAGGCTGCACGAACCGGGGAAGGTTCGCTCCCGAGCAGGGACAGTTGTCTAGCTCCATCATCAGACTAGCTCCATTAGTTGATATAACTATTTTCTAAACGTAAGCCCCTGTCAAGACTTTTTTGCTATCTACAAAAAAATATATTTAAGCGGAATTTTATTATTGATTGTAATAACAGTATATTGCAATAAAGTGTTGCCGTCCGTTGACATTGGATTTATGCTTGTATCAACTATAGATATATCTAATTGCGGTTCCTCTTCTACCGCAAAAAGGGCAAAAGCACGCCAACCGGAACGGGAACACTTTGAAGATACGGACAAACGTCCTGACGGCCTCAGGCCCCAGATATAAACAGGGGGTCCCGAGTCAGCCTGAACCGCCCCGGAACCCCTGTCCGCGCCCAAAAACATACCTGGCGCAATTCTCTTCATTTCCAGCTTAATCCGTCATTTCGATATGAACCCCCAAGAAGTGAGCAGATAAGTCAACTGGTTCGCTGACATATCGATATTCACGGCATAAACGGGATCGGCGGTATGTTCAGTGAGGATGGCTTCCTCTTTGGAAGGATCTTTGACGGTGGAGGCAAGCGCCTTGAAAAAGCCCTGCGTCGTGAACAAGACGGAACAGGCCCCCTCAGTGGCGGTGGAAAAGACATTGAGGCGCTTGCGCATGGCCGTCCAGCATTCGTCGTCGCTCTTTCCCTGTGCCGCAAGCTGATAAAGATCGGCATGGCCCATCGCGGGCTGCACGGTTATCGGCATACAATCCTGGGCGCGCAGGTCGTCGAACACCCGCGCGAGGAGCGGATCGCTCATATTCGCATACAGGATTACCGCAACCGCCTTGCCCTCTTGGAACTGCACCACGCACGTCCAATCGGCCTCCATCCACTTGAACGGAAGCTGGAGCATGTCGGCGTTGTCGGTGGGTTTTGCGCCGAGCGCTTTCGCCTCATCTTCGGACATGCCGAGCGAGAAAGGCCCGATGCCGCGCTCATCGGTGGGAGCGGGCTTTTCGGCGGAAGCGGCTGATTCCGAGTTTGCGGTATGAACGTCGGCATCAGCGCCGGAAGGAACCTTGGCGGGAACGGGGGCGGAGGGTTGGGCCGCCTCGGCGGAGGCAGGTTTCACTTGAGCCGTAAGCTGATCATCCGCCAGTGCGACGGAAGAGGCGAACAGCACGGCGGCAAGGCCGAAAAGGATATGCTTCATGATTGAGCCCTCTCAAATTGTCGTGTGCACGGAACGCCGCGCACTGCCAGTGCCAGACAGGAAATCATCCCTTTTGTCAAGGCTGATGGAGGTATGATTGAAGCCCGGCGCAAAAAGGGAGTTGTAGGGTTATAATAAAGAACATATTGATTTCATTTGAAGACAACGGTATATTCCGCCAGCCCTTCTTCTTTTATTATCACGGGAGAGACTATGGAAAACCGTCTTTATGCCTTTGACTGGAAGTATATCGGTGACATGGAGCTTGGCCGCCCCAACCTTGGCAAGACGGCTCGCCTTGAAATCTACAGGCTCTTCCAATATACTTTACGGGACGTACTTGAGACTGAATACGGTACGGAACAGTCCGACAGGCTGTTATATAAAGCGGGATTCCTCGCTGGGACAGAATTCTGCAAACGGTACGTAGGAGAATGCGCATCATTCAGCGATTTCGTCGCTAAGGTTCAGGCCGCCCTTGAAGAGATGAATGTCGGCATCCTCCATGTTGAGCGGGCCGATATGGACAAGCTTGAGTTTACGCTCACGGTGGCGGAAGATCTGGACTGTTCCGGACTCCCGGATTTGGGACATGTCGTCTGCACCTACGACGAAGGTTTCATTTCGGGCCTTTTTAAGAGCTTTACGGGTAAATCTTTCGAAGCCAAGGAAGTTGACTGTTGGTGTACGGGCGACAGAACGTGCCGCTTTGAAGTCAAACCGGCTACCGAGTGATACATGACCGCTCCCCTTTCGACGGACGAAGCGACAGCGCTTCTTACGTCCATCCTCATGGACCCCCAGTGGTCTGTGGATTCCATCGCCGACTTGCCTAAAGACGATCCTTTCGGCAAGCTCTGCTATGATTTGGCCGAAATCCGCGCGCACGTACAAGCTTTGTCCAAGGGAGACCTGAGCAGAGGGAGCAAGGCGCGCGGATTCGTGGCCGGATCACTCAAGGCTACAGAGGCCAACCTGCGTCATCTTACGTGGCAGATGGAGCGCGTCGCGCAGGGGGATTATTCTCAATCCGTGTCGTTCATGGGGGATTTCTCCAAGGCATTCAACAAGATGAGCCGGGAGATGCATAGCAAGGCCGAGGAGCTTTCCCGGCTGCTTGAACGGTACCGGATGTCTACGGACGAGGATATCCTGACCGGGCTCCTCAACCGGCGTACATTCTTCAAATTGGCCATGAGCGAACTCCGCCGCGCAAAGGAATCCTATCAGGATTCCCATTCGGCGCTCTGCCTTGCCCTTGCCGATCTCGACAACTTTAAAAACGTGAATGACCACTTCGGGCACGCCAACGGAGACAGGGTTCTCCAGCTCTTCGCCTGCCGCCTGCGGGAAGCCTGCCGGGCAGATGATCTGTGCTGCCGTTTCGGGGGCGACGAGTTCATCATCCTGATCCCCCGAATGACCAAAGATGAAAGCGTCGAACACGTCAACCGATTACGAGAAGCCTGCTCGCTGGCCCCCATTTCCGGCCCGGCCGCGGAACTGAACATCACCGCCAGCTTCGGCCTATCCTTTATCGGCGAATCCGAACTGCTCAATACCTTCAATTCCGTCGAAATCCTTGAACATGCCATCCAGATCGCCGACCACCGCCTCTCCCGCGCCAAGCAGGAAGGACGGAACCGTGTCTGCTCCGCAGGATAAGGGATGCCGGGACGGGGATTCTGAAAAAGCTTTTTCCTCCCTTTCCCAAAACCGCCGGGGCGGATTGCGCCCCCCCTCTCTTTCCAAAGCTATCCCTGCCTATTCGAATCCCCGCGTTCCCTGCCTACAAAAACCACCCGAAGTGACTCCACCTTTTCTAAGCCTTTCAGCATTGTAACGGCTCATGAACAGCCACGCCTCCACGCTTAAGAGGAGAAACAGAGCGCCGTAAGGAACCCTTCCGCACAACACTCTGCCCTTTCAGGAAAACTGCAAACAGGGATTCGATAAGGTCAAAAATCTTTGAAGAGGGAGAGGAGGGGGTCCGGGGGAGGGGGAAACTTTCTCTAGAAAGTTTCCCCCTCCCCCGGTTTTCCCCCTACCCTTCTACATACAGAGGAAAACTGGCCTCGACGGACTCAAAGAGAGTGAGCGGGACGGGTCGGGAAAAAATGTAGCCCTGAATCGCGCTGCACCCGATCGAGCGGAGAAACTCCACCTGCTCCTGCTTCTCAACGCCTTCGGCGACGGTGGACATGCCGAGTGCGCGGGCCATCTGCACAATGCTCTCAACCACGGCGCGCTCGCGGGGCGTGCCTTCGGTGTCGCGGAAAAAGGCGATGTCCAGCTTGAGCACGTCGAGCGCGATCTCCTTGAGCATGTTGAGCGACGAGTACCCCGTGCCGAAATCGTCCATCGCACTGCGGAACCCACGGGACGGAAGGGCCGCCATCAGTTCACGGAACAGCGCGAAGTTACGGATCACCATCGTCTCGGTGCACTCAAGCTCAAGCATTCCGGAATCGATACCGTACTTGTCACGGATCGCTGAATAACGGTCGAGGAAATCGCCCTGCGCAATGCTCAGGCGAGACACATTCACCGAAAGCCTCAACGGAGGCAGGCCGCGCGAACCCCGGGACGCCAGATAGGCGCACGCCTCTTCGAACACAAAAGCATCCAGATCCACGATGAACCCGTTGCGCTCGAACAGCGGGATGAAGTCGCCGGGCGAGACCATCCCGTATCCCGGGCGCTCCCAACGCACCAGGACTTCGGCGCCAAACAGCGCGTCGCCGTGCTGGATATCCACCTGCGGCTGAAGATGGAGGCAGAACTCCCGATTGCGCAGGGCCTCCTCCATGCAGCTCTCGATGTTCTTTTCGTAAAGAACCCGCTTGCGCATCTCCTCGGAATATAAGGCGTACTTGCTGCCGCTGAGATGTTTTACGCTCTTCTGCGCAAGGTTCGCCCGGTCGAGCATATCGTCGATGCTGAGAATGTCCTCTGGACGCTCGACCAGATAAATACCCGCGATCATCTCCACGCGGAACCGGCGATTCGCCAACCCTTCAAACCGGGTCAGCAGATCCGAACAGCGCAGGAACCGCGCCACCAGATCGTCGATATCCCGATAGCACCGCAGCAGGGCAAAGTTGTCGCCGGAAATACGCCCGAACGTCTCTCCCGGGCGCGCGCCTTCCGCGATGAGCTCGGCCCAGTAGCTGAGCAACTCGTCGCCGATGTCGTATCCGTAGATATCATTGATGAACTTGAAGTTGCGGATATCGCAGTACCAGAGCGAATATTTGCGGTCGCCGCGAGCGGCCAGCAATTCCGCCGCGTCCGTCTTGAACTTGGCGAAATTGCTGTATCCCGTAACCGGATCGTGCTCCGCCTGATAGCGCAGATGGCGCAGTGCCCGCACGTTATCATCCATGTCCGAGATCGTACCCACAATACGCAGGAGCTTGCCCTGCGCATCGCGCTTGAGCGTCGCCGCGATGCGGCACCAGATGAACGCACCGTCACGGCGGCGCAGGCGCACCGTCGTCTCCACCTGATCCTCACGGTACAGAGAAGCGTGAAACGCCTTGAAATCGGCCATGTCACGCGGGTGCACCGTCAATGACCGGAGCATGTCCGGCACATTGCCGGGATTGTTGCGGCAATCCAGTAGCGAGCCCAAATACGGCGCATAATGCAGCTGTTGTTCCGGCCCCCAGTCGAACACCACGCTCTTGGTCTGCTCCACGATGATCCGGTAACGCTCGTCCATCATATGCAGCCGCTGGAGCTCGGCATTCTCGCGGGAAAATTCGTCCAGCCGTTTGCGGTCGTCGATGCCGTGCACCCAGACGAAATGAAGCTTGTCCGCATCTTCCACGCACAGGACGTTTACTGTTACCCAATGGTAACTATTATCCCGCCACAGACAACGGAAATCTTCCTTCAACACGCCGTCGTTCAGCCGGAGAGAACGGGCGTTTGCGACAACCCTGTCGTAACGCTCCAGATCTTCGGGGTGGATCATGGACTCCCTCACCATCGCCTTCAGGTCGTCCAGCCTGCCCTCATCGGGAAGCGGGAGAAACGTCCCGCTGGAGTGCCGGATGATGCGGAAGGTGTTCCGGGTGAGGTTGCATTCGTAGATTTCCCCGGACTCCTCACTCAGGGCAAAGTCATACAACAGGGCGACGCGGCTGCGCTCGCGCTCATGCCGTGTCTCGGTGATGTCGGTGATAGTGCTGTAGCACAGCCGGGAACGGCCCGACGTGGCGAAGAAGAACCGTGACTGGATCCACCGGGTTCCCCCTGCGGACATCTTCGCCCGGTATTCGCAAAGGAGTTCCCGTTTGTCCGACTCGAACACCTGCCGCAAATTTTCGATGCGGCAAAGCGCATACACGTCTTCGCTATCCTCAGCGACGATGTTGGAGCGTACCGCCTCCTTGAGCATGGCCTCATAGTCGCCTTGGGACGGGATCTTCTTTCGGGCGAGGAATTCCCCATACGGCACGGTATACAACCCCGTATCGAGATCAATGCGCAGAACAAGGCCGTAAGCATACCGGAACAGGCAGGAATGCTCTCCTTCCGAGTCGTAAACCGGAAGCTCGTCCAGTTCCCTGCCTCCCCGGGCTCGGAATTTCATCCGATACATATCGTCGTCCGCGAGCTGGAACAGGGCATCGTAAGAGATCTGCTCATGGGAATAGGCCACGCCGATGCTCACGGAAAGCTTGCAATCCGCATATTCATTGCCAAGCGTGGCGGACATGGCTTCCCTGATGCGCCTGGAGACGTCCAGCGCCTCGGTGCGCGAAGGGACATCCTGCATGAAGGCGATGAATTCATCCCCGCCCGTGCGGGCCACAAAATCCCGGGTACGGAAAGATTCCTGCAACAGCTTGGCGAAAGCGATCAGCACGGCGTCGCCGCGCAGGTGGCCATAGCGATCGTTGACGCGCTTGAAATGATCGAGATCGAACACCAGCAGGGCGGAAGAATGCCCTCCGCGGTGGATATCCAAATACGTCTGGATAAACTGCTGCGCGTACTCGCGGTTATAGAGCCCCGTGAGCGGATCGAGCCGGGTCTGGCGGATCAGCTCGTCCTGCCGCATTTTGCGTTCGGTGATGTCGAGGAGCAGGCAGATGCACACGGGCTCTCCTTCCCCGTCCACAACGAGCCGCCCCTTTTCAAGGACCCAGATGACCTGCCCGTCTCCTTTTCTGATGCGGTATTCCTGCTCATAGCAGCCGTTCACGGCCTCGCGCCATGCGGTGCGGAAAAGGGCCACGTCATCGGAGCAAACAATGGCCTCAAGGCCGCCCGCCATCAACCCCTGGAAAACGTCCGGCTCATAGCCGAGGAAATGCAGCATCCCCTCGCTGATGTAGGCCAAGCGCCGCTCGTCGCCTCCGTCAGTAACGAAAAAGCCCCCCTCAAGGCTGGAATCGATCAAAGACATAAAATAACGCTGGCGGCGGTAGTCGGCCTCACGGCGCTGCTGCTCGTCAATGTCGGTATAGAAGCAGTACAGCACCTCATGACCGTTCCACCGCTCTTCCGCGCGGCAGGCGTCCAGGCGCACCCATATGTCGCTGCCGTCCTTCCGGCGGACGCGGAAAGGGATGCTGAACCGCCCGGTGGCTTTGCGGTTGCGGATCTCGTCGTTGCCCACGATCAAATCTTCGGCATACACAAAGTTGATGGCGCGATTGCCGAACTGGCCGCGGACTTCTTCCCGCGTATACCCGATCATACAGAAAAACTGATCATTGGCCTCAAGGATGGTGTACTCGGCATCGGCGGCGAGCTTTGCAAAACCGTTGAACACCACGGCGTGGCAGGCTTCCAGCTCGGCGTTCTTTTCCTTGAGCGAAACCACGCTTTGCTGAAGCTGCTCCTGAAGCTCATGGGAACGGGTGATGTCGACGACGATGCTGACGATAACGGGCCGCCCGTCCTCGGAAATATTGCGCAATCCCCGGTCAAGGACCCAAATGTAGGACCCGTCCCGCCTGAGCATCCGATAGGAGACTTCATAGCTGTCAGTGACGGTCATCGACTCATTGACTAGAGTGTTGACGCGGTCGCGGTCGCAGGGATGGATACCGTTTTCAACCATCCCTCCCGTGTCCTCCACAAAATCTTCATACGAACTATATCCAAGGTACCCGAGGAGCTGATCGTTGATGAAATAGAGGGGGAAGCCCTTTTCGATATAGCCGCCGATAAGCCCGCCGGGAATGCTGTTTTTAAGCAGCTGGAACGCGCTGCGCCGGGACTGCGAGGAAAGCTCGTTCCCTTCCCCAAGGAAAGAGGTAGGGAAGAATTCGCCGTCCGGCTGTTCGCCGCTGGGAAGGGAGGCGTGAATGCCCTGGATGAGGCAGCGCCCATCCGGGACTTCGCCGCACATCGCGGAAATGCGGACGTTCACCCCTTTTCCGCTGGATGGATCGACGACGCTCATGTCGCCGTCCGTATAGCACGCCTTGCCCGCTTCCACGGAATAGAGATTCCGCAGCTTCACGTCGAAGGAGCCCGGCGTGGCCTTGAACTCCTCGATAAGCAGCTCGCGGCAATCGCAAAAACCCTTGCCAGCACGTTCAAAATCTCCTGTCCCTATCCAGCGGATATCGTCAGCGAGGCACTCAAGCGTTTTATCCAGATCGCGTAAATGGAGGTAAGCATCAAAAAAACGGCGGACGACGTCCTCGGAACGGGAAGCGATTGTTTGCATAGGGGCACCAGATCAAAAAATATTTTGTGATCACTAGCCTGTGTCCCGAAGGGCGTCAAGGAGGCAAAAAGGCGCCTCAAACGGGAAAATACAGGCTCTTGAAGAGATTATCTTCCCACGAATGAATCGCGGTTTTTCGGATGTGGGACAGTTCCCCTTCTTCACACAGGGGCCCCAGCAATAGGACGGCTACGTAAAAGGAAGATGGAAAACGGTCACCTCCCTTACCATACAATCGGTTCCCGTACCGTTACCTTCACTGCAAAAACAGATTACGCAGTATGATGCACATGTTCCAAGGAAGCATTCCAACCCCTTTAGTGAAAACCCGGCGAAAAATATAAAAATCCTCATATCCATAACGGGGGCTATGCCGTACGGAAAAGGATGGCAAACCCCGGCGCCCTCAGGCGGAGCGGGATAAGCCTGCCCTTATCGTTGGGCAGGAGTGGTACGGTTCGTCAGAATGACCGCCTGCGGCAATATGCCCTCCAGGATGAGGCTCCATACCCACCCTTTTTCGGTATATCGGCCACCGGGATACGGCCAAATGCCCTCCGCGATCCCCCGAAACACCTTCATGCGCAAGGGTTGTGAGGGCCTCCTCAGTATTTCAGAAAACAAAGGAGTACATAAGAAAGCTTCATCCGCCCACAGAAAAAGCAGAAGCCACCCTGACCCAAACAGGAAAAAGGCTGAGGATCAGCGCTTCAACAGGCCGAAGGAGTTCGTTTGGCAGGCCTTTCCCTTTTCGCCGAAAAATCCTACCCTTGGAAGAAAGGGCGCGGACGGCGCCTCCAACCTTTTTCACACAACGCCATGAAGACAGAATTCGAAACAGCCACAACGGATCTCGCGCGCCGGGTCCCGCCCCACAGTGTGGAAGCCGAGCGGGCCGTGCTCGCCGGACTGATCCTGCGCCCTTCCGCAATGGGGCAGATCGCCCCCATGCTGCACCCGGAAGATTTTTACCTGCCCGCGCATCAGACGCTGTACGCGGCCGCCCTCGGGCTTCACACCGATAACCGGCCAGTGGATCTCGTTACCCTTGCGGAACATCTGCGCGATCAAGGCTCGCTGGAACAGGCGGGCGGCGCGGCTTATATCGCGGATCTGGCGCAGTCGCATGTCAGCGCGGCAAACGCCGAGTATTATGCCAAGCTCGTACGCGACAAATCCATCCAGCGCGGGCTCATCGAGGCGGGGGCTAAAATCGTTTCGACGGGCTTCGACACTTCAAAGGATCTGGCCGGGCTCATCGACGAGGCCGAGCAATCCGTTATGGCGGTATCCAGCCGCACCAGTTCCGGCGGATTCCGGCCGGTGCAGGCGCTCGTGGGAGACGTGGTGGACGCCGTGCTCAAACCCGCAGAGGGGGGGATCACCGGGCTCGCTACTGGCTATCCCGAACTCGACGCCATCACACGGGGGCTCCAGCCTTCGGATCTGATCATCATCGCGGCGCGCCCTGCGATGGGCAAAACCGCCCTCGCCCTCAACCTCGCCATGCGTGCCGCCATCAGCGAAGGCGCGCCCGTGGGCATTTTCTCGCTGGAAATGTCCGAACACCAGCTTGTCCAGCGTATGATCAGCCTGTGGGGAAAGATTCCGCAGGAGCAGCTTTCCACAGGCCGCCTCAGCAAAGCCGAGGGAGCACGCTTCTTCGAAACCGCAGATCTGCTCCGGACCGCGCCGCTGTTCATCAACGAAACGCCTGCCATCAGCACACTTGAACTCCGTTCACAGGCACGGCGGCTCAAGGCCGAGCACGGCCTCGGGCTCATCGTGGTCGACTATTTGCAACTTATGCGCTCTTCACGGCGCACGGACTCCCGTGAACTCGAAATTTCGGATATCTCCCGCTCGCTCAAGGCTATAGCCAAAGAGCTCGACGTACCGGTCGTGGCCCTTTCGCAGCTCAACCGTAAAGTTGAAGAACGTAAAGACAACCGCCCCATGCTCTCGGACCTGCGTGAATCCGGAGCCATTGAACAGGATGCGGATATCGTGATCTTCCTTTACCGCGACGAGGTATACAAGCCCGATACGCCGAAAAAAGGCATCGCGGAACTTATCATCGGCAAGCACCGCAACGGGCGCGTCGGGACCGTAGAACTGGCTTTCCTGCCGCAGTACACCGCCTTCGAACCGCTTGCCAAGGATCGCTGATCGGCGATGGTGGATTCGGCAAGCGTACATTTCTTTTGAGAGGATACAGAAGCGTTGGGGAAGGGAGGCTTTTCTGCCCCCCTTCCCCAACGCTGTCACTTTGCATCTATCTCCCTTCCCAAAGGGTTCCATAAAGATCGAATTTCTGCCCGCAGCGTTCTGAAGTGTTTTCCCTTTGAAACGAGAGCTCGTTTAAAGAACAACGCTCCAGCCACTGTCTCTAGAGGCAGGCCACAATGTACGGCGTGTTTTTGGAAATGCACAAACCTCTCCCTCTCCTCACATAACATCGACATGGGGCTTCCGGATGGCAGATGCAGCCGGATACGCCCAGGAACGGCTCCATCGTCTGTTTTTCATCTCTTTAGAGGAATCCTCTTTTTACAAAATATAAATTTTATCTTTTATTTCCAATATATTAACATATATTCTTTCCAGGTGTCCCATAAAAAACAAAAATTATACTTGAAAAAGAATTTCAATTTCATTATTATCTTTTCATGGACGACGAGGAAACAGGCAGTATCCCGTCTCCAGTCAAACTGTTGCCGAGAAATCGGCACAGAAGCCGGGAAGTGGTTGGCCCGGCTTCCCAGCCGGATGCCGATCCCCCCCTCGGAAGCAGACCTTCGGCATCCGGCAAAGAAATTTCCTAATACATGGGTGTTTCTCAGCTTCGCGTGTTCTCATTGCCTTTTCCAGCCCAAAAGAGCGAGAGTGCAAGGACAAAACCGTTTCATCATGGAGTACATCATGAGCAAAGTACTGATTGTTTACGGCTCCACGACCGGCAACACGGAAGCTCTCGCGGAAATCCTCGGACGCCTTATCCAAGAAGCTGGGCATGAGACTACCCTCCTCAACGCCGCTGACGCCAGTGCACCCGGCCTTTGCGATGGATGGGATATGATCCTTTTCGGTTGTTCCGCATGGGGCGACGACGAAATAATCCTGCAGGACGACTTTGACGCGTTGTTCCAGCAGTTCGACCTCATCAACGCCAAGGGGCACAAAGTAGCCTGTTTCGCTACAGGGGACAGCAACTTCACATACTTCTGTGGAGCTGTCGACGTTATCGAAGCCGCTCTTGAACGGCTTGGCGCGGATGTCGTCGTTGAAGGCCTTAAAATCGACGGACAGGCCCAGTCCGACCAGCCGGAAATCCAGGAATGGACCAAGGCTGTCATCGAAACTCTGTAAGCACTAAGAACGCCTTCCTTCGAAATGCTCGTTTCCTTACGAGCACAACGGGTCGGAGCCCTCTCGACCTCTTCGACCCAACCTCCTCCTTGCGCCCCGGTTCGACCGCCGAACCGGGGCGATACTTTTTCCCCGTCATGAAGTTCTTACGGTAGCATGGCCACCTCAAGCGGATCTCCTCTTTTATGCCGCCTTGCCACCGGATGAGGCTGTCTTGCCGTAATCCTTGACGTGCGGAATCTTCCGCGAGTGTGGTACGTCGAGCTTCTTGTACGCTGGCGCTCTTCAGGCATTCCCATCCCGTACCGTTTCTCATAAGAGCTAAGAACATCTTCTCTGAGAGTGACTTTTCTTGAGCATACTGTTTCCACAGTCATTTTCATCAGTCAACGGCTGTCACTGACAACTTTCAACAGGTATCCATCCAGCGCGTTTCTCCGTCGGTTTCTTTGAACAAACTGTTTCTGGTCATCACCACCTGTTACCGCCAGACAACATCTGCAAACAGCAGTGGATGACTGACAATGATAGCTCCGGACTGGCACTGTCAGACATACAAAAACAACACGGCAAAATGGTCACGAATAAACTATAATATGTTAAAATAACAATCTTTATTTGCATCAATGACAAACGCTGAAATACGGTAGAGAGGTGTCATCTCAAAGCGGAGGCCATAAATTTTTTCCATCCAAAACAAGTCGGCAAAATACTCGCTATTTTATCTTAATATATTGAAATATTATGTTAAAATGATTCAAAAAGATCATATTCCCTTATGTTTGATTCCCCTAAGCCCGCCGAGGGCTTAAACGGGAAAATTCTGAAACGTTGTTCCAGGTGTCAACGAAAACAGCATGTTATCGGTGATGACAGCTAAGGTGAGTTCGTGACGGATTATGACATGCATCAGTTGTCACATGGCTTTTCAGAAGAGAGGATGGAAGAGCATTGGGGGGCACCCATACGGCAATATGCCCACTAAATATATTTAACATATTGAAAAAATATTGTATATTTTATTAATACACAAAACGTTCAAACGGCCACTGGCAGAAGAGATATCCCATCACTGCCAACAGGGAAAACGGAGGGGAGCACAATTATAATGATGGAGCGCCAGTAAGGACTACGCGACCATTCCTGCGCGTAAGGCGCAAGAGTAGCACATAAAAAAGGCCGTTTAACACGGCCTCGCTTGTGTCTAGTCCTCTTTCCTGCGCCCTCGCCTCCGGGACGGGAGGGCTTCAGCTGTACGGTTGAGGATCACGATATTCCCCTTGGTCAGAATACTGGTTTTCTCCAACACCTTCTTTTCCGCCAGTTCCGCGATGGCGTCCCGAATCTGTCGGCGTGTTTCCTTTAACGGCGAACGCAGATCCATATTCAGCGCCAATGCCAGCGTGCGGATATCCCCCCGAAAAACAGGGTTTTCCCTGTGCGACTGGCAGAAGCGATACATAGCCTTCGCAATACTTCCCCTGATCTGAAAACGTTTGGCCACGTCAATCCAAGTGAGCCGATTGGCCACATACATTTCCCGGAAGAACGGGCTGATCGTTACTGAAATATCCCGTTCCGCATCATTTTTCCCGCGCAGGCGCAAATTCGAGATAATGTGCGTGAGGTCGTAAAACGTCTCCTGCCCTCTTTCACGCACCACTAATTCTATAGTCCCGTGCGCGAGGCATGTGAGCCCAGTTACCAAGCGCGTATAATGGTTCTTTCCCGGCCTTTTATGCCCCATCAGACGCAGAATCGGCAGCAATGGGCCACGATACGTAAATTTTCCCGTACCGCTCTCCGGGAATGCCGAACGCACGGGTTCCGGAAAAGCCTCCACGCCGCCAGAAACATACGGCGCCTCGGGAAGATTTGGGGCGACGGGCACAAAACCTTCTTCCGTATCCTTCACGGGAAGTGCTCCTGCCGAACGGGCATGACGAGCCTCGGCCCCTTCCGCCCCGGATTCAATGATCGCCAGCAGCGCCATCAGCACATCCTCTTCCTCAACACTGAGTTTCGGCCCTGTATAAAGGATATCACCCCACGGCCCCGAAGAAATGCGTTCTTTAAAGAAGAAAGCCCCTGATGCCGCGATGCTGCCTTTTTCACGCGATGTAATATCGGGATCACGCATGAGAGCGTCCCGGCGTCCCTTTTCAAGGTTATTCATCGGAAAAAATGGCGAAACACGTGCAATACTGGTTGGATAGCCACACCAAAGCGAAGGGCGCTCCTCCTTAGGAGCTGGCAGGGGTGCTGCGGCTGGGACGCTCTCAACGGGGCTAGGCGCAGGGATAGGCTTTGGAGAAGACGTCCTGACAACCTCGCACGCCACCTCTCGCGCCTGTTCACGAGCAAGCTCCTCAAGGCTCACAGGCGAGGGCCGTTTCCGTTCCTCAGGCGCGGCAAGCGGATGACAAGCTTTGGAGGAAGGGCTTCCACTTCTACGCCACTCTTCAATGATCGCAACGATAAACGACGGAACATCCTTCCAGTCTAGCGCATCGATCTGTGCGGCAAGCGTAGGATTATACAGCCTCAGGCGTTCCCGCTCCTCAGCAGAAAGAGGGGAGGGGACAGCCGTCTCAAGAAAGCCTTGCAACGCTTCACCCACGGATTTCATCTTATTGGTCATGGCAACATTCCGCATTAGAGCGCCAGCTTGCCATCCGGACGGCGCAAGAGCCGCCGGAAAGTGCTGAACCCCGGAGGTGCCGGGCACGCATCCATAGAAGAAAAAGGTGTCAAACTCCGCAAAAGGCCTTTCTTCCCTCGGCCCAGCCGTCCATTTCCGACTCTAAAAAACACTGATGGCGAGTATTGCCCGCATCCATTTACCGCTTTTATTGAGGATGATCATTGACTTTTTTTGAGTATCATGCAAAAAATTCGACACATCACACGCAAATTGGAGGATCTCATGGCAGCGAAAGTCATTGCTTTTGCAAACCACAAAGGTGGCGTAGGCAAGACCGCGAGCACTGTTAACGTAGCGTATTGCCTCGCTAAACGCAAACGCCGTGTGCTTGTTGTGGACTGTGATCCTCAGGGAAACGCGTCGCTGACCCTCGGAACCGTATCCCCATACGAGCAACCCCGCACAGTGGCAAACCTCTTTACCGGGCTCTCGTTTTCGGCAGCGGCCGTGCCTTCCAAATACGAAGGGCTGGATCTGATCCCTGCCAATCTGAACGTATACGCTACGGTAAGCACGCTTTCCAATTCCATCAAGCGCTTTTTCGGTTTCCGGCAAGCGCTCGATAAGGCAGCCCTGAACACCTACGATTACATTCTGCTGGATTGCCCGCCCACCATTGAGGGTGCGCTCCTGACCAATGCGCTTATCATTACGGACTATATCATCATTCCGGTTGGGGTTGAGGACACTTATGCCCTTTCCGGCGTAAGCCATCTTATCAAAGTCGCGGAAACCCTGCGCGCTGACACCGAATCGAATCTTGCGATCATGGGCGTACTGCTGACCATGTACGATGGCCGCAATAACGCCGCGAAAACCATCCGTAATGTGGCAATCGGGACCTTCGGCGAAGAAATGGTCTTCCGTACGACTATCCCCAGAAATACTACACTAAATAAAGCTGTTATGAGTAACCTTGCGGTCTGTGACTATGACGACGGTTGTTCTTCCTGCCGCAGCTATCGTGAGTTGGCACAGGAAATGGAAGCCCGCCTTGATCCCAAGAACGCATGATTATTCAAAGATGGGCATGGAACAAAAGATGCCTGTCTTGTAGTCTTATATTCCTAAATTTTCGGATTACAAGTTTACAATTGGTAACATTCAATTCTTTCCCGGAAGAAACAAAGTGTACACTTATGAGCCAAATTCTATTGTCCCCCGCACGTTACCTGTAAGTAAAAATATCCTCTCGACAAGAAAAGGCTCCCTTCCTCTCCGTCCACTTTATCCTCTTCCTTCCGTAAGGAACTGACATGGCTAAGAAATCAAGCATGCCGGACTTTACCTTCGCTCTCGGTGCCGACCTTCGAGAAGCGGCCGCTAAGATGCGCAAAATGAGCCAGCCGCCGAAGCATCAATCTGCCCAGCAATCTGATGAGGCCATAGATGCCATGTCCGACGATGCAGAAATCACCGTCGAATCCTCAGCAGTAGAACCTCCCTTTGCTGAAGAGAGCTTAACGCCGCCAAGTTCTGATGCAACCATTGGCGTTGACGTTTCTTCAACAGATTTACCATATTGTGAAGAGTCGACCGTCATAATCGAACAATCCGGAGAGATTGCTGCACCTGTAGACTCTACTTATTCTGTAACTGGGACTACATCCAAGTCCTTCCAAACGCCTGTACAGAAGGAAGTAGAGACTCCTGAGATACCTGCTGAATCCCCTGAAAGGGAAAATATGGAGGGAACTCCTCAGGTAGACCTTTCTACTCTACTCACTGGAGGAGAGAAAACAGAACCTTTTCAGAGTCCTTCTTCTGAATCACGTTCAGTAGAGGCTCTAAACGCCGTTTGTGCACCAGAAACAGGTTCTGCGTACACTCTCTCAGATATTCAGGATGAACCTTCTGATATTCCCGTACAGGCAGCTCAAGCCGGCCTGAATTACGATAAAAAACCGTCAATGACAGCTGATGATAGTTATATGCAAGAATCAGCAGAAATAGACAGTAAAAAGCCGTCCATTACCACTATTCCTCCAAAAATATTCCGTACAGGCACGAACTGTCACCAACAGTCTCCAGCGCTTCATAACAGCATATCAGCTGTCAATGACAGTTCTACGCCAAAACAGAATTACAAAGCCACTGCCCTCAGTTCTGATGAAGTAAAAAAGGCACCGGATGCAGCCAGCCGCTCAATGTATTCACAGCTATCTTATAGCCAGCCACAAACAGTCACTGACTGTCAAGCTTATTCAAGTGCAATAACGGTGTCCCCTTATTCTGGCGGAGAGACTCCTCTTCCAAGAGATCCTTTTCAATCTAAGCCTGTTACCACTCCAAGAGCCACCGTCGCACATTCTCCGTTGCAAGATGACAGTTTTACATTGTCACAAGCAGTCACTACAGTGGAAGATGACCATAAACAACCTATTGGCTCTAGAAAAGTTCAACAAGAACAGGATATAACCACACAACATGGTATCACCCAAGGTATTTCGCCGTCCATCATTGCGGCCACCCTTCAAGACGCCCACCTTGGCGGAGCCCGCCAGATCCTTTTAGATGCACTCACTGCGCTGAGGCAACAATCCCCCCAGGTCGTCGTTAACCTAAAACGTCTTGCTCCGGCTATCGGGCTTTCCTACGGCACCGTCCGTAACACCATCAGCCGCCTTGTACGTGAGGGCGTCATCTGTACTACACAAGTTCGCACGGGGGACGCTCATGGTGTGTGTGTTGAATTCATTGATGACAATCCATTACCGACAATGACTGCTTCTTCACGCGCTAGACAGTCAATGCCCTATCAACAGCAGCCACAGACAGTCATGAAAACTGAGATACCCCCCTCTTTACCACTTGATGACACGTGTATATGGAATACGGATGGGGATCTTATCGCCATTTTGTGGCCCTTCGCAGCGGATGCCGGTTTCGGACCAGCCCATCTGGCACAACTGAAGCGTGCCTATCAGCTGCAGGGATGGGAACCGGAAAACGTATCGCGGTGTCTGCGTTATCTTGATTGGGAACTTGCCAATGGCGTCTCATCAGGACCTGAACACGTCACCGCGTGGCTCCGCACCATGCAGCGGCAAGGGCACTATCCTCGTCCAGAAGGATATGTAGACCCTGAAGTTCTGCGTCTTCGCCAACAAGCCGACGAGGAACGCGAACTCGCTGAAGCCCGTACCCGCTTCAAGTAATTCCTTTCCCCTTTCTTTTTCTTACCGGAAGCAACACGATGTCCGTCATCTACGCAGGCATCCCATCCATGACTGTCCATTAGGACATCATATTTTTATTAAAAACAGTTAATGACAGTTGTTGACTAATACGAACAGTTTCTGATTGTTTGTTGCATCACCTAAATCTCCAAAGCTTAACAAGCTGTTATGAGCAGTCATCAACACTACCATCAACAGACAGCGTCTGTTGATGGTAGTGTTATTTCTCATGAGGAATTTCCCACCACACACACACACACACACTCTCTCTCTCTCTCTCTCTCTCTCTCTCTCTCTCTCTCTCTCTCTCTCTCTCTCTCTCTCTCTCTCTCTCTGCTATTTTCTTCTTTAAGGGGCATTTTTGCTTTTTACTGGGAGAAAATATGCTCTTATTGAACTCCTTTGGAATACTGAAATCCTTATAGGGGGCTTTTGGCTATTGCTGCTCAAGGGTTTTGCGGTACCTGTGGTGGGCATTATGCCGTATTTCGGTGGGGGATTGACCGAGAAAAGGTGGGCATTTAACCGTATGGAAGAAACCGTTTTGCCGAAAGTGGGCATTATGACGAATAGGGAAAATGGAATTTTCCCATTTTGGCTCAGCCCATTTTTTCTAGAGCAGAGAAAGGGGTTGTTATTTTTTGGAGGATATTTGTATTTGGAAAATATGTTACTCAAGAGTAAAATATGAACAGCCTTTGCTGTACATCTTGCCTACGCCTTGGAGGTAGAACTGCTTTCAGGGCATGGTATAGGCTTCCCCCCCCCCCGGAATGGGAGGCTTGCGCATCGTACGTTGAAGGTAATTCCCCTAGGAGACGGACAGTAGACCCACCGCGGTAAAGAGAGGCGAAACGTCCAGAGCGCGGAGGTTCCATTAATGCGGTTTAGAAAAGCACTTTTTAGTGATGTTGAATTTTCAGAGATATCTCTCCGCAGGGAAGCCTAAAAAAGGCGAGGAAGCGTATGTTTCCCCGCCTTGGTGGTTTTTTCCGGTTCTGTCCGTTATTCGCCGTATACGGCATACCCGCCTTTACCACGGTGCTTTTTGAGATGATAAAGGGCTGCGTCGGCGTGGGAGAAGAGGGTGGGGTAGTCTTTACCGTGCCGGGGATAGAAACTGATGCCCATACTGACCGAGATGCGGTAGCCATTGGGGGAGTCGATCTCGGCAAGATGGGCAGTGATCTGGCGGCAGCGGTTTCGGATGACATTTTCGTCCAGGGCGTCGCGGGCAAAGACAGCGAATTCGTCCCCGCCGATGCGTCCGGTGATGTCCGAGGAACGGAACCCGTCACGCACCACTGAGGCGACGGTGAGGATTACCTCGTCCCCGAACAGGTGGCCGTACGTATCGTTCACATTTTTAAAGTCGTCGATGTCCACGATGATCAGGGCATGGGTGCCCTCGGAGAGCATATCCTCGGCAAGCTGCTTAAAAGTCATTTTGTTGTAAAGGCCGGTGAGCATGTCCGTCTGTGCTTCTCGGCGCAGGCGGTCTTCTTCAAGCTTTTTGTCGTTGATGTTTGATAACCTGCCGATGACATTGGTGGGATTGCCGGCGTTATCACGCAGGACTTTGAAACAGATCGTAAACCATTGGTACGTGTTTTCCGAGGTCAATAACCGCGCATCGAACCGCATAAAATCGTCCTCCGAGAGCTCGGTGCTCTTCGTACTGGGGAGGAGATGAAGATCGTCAGGGTGGACAATC
>ENA-UEYL01000624-UEYL01000624.1-human-gut-metagenome-genome-assembly--contig:-NODE-624-length-35125-cov-4.741868_pt1 | contig 35125 bp, 30 predicted proteins | sample MGYA00242941_ERZ507946 | MGnify/ENA primary metagenome ERZ507946 (study PRJEB26167, sample SAMN06115482) | human gut metagenome | host: Homo sapiens | place: China:Guizhou | collected 2015-03-11...
GCAAGGTACACTGGTCTACCATACGTTTCAAAAACGGGCAGAGCAGATAGATGCCTAGAAGGGTATAGACAAACCACATATGGTAGGTCACACCCTGATTCAGAAACCGGCTCAGGAAATCATGCAGGTCTATGGGGTGCTGTCTGTAACACGCCTCAGCAACATAGTAAATAATGCTCCATACTGTCAAAGGGATCACCAGTTTTGGAATATTCCGCCTATAAAATTCCCAGAGGTTCTCTGTTTTGGGGTTGCTGAGGAGCAAAAATCCGCTGATCATAAAAAACAGCGGCACACCGGTGCGGTCAAAGGGTTCCACAAGCATACACATACCAGGAGGGATGCTGATAAAACGCAGGGTTTTCCAGCGCAGCCATAATGCTGTGCAGAATAATCACGAAGATAATCGCCAAACAACGAAGGAAGTCCAGATATAGGATGCGCTGTTTCATACCGACACCTCCCAGTCCCTCTTAATACTATAATACGACATAATTTTAAGTACGCAACAAGTATTTAGGATGAAGAGATATATTCCATGCCGATGGCTGTCAGCACCGCGTGAGGAGGCCGGAGTTTTATGATCCCCATTCCCTTAGCCACGCCTGTGGTAAGCGAAATGCTGTCGGTCCTGATGCACAGCCCCTTTCCGTTGGTCGCCGCCAAGAGCACCGCCGGAGCGGCAGGCAGTAGCGCGGCGATCTGATCGCCTGCGCCCACCTGCACCCCCTGCACTCCCTGACTGCCTCGTCCGTGGGATGTGATCTCCGCCGAACCCGCTCTCCGGACTGCCCGACCGGAACGGGTAATGATGAGGTACTCGGTGTTTGCCTCGTAGGGGCAGCAGAGTACCGCATGATCCTCATCCGCCAGAGTCATCCCGACACAGAGGTCAGCGCCTGGGGAGATAACTACATACAAATCCTTTGCCGCCAGCCTCAGCGCCTTGCCCCGGGCACTGACAATCAGCAGATCCGCATGCGCAGAACACAGGCAGGCCGACACCAGCTTATCTCCCTCTGGCACCGTAACCAGTTGTCTGCCCTCCGGCGAGATTCGCCGAAGCCGCTCCAAGGACACTCGGCGGATGCTACCCTGCCTGGACAGGCAGGTAATGGTCCCATCTGCCTGTCCCAGCTCCGGTCCCTGCAGCAGGATGCCTCCGGAGCGCAGAGCCTCATAGGCCGGATTGTCAGCTCGGCAAAAGTCCGGGCTGTCCAGCCGGTGGCCCGGCGCAAGCCGATACAGCATTCCGTCTGATGAGAGAATGAGTGCGGGATCCTGCTCCCTGCAGCAAAACAGAGCCACTGGTTCCACATGCCACTCCTCCAGCAGCCGTTTTCCGGCCCGATCGCGGTTGACGACGGGATACCGGTCCGGCAGCGCCCGAATCTCCCCGTTACGGCTCAAAAGATAGAGCGTCCCAGGAGCAGCCGCTGTACCAAACACTTTCGCTTTTGGACTGCCGGAGCGGACCGGAACAGCCTGCCGCACAGGCTGCGGTATATCCACACACTCTGTAGGCTACGGCAAAACCTGATCCGCCGGCTCCTCAGCCACAAGGGGTGTGAACTGAGGGATTTCCACTACATCTTGGGATCGGAAATTCGCGGCGGGATAGATCGCATGGAGAGACAGCGGGGCAGACTCATGGTCCAGGCTCTCGATCACGGCGGCAGGAGAGGGGAGCACCACAGTTCGGTCTATTGCGGCCCGCCAGGCCTCTTCCCCCAACGCCCGCAGCGCGCTGCGGATGCTGAGCGTATCCGACGGATTACCGGGCAAGCAGAGAGGTGCCTGCTGCAAAATCTCCACGCCCTCTGTCTCGACCCTCAGGTTATCGCCGTACTCCGCCCCTAACAGCGAAATCGCAAAAATCCCGCCGCTAGGAAAATACAGATCTACATCCCCGTCCGCACGCACCGAAATCGGTTGATCCTCACAGGAATAGGTACGGCAGGCGGTATGGTGATCAAAAAGCTGGACCAGCGGCCGCCGGCTCATCTTGTCTGCCAGGGCACAAAATGCATCCGGATTGGCGAAATCCGACTTGTGCACCGACTCGTCCTCCTCGGCATGGCCCATCACGATATAGATTTCCCCCGGCGTAAGCCCGCAGTACACCATGGCGGTGGCAAACTGGTGGCGGCACAGATAGGCGGTGGCCCGGCCTTCGCAATCCTCCGCCAGGTCCGGATCTGCCCGCATCTCCTGGTAGGCTGTGCGCATGAGGTCTTCCGTCACCCCCGCCAGCCGATACAGATTCTTTACCTTTGCATTTACTTCTTTTTGCGTGCATCGGCAATCAACGTCCGTGCCTTTGCAGGCCAGGGGTAGGTTCTCCACCGTCTCCGGCGAAAACCCCCCCAGACCTTCCCGCTTTCTCCCCAGCAGAATCTCCGTCAAAAATTTGGGAAGGGGCAGCAGACGGAAGGCGTTGTTGGTCTTTCCCCCGGCGCGGGTCGTTCGGGCATCCTTGTCGCTGACCTCATAGCGCACCAGCGCCCAATACCCCGGCCGGACCTCTACCAAATGCTTATATGAGAATCCAGTGGCCTCGCTGGTACGCACCCCCAAGCAGAGCATGAGCAAACCAGCTATCAGCTCCCCATGCTCGCAGCAGTTGTCAATCATCCCTGCCGCCAGTGCAAACTCTACATCCAGAGAGATAGACCGGGGCGTGCGCACGGCCAAATCGGCCAGGCGCGCTCCCTCTTCCTCCGGATCCTCACAGAGCAAAATCTCAAGCGGGACGCCTTCCTCGGGCAGAATCCGATACTGAGGCAGTCCCCACAGCGTGGTCTGGGTCAGCCCCTGATCATACGCCATCTCCATGAGCGTCCGGATCACGACAGACGCAATCTGCAGATGGCTCTGAGACAGGCCTGAGCAGCATAAATGATCCCAAAATGCCAAAAAATCATCTTCATCCAAATCTGCAAAAGCCACATCCAGCGGCATCTGCGGCAGGACTTTTTGGGCCATTACGCGGTCATACTGCTTAGCGGTAGACCGGGCCAGCTTTCGCGTCTCGCGCAGTTTGGGCCAAAGCGTGCAATAGACACCCGCAAAGGTTAGTTGCCCATCCGCCGTCTGCTGGGGTAACGTACGGCTGGCGGGATGTAGCGGGTCATAATTGACCGGCGCGGTTTTGTCCTGAGCCGGCTTCCGGAGTTTCTGATTCAATCTATTGGCCATTACAGTTCCTCCCTTTTCTTAATTGTACCGATGACACCGTGGCGTGAGCACACCGTAAGGTGAGATTCCGGCTGCGCCCGGATCAGCAGCTGACACCCACTCTGCCCCAGCTGTATCTCTTCTGTCGTGTGCAGGATGCGGCTGTGCCAGCGCGCCAGTTTACCCTGCAAGTGCAACAGGGCCTGCTCATTCGCCCAGTCCACATAGACGGCCCCAACCGTATGCTCCTGATGGAGCCCCAGGATGGCAGCCCGCTCCGCGTCATTGCAGCGGCATACCATTCTGAAGTAGTAGGCTGCGGTGTTGCGCAGCAGGTCCGTATGCGCTATAGTCGGCCGGTTTTCCCCCCGCAGGATACCGTTCCGCTCCACAAATGGCAGCCGGGCGCCATCCCGGATGATCTTGTCCAGCACATCCCGCACCGCCGCCTTGTATTGTTGAGGTGACAGACGTGTGCCGTCCGCAGCCGCAATCAGCGGGGCGTCGCGGTCTGCCCGGGACTGTCTCTTGTATCTGGCGACCAGCCGGTGCAGCACTTGCTCCACCGCCCCGGTACACACCACCTTGCGGTAGCTGTTTGCGTCGTCCAGCAGCTTGGTCATAAGGGGCGCCTGCCCACGAACCTGTTTATATGCTTTTGTAATTTCGATCCACGAGACCGCTCTGCCCCGCTGCCAGTCACCCACCGTAAGTCCACATAGCTCAGGGACCGTCAGCCCTGTCAGGAGCTGCAGGATCATAGCGTCATAGACGGCCTCATCCGGGTGGGACAGGCACGTATCCAACAGGGCCGCCACCTCGTTTTCTGTCAAATCTCTCCTGGCTAGTCCCCGGCTGGCAACGGTGGACAGTCTTTCCCGGCAGCGGCGGGCCTGTGCCCGCAGGGGATTGTCAGGCAGCAGCCCATCCACGCGGCACGCACACTCCAATATATCTCCCAGGATGATCCAATCCACTCGCTCCGTATCCGTATAGCCCCGCTTGCTCCGCTTGCGGTGGGTCAGCCGCTCCATCTTTTCCTCCACCGCGGAGGGATCACCGCACTGGAGCAGCTCCACACCCCCCACCGCTGGGCACAGTCTCTCATCCCAGTGACACCAATAGGTCTCCGTCTTGCCGGCCCATTTGTTATAACTCTGGATCGCCCCACGGCGCAGGGCGGCGTAAGTCTCCAGAGTCATGCCCGGCCAGGTACCACTCCGGACGGCGTCAAGGATCCCATCCGCGTGTTCTATGGCTATGCGTTGGATTTCCCTCTCCGCCCGAACAATCAAGTCCTGCGCTCCCTCCCCCTTTTTGCTGCACAGCGTGACCCCTCCTTTCTGCAGGGGCTTTCGGTTCGGCCCCAACAAATACAGGGTCGTTTTCCATCGCCCGTCTTTAATCTCACAAGGCTGGGCCACCCGATAGGCAAGCCCGCACCAAGTGGACACGGTTCCAGCCTGATATGTCTTTGGTCTGCTCATTTTGGGACCTCCTTTTCCCTCTGATCAGCTTTTTGGGAAAATAAAAAAGTGCCTTACCTGTACAGATAAGACACTTCTTTATAATTTATATATTTATTATACCATTTAACAAAAACAGAGTCAAATTGGCCCCTAGTCGGCACTATCAGAACCCAAACACCCTCTCACGCAGCGGCAGATTGCCCAGAACCGCCAGATACCGCCGCAGGGGAACGGCAGCATCCTCTTGTTCTGCCAACTGCTCCAGGTATCGGACTGCGGCCTGCACCATGGGTGATTCAGAATGAGCCGCAAAGTCATAAAACATCTCCCGGAACGCAAAGACAGAGGGGGTCCTCCGCTGAATGCGGTCCAGCGTCCCCACGAGCAATTCCAGCAGCTCAGCGCCACGCATCGGGGGCTCTTCCTGGGCCAGGTTATCCAACGCAGCGCGGCATTGGGCCAGCCAGGCATTCATCTCCTCGGAAAAGTGGACATCCCCGTCCGGCCGCCACCACCAGGCGCGGTCGTCATCTGAGCAGCGCAGAAATGCGGCGGTACCCACGGGGGCAACCGGATCTGCCGGCGGGAGACCCTTAAAGTTCCAGCAGTCGCCTCCATCCCAGCCAAAGGAGCGCAGCTCCTCCAGCAAAGCCCAAAAATCCCGGGCGAAGGCATCGGCAAGCAGCTTTGCCGTAATCTCCACCGGAAGCATGGCCGCCATGACCGCGAAGCACTGCGGCGCCCCTTCCGGAAGCCGTTCCATATCCCGGTTTTTGAGGGCAGCCGTCAGCTGCTCCAGCTTTTTCCGATCCGGCTCCTCATCCCCCGCAGTGAGTTCTGCCAGCGCCCGTTCCGCCCTGCTGATGCAGTCCAGGATGTTATGGGGCGTCTCCGAAGCCGACTCCGTGCTCTGCCACAAAGCCTCTTCATCGGCTTTGCGGGTGACGGTCATATAGATGAGCATCCCCATGGGGTCCATGGGCGAACCGTCGGCGAGCTGGACCAAGGGGTCGTCATCCCGCCGGTAGTCTGGCAGCAGCTGGTAGACGCGCCATGGGTTGCTGGCCCGGCGGTTGTCATAGCGGCTTTGAAACAGGTAGTTGAGCCAGCCGATGATCTCTCGGGCGTCGTAGACATGAGCGTCCTCGCTGGCAATGCCGAAGGAGTCCGTATAAAACTCATAAAGTACATATACAGCGGAGCAGACCAGATTAAACTGGCGCCAGCCCACTTTGTTGGTATGGAAGCTGCAGGAAGCGGGCTCATAGCCTCCGGTCTCCCAGGTATCCTGCTCGAAGTAGTTATAGCAAAACAGGATGGTATCCTTCCCCGGCAGAGCCTGGGGCGGCTTTAACAGCCAAATCCGTTTCCCAAACAGGCTGACATCCTCCAGATCCAGCATCCCGCCCTGGTCCAGAATCGTCAGGACCCGCCGGGTGAATTCCTCCCGTTTATCCTCCGGAATGGTCTGATCCCCAAAGTAACCCAGAAATGTTCCCATGTACTCGCTCCTTTCGAAGTTGTTTCCTTTTAAGCTTTTTATCTCTAGCCAGGGACAACCCCGCCCGGCTCCTTCCACTTCTTTCTCCGGCACACACGGGGTGCGGCAACAGGCTCCTGGGCCGGGTCCGCCTCGGGCCTGGGAACCCCGCCCCCGACCGGCAGGGACAGGCGGGCCACCGGGGCAACGGACTGCATGGCCCAACAGCCCGGAAACGGTGGCCACATCCACACCGTTCTCAATGGCCCGGGTGGCAAAGGTGTGGCGCATGGCGTGGTATTTCACATGGGGCAGCCCCAGTCCGGCCAGCACATCCCCAAAGTAATGGCTCAGATTGTCCGGGTCCATGGCCCCGCCCTTGGCGTTATAGAGGATAAAGTCCTCTTTGGCCGGAGCCCGTCCGAAGGTGTCGGTAAAGCGCTGGTATTGAAAATCCAGAAGATCCAGAAGAATATCGGGCAAAGCCAGGGTCCGGCGGGAGGAGTTGGTTTTCGGTTCTGAATAGACCAGGCGGGTTTTCTTGCCCTGAGGCCGGGCAGAATCCTCCGTCACCCGCCGCACCGTCTCCCGGATGTGCAGCTCCCCCCGGGCGGGATCGTAACAGCTCCACCGCAAAGCGCAGCACTCCCCCAGGCGCATCCCGCTGTACAGCGCCAGCAAGATCCCGGCGCTGTACAGGGTAAGATTTTGGAACAGCCAGCCCTCCAGCACCTTCTGCTGTTCATCGGAGAGCACCTCCACCGTCCGGGAGGGACAGCGGCGGCACACGGTGGCGGGCACCGGATTTTCCTTCATATGTCCGTCGGCCACCGCCCGCTTGCAGCACACATCCAGCACCACCCGGATGTTTTTCACGCTCTTGCTGCTGAGCGGCCCGCCGGTACGCAGGTTGCCGCACTCTCCCATCCGATTCAAAAACGCCTGTATCACCGGGGTAGTCAGCCCCTCCAGGGAGCAGCGGCCCAGGCAGGGAAGGATATACTTCTCCAGGTTGTCCCGGTAGTGTTCATACCCGCTGGGCTTGGCCACCGGCTTGACATAGAGCTCCAGCCACTGGCGGGACCAGGCCTGCAAGGTCATGGACTTCTTGTTCACAAAAGAACCTCCTTCCGCAGCCGGGGAGGCTCAAGCCTCCCCGGCGTATTCTTATACCGCACAGGGGTCAATGCCCTCTTCTTCCCAGGTGGTCAGACAAAACTGATAGGGTCGGCCGGTGGGGTCGATGAAGGAGTTCATCTTTTCCACCAGCGCCTCTACCTCCGGACAGTGGCGCCGGGCGATCAGCATTCCCTGGGTAATAGGCCGCCCATCCAGGGCACAGCCGTCCCAGTACATCCGCAGCTGGTACACATCCAGAGCCCGGGAACCCGCCTTTTTCGCCTCATAAACCACAGTTCTGTCCCGATAGCTCACAAACAGATCCATCTTGGTACCCAGATTCAGGGAACGGTAGGTGTCCTCCTCCTGGGCCACCCGCAGTACCCCGTCCTCTACCGCCTTATTTTGTGCCAGCACCCGCACCAGCCGCTTTTCCACCGGCTCCTCCTTGGCGGGCAGAGGCACATTGCTGCGGATCCAGGCGAACAGAGCCTCCAGCCTGGGGTCGCCGTCCCAAAATCCGGTTTTGGTTGGCTTGGTGGCAGGCAGAGCCGTCCCATCCTTGGCCCGCAGGTCCACCTGTACCAGGAAGTGGTTACGGCTGGGGTGGACCCGGCCGTTCCAGATCCGCCGGAACAGGCCCCGCTGGACCACCCGCCCGTTGCAGCGGATCTCTACGCCGCTGGACTCCATGTTGCCTTTATAATACAGAAAGGTCTCCTTTCTGCCCCGGATCAGGCCGTAGCGGCACGCCAGTTCCACCGGACCGCCCCCCAGGTCACAGGTGACGGCCGGGATCTCCTGGGTTCCGTCTTTATCCCAGATAGGGAAGAGGGGGCGTACCACACAGGTCTGCTTTCCTCCATCCACCTCCAGCGTCATCTCGCCCCGCTGGAGCACCTGGGCATAGGTATAGGCCAGCTCCTCCACCAGGATCTCTACCAGGGTATCAAAGCTCTTTTCCGCCCGGTCACCCACCGGGCGCAAGGTCTCAAACCGCCGGCGGGTACAGCGGAAGGAGATCGCCGTCCCGGTAGGGCGGATGAGCTTGCCCCAGCCCGCCCGGTACTGTCCCATCATGGGCGCTTCCTCCAGTCCGTAGGGCCCCTCTACCAGCAGGTGCCGGTCCAGCTCGTTGTCCTCCGGGGTGCGGGTCTGGATACTCCAGACACACCCCTCGTCGTCCACACTGGCAAGGGCATGTTTGAGCCCCATCCCATGCTCATTCAGCGGAGATTCCGCCCCGCAATGGCTGCCCAGGGTGAGGGCGGCGTGGATGTTGCGGATGCCGGTACCGGTGTCGATGATGTCCACATCCACCCAGCTCTCCTGTTCCCGCAGTACGATGCGCACCTTCCGGCTGGTCTGAGGATCCAGGGCGTATTTACGGAAGTTGGACAGGGCGTTGTCCACAAATTCACAGATGATTTCGGAAAAGCGGTCGAAGTTTCCGGAGATGGACTGCCACAGCTCCCGGCCATTGGGAGCGTTTTCAATGGGGAAGGTTTTCAGGGTACACATACATTTCATTCCTTTCAGAGCCGCATGGCCGCATGTTCGGAAAACAAAACACCGTGCAGGGCATAGGCCTACACGGTGGGAAAAAGGCATGAAAACCCTGCCGCACCGGGGGGTTCCCTTGCGCAGAGGGGGAAAAAAGGGTATACTAACCCTGTGGTGCGGACGCAGTCCGTTGTGTAGGTGGGCAAGCACCTGCGCAGGTGCAGTGGAGCGCTACATCCACTGCACTGCCGCTGTTTTATTTTCAACTGTATTATATAGTATACGGTTGCACATATCAACTGTCTCTTTCGCCAAATATGTGCAACCGTATATATGCAACTTTCCAATATAGACTTAAATAAAAAAATTTGTATACTTGTAGATAGAGGGAGTGGGATTATGCCGCCTACTGATGCTCAGCGTAGAGCCCGCGATAAATGGCTTTCTGAAAAAGTGGAAACAATTAATATTCGCATCCCGAAAGGGGAAAAAGCGCGCATTCAAGCCCACGCAGCCTCCAGGGGCGAGTCCACCAACTCTTTCATCTACCGCGCCATCAACGAGACCATTCAGCGGGAAGGAGAAACGGGGCAGAACCATGATTGACCGTGAACAGGAAAAGGGATTTTTTGATATGACTGCGGCAGAAATTGAAGCCGCCTGCAAAAAAGCGGTTGCGGAGCGCGAAGGCAACCCAACTATGGACTATGTAACCATGCTGGATGAAACAACAGGCAGAATCATCAAAAAATACAAGGACGGAAGGGTGGAGTACATCCTCCTCGGATAACAGTATGGTTCCGATCATTTGAATCTTCAAAAAAGGGTCTGCTGCAGAACGGCTTTGTTCTGCAGCAGACCCTTTTCTCTGCCGTATCCAACATCATTCGCTTTGGTAATCATCGCGCCTTTCTGCACGAATCTCTTTTACCATGTCTACAACACCTTGCTCATCCTTGATCCCAAGTTCATCCGCCGTGCCCCGGAAGGCTTTTTGTACTTCCAGCAGCGCATCAACGGGAATGGTGCTTTGACCGTTCGAGGTCATCTTTGCAGGTTCCATACTAAGCCTCCCTTTCACCTAAAGGTGTGTCGTAAACCCTTGTTTGCGACACACCTTTTCTTTTGGCTTATATTGCTTTAAAGAGTCAGCGACGGACTGCAGCGCAGCTGCTTATGATGGGTGCCCAGGTACTGCTCCAGAGAGTCATGGTCCACCAGAGCAGGGATCACCCCTTGCTTAGTGACACAGAATCCCGCTGCATGGCTTGCGATCTCCACCGCATCGGGCAATTCATGTCCATCCAACAAATAGACCGCTAAAGCAGAGATAAAGGCATCGGCCGCTCCCGTGGTGTCAACCACCGATACGGGAGGCGCATCATACCAAATTGCCTGCTCGGCATTGCGCAAATAGCATCCTCGATGCCCCAGCGTGATGATTACATTTTTTACGCCCTGCTGCAGGAAATAAACTGCCTGCTCCTCCACGCTTGAGAAGGGAGCCAGCGCCGCGGCCGCATGGCGGTTTGGAACCAGGATATCAATGAGCTGGTATAGCTCCGCGGAGATTTTTTCCCGGGCAGACGGTTTGAAAATTGTCTTGGCCTGATACTTTTTGGACAATTTGGCCGCTTGGAGCACACAGTCAGTAGGCGGTCCGGGATTGAGCAGGCAGTAGCCCGCATTTTGAAACATCGGTGCCATGGAGCGAATGTACTCGGGCGTGACCGCCTGGTTGGCGCCGGGCACCAGGGTAAGCATGCTCTCTCCGTCTTCCTGGACATGGATATAGGCCTTTCCGGTGGTATGGGCCAGATCCCGGCGGATTCCGCTGGTATTGACGCCGCCGCCGTTCAGTTCCTGCAGCGCCATGGTGGCATCGGCGTCATTTCCCACCTTTGCAATCAAACAGGCCGTCCACCCCAGCTTTGCTACGCCCATAGCCTGGTTTGCGCCCTTTCCGCCCAAATTGACCGACATATTATGACTGACTACGCTGCTGCCGATCTGAGGCAGGCTGGTAACGTTGAGCGTAATATCCGCATTGATGTTGCCCAACACAATGACATGCTTCTTGCGGGCATGGAAAGCCCGGTCCAGGGTCACGGAGCTGTTCAGGCTCAGGGCAGGACGCTCCGGCTTGGGAACCGCCTTCTGATCCTCACACTGGGCAATCAGATCCTCCACCAGCGTGCGTCCATACGTCTCGAAGGGGACCGCCTGCTGGGAGATCCGTTGGGAGGGGGTGGGTACGTCATCTGCAAGGGCAATGACGGATACATCATTGGGCACCGTATAGCCCACCGCGCTCAGCACATTGATGACATGCTGGGCAGACTGGGGAGTCACACAGGCAAAGGCACTCACACCGGAGGCCACCAGTTCCGGAAAGGAGCTGTCCGGCGGGAGGATCAGGTTGGGATCGTGAGGGATCCGGTTTTGATACAGACACTGCTCATAGCCCATACACAAAGGCGCGGAAAAAGTGCTGCTGGGCTGAGTCACAAAGGCAATGGTCCGGTGGGATAGATCCACCAGCTGCTGGGTCATGATCTGTCCCAGCTGACAGAACTGGTCATGATACCAGTCGGGGATCGCCCCGTTGAAAATCTGATAGCAGATGTGCTGTTCCTGCAGCTGCTGCTCTACGGCATCCGTGTGGTAGATGACCGGCTCCCACAAAAGGCCGTCCACATGGTGGCGGGTGAGATTCTGAAAGTTGGATGCCTCCTGGGACTGGGACAGGGCGCTGTCAAACACGAGAACGGAATATCCCCGGTCTTTTGCACCCGCAATGATCCCCTTGAGAAGGGTTGAGGATGCGGACACGTTGCGCAGCATAACAGCCAGGGTAAAGCCCTTGCTGTTCAGCGCGCTTTTGATCTTGCTATATGGAACATAGTGGTTCTTTTTGGCAATCTCCAATACACGGTCAATGGTGGCTGGACTGATGTTATCGGCTTTATTGTTGATAATTTTGGAAACGGTAGAGACCGATACGCCAGCCTCTTGCGCAACATCCTTGATTGTCATAAAAAAATCATCCTGTAACTTAAGATTCGACCGCCGCAGGAAACCCTGCGTGCTGGTCGGGAAAAACCGGGAAAGCGCAAGGAAAATTTGGATCAGACGAAATTTTCTATATTATGACTTTACGTTATTTCTTGTATTTTGTCAATGCAGAAATAGAGCGTTTTTGTAATTATTATTGAACGAAATAAATTTCGTAAAATATTATACTAGGATTTTCATACAAAAAATTGTTGACTTTTGTAAAAACTGTGATATGCTGATGAAAGTTAAACCAAGGAGGGAAAGTGCAAGCGATATGGAGCAGATGAAGATTCTCGCCCCCTGCGGCATTTTGGGGTATGGCTTCCCCAAAGAGTCCTTTTTGAGGGGAATCGAGCAAAAGCCGGATGCTATCGTCGTGGATGCCGGAAGTACCGACGCCGGGCCCCATAAGCTGGGAAAAGGCGTGGCAATTGTAAGTAACACGGCCATGTTCAAAGATCTGGAGCTGATTATCACTCACGGATACCGCCTGGGCATCCCCATGGTGATCGGCTCTGCCGGAGGCGCGGGCGGAAAGATCCATGTGGAGCGCACGCTCAATGTCATTTATGACATCATCCAGAAGCACAACCTGCAGGACCTGGATACCGCCGTTGTCTGGGGCGATATCGACAAGGATCTGGTGCGCAGCAAGCTGGAGCAGGGGAAGGTCCACCCTCTGGGCAACACCGTCAAGCCCCTCACCGACCAGCGTCTGGATGAGACCAACGCCATTGTGGCCCAGATGGGACATGAGCCTATCTTAAAGGCCCTGCAGGGCGGAGCAAAACTGGTGGTGTGCGGTCGCGCCTACGATCCCAGCCCCTTCGCTGCGGTCACCGCCTACTACGGCTTCTCTCTGGACTACGGCTATCACATGGGAAAAATTTTGGAGTGCGCCGCTTTGTGCGCCGTGCCCGGCACCACTAAGGACTGCATGATGGGCACCGTGGACAAAGAGGGCTTTGTGGTGGAGCCTCTCTCCGACCAGCGCCGGTGCACCAAGCTCTCGGTGGCTGCCCATACGTTTTACGAAAAAGAGCACCTCCACGGTCCCGGCGTGGTCATGAATCTGGAGCAGTGCCGGTTCCTGCAGCTGACCGACCGCAGTGTCCGGGTGGAAAATAGCCGCTGCCTGCCCGCTCCGGTGTACCAGGTCAAGCTGGAGGGCGCCCGCCAGGCCGCCTACCGCACCTTTGTGATCGCAGGCGTGCGGGATCCTCTGATGATCCAGCAGCTCCCCCAGATCGAAAACGAAGCCGTGGAGCAGGTGGCACGCTATTACAGCGACGTCAGCCAGGAAGATTATCAGATCAACTTCTTCAACTACGGCATCAACGGCGTACTGGGAGACCTGGAGCCGGTTCAAACGCTGCCCCACGAAGTGGGCCTGCTCTTTGAGGTGGTCGCCAAGACGCAGGAGATGGCCGATATGCTCTGCGCCACCCTGCGTTCTACCATTCTTCACTTCGGATACGAGGGAAGAAAGTCCACCGCAGGAAACCTGGCTTTCCCCTTTGCCCCCAGCGATGTTTCCTTTGGCCCTGTCTATGAGTTTAGTGTCTACCACCTGATGGATCTGGACCCGGAAGAGATTTGCGGGTTGTTCCCGGTGGAGCGTCTGGATTGGAGGACTTATGAAAAGCGCGAAATTGTATGATTTGGCCCAGGTGATCCGCTCCAAAAACAGCGGACCCTTTCAGACCACTCTGGATGTCATTTTTGACGACGAGGCTCTCTATCAGCAGATCAAGAACAGCGGCCAGATCACGCCCGAGCGCGTGGCCCAGTGCTACCACATGTCGGTGGACCGCATCTGCGAATTTGTGTTTTTTGACACCGCTCTCGGCTTCAAAATTACATTTGACCGGGCAATTTCTTCCGGAACGGTAGGTGACCGGGATGTCTACGGCGCTCAGCAGCATGCGCCGCTGGCCATGATGGAGATCCAGGTACAATAAGGGGGCGGATGTATGAAACGAAAAGAAGCTCGCTCTCTGGCCGTCCATTCCACCCTGCTGAACATCAAGCGCAGCCGGGTGCTGTACCTGATGCTGGCCCCCGCCCTGATCTACTTTGTGGTTTTCAAGCTGCAGGCCATCCTGGGCATGGCTCTGGCCTTCTATGACTACCGCATCGTGGGTCCTCACGAGTTTGTGGGTCTCAAGCACTTCAAGGAGCTTTTCTCCACCCCCGCTTTCTGGCAGATCATGAAGAACACTCTGGTGATCAGCTTTACCAAACTGATCATCATCACTCCGTTCCCTGTCATGTTTGCCATCCTGCTCAGCCAGATGAAAAGCGGCAAGCTGAAGAAAATCACCCAGGTGGTCTCTTATCTGCCCCACTTCCTCTCCTGGGTCGTCATCGCCGGCATCTGGTTTGAATTTCTGGCCATGAACGGCGTGGTCATGGATCTGTGGGAGGCCATGGGCGGTACCCGAACCAATCTGCTGACCAACAAAGACACCATCATCGGCGTGCTGGTAGCCTCGGAGATGTGGCGAAGCGTGGGCTGGGACTCCATCATCTATCTCTCCGCCATCCTGGCCATCAGCCCCGACCTGTACGAGGCCGCACGGCTGGACGGCGCCAACCGCTGGCAGATCATCCGCAACATCATTCTGCCCGCGCTGATTGCTCCCATCATCACCGTGCTCATCGTCAATGTGGGCGTGGTGCTGAACGTGGGCTACGATCAGATCCTGAACTTCCAGAATGACGCGGTACTCAGTCGTGTGGACGTCATCGACACCTACGCTTACCGCATCGGCCTGCAGGGGACCCAGTATTCCTTCGCTACCGCGGCCTCCCTGTTCAAGAGCGTGATCAGCCTGGGTCTGATCCTTATCACCCACTTCACCGCCAAAAAACTGACCGGAAAGGGGGCCTGGTGATGCTGACACAGAAAAAGAGATTCCGACTGCCGCAGGTTTCCTCCGTGTGCATCAACGGAATCATGGTCTTTGTCTTGCTCGTGGTTCTGGTCCCCATGCTCAACCTGGTGGCAAAATCCTTCTCCGATCCCGCCAAGGTGGCCGGAATGCCGGGCTGGCAGATCATTCCCGCTGGTTTCTCCCTGATCAACTACGAAATCATTTTCTCCAACCCCGCCATTTGGCGTGCTCTGCTCAACAGCGTGTTCATCACCGTGGTGGGTGTGGCCCTCAACGTGGTGGTCACTTCCATGGCCGCCTACGCCATGACCCGCCCCGTTCTCCCCGGAAAAAAGCTGTTTATGGCCTTTTTCATCATGATGATGATCTTTGAGCCGGGCATCATCCAGGAATATTTCGTCATCAAGGGGTTGGGACTGATGGACAACCTGTGGTCCATGGTCCTGTATAACACGGTCACGGTGTACAACCTCATTTTGTTGATGCGATTCTTCTCCGACACCCCCGAAGCCATCCTGGAGGCCGCTGCCATTGACGGCGCAGGACACCTGAACATTCTCTTCAAGGTCTTCCTGCCCATGAACAAGATCCCCATTATGACCGTGGGCATGTTCTACGCGGTGGCCCGCTGGAATGAATTCTTCCGCAGCAGCGTGTTCCTTACCAGCAACAAGAACACCGTTCTTCAGGTGTTCCTGCGGCGGTTCGTGGTGGAGGGCGACTCCACCGTCCTGGCCTCTCTGGGCAACATTGACCTCACCGGCGTCAATATGACCTCTCTGAAAAGCGCAACCATCGTTGTCGTTATCCTTCCCATCCTGTGCATGTATCCCTTCATCCTGAAGCACTACACCAGCGGGGTCATGCAGGGCGGAGTAAAGGAATAATGAAAAATAGGAGGAAGAAAAAATGAAAAAGCGCATCCTGTCCGCGGCACTTGCACTGGCTCTGATGCTCCCCATGTCTGGTTGTCTGCCTCAGAGCAATACCACCGGTTCTGGAAACAACACCTCCAGCAGCACCAGCCAGAACGTCGACCCCAACAAGCCCCTGGCCATGGGCGATGTGGAAAATCCCGTCACCCTCACTATGGTCATCAAGGACCACTCTCCGGAAAACAAGGCGGATGCCGACTGGATCAAGCTGCTCAACGAGGAGCTGCTGAAGGCCGGTATCGGCGCTCAGGTGGAGCTGGTGGCTATGCAGTCCGGCTCCTATTCCACCAACCTGGGCCTGATGCTCAGCGGCGGCAACATCCCCGACCTCATCTGGTTCCAGGGCGGTGACGAGGAGTTCGCCCTCACCCAGAAGATCCTGGTGGACATGACCGATTACGTGGAGAACTCCGTCTACATGAAGGACGCCATGGAGGAGTATCAGCTCCAGCGTCTGGAGAACTACCCCTACCTGGTCTACCTCACCCCCGCCTCTGTCAAGGTTCCCGTCATGCGCAGCGATGTGCTGGACTCTCTGAGCATCAAGGACGAGTTCCTGGCCAACCCCACCATCGACAACTACCACAAGCTCTTCCAGGAGCTCAAGGCCAAGGGCTATGAGGCCGTTTGGACCGTTCCCGGCGATCTGTCCGAGATCAACAACACCTTTGACCAGGCCTTCGGTCTGACTTCCACCTGGCTTAAGCAGGAAGACGGCTCCTACATCTACGCTCCTGTTTCCGATCAGGCCAAGGAGAAGCTGCAGTTCTATGCCCAGCTCTATAAGGAGAGCATCCTGGACAACGACTACCTGACCGACACCTGGGAGACCAAGGAGAACAAGTTCTACAGCGGCCAGACCGCCATCGTCTCCGGCACGCAGGGCGCCGTCATCGACGTCTACAACAACAATCAAATCGCCGCCAACGGCGAGAGCGCCCAACAAGGGCGATGCCCAGGGCTACACCCCCTTCTCCGTGGCCAAGGAGACCCGCGGCATGGCCATCTCCGTCCTGTCCGAGCATCAGGATCTGGCCTTCCAGGTTCTGGACTTCATGTGCAGCCCCGAGGGCCGCTTTGTGGAGATCCTGGGCACCGAGGGCAACAACTACGAAGTGGGCGAGGATGGTAAGATCACCATCACCAACACCTGGTATGTCCCCATGTTCAACACTCTGAACAACTTTGACGAGTCCGTCCTCAGCAAGCCCTACTACTCCGACGTGGCCCAGTCCTCTCTGGACATGGTCAACGAGTACATGTCCCTGGACAACGACTTCGCCATCTCCAGCGACCTGACCGTCTCCTGGGACGCTGCCCAGAACGTGGTCTCTGAGTTCTATGCCGACTACATCATCGGCAACAAGACTGACGCCGACTGGGATGCCTTTGTGGCCTCCTTCTATGAGATGGGCGGTCAGGCTGTGACTGACTACGCCAACTCGGTCCTGAAGTAATCAAATCACCCCTAACCCAATGATGCAGGGCGTCTTGCCGCGCCCTGCATCACCTATGACACGAAAAGGAGAACGGATATGTTAACAAGACAGGAACTGCTTTCTAACCGTGAACTGCTGATCGACAAGACCCGGGGCGCCCTGTGCGGACTGGCCATCGGCGACTCCTTCGGCGACGCCGCCCGCACCCCCGACAATCAGCGGGATTATGGATTTATCACCGACTTCCACAAGGGTGACTCCTGGAGCACGGACGACACGGAATTTGCTCTCATGGTGGCCAAGACCATCATCGAAGCCGGCGGAGATTTCACCTCTCAGGACGTGGTAAATGCCTGGCTGGAAAACGTCGCGACTGAGGACGAGCTCAGACGCGGCGGCGTCAGCGAAGTGGAGGCCTGCAACAACCTGCGCCGCGGGATCCGTCCTCCTCACTCCGGCCGCTTCAACCCCTATCACCAGAGCGACGGAGCTGCCATGCGCAGCGGCCCCATCGGCATCTACTGCGCCGGTGACCCCGAGAAGGCCAAGTATCTGGCCCAGGTGGACGCCGAGGTCAGCCACAGCGAGGAGGGCGTGTGGGGCGCTCAGGCCGTGGCCGTGGCCGTCTCCCTGGCCATGGTGGACGCCACCATGGATGAGATCTGGGAGGGCGTTATGAGCTGCGCTCCCAAGGATTCCTGGTTTGAGGAGACCCTGAAGCGGGCTGCGGACATCGTAGAGCGCGCCCAGGGTGACATTGCCCAGGCCTGGATGCCCCTGCACAACGACCTGTTCTCCACCCACCGCTCCACCGTCTGCGAGGCGCTGCCCGAGGTGTTCGGCTGCCTGAAGCTGCGCCACGAGAACTTCAAGAGCGGACTTCTGCTGGCCTGCAACTTCGGCCGGGATGCGGATACCATCGGCGCGGTGGCCGGCGCGGTTCTGGGCGCCCGCTACGGAGCCGGCAGCATCCCCCAGCACTGGATCAGCAAGACCCAGTTCCCCTCCGGCACCTGCCTGAGCTTTACCAAGGGGATCGATATTCTGGATTACGCCGATAAGATCGCCGCTCTGATGAAGTAAAATAGGGAGAATCACCATGCAAAACGATTATCTGGCCCGCGTTTATGCCGGATTTCTTGGAATGAACGTAGGCATCCGGCTGGGCGCTCCCGTGGAGCCCACCATCTGGACCTACGAGCGGATCAAGGAAACCTACGGGGATATCCGCGGCTATGTAAAAGACTACAAGAACTTTGCGGCGGACGACGACGTCAACGGCCCGGTCTATTTCTTCCGCGCCCTGCGGGACAGCTCCAAAAACGGAGAGCTCACTCCTGAATACGTCGCCAAAGCTTGGCTCAACTACGCCCGGGACGGCATCGGCATGTTCTGGTGGGGCGGCTATGGCGTGAGCACCGAGCACACCGCCTACATCAACCTCACCCGAGGCATTCCCGCTCCCCAGTCCGGCTCTGCCGCCACCAACGGCAAGCTGCTCTCCGACCAGATCGGCGGGCAGATCTTCATCGACACCTGGGGTCTCATCTGGCCCGGACGGCCCGACAAGGCCGCCGACTACGCCCAGGCCGCGGCCAGCGTCTCCCATGACGGCGAGGGCCTCAACGGCGCCCGCTACATTGCCGCATGTATTGCCCTGGCCTTCCAGGAGCAGGACATCGGCAAGATCGTGGAGCTGGCGCTGAAGGAGATCCCCTCCGAGAGCCTGTACGCCAAGGTGGTGGAGGCGGTGATTGCCCACCACAAGGCGCACCCCGACGACTGGGAGAGCTGCCTGGCGATGCTGCACCGGGACTGGGGCTACGACAAATACGGCGGCGTGTGCCACATCATCCCCAACGCCGGTGTGTGTGTGCTGGCCATGCTGTACGGAGCCGGCGACTTTAACCGCACGGTAGAGATCGCCACCATGTGCAGCTGGGACACCGACTGCAACGCCGGCAACGTGGGCACCGTTCTGGGCGTGCTCACCGGTCTGGACGGCATCGCGCCCCACTACCGCGCCCCCATCAACGACGGCGTGGTCCTCTCCGGCATCTCCGGCTATTTGAACATTCTGGACCTGCCCACCTACGCCAAGGAGCTGGCCCGCACCGGGTACGCTCTAGCGGGAGAGGCCGTGCCCCAGGCGTTGGAGGAGACGGAGGGCGAGCTGCATTTCGACTTTGAACTGCCCGGCTCCACCCACAACTTCCGCACCTCCGACCCGTTCTTCCTCACCCTGAAGCACAGCACCGCTCAGGCCGCCCAGGGTACGGGCAGCCTGGAGATCCTGGTGGACCGCATGGTGCGGGGCAACCGGGCCAGAGTGTACTACAAGCCCTTCTACACCCGGGCAGATTTTTCCGACGAACGCTATAAGCCCGTCTTCTCTCCCCAGGTATACAGCGGCCAGACCATGGAAATGCAGCTGTATTTCGACCAGTGGGCCGGCTGGGACAGCATCTTTGTCTCTCCCTACTTCCGCACGGTATCGGACCAGAAGATCCATACCCACGGTTTCATCAAGATCAAGCCCGGCCAGTGGCAGACCATCTCCTGCACCATCGAAGACACCCAGGGCGATATGGTCGACGAGATCGGCATCGTGGTGGAGGGGGATACGCCTACCACCGTGAAGACGCTGGGCAAGCTCTACCTGGACGAGTTCCGGGTCTTCGGTAAGGCGGATTACTCCATTGACCTGGCTAAGCAGAAAAAGGAGCTGGCCACGGTTACCCCCTTCGCCGTGAACCACGGTGCCTGGGAGATCGAAAACGATCGTCTGGGGCTGATGTGCTGCGAGGAGAGCCTGGCCTACACCGGCAACTACTACGCCAAGGACATTCGCATCCAGGCCGAGGTGGAGCTGGAAAACGGCGATTTCCCCGTTCTGCTTCTGCGCGCACGGGGCGCCAAGCAGTCTTACATGGCCGGATTCCGGGACGGAAATGTCTGCATTTGGCGGCAGGACTTCGGTCTGGAAGAGCTGGCCCGCGCTCCCTTCCCTGTGGAATATGGCCGCACATACCAGTTGACATTCCAGGCCGTGGGAGATACTCTGTCTGTGGATGTTGACGGCGTTAATGTGCTCCAGGTCCAGGACAGCACCTTTACCAGCGGCATGGTCGGACTGGGCGCCTGTTCCATGGGCCGCACCTTCTTCGGAAAGCTCCACATCCAGGAACTGTAAGTTTTCCTTCCCACAAGGCAGCGCAGCCCCCTGATACAGTCCTCTTTCTGTACAGGGGGCCGCTCTTATCACGCTATCAAAACGGAGGCAGTTTATGGGCAAAATTTTAACATTTGGATCGCTGAATGTGGACTATGTTTATCATGTCCCTCACTTTGTCGCCCCCGGTGAAACCCTGGCCGCTTCCAAACGAGAGGTCAACTGCGGCGGAAAGGGCCTCAATCAGTCCATTGCCGCTGCCCGGGCGGGTGCAGAGGTATTTCATGCCGGAAAAATCGGAGCAGACGGCCAGATTCTGACCGATATGCTTAGTCAAAGCGGCGTGGATATTTCCTACATTCAGCACAGCAGCGGCCCCAGCGGTCACGCCATCATACAGGTGGACCCCAGCGGACAAAACTGCATCCTCCTGTTTGGAGGAAGCAATCAGGAGATCACCACCCAGGAAGTCGATCAGGTTCTCGCAAACTTCGGCCCCGGCGACCGGATCATTCTGCAAAATGAGATCAACAATCTGTCCTATATCATGCAGCAGGCGGCTGCACGGGGGCTGGATATCGTCTTTAACCCGTCTCCCATTGACGCCTCCATCCAGTCTCTGCCGCTGGAGCTGGTCTCCCTGCTGGTACTGAATGAAATCGAAGGGGCCGCGCTGGCCGGGACGGAGGACGAGTCCCTTGTGCTGGAGGGGCTGCGCAAGCAGTTCCCCCGCTGTCGCATCCTGCTCACCCTGGGCAGCCGGGGCTGCATCTACGATGACGGCACACAGCGCATCCAGCAGAAGGCCTGCTCCGTGGAGGCGGTGGATACCACCGCGGCAGGCGATACCTTCACCGGTTACTTTGTAGCCGCCGATGCCGCTGGCCTTCCGCCCCAGGAGTGTCTCCTGCTTGCCACCCATGCCGCAGCCATCGCCGTCTCCCGCCCGGGAGCCGCACCCTCTATCCCGGTTATGGATGAGGTCAAACAATTTTCCCTTTGATTTTTTCATACTACTTCCTTCCCAATAAAGAGACAGAGGACCATCCCACGGATGGTCCTCTGTCTCTTTATTGGGAAGGAAACGGAGTGGGGCAGCTCCATGTTCTGATACCGCTGCTGCATAGCCTGGTCATCGTACCAGGTATCCAGCATGTACTCCAGGTGATTGCTGGGCACAGACCCCCGGCTGCGCTCCTCCATACGCCAGAAGGCTGCGGCAGAGAGGAGCATATCCAAAGCAAGCAAGACCGCCAATCCCGCGAATATGGCTTGTCCGCTTTTGCGGGGGACCTTTTCCGCTAGGCGGAGCAGATACGGAGCCAGCCAGTATACCCACAACACTCCGGCCAGTCCCCAAAAGACTGCATACAGGAGATTCGTGCGTCCATCCAGGTTGAGAGGCAGATGAGAATAGTCCCAGAACAGGCGGTGAAACACCCGCTCCAAAACTAGGCTGGTCAGGTACTCAAAGCCGCCGCCCAGGATGACTCCGCCCCCAAAGACCGCCCATTTGCCGTATCGGCGCAGGGGAGCAAGGACCAGTGTCATCAGCACAGCGCCCAGTCCCCAGACAACGCTGATGGCTCCGTAGAGCAGGCTGCTGCGGCTCATCAGAACGCCGGTGCCCAGCCAGACGACCCCCATTTCAAACAGGCACCCCAAAAAGGCACTGCTCAGAAAGAGGAAAAACCACTGATGCCAGCGCAGCTTGGGCACGCGAAGCGCCCCGGAGGCTGCCTCCGCCGAGGAAAGGAGGACAAGGAGAAGAAGGAGCAAAATAATAAAAATTGCCATGGATTTACCTGCTTTCTGCGCTCGATCATAACGAAATATTCCTTCTGGATCTGTCTATACCCATGGTATCATGGCGCAGGCTTTCGTTCGGTTGTCCACACAACCCAGTCGAAATGTGGAAAAAATAAAAAACAGGACGCTTTTGTTCGTCCTGTTTTCAGTGTGTCTGTGGTTACGGAGTGCCTGTGCCGGGGGCTGTCTTGCGGGAAATGAGGGCGGTGACCAGATCGCTGACTCCATCCGCCACCAGGGCGGCGCCGAAGATCATAATGGCCAGCTGAGCCACATGGAAGGGATTGACCACCAGCAAAACTCCCAGAACAATGGGAATCAGGGAGGAGAGGACCAGGGGGATCAGGATGGGGGGCTTGGACTGAATGGCGGCAATGGCCAGCGGAGCTTTTCCCACACCGTCTACCAGCAGCAGCGCACCCAGGACCAGGGGAAGGAAGGAGAGGATGGCCTGGGGCCAGGAGATGGAGAAGATGGCGAAGGCCAGGGGCAGGACGGCCAGGAAGAGATCGCCTCCGGAGGCCCGCTCCATTTTGCGGCCCTGGATATACCGCCACAGGTGGCTCACGGCGTAGACCGCCGCGCCCGCGGCCAGGGCCCATACAAAGACGGAGCCGCTGGCGCCGGGGAAGAGGAGCAGGGGGAGGCCAAGGATGATATAGAGCAGTGCGATCCAGACAGAGGCTGTCCGGGACCAGAAAAATTGCAGTTTCATAGTAATTTTCTCCTTAGATTCAAAATAACGTAGGGGTGAAACGAGGGACAGCGGGAACCGGACAGCCCATGGAATCAAAACTCAGTTATACCAGATCGTAGCGGTACAGCAGCTCCATCAGGGTGGTTCCGTCCAGCTTGTCCAGTCCGGCGCGCAGAGCGATCTTCAGAGGCAGCGGCAGCTTCATTTCCGTCAGCTTCCGGCCGTCCAGCAGATATCGGGTGGCATTGAGCAGGCAGCGGACGTCATAGACCGAACTGTACACTTCCGGCACACCGCGCTCTACATCCAGCAGGGTGTAAACCGCCTCCATGGCTGTCCGTACCGAATACTCGGTGGTAAAGATGGTATCCCGCTCCGTCTGAGCAAACTGTCCCAGGAAGGCGAAGTTCACGCAGCCCTCGGGCACCACATCGGGCCGGTCACCCGCAGCGCGGGGCATGAAGAAGGCGGTGACATAAGGCATCATACAGGGGACCGTGCTGGCGCTCTCCCGGGCCAGCTCTTCGATGAGGTTCTCGGGCACACCCAAGTGATACAGCCATTCCATGCAGATCTCAGCTCCCGTGCACTCCTCCATGGGTTTTCCCACATAATCGCCCGGCTCATTGGGATAGAGGCCGTAGATCCAGCCCACCAGCCGCTCCTTGGGCTGGGCTTTGAAGTGGGGCTGGCGGTTGAAGGTCCAGCTCATCAGCCAGGCGGAGTCTTTTACCGTCACGATCCCGCCGGTCACCACCTTGCCGGAGTAGGGGTCCCGCTGGCAGACCTCCTGGATATAGGGTGCGATCCTGTCATCCAGAAGGGTGACGGTGGCCGACTCCCATTTGGTGGCCTGGATGTCGGAGCAGAACTTCTCCGGACGCCCGAAGAGGGGATTTTGTACCGCGAGGTGCTTCCACAGGGACCAGCTGCTCCCTTCGCCGCTGTCTACGGTCAGCTGGGGCGGGTGGTCGTTGTCCCCCAGCGCCGCACTCTCGGTGCAGGAGCCGTTGGTGACAAAGACCAGGTCGTTCTCGGTGAGCTCCATCACTTCCTCCTTGCCGTCACGGAGCAGGATCAGCTGGTGGGCGACCTTTTTATCCGGAAGAAAGTGGAACAGTACGTTGGTCACCCGGACGTTATAGTGGAACTGAACGCCGTGTTCCTTGAGGTAGGACACCAGGGGGAGGATCAGGGACTCGTACTGATTGTACTTGGTGAATTTCAGCGCCGACAGGTCGGGCAGGCCGCCGACGTGGTGGAGGAACCGCTGCAAATACAGCTTCATCTCCAGGGCCGAGTGCCATTTTTCAAAGGCGAACATGGTCTGCCAGTAGAGCCAGAAGTTGGACTTGTAAAACTCCTCGTCCAGCACATCGTCAATGGTCAGGTCATAGAGCTCATCGTCTGGCGTAAAGAACAGCCGCATCAGCTGCAGCGCAGCCTCATCGCTGAGTTCAAACCGGTTTCTGGTATCGGCGCTCTCTCCCCGGTGCAGGGTGGCCCGGTTTTTGGAGAAATTGGGGTCGTCTTTGTTCAGCCAGTAAAACTCGTCCAGCACGCTGGCGTTTTCCACCTCCAGGGAGGGGATGGAGCGGTACAGGTCCCAGAGGCACTCGTAGTGGTTCTCCATCTCCCGGCCGCCCCGGATGACAAATCCCAGCTCAGGGATGTGCAGTCCGTCGCAGGCGCCGCCCGGGAGGGAGGCCTCCTCCAGAATGTGGATGTGGTCGCCGGACATCTGGCCATCCCGGATGAGAAATGCGGCGGCGGAGAGACTGGCCAGGCCGGAACCTACCAGCCAGGCGGACTTGGCGTCCACGTCTTTGGGCTTGCGGGGGCGGGCAAAAGCTTCATAATTTCCATTGGTATAGTACATAAATCGTACCTCCTAGTAAGTAGTCCAGCCATTTGGCTGGTAGGTTTTCCCTATAAACCTATCTTAGTCCTTTGGGATGGGATTGTAGGTTGTCCACACAACGGAATGGATTTTATTTATTCCAGCAGGCCTTCCCAAACCTCCTTCCCGTCGGACTGCGTGTAGCGGTGGGCATTGGCCGCCTCACAGATGTCGTCATAGGCCCAGTGAAATGCCGGTACATCCAGGAAGGTGTACAGTCCCGTATGGCCGGAGATAAAGTCCGGGTCAGCCTTGCGGCCCAGCATGCGGTTTACCATCACGGACATTTCTCCCCGTGTCACCAGGCGCTGGGGGCAAAAGCTTCCATCGGGATAGCCGGAGATCCAGCCGTAGTCTGCCGCGCTGAGCACGGCCTCGTAGTACCAATCCCCCGGGTGTACATCGGGGAAGGAGCTGTCGGGACTGGACACCTGGTGTGCAAACCCCATTGCCATGGTCACAAATTCCGCTCGGGTGATGGGCTGGTCCGGCAGGAACCGGTCTTCTCCCACACCGGAAACCAGCCCCAGGGAGGCAAGGGTGTTGACCGCCTTAGCATACCAGGCGTCGCTGGGCACATCGGAAAAGCCGGCCGTTACCGGAATATTCGCATCGTTCAGCAGCCCGTAAAAAATCTGTGCTGCCTGTGCCCGGGTCAGAAAATCATCCGGACCAAACCAGTTTCCCGGATAGCCGGAGACATAGGCATTGTGGTCTTTGGTGTTGAGATAGTCCAACACACCGGTATCATCGGGGGACACAGGGGTGTCCAGAGGGACAAAGCGGGCGGATATGGTGTGATTTTTGGTCACGGGAGCAAAGCGGTAGGTGCGCTCTGTGTCCACCGGCTTGCCGTCTACCAGAACAGCATCCAGGCGGTAGCCTTTGTTGGCGCGCATGGTGAAGCCGGTAGTCTGACCCCGGGTAACCCGAACCGTTCCGCTGGGCGTGATAGTCCCGCCCCCTGTGGCGTTTGCGGTGATCACGAAGGTCTGGCTGCTGCTGTCACCGCCGCCGCTGCCGGTGTTCTCCGTGAAGATGCAGCTGACCGTTCCGGTATAATTTCCTTGGAAATGGATGAGAAAGCGAACGCTCCCACCTTGCTCTTCAAACTCGGTCACATAGTCCTTACCCTTTTCCAGGGTCCAGTCTCCGTGCCGGATGGCCAGATTTTCCGCCTCTGCGCGGCTGGTGATCTGGGGAATGGGCAGCCGGGTGCCGTCATAGGGGGCAACCTGGACCAGGACGGGGATATGCTGCACCACCTGATAGTCGATCCAATCCTCCGGCACATAAAAGGCCAGGTGGGTCTGCTCTCCGGCATTGCCTACCCGCAGGCTCCCGTTTTCCCAGAAAAACTGGGGCTCCAGGGATACATCCGCCAGATAGTCCCCGTAGGTGGCCGTCTTTGTATCCGGGGCAAGGTACTCCGGAATGGCGGGATCAATTCGGAAGGAAGCTACCGCCTCCAGGCCCTGATACTGGGCAGTCTCCTCCACCAGAGCCTGGACGTACCACGTCCCTGCGCGGGTGGGCATTTCAGGCTGGAACGGCCCCTGGGGGGAAGATCCGTAGCGGAATGACACATTGCCAAAGGCGGACTGTGCCACCGGCTGGGGCGCCGGCTGTCCATAGGTCCAGTTTTCCATGCTCAGCGGCACGGTCCAGCTGTTTTCCCCTGTCACCGAGACAGAGGCATCCAGATCCGCGATCCCATCCGTATAGCGGTATGTGAGCAGCTGGTTGGGTGCGTCCAGCTGGATACGGTCCTCCAGCAGGGTTCCTCCGCTAAGCTGACTGATGTAGCTGGACTCGGCCCATGGAGCAAGCTCGTTCAGGGGAATGCTGTTTTCTCCCTCCGGCAGAGGGAAGGAGACGGGACGCTGTCCGGTCAGATCACAGAAGGTAACGCTGTCCTGGGGCAGCCGGATGGCCAGCAGGCGGTTGCCTCCGGCATAAACAGTCTCCAGGTTGGTGTTGCCGCTGAGGTCCAGGGCGGTGATCTGATTGTCCGTGCAGTTCAGGAAGGTGAGCTCGCTCTGATTGGACAGGTCCAGGCTCTCAATCCGGGTGTGGTTCCACAGCAGGGTATCCAGCTGCGTATTGTGAGACAGGTCGGCCTGTGCCAGGTCTCCCCCCAGCACATGGAGGGTATGGAGCTTGGGATTCCCGCTCAGGTCCAACTCCGCAAGGGGACTTCCTCCCCAGGCCAGGTAGCTTAGATTGGGAACGTCATGCAGGTCCCATTCAGATAGGTTGGAATGGAAGCAGTAGAGGTGTTCCAGCGCGGGTGCACCGCTCAGATCCAGGGTCTCCAGCCTGGGATTTTCATTGCAGGTCAGCGACGTCAGCGCGGGCAGATCGGGCAGCTCCAGGCGGACCAGATCATTTTCACTGCAATTGAGCTCCTCCAGTGCGTCAAACCACTCCAGGCCGCTTAAATCCTGAATCCCCAGCTTCCGAAGGTCCATCCGGGTAACCGCTTCCCGCTCCGCCTGGGAGAGAGCGCCGTCTCCATCGGTATCTTTCTCTTGCACCCAGCGCAAAAACGCCGGGTCAGGAAAAGAAGCAGAATCAATGGGAACAAGCCCTGCTTCCGCGCTGCCGGTCATGACCATACCCGCAGTGATACTCAGCACCATCAGCAGGGCGAGTCCTTTTTTCCATAATTTCATCGCGAGTTCCTCCTTGTAACATAGCAAGCGGGTGTGTTTTTTGCCGCTAGGAAAAGTATGGAGGAAATGGAAGGTGGATTCGGTTGTTTATGCAACGAAAAACAAAATTTTGCCCCGCTCCCCGCGTTCCTCTGGAATTGACAAATCTCCCTTCTTTGGCTATGGTTATTCCAGGAGTGCAAGAGATTGGAAAGGAGCCGGATGGACATGACAGACGCGGCAAACATGCTTCCCCTTTTAAAGCAGAGCCTGCTGTTCCGGAACATGGAAGAGCACGAAATTCTGGAGGCGCTGGAAACCATCGCATCCCACCGCCGGGTCTATCCCAAGCGCACCCTGGTGATGCGGGATGGGGATCCCATGGACCAGGTGGGCGTCATCTTATCCGGAAATCTTCATCTATTCCACATTGACGCCAACGGAAACAGCAATTTAATGGAGAACCTGGGCAAGGGGGAGTCCCTGGGCCTGCTCAACGCCATTGGCGGATACCGCCTGCATATTTCCGCGGAGACCACGGAACAGACCGAAATTCTATTTTTAAATGTCAGCCAGCTCCTTCGAAAAAATGTACTCACTGCGCCGGTCCAGATTCGGTTTTTGCAGAATCTCACCCTTGCGGTGGCCCAGCAGGCCCACCGGCTGACCCGGAAATTGGAGGACAGCATCCGCCGCTCTACCCGGGACCGCCTGCAGGACTATTTGTCGGGCCAGTTTCATCAGGCTGGAAACCGCACCTTCTCCATTCCCTTGAACCGGCAGGATCTGGCGGACTTCCTCTTTGTAGACCGCAGCGCCATGTCCAACGAGCTGTGCAAAATGCGGGATGAGGGACTTTTAAAATTTGAGAAAAGTAAATTTGAACTCCTGATTGAGATGCCCATTACCGAAGAGGAGCCGGATCCCAATCGCTGAGTGGATGACAGCATAAAAAATGTGCTCTGAAGCAGACTTCACGTCCTTCAGAGCACATTTTTTTCTTTGGTTGTCTGGACAACCGTTCCGGTATCCCTCTCCGGTTATGATGAGATCAGCCTCAGGACACGCAGCCGTCTGCTGCCCACACAGGAGGCGACTTCAAACCAATACAGGAGGAATCTTTTATGAAACAAAACGACCATCTGTCTTACACCATATTAGACGCAGAGTACCAGGTGCTTAACGCGGAGCAGCCGGTAAACCGGGGCGTCCGCCGAGGTATCCTCATTACGGCGCTGATCCTGGTGGCACTGGGCCTGTCCGCACTGATATTTCCAGAGGTGATCGGCACCGGACTTGCCTTTTTCATCACCGCAGGCCTGTTCCTGTACGGCTTATCCCAGAGCCTTCTTTTTTTCCAGGCTTCGAAAGAGATGCGCAGCGGCTGGACCTTAGCCAACGGCCTTTTGTTGCTGGTATTCTCCTGGATCACCATGTTCAGCGCATTTATGGGTGAACTTGGGTTGCTGCAAATGATCTCCGCCATCTCGTTCCTCATGGGACTTCTCACCGCATCCATCGGCCTGAGCCAGATCTCCGCCGCTGTTACAGCCGGAAGCCAGCTGCCCGACCGCGGGTGGATCTTTCTGGGGGGAGGCCTGAATCTGCTGCTCAGCCTGTTCATGTGCATCAACCCCGTGGTCAGCTGGTTTGCCCTGACCACAGCGTGGGGCATCTATCTGATCGCAGCCGCCATCGCCTTGCTGTTTCTTGTATGGTCAACACGGTCCAAGGCACACGCATGACTGGGCCGATCGACAACCTGAATCCATGCTCCCATGTCCCGCCCTGGCAAAGGCGCGTTGGCTGTGCAACCGCATGTATCTCCGTAACCTGTCATAATAAAACCATACCACAGCAAAAGAAAGGCGGATTCCGTATGAATTCCAAAGTCAATGTAACAAAAACCAAGCTGGAAACAACAGAGCTTCTCAACCAGAAGCTGACTGACGCCATGATGGCCGCCCTGAAAACCGTCCACAGCGCCGCTTCCCCCGACTCCACAGATCTGGAGGACCTGGCCTTTCAGCGCAAAGGCCAGGAGGTCCTGGGCCGTCTGATGTCCCCGCCCATCGGCTTTAGCTGGGAGCCCTTCTCCCTGGACGAGATGCCCATGGCCTGGGTCCGTCCGGAGCGTGGACATGACCGCAGCAAGGTGATCCTCTATTGCCACGGCGGCGGATACACCAGCGGAAACCTGGGCTATGCCAGGGTATTAGCCGCAAAAATGGCCAGTGCCACGGGCTGCGAGGTTTTGGCCTTCCAGTATCGGCTGACCCCTGAGTTTCCCTATCCCGCCGCGCTGGAAGATGCGCTGGCTGCCTGGGAGTACCTCATGCACCAGGGCTGGGGAGCCCGAGACATCATCCTGGCCGGAGACTCCGCAGGAGGCAATCTGGCCCTGGAGCTGACCCTCGCCCTCAAGGAGCAGGGACGCTTCCTGCCCGGACGGCTGGTCCTCTTTTCTCCCTGGACCGATATGACGGCCAGCGGCGACTCCTACACCCAGCGGGAAGAGCTGGACCCCATGCTCACCAACCGCTACATCCAGTCCGTTCGCAGCGCTTACGCCCCGGACGCCGATTACCGCCAGCCGTGCTTCTCGCCCCTGTTTGGCGATTTGACCGGGTTTCCTCCCACTCTGATTCAGGTGGGAGAACGGGAGATCCTCTACTCCGATTCCACACGGCTCCAGGATGCTCTGATCGCCGCAGGCGTTCCCTGTGTTCTGCAGAGCTGGCCGGATATGTGGCATGTCTTCCAGATGTTCCCCCTGAAAAGCGCTGGGGAGGCCATGACCGCAGTGGCAGACTTTCTCCATCAGCTTGGATAGCAAAAAACAGTGCCTGCCAGATGGCAGGCACTGTTTTTCGGTCTCAGAAGTGGAAGCGGCGGCGCACCTGACGGCGCAGGTTGGGCCGGGTGCGGATTACCGCCAGCGGCAGCATCATCGTGATCCCAACCGCCGCGGCAATGAGGGACCACATAGGGTGGTAAGCCCCCAAAAAGCGGTCAATCACAAACTCCAGCCACAGCAGGAAGAGCACAATACCGCTCAGAACCAGCAGGCTTCGGCTAAGGAACGAGCGCTTGCGCGCGGTCTGCCAGATGATCAGCAAAAGCAGCGAAAAACCGGCCCACACGGGCAGGGCGATGCCAACAAGCCAGCTCTGCCCATGGGTAGCCGCACTGATCAGCACCAGCAGACCACCCACAGCCAGCAGATCGAGAAGAAGGAAAACCACCGACGGCACCTTCCGCAGCACAAGGGGCGGCACCAGCCATACCCACAGCATGGCACAGGCTCCCATGACGAACCAGGACCAGGGGACGCCCTTCCACAGAAGAAACAGATTCAAAAGGCCGCAGCAGACGGAGGCACACAGCACCATGGCGCTGAGCAGCATGGCCAGTTCCTTCCGGTCCACCGGCTCCACCTCCTGGCGCTCCAAGGGGAAATTAGGGACCATTTCCGTATCCGGAGGACAGACCGGATTGATGACAGGAGTCTGGCACAGCGGACATTGTACCGCATCCCCATCCAGCTCTACTCCGCAGTTGACACAGTATGACACGACACACACTCCTTTCGGTTGGAGGTCACTTTCACATGCAGTCCCTCCCGTACCAAGGTCCGGAAAAATTCCCGTTCCACATCGCTTTCCTTCACCGTACCTGCAAAGGTGATCTCCATCGTATCGCCAAAGCTGATGGCCGCACAGTTGACCCGGGGGGTGTAGGACTGCCCCAGCACCACCTCCATATGGTGGATACAGGGCTTCATCTCCTCGGGCACCTGGAAAATTCCCGGGTTGGTAAAGGTAGTGGAGTAGGGACGGCTCCCGGCAATGCGGTATCCCAGATCCATGGCCAGGTTCTTTACCGGAGAGGGTACCAGCTGCAGGGGCAGCGTATGTTGGAGCGAAACATTTTTGGTGATGACCGCCTGCATTTCCTGCCTGGTGATGTGCAGGCGCATATGGTGGTGGACCTGGGCGATGATCTCATCCAGCGTGTAGTCGCCCAGCTCCGGGTTAATGCTGGGCCGCACCGTGAGGATAAAATTGCGCAGCGTCTCCGAGGGAAAATAGGGCCGCAGGTTGATGGGCACCGCCAAAGAAACCGGAAGTTCCCGCCTGCGTCCCTCCCGGCGCTGTCGAATCAGAATGGATTGCAGCAGGATGGCGGCCAGATATTCCGTAATGGAGGCCCCGTGCCGCTTGGCTGCGGCATGGAGATCCCGCACCGAGACAAAACCCATCGTGGTATTCAGCGTGTAGAAGGGCTCCGGGGTTCCGGTACAGGCGTAGGCTTTGGGCTCCCGCATGCTGAGATGGACCTTGGAGTGAGCATACCGGGCGTAGGCGTCCTCCCACTCCTCCGGTCTGGGCGGCTGCGTGATGTCCAAAATCCCGTTGGTATTGGGAATTTCGTGACCCATCTCCCTTAAATATACCGCCAGCAGGGTCTTAAAGAGCACCAGGGCTCCGCCGCCGTCTGCCAGGGCATGGAATACCTCCATGGAGATCCGCTTCTCATAGTAGAAAAAGCGGATGAGCTTATCATGGTTCTGAAACCGCACCGGCTGACAGGGATTGCGGATATCCCGCTGCAGGATCGGTCCGGGGGCATCGTCCCGCTCAAAGTAGTACCAGAAAAATCCTCGGCGTATTTTCACCTGAAATCCGGGAAACCGGGGCATGGTTTTGTCGATGGCCCGCTGAAGGAGCTGCGGGTCCACCGGCTGTGTCATCACGGCGGAAAACCGGTACAGGGCGGAGTAACTTCCGCGCTGGATGGCAGAGTACATCATGGCCGCGTTGTCCAGATGGTACCAAGGGTGGGAAGCAGAAGATTCCATATCTTTTTCCCTCCAAGCTCAAAGACTGTAACGCCTGAAACAGTGACCTCATTATAGCACAAAATAGAAGTTTTTTAAAATGCTGGATGGCGGACCCCAAAAAAGAAACACCCTTGAAATCGTTCAATTTCAAGGGTGTTTCCAGGTTATTTCTTAGTAAGCTACCGGCACGTCGATCTCCATATCCTCCAGGGGATAGGTGACACAGGGATGGATAAAGCCGAACTTCCGGTCCGCCTCCCGGCGGCCGTCCCGGCCGTCCGCAATACGATAACTGCCCGAGAGCCACTTGCTGTGACAGAAGCCACAGCCGCCGGCACGGCACTTGTTGGGGGCATTTAGCCCGGCCCGCTCCATGGCGGTCAGCAGGGTCTCGTTCTCCTTGGCTGGAATGATATACACCTCATCCCGCATGTGAACGGTGAGTTTGAAGAGGCCGGGCTTCTCCACCGGCAGATCGCGGCAGCAGGCCGCATCCCGGTGTACCGCCTTCTGGGGCAGGTTCAGGGGTTCAAGCTCCTTGGCGATAAACGCATACATGGCGGGCGGTCCGCACAGGAAGAAGGTATGGTCGGTGAGGTTGGTGTACTTCTTCATCAGCTCGGCGGACACAAAGCCCTTTTCGCACCCGGGCTGCTCCTCATCGCTGAGGACATACACCACCTTCAGGCCCTTGCAGCGCTCCGCCAGCGCGTCCAGCTCCGCTTTGTAGGCCAGCTGCGCCGCCGTGCGCGCACCGTAGAACAGGAGCATGGAGTAGCTCTCATCCCCGTCCGCCATGCTGCCTGCCATGGACAGGAAGGGCGTGATGCCGCTGCCGCCTGCAATGCAGATGATATCCTTGCTGTCCCGCAGGGTCTCATAGTGGAACTCACCGGAGGGCTCGGTCATTACAAAGCGGTCTCCCACCTTGGCGGATTTGTTGAGGTATTCGGATACAAAGCCCGCGTTTTCCACCGCCAGCACCAATTTGTTTTCCAGCGCCTGCTGGGGCGTGGAGACGATGGAATAGGGCCGGCTGACCACACTGTCTCCGATCTTCATCTGAAGGGAGACATACTGTCCGGCGCGGAAGAAGGGGAACGCATCGCTGTCCACCCGCTTGAAGGTCAGCTCCCGGATGGTCTCGGTGAGCGGCCGTGCGGCAACCAATTCCACCTGCATATAGCCGGGATGCAGCTTTTTAGCCAGCACGTTGGTGCGGTATTCCTGAGGCAGCGGTTTATTCTCCCCCTGGGCCAGCATCTGCCGGCGGGTGGGGACCAGCTTTTTAAACCGCAGCATATCCATAAACCCAAAGATTTGTTTCTTGAAGTTCATTATGCCTTCGCCTCCTTCTTCAAATCGCCTACCGTCTGCCGTCCGGACAGGTCGCCGGAAATATAGGCGCTGGAATATCCGCTGGAGCGCATGGCGTAGCCGCCTGCAAAGCGGATGCCCGGGTTCATCAGGGCATCCTCCTTCATCATCATCATGCGGGGCATCAGGCTGTCCCAATCGGCCGTCTCATAGCCATAAATCGTGCCTTCCGGATGACCGCAGTAGCGGGCATAGGTGGTGGGGGAGGCCACACAGATCTCCTCGATGGCGTCCCGAATCTTGCAGCCGGTCTCCCGCTCAAACACGCGGATCATGTCATCCGCCACCTGGTCTTTCATCTTGAAATAGTCCTTTTCGGTCACATTTCCCCAGTCGTCGGACATGAACATGGTGGTAAAATACATGATACAGGTGCCCTTGGGGGAGCACTCCGGGTAGGCGTTGTTCAGGCAGACTGTGGCCTGGACGTGGTTGGTGCTGACCTTCTTCATCAGGTCGTACTGCTTGACGGTATCGGCGGTGTCATAAATAAAGTAGTTGTGGCTGGTGATGCCCAGCTCCTCCGCAGAGCGGTTGAGGCCCAGGAACAGGGAGAAGCCGCGGCCGGCAAACTTCCGGCTGTTGGTGGCCCAGACCATCTGCTCGGTCACGGCCTTCTTCTCCAGCATCTTGCCAAACACCAGATGGGGGGAGCAGTTGGCGATGATGTGGCGAGTCTCGATCATCTTGCCGTCGGTGAGCTGCACGCCGCAGATCTTGCCGCTGTCATCGGCCAGGATCTTTTCGGCCTCGGAGTGGTACCAAATATCGCCGCCCAGCTCCCGGATGCGGGTATCCATAGCCAGGCTGATCTCATGGGAGCGCATCTTTGGCATCCAGGCATCCCGGGTGATATAGCGGATGACCATGGAGCCGTAGTGCAAAAAGCTCATGCGGTCGCAGTCCACGCCCAGATAGCACCAATAAGCGTTGAGGATATCCTTGGCCTTCTGGGGCATTTTCAGGGCATCCAGCACCTCATTGACCGAATAGCTGCCCGCCTTGACAAAGTTGGGGAAGGTCTTCTTCATATAGTCAGAGTCGGTGTTGCCGTTGACGGAGTTGGAATAGGTCTGGGCGTCCCGCACCTCGTTGCACAGCTCAAAGAACTCCGTGATGGATTTCCGGGATTCCGGGCAGTACTCCACCATCTTGTCAATAAAGGCCTGCTGGCCAAAGGGCATGACACAGTCATACTTTTTATCGGTGGTAATGAGGTGATACGCCTCGGGGATGCGCACCCAATCGATCTTGTCCTCCACGCCCAGGTCGCGGAACAGCGTGCGCACATCACCGGGCTCTTCCGGGGAACCAAAATCATTAAGCTCATGCAGGCTGGCCTCAAATTCAAAGCGTCCCCGCTTGAAGCTGGTGGCAAATCCGCCGGGCAGATTGTGCTTTTCCAGCAGCAAACAGGAGTATCCAGCCTGCAAAATCCGAATGGCGGCAACCAGACCGCCGTTGCCTGCGCCTATGACCACCACGTCATAGGCTTTTTTCGCTTTTGTTGCCATAGTGTTCCTCCTCGTATAATAAGTTTGAAAGTTAATCAATCAGGTATCAGCAAGCTTTGAGGTGCCCGTGATACAATAGCTGT
>ENA-UEYL01000625-UEYL01000625.1-human-gut-metagenome-genome-assembly--contig:-NODE-625-length-35118-cov-4.694101_pt1 | contig 35118 bp, 30 predicted proteins | sample MGYA00242941_ERZ507946 | MGnify/ENA primary metagenome ERZ507946 (study PRJEB26167, sample SAMN06115482) | human gut metagenome | host: Homo sapiens | place: China:Guizhou | collected 2015-03-11...
GCACCTTAATTCTCCCTGTAAGCCGTGGGCGACATTCCTGTATGATGCTTGAAGTATCTCCCCAGATAGGATTGATCAGGGAAATTAAACTGATTAGCTATCTCCTGTATGGAAAGTGCTGTAGAGTGAAGTGTCACTTTAAGCTCAAGTATCACGTAATCGTCTATCCATTCTTTCGCTGTGCATCCCACCGTTTGTTGAATCGTCTTACTCAGATGCCGCGTAGTGACACAAAGCTTATCCGCATAATAATCCACCGAACGCTGTTCCCTGAACGACTCTATCACTAACGCAATAAAGCGGTCCTTCAACCGCCAACGCAAATGATTCGGCTTCGTTTGCTGGTAAAGACGCTCCGACTGATTACAGATCTCATAAAACAGCATCCGACAACAGTAAATCACCAGCTCACGTTGATATATATTATCACTGTCCACAGATTTCTGTTGCAGAAGTTTAAGATAATGATTGCATATCCCATCCCACTCTTCGTCTCGGAATGAACTATAATTATGCTCACGCATGAAGGATACCTTATCCGAAGGCAGCGAATAGAAAATCTCATGTCGGAACTGGGCGGAAAAAGCAAAAACAGCCAGTTCAAGGTCATCTGTAGCATCTTTATAAAACGTAATCTGTTCGGGGAAAACAAGTATTACACTTCCGGCAGCTAAAGCATACTTCTGCTGGTTAATGTAAAGCTGTACCCCTCCTTGCAGACAAAACAGCAATTCCCCTCTCTCCATCCGATAAGGATAAGAAAACAAATCGGATTTCTTCCGGGTATGAAACAGGTATTCCTCACTCATAAAGTTCTATTTTTGAAGTACAAATATAGTTTTAAAGGAGCTTATGAACAAAATAATCCCACTTTTTGAACAATTCGCTTCGATTTTTGAACCGTGAGACAGGCAATAGAAGCCGTAACTTTGCAGCGGTTAATAGTTTTGGTTATTTGCTCATCAAAGATTGGATATATACGGTATAGGAATGAATAAGACTCACCACAGATTACACAGATTCACACAGATTTATCAATCTAATAATCAGTAAAATAGAATCTGTGTCAATCTGTGTAACCTGTGGTAAATTAATTCATAACCATACAGTGATGAACTCAAGAAAAAAAGATTGTAATATGGCAAAAAGAGAATTAACAGCCCGGTATCTGTTTTTCATTGCGGGCTTATTTGTAAATGCGTTTGGTATTAGTTTAATTATTAAAGCAAATCTGGGTTCCTCACCTATATCGAGCCTTCCTTACACACTGAGTTTAAATTTTCCCGTCACACTGGGACAGTTCACGCTTCTGCTGAATGCCGCGCTGATAGCCGGACAAATATGGCTTCTGAAAAGGGACTTCAGAAAAGAGCAGTTTCTACAAATTCCCGTAGCAATACTCTTCAGTTTCTTCATAGATTGCTCGATGGCATTATTGGGAGGATTCACTCCTGCAGGCTATGCCTCGCAGATTCTATCACTGATAGCTGGCTGTGCGATACTTGGCCTGGGAGTAAGTATGGAGGTAATTGCCAATGTAGTGATGCTATCCGGAGAAGCCTTTGTGAAAGCCATCACTTTGCGTACGGGAAAAGAATTCGGAATTACCAAGATCGGCTTTGATACTACACTGGCACTCCTTGCCTGTGCAGCTTCCCTGATGATAGCAGGAAGCATAGAAGGTGTACGCGAAGGTACAATCATTGCCGCATTGATCGTAGGACTTTTCGCACGCTTCTTCAACAGACGACTGGGGTTTGTCAATAAAATGATTACCTTTGCACCGAATAAAACACCCATTCAGCCCTATGAAGACAATTGCAATCACCGAACTGACAGAAATTGAAGCAATCATTCGCAAATGTCCTTACTGCACGGTGGGCATCACCGATCTGGAAGGCAACCCTTACGTAGTCCCCATGAACTTTGCTTACCGGGACAGAATTATCTATCTGCACTCCGGTCCCGAAGGCAGCAAAGTAACGATGGCAGAAAAACATCCTCATGTCTGCATCACCTTCTGCGAAGGACACGAGTTGGTGTATATGCACCGGCAAGTGGCATGCAGTTACAGCATGAAGTCGCGCAGCGTGATATGCCACGGAAACGTCCGTTTCATCGAAGATATGGATGAAAAAAGAGAGGCACTTGATATAATCATGCAGCAATATACAAGCGATGAATTTAAATACAGTGAACCTGCCGTGCGCAACGTAAAGGTTTGGGAAGTAAAAATAGACAAAATGACTTGCAGATCCTTCGGACTGCGACCCAGCGAGGTCACCTCAGAGTAGTTACAAACCCATTTCAAGATGGCTACACCCTTTCCCCCGGATAGCTACACCCTTTACTGCAAATAGCTACACCCTTTTGGTGAAAGGGTGTAGCCTTAATATTCTACAGCGGGTATTCATCAAATGCATATAGCAACGTTGAAAGATACCGTTCGCCTGTATCCGGCAATAATGCAACAATAGTTTTCCCCTCATTCTCCGGAAGAAGTGCCAGACGAGTGGCTGCACTGACTGCCGCCCCGGAAGATATACCTACCAGCAGGCCTTCTTTCTGCGCCAACTCGCGGCCTGTACGGATAGCATCGTCATTTGTTACCTGCAATATTTCATCCACTACTGCCGGATTGTAGTTCTTGGGAACAAAACCGGCACCGATACCTTGTATCTTATGTGCTCCCGGAGCACCTCCCGAAAGTACAGGAGAGTCGGTCGGCTCTACCGCTACCACCTTTACAGCCGGATTATGTTTTTTCAAGGCGGCGCCTACTCCACTTACCGTTCCGCCAGTCCCTACACCAGCAACAAAAATATCAACATGACCTTCCGTATCCCGCCAGATCTCCTGTCCTGTAGTACGTTCGTGCATGGCAGGATTTGCGGGGTTGTCAAACTGCTGAAGAATCACCGCATCGGGTGTAGCCGCTTTCAGTTCTTCAGCACGGGCAATAGCCCCTTTCATACCATTGGCACCGGGCGTAAGCACCAATTCGGCACCCAAGGCTTTCAGTAAGTTGCGACGCTCAACGCTCATGGTATCGGGCATGGTGAGAATCAACTTATAACCTTTTGAAGCGGCCACAAATGCAAGTCCTATTCCGGTGTTTCCACTGGTAGGTTCTATGATTGTCGCTCCGGGTTTCAGCAAACCGGAAGTCTCGGCATCTTCAATCATTGCCAGTGCCACGCGATCTTTCACGCTTCCGGCAGGATTAAATGACTCCAGTTTCACGATCAGACGGGCTTTCAGCCCCTTTGATTTATTGTAATTACTCAGCTCCATCAGGGGAGTGTTGCCCACCAGATCCGTGAGCTGTTTTGCTATCTTTTTCATAACATATTGGGTTTTAATTTATACTCTTCTTTCTAAATGACAAAGATAGAGGGTTAACGGTTCATAGGAAATACCATATTTGTGGGATTTTCATACTATAAATGAGGGATTTTCGCTGAGAATAGTTACCTTTGTACCCACCTTATTATAAAAAGGATATCCCAATGAGTCCATTGAACTTTACTCACATTTTGACACAGGCAGTCGATGAACTATCGGAAAGCTCATCTTACAAAGGACTGTTTCATCAGCACACGGACGGCACTCCATTGCCTTCGGCTAGGGCACTGCAAGATATTGTAGAGCTATCACGTGCCATCCTCTTCCCCGGTTATTTTGGTAATTCCACAGTCAACAGCCGCACCATCAAATATCACATCGGCGTAAACATCGAACGCTTGTTCGACTTGCTGACCGGTCAGGTACTTGCAGGGCTTTGCTTCACCGGAAACGGAGAATGTACCTGTTGCACTGAACTTCAGCGTGAAGAAGCGGCACTGATTGCCGCTAAATTCATCAGTAATTTGCCGGGAATGCGCCGTGTGCTGGCCACTGATGTGGCAGCCGCCTACAATGGAGATCCGGCAGCACACAGTTTCGGAGAAGTAATCAGTTGTTATCCCGCCATACGTGCCATCAGCAATTACCGCATTGCGCATGAGTTACTAAAACTCGGTGTGCCCCTTATTCCGCGTATCATCACTGAAATGGCTCACAGCGAAACAGGAATCGATATTCACCCGGGTGCCGCCATCGGCAGCCACTTCACCATAGACCACGGAACGGGTGTGGTAATCGGGGAGACGTGCGTCATCGGAAATAACGTGAAGTTGTATCAAGGCGTAACTCTGGGTGCCAAGAGCTTTCCATTGGATGCGGACGGTAAACCGATCAAGGGTATCCCACGCCACCCGATACTGGAAGACAATGTAATCGTCTATTCCAATGCCACCATTTTAGGACGTATCACTATCGGACAGGGTGCCACGGTAGGTGGTAATATCTGGGTGACGGAAGACGTTCCGGCCGGAGCAAGAATTGTACAGACTAAAGCCAAAAAGTAACCGGCAGTCAGCAAGCAAGCGCCCCGGTTGAGGGACACAAGCGTTCCGGCTGAGCAACACAAGTGTTTCGGAAGAGAGACACAAGCGTTACATCCGAGAAGTACAAGTGTTCCGTAAAAGGGATATTAAGAGAATAGTAATCATCAATAGAAACAATAGATACAGAAGAAGTTACAGCAGCTTCAACCGTAAAATTGTAAATCGTAAAATCAATAATAAACAGATGGAATCCTTTCAAATGATTGCCAAGACCTTTCAAGGTCTGGAAGAAGTATTAGCACAAGAACTGACTGCATTAGGGGCAAACGACATAGAAATAGGCCGACGCATGGTGTCTTTCAGTGGAGACAAGGAAATGATGTACAAGGCAAACTTCTGCTTGCGCACAGCAATCCGTATCCTGAAACCGATCAAGAACTTCATTGCCAAAGATGCTGATGAAGTCTATGAACAAATCAAAGCTATCAGCTGGGAAAACATCTTGGATGTGGAGAAAACATTTGCTGTAGATGCCGTTGTGTTCAGCGAAGAATTCCGTCACTCTAAGTTTGTATCTTATAAAGTAAAAGATGCCATTGTAGATTATTTCCGCGAGAAATTCAACAAACGTCCGTCCGTACGAATCAACCGCCCGGATGTACTGCTGAATATACACATTGCACAAACCACGTGTACGCTTTCGCTCGACTCATCGGGTGAGTCACTACACCGCCGCGGTTATCGCCAGGAAGCGGTAGAAGCTCCGTTGAACGAAGTTCTGGCTGCCGGAATGATCCTCATGACGGGCTGGAAAGGAGAATGTGATTTGATTGATCCGATGTGTGGTTCGGGTACCATCCCCATTGAGGCGGCACTGATTGCACGTAACATTGCTCCGGGAGTATTCCGTAAGGAATTTGCTTTTGAGAAGTGGAATGATTTCGACCAGGATTTATTCGATACGATTTACAACGACGACAGTCAGGAATGTGAGTTTACACATAAGATATACGGATACGACAATAATCCGCAGGCTAACGAAATAGCAACGCACAACATCAAGGCAGCAGGTGTATCGAAAGACATTGTCTTGAAGTTGCAGCCCTTCCAGCAGTTTGAACAGCCGGCGGAAAAGTCCATGATTATCACCAATCCGCCTTATGGGGAACGTATTTCTACCAATAATCTGCTGGGACTGTACCAGATGATAGGCGAGCGTCTGAAACACGCTTTCACCGGAAACACGGCATGGGTGCTCTCTTATCGTGAAGAGTGCTTCGACCAGATAGGACTGAAACCGACTGCCAAAATACCTCTGTTCAACGGTGCACTGGAATGTGAATTCCGTAAATACGAGATTTTCGACGGTAAATACAAGGAATTCAAGAAACAGGAAGGTGAAAGTGAAGAGGGAGAAGACTCTAAAGAATCAGGCTTCAAACCGAAAGAAGGACGGGAGTTCAGACCAAGAGAATCACGTGAATTCAGACCGAGAGAACCCCGCAAACCAGGAGAATTCAGATCCAGAGATGACAAGCCAAGGGAATTCAGACCAAGAGACAGTAAACCCCGGGAGTTTGGTTCGAGAGAAGACAGGCCCAGAGGGGAATTCAAGCCAAGGGAATTCCGCAAGGATGGAGACAGGGAAAGAAAACCGTTTGACAGAGAACGTCGTCCGGGAGGAAACGGGGAGTTCAAGCCGAAAAGGGAGTTTAAACCGAGAAAGCGGGAAGAGGGAGAGTAAGTTGCTGAGAGACAGTTTGAGGTGCCAAATTTTCACCTCAAACAAAGGAGGTGTTAGATACTCTGCCTTTGCCAAGCTGAGTGCCGCCGTACAAGTGAAAAGTACACCAATGGGCAGAATAGAAGTGAAAGGTTTTAGAAAAGAGAATGACTAACAAAAGACTATGAACATGAAGATAATCAGTAAATGGATGGGAGTGATATTATTGGCATCATCCGCTCTCTTCACAACGAACGTTATGGCACAAGATTTAAAGAAACCGACGCTGGAAGACCTGATCCCCGGCGGAGAAACCTATCGCTTTGCAAAAAGCCTGTACGGACTGCAATGGTGGGGAGACACGTGCATCAAGCCCGAAATAGACTCTTTGTTTGCAGTGAACCCTAAAACAGGAAAGGAAACCCTACTCCTGACGCGTGAGAGAATCAACCAAGCACTGGAACAGGAAAAACTGGGTAAACTGAGTCATTTATATCAGGTGAGCCTGCCTTGGGCTGAAAAGACTCAGTTGCTTATCACCCTGCCCGGTAATTATATCGTTTACGACTGGAAAGCGGATAAAATCATCAGCAAACAAGCCTTGCCAGAAAAGGCAGCCAATGAGGATTATAATACCGTAAGCGGCCATATTGCTTACACTCTGAATAATAATCTTTATGTCAACGATCGCGCCGTAACCAACGAACCGGAAGGGATCGTATGCGGACAAAGCGTACACCGTAACGAGTTCGGCATCAGCAAAGGAACTTACTGGAGTCCGAAAGGTGACTTGCTCGCTTTCTACCGCATGGATGAAAGTATGGTAACACAATATCCGTTAGTGGACATCACCGCACGGGTGGGCGAATTGAACAATGTACGTTACCCGATGGCAGGTATGACGAGCCACAAAGTAACTGTAGGCATCTACAATCCCGAAACGCAGAAGACAATTTATCTGAATGCAGGTGATCCGACCGACCGTTACTTCACCAATATAAGTTGGGCACCGGATGCCAAAAGCCTTTATCTCATAGAGCTGAACCGTGATCAGAACCATGCCAAGCTATGCCAGTACAGCGTAGAAACAGGCGAACTGATAGGAACTCTTTTTGAAGAGACACATCCCAAATACGTAGAACCCCAGCACCCCATCGTATTCCTGCCGTGGGACAACAGCAAGTTTATCTACCAAAGCCAACGCGACGGCTTCAACCACCTGTACCTCTACGGCACAGACGGTAAGCTGGTCAAGCAACTGACTTCCGGCAACTGGCTTGTGCAAGATGTGCTTGGCTTCAACAGTGGAAAGAAAGAAATCATCATAGCTTCCACGGAATATTCCCCGTTGCAAAGCAACCTCTTCAAAGTAAGCATAGCAACAGGCAAACGTAGCCCGCTAGGCACACCGGAAGGTATACACCACGGTACACTGAGTGCAAGCGGCAGTTACCTCATAGATACCTATTCCAGCCCTGAAGTGCCACGCAGCATCAACCTTATCGCCACACAAAACGGGAAAAGCATCAATCTGCTGACAGCAGAAGATCCATTCAAGGACTTCACCATGCCGAGCATCGAAGTAGGCACCATCAAAGCTGCCGACGGTATGACTGATCTTTACTATCGTCTCATAAAACCTGCGGACTTTGATCCGAATAAGAAATACCCCACCATTGTCTATGTATACGGTGGACCGCACGCCCAAATGGTCACCGGCGGTTGGCAGAACGGTGCACGTGGCTGGGATATCTACATGGCCAACAAAGGTTACATCATGTTCAGCCTCGACAACCGTGGAAGTGACAACCGCGGACTGGAATTTGAAAATGCTACTTTCCGACATCTTGGCATTGAAGAAGGAAAAGACCAGGTGAAAGGTGTGGAATTCCTGAAAAGTCTGCCTTATGTAGATGGCAACCGCATCGGTGTGCACGGCTGGAGTTTCGGTGGTCACATGACTACGGCATTGCTGCTCCGCTATCCCGAGATATTCAAGGTAGGCGTTGCAGGTGGTCCGGTCATTGACTGGGGATATTATGAAATCATGTACGGAGAACGCTATATGGATACCCCACAGAGTAATCCGGAAGGGTACAAAGAGTGCAACCTGAAAAACCTTGCCGGCAATCTGAAAGGACATCTGCTATTGATCCATGATGATCATGACGATACTTGTGTACCTCAACATACACTTTCGTTCATAAAGGCTTGTGTGGATGCACGCACATATCCGGACCTGTTTATCTATCCCACACATAAGCACAATGTCAGGGGACGTGACCGGGTACATCTACATGAAAAGATAACCCGTTATTTTGAAGAACATCTTTGATGTACAATTTACCATTTACAATGTACAATTTAGTGCATGAGTAAAATGGTAAAGCACAGAAGAAGAGAAAGAAATGTAAATTGTTAATTGTACTTTAATTGTACTTTGTAAATTGTAAATTGTAAATGAACCCATGAAAGTATTATTATTAGGAAGTGGTGGCCGCGAGCATGCCCTGGCATGGAAAATAGCCCAAAGCCCGAAAGTAGAGAAACTTTTTATCGCCCCCGGTAATGCCGGCACCAGTGCGGTAGGTGAGAACGTATCCATCAAGGCAACCGATTTCCCTGCCTTGAAAGCCTTCGCTTTAGAACAAAAGATAGACATGATCGTGGTAGGTCCCGAAGATCCGTTGGTAGAAGGTATCTACGACAGCTTTACCGGAGATGCCTCCACCCAACATATTGCCATCATCGGCCCTACAGCTAAAGGTGCGCAACTGGAAGGCAGCAAAGAGTTCGCCAAAGGCTTCATGGAACGTCACGGTATTCCCACCGCCCGTTACAAAAGCATCACTGCTGCTAATCTGGACGAAGGCCTTGCTTTCCTCGAAACCCTCGAAGCTCCCTACGTGCTGAAAGCCGACGGTCTATGCGCCGGAAAAGGTGTGCTCATTCTCCCTACACTGGAAGAAGCCAAGCGGGAACTGGAAGAAATGCTCGGCGGTATGTTTGGCCAGGCCAGCGCCACAGTTGTTATCGAAGAATTCCTCAGCGGTATAGAGTGCTCCGTATTTGTGCTGACAGACAGTAAGAACTATAAGGTTTTGCCTGTTGCCAAAGATTACAAACGCATCGGTGAAGGCGATAAAGGCCTGAATACCGGTGGCATGGGAAGTGTAACTCCTGTTCCCTTTGCCGACGAGGTATTCATGGAAAAGGTACGTACCCGCATCATCGAACCTACCATCCGCGGATTACAGGAAGAAAACATCCTTTACAAAGGCTTCATCTTCCTCGGCCTGATCCGTGTGAAAGGTGAACCAATGGTGATAGAATACAACGTCCGTATGGGCGACCCGGAAACAGAAAGCGTCATGTTGCGTATACAAAGCGACTTTGTAGAACTTCTGGAAGGTGTACGCGATGTCAATCTCGACACCAAGACATTGGTGATGGACCCACGGACAGCCGCCTGTGTCATGCTTGTCAGCGGTGGATACCCCGAAGCTTACGAAAAGGGCAAAGTGATGACCGGGTTTGAAGCAGCGATAGCCACGGACAGCATCCTCTTCCATGCCGGAACCGCAATGAAAGACGGACAAGTGGTAACGAACGGCGGACGCGTGATTGCCGTATGTTCGTATGGTGAAACCAAGGAGGAAGCCCTTGCCAAAAGTTATAAAGTAGCGGATATGATCCACTTCGACAAGAAGTATTTCCGCCGCGACATCGGGTTCGATCTCTAATCACCCCATCACCTTTATTATAATGATACGAAGTAAACGATTACAGAACCGGATTACAGCGGGGCGCTTCACCCTCCCCGCTGCTGTCTTTCTATCACTGTTCTGCTGGGTACTGACTTCCATCTTATTACCCGAGATTCCAGTGATGAAAAGCAATTACCCATTGTGGGAAACCATCTACAACGATTGGATTCCGACATGGGCAAGTGCGCCCCTAAGCTTTCTGCTTTACGGTATAATCGGTTACTTCCTGATAGAGCTGAACAACACCTTCGCCATTATCCGTATGCGGGCATCCGTGCAGACAGCCATTTACTTTCTGCTGATATCTGTCTGTCCTGCCATGCACCAATTATATGCCGGAGACATTGCCTCGACAGCATTTCTGATATCTTTGTTCTTCCTGTTCAAGGGCTATCAACATCCACATCCGGCGGGCATCCTATTCTACTCGTTCCTGTTTATCGGGGCGGGCAGTCTGTTCTTCCCGCAACTGACATTGTTCATTCCCATTTTCTGGATCGGTGCATACAGTTTCCAAGCACTCACTCCTAAGAGCTTTTTCGGAGGTCTGATCGGCTGGACGCTTCCCTATTGGTTCCTGTTTGGACATGCCTACTTCTATGGTGAAATAGAATTATTCTATCAGCCATTCATCGAACTGGTGACGTTCCATCCCATTACTTTATGGAACTTCCCATTATGGGAAATCGCTACATTGGGCTATTTGCTCCTGTTGTTCATAGTAAGCTCCGTTCACTGCCTGGTGGCAGGTTACGAAGATAAGATACGTACCCGCAGTTATCTGCATTTCCTTATTTTCCTGACGTTCTGCATCTTCGTCTATATCCTGTTGCAACCGGCACAAACGTTTCACCTCCTGCCCTTGCTGCTGATAGGCGTCAGCATCCTGACAGGACATTTCGTGGTACTGACGAACAGTCGGGCTTCTAATGTGTTTTTCATTTGTGCCCTTGCCGGGCTTATACTCTTATTCGGATTTAACGTATGGATGCTTTTGTAGACTCATTGGTTCAACTCCTGATAGACTGGGGCTATCTCGGTTTATTTATCTCCGCCTTACTGGCAGGAAGCATCGTTCCGTTCAGTTCGGAACTGGTGATGATAGCACTGGTAAAGGTAGGGCTCAGTCCGGTGATGTGTGTACTCTTCGCCACGTTGGGTAATACGATTGGCGGTATGACGTGCTACTACATGGGGCGTCTGGGTAACGTAGTCTGGATAGAGAAATATTTCAAAGTAAAAAAAGAAAAAGTAGACAAGATGCAGACTTTCCTTCAAGGTAAAGGAGCATTGATGGGCTTTTTTGCATTCCTGCCCTTCGTGGGCGAAGTAATTGCCATTGCACTGGGTTTCATGCGTAGCAATGTATGGCTGACTACTTCGTCCATGTTTGCCGGAAAGCTGATACGGTATGCCGTGATGCTGCTGGCATTGCAGGGAGTAATATCTATGTTTTAAGTTATGAAACGAATTATAGAACGTACGGAAGATGGAAGCGCAACACTGTTTGTGCCCGAACTGGATGAACATTATCATTCGGTGAAAGGAGCGCGTACAGAGTCGCAGCATATCTTTATCAACATGGGGCTGAAAGCCTCTGCCGCACCGCAACCGCACGTTCTTGAGATAGGCTTCGGCACCGGACTGAATGCCTTGCTCACACTGGAAGCTGCCGAACAGGATGCGCGTCCCGTACATTATACCGGTATCGAGCTCTATCCCCTTGCCTGGGAGGAAGTCGATGCACTAGGATATAGCAATAACCCGCTGTTCAAGCAGCTGCACACCGCCCCGTGGGAAGAAGACGTAAAAATATCCCCGCACTTCACCCTGCGGAAGATAAAGATGGATGCGATTAGTGATAAGTGGTTATCACTAAATCCTGATCTCGTTTACTTCGATGCTTTCGCCCCTGAAAAGCAACCAGAAATGTGGAACGAGCAATTATTTCGCTCTCTTTACGTTTATATGAATACAGGGGGAATATTGACGACGTATTGCGCCAAAGGTGTCATCCGCCGTATGTTGCAAGCTGTGGGCTTCCGTGTGGAGCGCCTTCCGGGACCTCCGGGGGGAAAACGGGAGATACTGAGGGCAACGAAAGAGAAACCATAAAGAGTAATCAATTATAAAAACCATAAATATAATAATGAAACGAACATTCCTGTACATCCTCGCTGCCTTGCTTGCCGCATCCTGCAAGAACAGCAGCGTCCAAAATAATAAGAGTGAAGGCGATAAGCCCGTCATCACTGTCACTATTGAGCCATTACGCTATTTCACCGAAGCCATTGCAGGCGATAACTTCAACGTTATCAGCATGGTTCCCAAAGGAAGTAGCCCGGAAACCTACGACCCTACCCCCCAGCAACTCGTAGATCTTGCCAAGAGCAAAGCCTACTTCCGGATCGGCTACATCGGTTTTGAACAAACCTGGATGGACAAGCTGACGGATAACGCTCCGCACCTGCAATTCTTCGATACTTCCCGCGGCATCGACCTGATTTATGATTCCTCACACGCCCACCATCATCACGATGCCGATGAACCTCACGCCCACGATTCCATCCAAGACGATGAGCATCAGCATCTTTTGGGTGTGGAACCACACGTTTGGAGTTCTGCCTATAATGCACAGATTATTGCCGGAAATATCGTAAATGCACTGTGCGCCATCGACAAAGGCAATGAAGAAGTCTATATGGAGCGTTACAAAAGTCTCTGCAACCAGATTGAACATACCGATAGCCTTATTTGTCACATGCTGTCGGCTCCCAATGCGGACCGTGCTTTCATGATTTATCATCCGGCATTATCTTACTTTGCCCGCGACTACGGTCTGCATCAGATTTCCATCGAAGAAAATGGTAAAGAACCTTCTCCCTCCCACCTCAAGAATCTGATAGACACTTGTAAAAAAGAGAAAGTCCGTGTTATCTTCGTGCAACCTGAATTTGACCGTCGCAATGCGGAGATCATTGCCAAACAGACGGGAACGAAGGTAATCCCTATCAATCCGCTTTCTTACGATTGGGAAGAAGAAATGTTGAACATTGCCAAGGAATTGGTCGTAAAGAACTAAAGACATCGTCAAGCAGTAAACAAATGGGTACGCCTCTTATTGAAATAAAGAATCTCAGTGCCGGCTATGACAGCCGCACGGTATTGCGCAACATAAACCTCACCGTTTACGACCGGGACTTTCTGGGCATCATCGGCCCTAATGGCGGCGGAAAAACAACTCTCATCAAATGTATACTTGGTCTGTTGAAACCTACTGGAGGGGAAATTCTTTATAGAGGTGGACGAGCACTCAAAATGGGATATCTGCCACAATACAACAGTATAGATCGTAAGTTTCCTATTACAGTGGAAGAAGTAATCCTTTCCGGACTCAGCTCGCAAAAGTCACTTATTTCACGCTTCACCGCAGCACATCGGGAGAAAGCCCGCCAAGTGATTGCCCGTATGGGATTGGAAGGATTGGAAGAACGTGCCATCGGTGCACTAAGCGGCGGACAATTGCAACGTGCTTTGCTGGGGCGTGCCATCATCTCCGATCCTCAACTCGTTGTCCTAGACGAACCCAGTACCTATATCGACAAGCGTTTCGAAGCCCGCCTTTACGAACTATTGGCAGAGATTAACCACGACTGCGCCATCATTCTTGTCAGCCATGATATCGGCACAGTACTGCAACAAGTGAAGTCCATCGCCTGTGTGAATGAAACACTGGATTATCATCCCGACACGGGGATAAGTGAGGAATGGTTGGAACGGAACTTCAACTGTCCGATAGAGTTATTAGGGCACGGAGCACTGCCCCATCGTATATTGGCAAAGCATAAACATGGCGAGGGATGCGGGTGCTGCCACTGCGAAGAATGAAATGAATGAGTTCTATGTTAAATCAAAAGCATTATTTGCTTTAATGCTATAAAGTCATTACCTTTGCATAAGAATCATCACCCAAAGGGTGAAGGATATGGCGAGAGACTTGTTCTTCCAATCGCATTGCCTAAAGTTGCGTACCTCACCTGCGAAGTGAGTTTTTTTTATTTTGATATGCTTCATACTCACTCTTAAACCGCCCTTCCTCTGTAGCATCTACACAATATCCAGTCACCAGAAATAAATCTGGTTGTTTCTCTCTCAGAATAACAATATAGCTTTTCCCGTTGGAGATTTCATAACCCGGCTGAACAAATAGCATAAATAATCCCTGCCTTTACTCATATTTCAGAGTAAAAGACAGGGGATATCATACCAACAAAACCATTATTGAATCCTATAAATGAAATCAATTTGCATCCCATTCTTCATAACTACCGTATAAATCCTTCAAGCTCTGCTTTATCCCTCTTCTATAAAGCTCATCTACATATTTATAAGAACAATTATCGTGTATACTAAAAAGCCAATAATAGTCGCTATACGGAACGGAGTGCCTGACATACGTGCCTTTTCCAGCACAAAAATAAAAAGTCGAGTCGCGAAGCAAATCGTATAATTTATCCCAAGGTTCTTTTGTTAGCGATCTAAAGAAAGTAGCATTATTCACACTCTCAAAGAAAAGATGCTGTGTTATCGTATCTACAACATTTAGCTTAAGTGTATCTTTTCCATTCAGTACTGCAAAAAGGTCCTTACGTATACTATCTTTGTTTTCTTTAAAATACGCATCTAAAACATTGGTATAGTACATTTTTCCATCAATGCGTTGGATATGATTATACAATGTCCCTTTGGGAACGTATGAACTATCCACAACTAAAGAATATGAAGACAATATAAAGCGTGGTAAATGGGTCGAATCATAATCTTTGAATGCATATTCCAAGAGTTGAGGAAAATAATAATAAGTGAAGTAAGACTTATATGTTGTAGAGACCAAGGTATATTTCTTCCCATTTTTAGGGACCCCTATATACCATATTTCATCATATACAGGACCTGTTGTTGTATCATTCGGATAATCCGTTATCTCAATCAATTTTTCTTTGGGCATATCAATTGATCCCATAGGATTCATTAAGCAGATATACCTATCCTTGTACTTTATCACTTTTTCCGGTCTTTCCAAACTCCCTTCCACCAATGGAGAGTTAGCCGGTGTTATCATATAGATAGAACCGATGTCATTCGATGGTTCCTCATACATAATGATATACTTCGCAGGAAAAGAATCTTGATCAATCAACCGCTTAACTTCCCGTAAAGCAGTAGAACGAGCAGGGGATTCTTTGCCGGGTGACAACCCGGCAAAGAAATAAGTAATAATATTAATAATACATTTCTCATACAATCTATTTTAAAGGCACAACCGAAGAGAACGTGACTGTGTCTGGCTAATTTTAAGAATCACATTGAATATCTGTTATATTCTTATTTTAATCTTTCGTTAAATTACCGTTGGTACCATACACATACTCTGTAGTGCCATTTGCGCCGTTCGTAAACTCGATGCTATTATTGTAGACCGCAGTTGGCGTCATTCACCGCTTTCAGCTGGTTGCCGTTAGGTGTCATGATTAGGTTATCAATCAAACCATAAGCACTGAAATTATACTATTTTTTATATCGATTTGCTATAACGGCTATTTCATAACCTAAATACAATCCAAATAAAAGCAGTATAAGATAGTTATATAATACAGATCTCTTATCCAAAAAAAAGATTAGATAAACAGCAAAATAATAACTAAAAACCAAAGTTATAATCCGCCTAGAATGCAAATAAAAACTCTTAACTACATTATTATTAGACAACCGTAGTTTATTATTCCTTTTTGCATTGCCAAACTTCCCTAAAGCCCACGCTATAATTTGTATTGCAGCCAATAAAAGCAATATCACTTTTAGGATTATCAGATAAGGAAGAAATGCTATATATCGATAAAATATACAGTAAGAAATAAATATAATACATGTTGGAATGAATAGTTTTTCTCCTACATTCAAAATAAAATTCTTCATAATAAAATATTTTAGTTTAAAACCAACTTTTAATTGTTTTCCATAAGCTTTGCCTATCTTCAGCAGGCAACTGTTTTACTTGTCCTTCATGGGCTTCAACTGCATCCTTGCTAGGATCAGGATTTGTAACTTCCAATATAGCTCTAGCACCTGCTCCTACTACAGTAACCCCCAAAGCTGTCTTTGTTTTCTTTCCCTTCGGATCCCTTTTCGGGGTTGGATCACCACTTGGAGTTGTAGCCGTTATATTATTCTCTATACTATTTGCTACATTAGCCTGATTCCGATCCAATCCCTCTCTATTTCTCCTATCTCTATCTCTTTGATTCTTATACTCCGGACTCAATGCCTGTTTAACATTATCATAAAGCATAAGAATAAAAATGCCCTCCGTCAACACGATCTGATTCTTTATAGAAGAAGCCACATTATTAACTCCTTGCTTTATGTCCTTTATCATTTCCTGACTGGTAGGATAACGATATGGAGATTGAGATGGAGAATAATACATCGGCAATGGCATAGGAAAAGGACCAGCAATTGGAATTCCCTGTTTACCATCTGGATCAATCCTATTAATTGGATTATTTTTACAATACGCATAAGAACTCACTCCATAATACTTTTCCGCCAGCGGATCCACCACATGCCATCTCCCCAGTGCCGGGTCATACATTCTTGCTCCATAATCATACCAGTTCAGTCCCTTCTTTGTATCAAGTTCCTTGCCATTATACTTATAAGGTTGCACATTCTGAGATGAAGCAAACACACCGCCAAATGGATAGTAATGGTTTGTTTCCTTCACATTCCCATCTTTATCTACAACTACCCGGTTGTTCCCCTGATGATCCTGCAAATAATAGTGATACTTCTTATCACTCAAAGAGATATATCCTTCTCCTGTCAACAGCAGTTTGGCAGTATTGTTTTCATAGATCACATTACCACAGTAATCAGTAGTGGTGGTGACACTTCCTATCTTATGAACCGTACGAAGTTTTGTACCATCCGCACTGTAAATATAAGTAATAGTACTGCCGTCACTGAATGTTACTGCATTGGGCAAATTTAAACAATTATACGTAATTCCTGTTATTCCCTTGTTTAAATCTTTAGTTAAATTACCGTTGGCATCGTAAGTATACTCGTTCGCCTGCTTCACGGCATCCTTAAAGTCCGTTTCATCATTACCTGCACCGATGGACACCAGGTCGTCCACGCGGGTCATCTGGTTGCCATTCAGCGTGTAGGTTAAGGCATCGCACATACCGTAGGAAGAATAACCGCTACGACCATAACGTTCCAGACCGGTGATGTTGCCGTTCTTGTCATAACCGGTCACATTTTCAGAATACCGGCCGGAATTGCTGTTGAGTTGCTCACCCTCTCCATAAGTACCATTCAGCAGGCGATCCAGACCATCGTAAGTGAACTTGTAACCTCTCACAGTGCTTTCATTGCCTGCTTTCCACGTCATACTGCTGATGCTGCCGTTATACTTCGCCGTGCCGACACCTGTATTGTAGTACAGATTCTGAGTGAGGCGGGTACCGGTGATCCCTGTCAACCAACCGCGCAGATTGTAGGTGTAAGTCAGCTTATTCGTGGTAGAGCCATGCAAGGACTTGGTCTTTAAACGGCCAAGATCGTCGTACGTAGCATCATACAAAGTAATTGTAGTTCCACCAAGCGTGTGTTGTACCTTACTGATTCTGTCAGCATGGTCGTAGGAATAAGTATATACTTCTGTCCATGTGTTCTTACCGCTTGCCGTATGTATGTGAGTTACTGTGGCAGGTTTATCGGTAAATGTATAAGTGGTAGTTGTCACATCATGACCTCCGAGCAAATTGCTACGTGTCTCCTGCATTACGCGCCCTTTGATATCGTAGAAATAGGCAATATAAATCTTACTGCCGCTACCCGGCACACTTATGATGCTACCTGCCAAGCGACCTTTGATATAGGAAGTATTTCCTTTGGGAAAATCGGGGTTGTTGAAACCACTTTGGCTTAGTATATAATAGCCATCATAATAGCTTCTAATATGCTGCACCGGATTGGAATCACGATTCTTTTCCGTACACTCTCCTTGACCTGATGGTCGCCCCATCGCATCGTACTGATAGTACATCCATCGATTGTTTTTGCGTTGATTCCCGTCCTGCGAGTAAGTCATCCGGTCATAATTATCGTACACATATTCTATATATTCCGCTCCGGGCAGCTTCTTCCAGATGCAATTTCCGTGACCATCATATTTGTACTCGAAAGCATATAATTCGATGTCAGCCGTCGTCTGATACATCGGTTGAAGTACGAAGCAGAGATTTCCTTTATCGTTGTAGACGTAGTAGGTGTCATGTGCCTCCGTTCCATTCATCTGGCGGGTCAATACGATACGCCCCAGCTTATCAGTGAAGGTGTAACTCACGTTGTTGCCCTCATCCGTAGTCTTGATTACATTCAGTAGATTGGCGGCATAGAATTCGGTGCCTCCACTTAAAGAAGTACCGTTCACCGTATAAAATTTGCACGCTCGGTCACTATCGGAAGCATTGACCAGATACTCTGTCCTTACCGCGCGATTGTTACTGTGCCACAGTTTGCCTGCCCCGTACTGTTGTAATGGACGGTTTAGCGGAGAAGCTTCGTAAATGGATTGGCTGTAAGGATAACTATCATTGTAACCGCTGCTTCCTACAGCTGTATTCCTGAAAGTGCTTACCTCCACATAGTCAGCCATAACGGATGTCGGAAGCCACATGTTCGTTTCGCGACCGTAATAATCATATTCCAGAAGCGTTGCCAGGCGTTGCTTCGTTACATTGTTCTGTACAGTCTTATTCACCGACTGAAATGGTCGTCCCAAGCCATCAAAGTAGCTGATGTCGTCTACGTGAGAACTACCTGTATTGTTCAACATCTTGCGGCTGCAGATATAATTCTGTGTGCTGACTTGCGCACTGACGGTGCAAGCGGCTATCATTGAAATTAATAATACTATAAATCGTTTCATAATGTCTTAGTTCTTATAGTGATAATCATATTCTTCTACTGTTTTCATGTCATTATCCAGTATCTTATTCAGACGACCGAAACTGTCGTATTCAAAGCTTGTCACTTCGCCATTTGGGGTAGTCATCGTTTTCATGCCCAGTAACGGCGTATAGGTGTAAGTCGTGACTGGTGTTTCAAATAGCTTGGTACGCAATGCCGTTACCAAAGCGGATGGAACCACCATTGAGGAGAGACTTTCAGGAGTGCGTCCCAAGGCCGACTGTACAGCGTTATAGCTACTTTTGCGAATTTCCGCTATCGGATATTGGTATGCATATCCCCAAATGTAGATAATGTCTTCACGCTTTACGTTGATATGTATCGGATTGCCGTAAGTGTCATATTTCAGGAATGTGACATCCGCAACCGGGTAATATGCGCTTGATGCCCCTGAAGAGGAGAAGGTAACCACATCATTCACCAAACCAGCTATTTTACTGCGAGTCACCGATTTGGGCAGGTATTTGTTACCGAAAATTCCATATTGTGTCAACTTGCCATTTGCCAATTTGCCATTCACCAGTTGTTTCTCCACCGGATAGGCCAAGAAGTTCTTAGCAGCCATCGTGGTGTAGGGGGCAAAGTTGAAATCATACGGATAGGTGTAGCATGTGCTGAGTACTTTACCATCACTGCCCGTCACACTCTCTTTTTTGAGCTGGCAATGCTCATCATACTCATAGGTGGTGGTAGTGGTTACACCATCTTGATAAACAGTTTTCGATTTGAGTAAATGACTTTGGCTCTTGATACCGTAAATCAAGGATATGTAACGTCCCCAATAATCGTCATATACAAATCCTCCTACCATTCGTACAAGATAATAACCTCCCGTTGTATAAAACTTGGGACTTCGATTGAATTGATCCATAATAGTAACACCCGAATAGAAGTGCTTTTGTACTACACCATAATGGTAACTCTCCGATTTCAACAAAGTATCGTTTTCGCTATAGTATTCGGTGGAGAGAGGTTGACCACTGCCTACTTCAGGCAATTGGTAGGAACACTCTGTGGAAATCTCATTGGCTATACGAAAAGTATGGATGGTATACCCCTGCGAAGTGCCAGAACGTGTTTTACGTACCGTTACGCTGGGATAACAGACGGCTGCTCCTACGGTGGAATAAGGAGCCGAGTGAAAATTGTTGCTTGACAGGCTCAATTCAATGCCGTTGGATCCATAGTTACCATTCTCATGCCCATTCGTGTATGTCGCTTGATAATAATTCAGATTTTTATACTCACGATGAAAGGCAAGCGGCGTGAACAATACCCCTCCGGTAGTGGGATATTTATAAGTGCAGCTCAATACAGGAGGGACGGACATGCTGGAAGTTTCAAAATGGTTCACTGACGTAACACGTACGCCACCACCGCGATTATAACCGCGCGTCTCTATTAAAGAGTTTACCACATACACATCTCCTGTAAAATCGGCATGTTTTGAATGCATGTCGCTTTGGTCTCCCAAAGCATTGGGAAGTGAAATTATGAAGTGAAAACTTCCCGCTTCTTGCGCAGTAAATTCATACGCCCTGTTGAGATAGGGTTCTGATACATTGCTTAGATCAAAAGTTTCCGCATGAAAGGTTCTCATCGCACCACCGACGGGAGTAAACAGTAGCGCATAGTTACTTCCTGCCATTTCACTCCAAGTATTCAATCCATTGAATATACGTAAGCTGACTCTTACTTTATCGCCGATATTCACTCTAAAATAACCGTTAGTCTTGTCTGTCGGTACATTGCGGTCGCGCAAGCTCAATATAGACTGAGCATCACTGAAACTCAACAGTCGCCTCTCATCACAAGTAGGCACAAACCGATCGCTTTGATATTCATGTGGTTCATAACTGTAAGTCGTCATGCCACCAGTGGCATACTGTACGCTCTTCAGCATACCGTTATACAAGCATGCGGGATTGCAGGCACGGTTTCCTACATAGCCGACTTGATGCAGTGCAGCGGAAGTGTTCCGCTCCCAATGCAAATTGGTAAAGTCCGGTATCATATACTTATTGTTTGTCTGCCCATTGTAGTACCCCCAATAATCTACCGCAAAAGAAGTCTTGGGAGGAAGACCGGTAGGGTTGTTATAGTCAAACGAAAGTTGATTTGTCTTTTTACCCGATGCGTCTACTTCATACACGGTATCCAGTTTCAGGCGCTTGTTCAAGTGGTTCGGTTTAAAGAAATCACCCGTATTCATATAGGGAGCAAGCCAGGTGTTACCGCCCACTGCAGACTCAAAATAACTGTAACCGAAGCATATCTTACGTTCGGGACTGCCCCATTGAGAAGCAGAACGGGCCTTTATCACAATCGTATCTAATTTCTGGCTGGTTGACAAATCGATTCGATCGCTCATATTGAACTCCGTAATATAGTTGTCGGTAGTAATGGATTTCAGTAGAACTTCTTTCGATTGAGTTTTCCAAACAGTCACCTTAGGGAGAATGCCGCATTGCATATCAGCTACCAAGCTTCCACACCTCTGAACGATATGTTCGCCATTCTCCGACCTGCTGAAAGTCATGTTGTCCCTTGTTTCGTACTCATATCCAACAACTTGCCCGTTAGGGTATTCAGAACTGTCCAGAAGGAAAGTACGAGCTACAAGGTTCATTGCGCCATCTCCTTCTTGCCAGTCGTTAGGGAGAGCATTGAAAAGGTGCTGTGTGCCATCTTCTGTAGTAATTTGCCACTGCTCATAGCCGCCCATGTTTTCTATCTTCAGCGGCCGACTGGCGTCTATCTGATGTGCGCTACCATCGCGGTAGTCAATAAAGAATTTGCCACTTCCACCGGGAAAAGAAAAGTAAAATATATCGGGTTGCAGACGAGATTCTATTGCTTTTTTATAGTAAGTTTCATACTTTCGTATATCACCCAGACGACTAAATGAATTTGTATATGCAGGAAAGCTTCCTTGCGGATAATCGCTGATATAAGTGATGTTATAATCCTCTTCCTTATCCAATTTGCCCACAGCATTTTGCACAATCATGCCGCCGGCACTCAAGTTCCAACCAAGACCTACTTGGCTCGCTTCTTCTGTTACTTTGATGCCCGAAGCGTTGTATTGCAAGGTGATTGGAAGTTCCACTGCGCCGTCCTTTAACGTATAAAGTGTATGTGAGATTTCCGGATTACCGTGGAAAAGCCCCACAGGATGATCTATGTACTTCATAAACGAAGCTACCGTAGGAGCCTGGAATTTGACATAAGAGTCTTGTCCGCTATTTTGGGCATGGGTGCTTAGAGCCAGTCCACAAAAAACAAGAGATAATAATAGTTGTTTCATTGATTGATTATTTTTCTTTTAAAATAGATAGTTATAATTAGTTTATAGATTGAGACTTCCGCCATACTGACATTATTCTCCCCCGTTAACAGGAGAGTAAAGAGGGGAGAATAATGCTCAGAATGGCGGAAGTGAGGCGAAATCACTCTTATAGCGTCATCGCATTAGCCCCCAGCACGCCCGCAGCCGCGGAAATCACTGCGATAACCAACTTCAGGATCATATCCCAAACGGATTTCTTAATTGCCATAATTCAACACCTCCTTTCGGCATCCTTTAATTTTCATGTTTCAATACCTCACAGCGCCTTGCTTACCTCGAAGCACGGACACTCCTTCACCCATTCCTCCGGTTCCACCACCCCGTCACCGTTCCGATCCGGGCTGAGATCACGATGCCCGCAGATACGGACATTGTTCCGAAAGCGTTTCAGAAGTTGATGCACAAGTAACCGGAGTGCCGAGCACTGCTCAGGCGTGCGGGTATCGGCAGGACACCCTTGGACATCTAGTCCGCCTTCGTAGCAGATACCTATCGAGTGAGCATTGTGTCCCTTGGCATGCGCACCTACGAGTTCCAAAGCACGGGTGTTGACAACTGTTCCGTCCCGGCGAATGTAATAGTGATAGCCGATACCGCGGAAGCCGCGACGGCGATGAATGGTTTCCAAATCTTCTGTGGTAAGGGCACAGTCTGCCCGGGTGGCGCTACAATGCACCACAATCATGTTGATACTTCTCATAAGTTGAATGAAATTAGTTTAGTGAATAATAAGTCCGGCGGGCAATAAGCTGCCCTGTGAGTAATAAAGTCGTTTAGTCGTTAAAAATGAATAGTTTAGTCAGTTTCCAGTACGGAGCCACACAGCGCCTGTTTAAATCTGATACCCGGGAAGCCCTCTGCGCCTCCGCACCTCTGCGTTCAACGTCCTTATCCTAACGGATTCTCGTCCAGACCGCCGCCTCCGGAACCGCTACCGGAACCATCACCGCTGCCGGAGCCTCCTGCCTGACTTGTTTCGTAAGGAATACATTTCACGCCGGTCACCATGGAGCGGGTCGCCGTCGTACGGTCAAGATTCTTCGTGTAGCAGGGCAGAAAACGCACGGTCATTGTGGCTTGTGCAGCCGATACCTTGTCGGCGCTTTCCACACCTTTGCCGTTGGTCTTCATAGCCATGCGGAACGTGCCGAAGCCATCCAGAGTCACACTCTCGGAAGATTGAAGGTGGGTGGTCAATACACGCACCAGGTTGTCGATAACGTTTTTCGTGTCGCCCTTGCTCAGAGAAGAGTATTCCGATATTTCACGGGCGATCTGGTCGGTGGAGACGTGTCCTTTCAGAACCACGCGAGGATAAAATACTTTAACTCCTGCCTTGTTTGCCAATATAGATTGGACTGTTTTATACAATACTGCCATAATCAGAGAATAGTTTTATTTTCATTAATAGAATAATTTAGTTTCGTGTCTTAAGCTTAATCACACTGCAAATATAAGCCTTATATCATAACCGGAGAAATAAAAATCTTCGTTTTTATCATAAAATGCAAGTGTATCATTTACTCCTCGTGAACACCTGTTTTATTGCATAAGCTCAGCAAAAACCTTCCCGGCTGACGTATCTTCCCGCAGCTTTCGCGTATCATCGAGAAGCCTTTCCACATGGGATGGCCGATGGCGCCGAAGTTGCTTTTGAGGATAATGGCGCGTTGTTCCGGAGGGGAGATCCGTAACTGGCGGAGATTGAAGAGCAACCCGTCAAGATTGCGGTTCACCCCATCCGGGGGCGGTTGCATCCGGCAAATATCCTCATCTGTCCACTCCTTGCGGGGATGGCGCAAAGGGGCTACCGAGGGAGCAGGAGGCACTGATGGCGGGACTGCCGAGGAGGCGTGAACTACCGATGACATAGGAACCGCAGGTGAAACAGGAACCACAAAAGCAGCAGGGGCTGTAAAAGTAGCAAAGGCTGCAAGTGAAGCGGGAGTCGCAGGTGAAGAAAGAAAATTCTCCTCCTCTCCGTCCCCCTCCGCGGACTCCCGGTCCGCGTCCTGAGTTCTCCCCGAGGGGGAACTATTGAGGAGGGGGTATTCTATGCTCCGCTGTGCTATGCTTTGCTGTGCTATGCTATTCTGTGCTATGCTATGTGTACCGGATGCAACATTTTCGGGGATTAATGTTACATTTTGGGAAGTACCCATTGCGCTTTCGGGAAGCGTAGTGGAGACTTCGGGAAGTGCAGCGGAAACTTCCGTTTCGCTCCCTGAAGTTTCGGGAAATAACCCGGCAGCCTCTCCCTGTTTCCCGGCGTCATCATCTTCCTGTTCGTCGGTGATGAGATTGAAGCGGTTGTCTATCGCGGAACTTTTGCGGCGTTTGGTACTGAAGAGATACTGCCTCTGTATCCCGGCACTGGTCAGCACACCGCACTCTCTGAAGAGCGTGACATCAAAAATGCCGTACTCAGCGGCAAGTGTAAGAATACGCTTTACGTCCTCCGCGGTCTGGTGATAGAGGTTGGCGGAGATATCTTCGTAAAAGAACGCATCGGTGAGAACATAGTAGCCTTCACCACCATAGATGCAGGAGAATGCGCTCACCAAGGTGGCAAGCGCGCCGTCGCCTTCGCGTTTCATTATGCGGCGAACCAGGCGATTCTGTAGGAAATCTATATCAAGGGGAAAATAATCGAGACCCCGTTTTTTTATTCTGGACATGTTGTTTGGTTATTAATGTTTTTTGGTTCACCACAGATTACACAGATTGGCACAGATTAAGATTTTATATTTTGACTCTTACTAAATTAGGCCTGTGTGAACCCGTGCAATCCGCGGTAAAATTATGGGTTATTGCACAATTAAGATTACTCGCCGACTGTTTCCCACAGCCTTCTGCGCTTCCTCGCCACGCTTTCGTTCACCACCTGGCGGGCATGAAGAATCAGTTCCATGCGGAGTGTGCGGTCTTTGATATCGGTTATCAAGGGATACGTGCGTATGTCATTCACGGAGCGTGAATCCAGGTAGCGTTTCTTGCAGGCTGCGCTGCGACAGGCCTTACAGCAGTAGTCTGGAATCAGTGTCTTCCGATTGACATAAAAAGCCTCTATGGGGAGTTCCCTCAGACAGGAGTGGCAAGTGCGGACGAAAGGAGTAAGTGTTTGTTTCATAATGATATAAATATATATAAATTAAATAATCGAATTTTGTCTTTTGCATCTATATATCTGTCGTGCTGCATCTATATACCGGATGTGCTGCATCTATATATCGGACATGCAGGAGCTATATATCCTGCGCATTGCATCTATAGATCCGTTACGGAAGGAGTTCTTATCCGGAGGCTGAAATGTTTGTTTTCCATAATTCCATGCGATTTATTTGTTATTCTAAAACAAAGGAACTACCTTTGTCGCAACAAAGATAAACAGATTTCCATATAAAAAACTAATAGTTTTAGATATTAATTCTCATAAAGTAGGTAACTACATATAAATGAGCGACAAATACATTTCTAAATATTTACATCATAAAAATCATGGAGAAAGAACAGGATTTATTATTCAATGTAGCCGACATCGTGAAGCGCGCCAAGCGGGTACTGAATTTCAAAACGGATGCAGAATTGGCTGCTTACCTGGGTGTGTCGCGTCCCACACTAAGTAACTGGATTGCACGAAACGGAATTGATTTCCCGCTGCTGCTGGAAAAGCTGAAAGAAATAGATTACAACTGGCTGCTGCTGGGAAAAGGACAGCCTGTACATCAGGCCAAATTTTGCAACGACGAAATCGTTTCGGGTGAAGTGGAAATGATTCATAACCCCAAAACGGCTGATCCGGTAGACGACCGTAGCATACCACTATACGATATTACCGCTGCCGCCAACCTGAAAACATTGCTTGCCAACAAACAGCAACACGTGGTGGGAAAGATACAGATTCCGAACATACCTGTCTGCGACGGAGCACTCTACATCAGTGGAGACAGCATGTATCCCATCTTGAAATCGGGAGATGTTGTGGGCTTTAAGGAAATCAGCAATTTCAGCAACGTCATTTATGGAGAAATGTACTTGGTGTCATTTTGCATCGACGGCGACGAATACCTGTCGGTGAAGTATATAAACCGTTCCGAGGTGGAAGGTTGCATCAAGCTGGTGAGCTACAATCCACACCATGAACCAATGGATATTCCACTCACATCCATACAGGCGATGGCGATTGTCAAATTCTCCATCAGAAAGAACATGATGATGTAGAACGGCGGATAAACAACCATAATCTGCAAGTCAGTACATACTTGACCCGTATAATTCATGGAGTTAAACCAGACAGTTTTCTTTAACTCCATGAATTATTAATACCGGTTGTTGCCTATATAATATCGGAAGAATCACCACTTCTCATTCCCCAATACAATCCCTTTGAATTAAGTAGAGCATCAAGTTCACTCACACTTTTCAGCCCCAGGGAGTGCATACTCAGAACTTCATCCCGCTCAAGTTCAACAAGCGCGCCAAGCGTATTGATGTTCATACGCGCTAAAACATTATGAACATGATTAGAAAGATTCAAGCTCTCAATTCTAACGGATAAAATAGCCTCTGCGTCTTCTTGGGTAAAAGTATCCAAACGACCTTTTTTCAACAACTTAAATTCCAATATTTTATTTTGCTTTTTAAGCATTTTGTTTTCATTTTTCAGCCATCTATTTTTATCGGCCATCGCTTTATATTCCCGTATATACGCCAATCGCTTAACTCCCCTTTTAATGGCATTACATACTTTTCCAACTGAAACTCCCTGCCGAGCCGCAATATCCTTGGGACTTTCTCCCGACAAGAAGCTATTGACAATCCCAAGGGTCGGTTCATCATCTCCACGATAAAGCGCACGGTAAGCCTTTACAAACAGCACCCTGACCGTATCCTTATATCGCAACGCGTAGTCATACAATTCGATGGTATGCCTCAAGTCCTCACATGCCTGCTCGTATTTCTCCTCCAACCTCTCCAATTCGCTCCGATAGGCTTCCACTTTTTTTTCCATATCCACCACATCGCTAAACTCAGATTGAAGCCTTTCAACCGACCGGATATCTACAAACGTACGACCATATATATCCATTCCACTTAAGAGCCCCCTGTCTATCCAATTGGTTATAGTCTGTGGGTGCACATCAAAAATCTCCGCAACCTTAGTGCGTAACAAGTATCTCTTATTACTTACATCTACCTGATCAGAAAGATTATCAGATATATCGGAATCACTATCCATTCTAAATATTTTAATTTATACTATAAAAAACATGCAAAAGTAGGCATTATATACAAGATATCTTTTAACCTATCCTAATAAATATGCCTTACCTCCACGCATTTAGCAGTTAAATCACTATATTTGCGGCCGTATATACCAAAATACAGAGCTATAACTTAAAAACATAACGAATTCTTTCCGAATGAAACAGTACAGAACCGTAAACAACCTTGTGGGTTGGATTACTTTCCTCATTGCAGCTACGGTCTATTGCATGACTATTGAACCGACTGCAAGTTTTTGGGACTGCCCGGAGTTCATCACTACCGGCTACAAACTGGAAGTAGGACACCCGCCCGGAGCACCTTTCTTCATGCTGGTAGCCAACCTGTTCTCACAATTTGCCTCCGACCCGAGCACCGTTGCCAAAATGGTAAACTATATGAGTGCACTGATGAGTGGCGCTTGTATCCTGTTCCTGTTCTGGAGCATCACGCACCTGGTGCGCAAACTTGTTGTTACAGATGAGAATAATATTACCCGCGGACAACTGATTACCATCATGGGTAGCGGTCTGGTAGGCGCACTGGCATATACATTCAGTGACACCTTCTGGTTCAGTGCCGTCGAAGGTGAAGTTTACGCATTCTCTTCTCTTTTCACAGCCGTTGTATTCTGGCTGATACTGAAATGGGAGGATGTGGCGAACGAACCTCACAGCGACCGCTGGCTTATCCTCATCGCTTACCTGACGGGACTTAGTATCGGCGTACACTTGCTGAACTTGCTCTGCTTGCCTGCCATCGTACTGGTTTACTATTACAAGAAAGTGCCCAACGCAAATGCTAAAGGTTCATTACTGGCATTGCTCGCTTCGGGCATTCTGGTTGCCGCCGTACTTTATGGCATGGTACCGGGTATTGTAAAAGTAGGAGGCTGGTTCGAACTGTTCTTCGTGAATACACTGGGAATGTCCTTCAACAGCGGTGTAATGGTTTACATCATTGTATTGGCAGCTTCCATCATCTGGGGAGTATACGAAAGCTACACGGAAAAGAACAAGATGCGCATGTCCGTCTCCTTCGTACTGACAATTGCCTTGTTGGGTATTCCCTTCTACGGACACGGAACGAGCGCTGTTATTATAGGTATTATTGTTATCGCCTTCCTGTTCTTCTACCTCAGCCCGAAGATGCAGGCAAGTATGAAAGAGAAATACCGTGTTTCTGCGCGTACGCTCAACACCTCGCTGTTGTGTACCATGATGATTGTCATCGGATATTCTTCCTACGCCATTATCGTGATCCGCTCTACAGCCAACACCCCCATGGATCAGAACTCACCCGAAGACATCTTCACGCTGGGTGAATATCTGGGTCGTGAACAATACGGAACCCGCCCGTTATTCTACGGACAGGCATTCTCTTCCAAAGTAGCCCTCGATGTAAAAGATGGCTATTGCGAACCACGTATCTCGTACAACGGAACCAAATTTATCCGCAAGGAAAAAGCCACTCCCGATGAAAAGGACAGCTATATTGAAATCCCCGGACGTATCGAATACGAATACGCGCAGAATATGCTTTTCCCGCGTATGTACAGCAGCCAGCACGCCAGGGAATATCAAGCCTGGGTAGACATTAAGGGCGAAGACGTTCCCTATGACCAGTGCGGACAAATGGTGATGGTGAACATGCCCACACAATGGGAAAACATCAAGTTCTTCTTCACCTACCAGCTCAACTGGATGTACTGGCGCTACTTCATGTGGAACTTCGCCGGACGCCAGAACGACCTGCAAGGCAGCGGAGAAATAGAACATGGTAACTGGATCACAGGCATCCCGTTCATTGACAACTTCCTGGTGGGCGACCAGAGTCTGTTGCCGCAGGAACTGCAAAACAATAAGGGACACAACGTCTTCTACTGTCTGCCTTTATTGCTCGGTATCATCGGCCTTCTATGGCAGGCATACCGCGGACAGAAGGGTATTCAACAGTTCTGGGTAGTGTTCTTCCTGTTCTTCATGACGGGTATCGCCATTGTGCTCTACCTGAATCAGACACCGAGCCAGCCGCGTGAACGCGACTATGCATACGCCGGATCATTCTACGCCTTTGCCATTTGGATAGGTATGGGTGTGGCAGGTATTATCCGCCTGTTACAACACTACGCCAAGATGAAGGAACTTCCGGCCGCAACACTGGCATCCGTTGTCTGCCTGTTCGTGCCCATACAGATGGCAAGCCAGACGTGGGACGACCACGACCGCAGCGACCGCTACCTGGCACGTGACTTCGGCCAGAACTATCTGATGTCTCTGCAAGAAACCGGCAATCCGATTATCTTCACCAACGGTGATAACGATACATTCCCCTTGTGGTACAATCAGGAAACAGAAGGATTCCGCACGGATGCACGTACTTGTAACCTCAGTTACTTACAGACAGATTGGTATATCGACCAGATGAAGCGTCCTGCCTACGATTCTCCGTCATTGCCCATCACTTGGGACCGTATGGATTACGTGGAAGGAACCAATGAATACATTCCTGTACAGGCCGATTACAAGAAGAGCATCGACGCCCTCTATGCCGAAGCTGAAAAGCAGGCACTGAACGGTAACCCGGAAGCTCTGGTAAATGTGAAGAAAGAGTTCGGTGAAAACCCGTACGAATTGCAGAACATCCTGAAATATTGGGTACGAAGCAAAAATGAAGATCTCAAAGTAATTCCTACGGACAGCATTGTACTGAAGGTGGATAAGGAAGCTGTACGCCGTAGCGGCATGATGATACCGGGCGACAGTATCCCCGATTACATGCACATCTCACTGAAAGGCAAACGCGCCCTTTATAAGAGCGAACTGATGATGCTTGAAATGCTGGCAGAAGCCAATTGGGAACGTCCTATCTACATGGCAGTCAGCGTAGGTACGGAGAATCACCTCGGCATGGGTAATCACTTCATACAGGAAGGCCTAACCTATCGCTTCACTCCGTTCGATACCGACAAGACAGGCGTCAAACTGGATAGCGAAAAGATGTATGACAACCTGATGAACAAGTTCAAGTTCGGTGGCATCGACAAGGAAGGTATCTATATTGATGAAAACGCCATGCGTATGTGCTATTCTCACCGACGTATCTTCTCACAACTCGTAGGTCAGTTGATACGTGAAGGCAAGAATGACAAGGCCAAGAAAGCATTGGACTACGCAGAGAAGATGATTCCTGCCTACAATGTGCCGTACGACTGGCAGAACGGTGCCGTACAAATGGCAGAAGCATACTATCAACTGGGCGAAACGGAAAAAGCCGACAGCATTATGAAGGCACTTGCCGACAAGGCCGTGGAATACCTCACTTGGTATCTGAGCCTGGATGAACAACGTTTTGCTATGTCCAGCCGTGAAATCATCGACTATCAGCTGCCTATCCTCAGTTCAGAAGTGAAGCTTATGCAGAAGTATAATTCCGAACTGGCTCCGATATATGACAGCAAGCTGAACGAATTGTATCAGATGTGCGTTGACCGTATGAAATAAGAAATAGTGATTAGCGGTTAGTGATAAGTGATTAACGGCTGTGCCGTAACATCGCACACTAACCGCTAATCACTTATCACTAACCGCTAACTACTAATCACTTATCAATAATCGTTAATCACTAATAACCGTGTTTATAGAACAGCCTCCCGAGTTTGTCCGAAAGCTATATCCCGGTGCCATTTGGCGAATGGATCCGAACGAGAAATCCGTCTACCTGACTTTTGATGATGGTCCCATCCCCGAAGTAACCCCATGGGTACTTGAACTATTGGATAAACATGACATCAAAGCCACCTTCTTCATGGTGGGAGACAATATACGCAAGCATCCCGATGTATTCCAAATGGTAGTAGATGGCGGTCACCGCATCGGAAACCATACATTCAATCATATCCGCGGATTCGAATATCTGTCCGACAATTATCTTGCCAATACGGACAAGGCGAATGAACTGATGAAAACAGATCTCTTCCGTCCACCGCACGGTCACATGCGCTGGGGACAGTATTTCACCTTGAAACGGCATTATAAGATAGTGATGTGGGATTTGGTTACGCGTGACTACAGTAAGAAATTGCGCGGTCCGCAAGTACTTGCCAATGTGATGAGATATGCACGGAACGGGTCTATTATCACTTTTCACGACTCGCTGAAGTCCTGGAATAACGGCAACCTGCAATATGCACTGCCGCGGGCATTGGATTTTCTGGAAGAGGAAGGATACGAGTTTAAATTGCTATAAGGTTTCACCACAGAATAACACAGAGTCCCACTGAGTTCATTTCAAATTGATTGAACTCAGTGGGACTCTACTATTTCAAGACGAGATTTATTTAATTGTCACCGTCAACGGATTACGTACCTTCTGAGCATAGTTTGCCATGTATTCATTCCATGCTTCCGGAGTTTTGATGTCAGCCTTGTCCCAGGCAGCACCCCAGTAGTAAACATACTCTGAACCCGGTTCATAATCGCTGATAGCCAATACATGGCCGTCGGCACCACCACGCAGTTCATTCTTTTCCTTTTCAGGGAAAAGCAACGATTTTGCCTCTTTCACTGTAGTCGGGAAAGCAGCACCTACAAATATCTTACCGTTATTATTATTCACATTGTCCGTAGGATCCACATAAGTGATATAGCCGGCAGCAGCATCAGCAACAACAGCACCATCCGGTTCGTGCAACACGATACCTGTAGCCACGGGAGTAGTCTCTTTCAGGTTATCAAAAGAAACCGCAGTCTTGTTCAAGTGAGAGCCTGCATCCAGCGTGATAACACGTGTTTCAATCACTGTTGAGTCACCCTTGATAGTCAGCGGATTGTAAACCAGCTTCACAGTGAAACGCAACGGACCGTTATCCAGAATATCCTGTGTAGCGTAGCAATACGGATAAACGATTTCACCGTCGGGCATCAAAGCAGCAGTACCGCCACCCAGCGTAGGACCTACTTTATAGCAGTCCAGACCGTTTCCGTGGTCTACGTGATAAGATACCGATTGATACAATTCCTGTGCAGCTTTCGGATCAGTTTTCTTCAATTCAGCGATCTTTACTTTAGTCTCCGGATTCAACTCACCTGCATAACGGGCTTCTACAACCGGTTCGGTGGTATTGTACTTCGTCCAAACATCATAACCGAAAGCACGTTCGCCAGTCTTTTGCAAAGCAGGACCATACGCACGGAAAGCAACCAGATCATTTTCCCAGGCTACATCATCCACACGTTCAGGATAATATCTACCGCAAGCCTTTACTGCAAAAGCTTCAGGCGTGCCTGCCTGAATGGTATAAACAGCCGTACCGTTAGCAGCTACGCTTGCAGGGAAAATCACTTTTTCATCATAAGTAATCTGATAGGGGACTTGTTGTCCGTCAGCATTCAGAACCACAATCTGTGCTGTGTCAGCCAGTTTCAGTTGGTTGGCGATGTCGCTCATAGCCACCTCAACCATTTCATTGGAACGCTCCATTGCCAAAGGATTGCTTACCGTTACGGTAACTACATCCTTAGTGTTGGTGCAGGCAAAACATACGAATGCTGTTGCCAGTAAAAGGAATAACTTTTTCATATTGCTTAATCAATTGATAATTGAAAAACGGATAATGGATTATGAAGATATAGAAAATGGGAAAAATGGATAACTGACAGCATCAATTATCCATTTCCCATTATTTATTCATATACTTATTTAGGCTGTTTGCCAATGTAAGCCAGGATACCACCGTCAACGTAGAGTACGTGACCGTTTACGAAATCAGAAGCGTCGGAAGCCAGGAATACGGCAGGACCCATCAAATCTTCAGGAGTACCCCAACGCGCAGCCGGAGTCTTAGCAACGATAAATGCATCGAACGGATGACGTGAACCGTCAGCTTGCGGTTCGCGAAGCGGTGCAGTCTGCGGAGTAGCGATGTAACCCGGGCCGATACCATTACACTGGATGTTGTATTCACCGTACTCGGAAGCGATGTTACGAGTCAGCATCTTCAATCCACCCTTAGCAGCAGCATAAGCAGACACGGTCTCACGACCCAATTCACTCATCATAGAGCAAATGTTGATAATCTTGCCGTGACCTTTCTTTATCATAGAAGGGATAACAGCCTTGGATACGATAAACGGAGCGTTCAAGTCTACGTCGATCACCTGACGGAATTCAGCAGCAGACATTTCGTGCATCGGAATACGCTTGATGATACCTGCATTGTTCACCAGAATATCGATCACGCCCACTTCTTTCTCAATCTGGGCAACCATAGCGTTCACCTGCTCTTCATTTGTCACGTCGCATACATAACCTTTAGCATCGATGCCTTCAGCTTTGTAAGCAGCCAGACCTTTGTCCACTAATTCTTGTTTGATGTCGTTGAACACGATTTTTGCACCGGCTTGTGCATAGGCAGTTGCCAGAGCGAAGCCAATTCCGTAAGAAGCACCGGTTACAAGTGCTACTTTGCCTTCTAATGAAAAGTTTACCATAATTTATTTACTTAGGTTTATTAATAACTTGTTTCTAATTACGATTCAAAGTCTCGGTTTACTCAATTTATTACTTCAGGTCGGTAATCAAAGAGAAGTCCTGATCTCCATAGTCCAGGTTTTCACCACCCATACCCCAGATAAAGGTATAGTTATGAGTAGCGGCAGCAGAATGGATAGACCATTCGGGAGACAATACAGCCTGGTCACCCTTCATCCATACGTGGCGGGTTTCGTCAACTTCGCCCATGAAGTGGCAAACTGCATGTTCTTCGGGTACTTCAAAATAGAAGTAAGCTTCCATACGACGGCTGTGCACATGTGCCGGCATCGTATTCCATACGCTACCCGGAGCAAGTTCCGTCATACCCATCTGCAACTGGCAGGTAGGCAATACCTGATTCACCAGCATCTTATTTATATTACGATGGTTGGAACCTTCCAGGCTACCCATTTCAGCAACTACTGCATCAGCCTTCGTCACTTTCTTATCGGGATAGTTGCGATGAGCAGTCAGTGAGTTGAAGTAGAACTTGGCGGGATTCTTTTCATCCTTGCTTTCGAAAGTTACTTCACGATCGCCCGAACCCAGGTAGAGAGCTTCCTTATAATCCAATTCGAATACAGCGTTACCGGCTTTTACCACACCGGGACCACCTACATTAAAGATACCCATTTCGCGGCGGGTCAGGAAGAAAGGAGCCTTCAACGGATCAATAGCTTCCAGTTTCAACACTTCGCCCACGGGCATTGCACCACCTACAACCATACGGTCGTACATGGAATATACCATATTTACTTCGTTAGCAGAGAAGACTTTTTCGATAAGAAAATCACGACGGATACGCTTGGTATCATAACTTTTTGCGTCTTCAGGATGCGCTGCATAGCGAATTTCATAGTTCGTTTTCATAATTCTATTACGTTTTAAAGTTTATAATAATCGGTTATTGGCATACTTCGTTTACGTACACGATGCAAATGTAGCAAAAGAAAACGGAGAAACATTGTGTTTTTGTACCAATTATGTAGCAATATTGTTCAAATGGAAGAAAAAGAGGAAATCTTTAACAGAAAATAATAGAAAGAGGCGATA
>ENA-UEYL01000626-UEYL01000626.1-human-gut-metagenome-genome-assembly--contig:-NODE-626-length-35093-cov-14.816198_pt1 | contig 35093 bp, 31 predicted proteins | sample MGYA00242941_ERZ507946 | MGnify/ENA primary metagenome ERZ507946 (study PRJEB26167, sample SAMN06115482) | human gut metagenome | host: Homo sapiens | place: China:Guizhou | collected 2015-03-11...
CGCACCAGATCGATCATGTTCACAGCCATGACCACCGGGATGCCCAGCTCGATCAGCTGGGTGGTCAGGTACAGGTTGCGCTCGATGTTGGTGCCGTCGATGATGTTCAGGATGGCGTCGGGCTTCTCCTTTACAAGGTAAGTACGGGAGACAACTTCCTCCAGCGTGTAGGGGGACAGCGAGTAGATGCCGGGCAGATCCTGAATGATCACGTCCTTATCGCCCTTGAGTTTGCCTTCCTTTTTTTCCACAGTAACGCCGGGCCAGTTGCCCACATACTGGTTGGAGCCGGTCAGGTTGTTGAACAGGGTCGTTTTGCCGCAGTTCGGGTTGCCGGCCAGTGCAATTTTAATGCTCATTGCGGATACCTTTCCTCCCTTTGGTCTTATCAGACCACTTCGATCATCTCAGCGTCGGCCTTGCGCACGCTCAGCTCGTAGTTGCGCACGGTCAGCTCCATGGGGTCGCCCAGCGGTGCCACCTTGCGCACATAGATCTGCACCCCCTTGGTGATGCCCATATCCATGATGCGGCGCTTCACCGGGCCTTCGCCGTGCAGGCGTGCCACGGTGGCGGTCTCGCCCACCTTTACGTCTTTCAGTGTTTTCATCGTACTCGTTCCTCCCTTGCAGTATTTCATGCAGCACCGGGAAGGCGCTGCTCAGGACACCATGATGCGGCTTGCCATGGTCTTATCCAGTGCCAGACGGCTCTGCTTGACCTGCACGATCAGGTTGCCCGCGATCTCGTTGACCACGGTCACCTCGCTGCCCACCACGAACCCCAGCTCGGCCAGATGCAGCCGCACCTCGTCCTTGCCGCTGATCCTGCGGATGGTGACAGTCTCGCCTGCTTTTGTCATCGTCAAAGGCATCATCGCTGTGCTCCCCTTCCCTTGAAAAATATGTGATGCTGCGGTGGTTAGTCAGCCGTAACTATCAGCGTAGATAGTTTACCGCTGCTAACCCCGACTTGTCAATAGTTTTTTCATATCTCATAGTTAGTTTATATAAACAAACAAATTTTATGCCGGAACTGACCTGCATTTTTATCAAAATCATCAATGACTAACTCTATTTTTTGAGTTAAAGTTAGCCAATGTTTACATTTTTAAGGGGTGTTTTGCGGTTTTATAGGGCAGGGTGACAAGAGAATGACCCTCTCAGGCGCTAACGCGCTAAACTCCCCCAGTCATCGCTGCGGGAGTGCCTTTCTGCTTGCGCAAGCGTGCAGGGACGCTCCGCTGGGCCAGAGGCAGGGAGGGGTGTTCCGACTCCCCCCTCCCTACCTCTGGACTCCACCCACCCCGCAACGGGCCAAGGGCTGCTCGCCCTTAACAAACCTAAAGAAGAAGTCGAAGCACAAAAAAGCTAGCGCTGCGCCAGTCGGCGCTAGCGCTTTAACGCTTTTTTCGCTTCTCCATTTAAAGCCCCTCAGTCGCTGCGCGCCAGCTCCCCCAAGGGGGAGCAAGCGCCCACCGCAGCGCCGCGCTTTCGCAGAAAGCGGCGTTGCAAATGCCGTTTTCCTCCACGACCCCTCCCGTGAAAAGGCAATTCTGGAAAATCCGCAGATTTTCCAGAATTGCGAAATAAAAATATTCTTTCCTCTGATTATGCGCAGAGCAACGCGGAGCGCATTCTAAATCGTCCCACCCCGCGCGGGAGCGCATTCCCCCAAACACACGACCGCCCGGCGCAGGGGTCAAAGCTGCACCGGGCGGTCATGTGTAAAAAGGAGGATCGCTCTCTCCTGTGTCGGAAGCATAGGAGAGTTGCCAGGATAAAAGAGAGTATTTGAAAAGAGAATATCAATTTTTCAGGCGGCCACCGCCAACTTTAAAATGGGCGTGCCGCTGTGGAACAGCCGCAGATACACCGCCGTGCACTTGGCCAGCTGGTCAAAGTGCTGCTGTGCGACGGTGGGGTCGCCGTAGGACTTCCAGCACCCGCAGCAGGTAAAACACTTGCCCCGGTGGCGGATAAAGCCCACCACATCCTCCAGCGGATAGCCCAGAAATACCCCGATCTCATGCGGGAAATCCGCCGCCTCCGCCGCGCAGCACAGCCGCAGGCTGAGCTGGTCGATCAGCGCGTTGCAGTCCGCTGCATCCTCCGGCAGACGGTAGCCCTCCCGGGCTAAAAAGCCGCGCACGGCGGCATCTGCCAGCACCGTTTGCAGCTTGGCGGCGCGGTAGACGTACACCAGATACTGCCGGGTGGCGATGCACCCTCGCAGCACCCGCACCTGCAAGCCCTTGGGGTTCAGCTGGGCGTTCCAGCCCGCCACCCGCCGGGCAAGGTCGGCACGGTCGCGCGTTTCGTAGCGGAACAGCCCCGCAGGTTTCAGCCCCGCCAGTACCGGGGCACATTGTTCGATCATTACGGTCTCAAAATCACGCTCCATGGCGGTTCTCCTTTGGCGGCAGTGTCGGGGTCAGTGTGCCCCGGATACCGGGCGGTTATAAGTAAGACGCAGCTAACCAGCACTTCAAAAAAGAAGCAGCACGCCCGGGCTGCGGGCACTGCCGGTGGGGTTCTATATGGTTAGTTGTTCCTAACGCCAGTAGTGTACCACAGCACCACCGGCTGTGTCAAGCCTTTCCGGCAAAAAAGTTATTTATGGCAAACCACACCCGCGCTACCCTTTCGGCGGCGGTTATGATATAATCGGGGTATTATCGGGTCTGCCCCTTGGGGCGCACCCCTGCCAAGGAGGCCAACCCCATGCCCACACCCATCACCGCGTCTACCCTGTCTGCGCTGGTTGCCGCTGCGCTGGCGCAAAAGCCCACCCGCCCGCTGGTGCTGGCGCTGGACGGCCGCTGCGGCAGCGGCAAGACCACCCTTGCCAACGGGCTGGCGGCGCAGTTTACCGGCTGCACCCTGCTGCGCACGGATGATTTCTACCTGCCACCCGCCCGGCGCAGCCCGGACTGGGCACACACCCCCTGCGCCAACATGGACCTTACCCGCTTGCGGGACGAAGCGCTGCGCCCTGCCTACGCGGGGCAGACGGTGCCCTACCGGGCGTACAGCTGCCGGGAGGGGGCTTATCTGCCCCCGGTGCAGCTGCCCGCGCAGCCGCTGGTGATTTTAGAGGGCAGTTACAGCCACCACCCGCTGCTGCGCCCCTACGAGACGCTGCGGGTGTTCGTGACCTGCACCAAGGCCGAGCAGACCCGGCGCTTACAGGCGCGGGAGGGCGCACGCTACGCGGATTTTTCCGCCCGGTGGGTGCCGCTGGAAGAGGGGTATTTTGCGCAGTACGGCATAGCCGAAAGCGCGGATTTTGTGGTGGAGACCACCGAAAGCGGGACGATTTAGAATGCGCGCCGCGTTGCTCTGCGCATAAATAGCGGAAAGAATATTTATAATTTCGGAATAGCGGAGCGTCTGCGGACGCTCCGCTATTCCATTTTCACGGGGAGAGAACTCCCTCAGTCAAAGCCTGACGGCTTTGCCAGCTCCCTCTGGGAGGGAGCCTCTGGCGCGCCCGGACACTTTGCACTTTAGCCGGAAACCGTACCACTATGCCAAAGGCCCCATCCTAGAGGGGGCTGTCGCCGTAGGCGACTGGGGGAGTTTGCTCCCTTCTTTGCGCACTTTGCCCAAAAAGGCGGGAAATATTTCTCTCTCCCTGCGTGAATGGGGGTTATTTTGCATCGAATCGCGCTTGCAGGGGGCGGGCGGCGTCTGATATACTTATGGTATGGAAGAAAGCAACACCACGCTACAACAAAGAACGGAGGATAACCCTTATGAAAAAGCTGGCAAGACTGACCGCCCTTCTGCTCACCGGTGCGCTGCTGCTGGTGCTGACCGCCTGTGGGGCTGCGCCGCTTACGCCGGAGCAACAGGCAAAGCAGCGGCTGCTGAAGGAGATCAACAGCTACCGCGCAAGCATCCACCTTGACCCGCTGGAGGAAGTAAAACAGCTCTCTGATGCCGAGCAGGAGTTGATAGAGCACTTCCGCACCGCCGGTAAGACCATGCTGCCAGAGAGCGAAGCAGATAAAGCCCTTGATGATTGGGGCAGCAAGACTAAGGGCTGGACTTCAGATATGGATTTTGGCTATGATTGGGTTAGAGAGGATAACGAGTCGATCTACATTCTGAATGCCAAGGTTCCATCCAATACCCCGGAGGGCAAGGCAGAGTTGTGGGCAGCATTGAAAGGCTCTGGTAAGTTCATGGGTGAAGATTGCAAGCACATCGGCATTGCCGTTGTGACCATTGACGGACAGATGTACTGGAGCTGCGCCGTGTATTACTGACCCCCTTTCCCCGCACAGAATAACACCCCTTGAACAGAACAAAGCCGGACAGCTTGCGGGCTGTCCGGCTTTTGGTTTTGCTTGATTTACAGGCTGTTACTTATTCTTGTACATATCCTGATAGTAGTTCTGGTAGTCGCCGCTGGTGACGTGGTTCATCCACTCCTCGTGGTTCAGGTACCAGTCAATGGTCAGCACGATGCCCTTCTCAAAGGGAGTTTCGGGATACCAGCCCAGATCGTTCTTGATCTTGGTGGGGTCGATGCCGTAGCGGCGGTCGTGACCCAGACGGTCGGCGACGTGCTTGATCAGCTCCTCGCTGATGCCCTCGTCCTGCAGACGGTCGTGCAGCTGGTTGATGATGGTCTTGACGATGAAGATGTTGGGGCGCTCGTTGTGGCCGCCCACATTGTACACCTCGCCGACCTTGCCGCCGTTGGCTACCATGTCGATGGCCTTGCAGTGATCCTCCACATACAGCCAGTCGCGGATCTGCATACCGTCGCCGTAGACGGGCAGCTGCTTGTGGTGCTTGACGTTGTTGATCATCAGGGGGATCAGCTTCTCCGGGAACTGGTAGGGGCCGTAGTTGTTGGAGCAGCGGGTGATGTTCACCGGCATCCCGTAGGTGTCGTGGAAGGCCATGACGAACATATCGGCGCTGGCCTTGGAGGAGGAGTAGGGGCTGTGGGGGCACAGGGGCGTGGTCTCCATAAAGAAGCCGTCTGCGCCCAGAGCGCCGTACACCTCATCGGTGGACACCTGCAGGTACTTCTTGCCCTCTTTCCAAGTCTTGGCATCGGCGTCGTACCATGCCTCCTTGGCGCGCTGCAGCAGGTTGACAGTGCCCATCACGTTGCTCTGCACAAAGATCTCGGGGTTCTTGATGGAGCGGTCCACATGGCTCTCGGCGGCAAAGTTGATGACGTAGTCGAAATCGTACTTTGCAAACAGGCTCTCCACCAGTTCCTTATCGCAGATATCGCCCTGCACGAACACATGGCGGGGGTCGCCCTCCACGTCCTTCAGGTTTTCCAGATTGCCCGCGTAGGTCAGCTTATCCAGATTGACCAGCAGGATCTCCGGGTATTTTTTAAGCATATAGTGCACAAAGTTGGAACCGATAAAACCGGCGCAGCCGGTGATCAGATAGGTTTTCATAGGTCAGTATCCCTCTTTATTTATTTGTTGTTTCCCCCGGACTGCGGGCGGGCTGCGGCGCGGGCGCGTTCCTCCTCGGCGCAGCAGTGCTTTGCCACAAGGTAGAGGTTCTTGTTCATGCTGTTCATGGTCTTGCCCATAGCCTTGGTGTATGCTTCCAGCCCTTGGTTCATGCTGTGGATCTCCTCGTAGGTGGCTTGGGTGTACCGCGCCAGACCCTCGCTCATATCGTTGAGCTCCTTGTGGGTGGCTTTTGTGTACTCCACCAGTTCCGCAAAGGCGTACAGCGCCCATGCAAGGAACATCTGCAAGACCCAGAACACCACAGCGACCGCCAGCCCCAGCACGATGGCTGAAAACCGACTGAAGGGCTTCAGCATTTCATGGACCGAACCGCACAGCATGGCTGCAAGCACAAAGGCCAGCACACACTGCACCTTTGCAAAGATCTTTAATATCTTGACAGATCTGCTAAAAATCGCATCAAACATGATACATCCTCAGTTCTTCCGCAGAGGGGGATTTTCATTTTTTTCAGCCCTTCATGCCGTTTTCGCCGTCCCAGTGGGCGAAGAAGCAGGCCAGAGCATCCTTCCAGTCGCGGACATCGTTGCCCACGGTGCAGCGCAGCATCCGGTTGTCCAGTGCGCTCCACTTGGGGCGGTCGGCGCTGTCCGGGTGCTTTGCCTTGTACTCCTCGCTGGTGCAGGGGGCAACGGTAGCGTCCACACCGGAAAGGCGGATGATCTCGGCAGCAAAATCGTACCAGGAGCAGATGCCCTCGCCGGTGCAGTGATACAGGCCGTACTCGTGGGTCACGCACAGCTGCAAGATCTCGTGGGCAAGGTCGGCAGCGTTGGTGGGGTTGCCGCACTGGTCGTTGACCACTTCCAGCTTGCCGAACTTTTTGCCTGCGTTCACGATGGTCTTGACAAAGTTTTTGCCGTAGTAGCTGTACAGCCACGCGGTGCGCACGATGAAGTGGCGGTGGCAGAACCGCTCCACATACTTTTCGCCCATGAGCTTGGTGGAGCCGTAGGCGCTGATGGGCCCGGGCAGGGTGGCTTCATCCTGCGGGATGCCGCCGTTCTCCCGGCCGGAGAACACATAGTCGGTGGAAACGTGCACCAGCCGTGCGCCGGTCTTTTCGGCAGCCTGCGCCAGATTGCGGGGGCCAAGGGCGTTTGCCTTAAAGGCATCGTCGTGGTGCACCTCGCACCCGTCCACGTTGGTGTAGGCGGCGCAGTTGATGATGATATCCGGGCGGTTGCGCCGCACGAACTCGTCCACCATCTTGTAGTTGGAGATATCCAGTTCCGGCAGATCCACCGGGATCACCGTAGCGTTGAGCAGCTTTTCGGGGATGGGGCCCAGCTCGCTGCGGCCCTCCTGCAGCTGCTTGAGCAGCTCTGTGCCCAGCTGCCCCTTGCAGCCTGTGACAATGATTTTCATACCAATGTGCCTTTCCTTATGCTTAGTAGCGCAGCTTGCCGTCGGCCACGTTCTTCAGGTGCTGGCCGTAGGGGCTCTTGCCGTAGCGCTCGGCGCTTTCCAGCAAGGTGTCGCGGTCGATCCAGCCGTACTTGAAAGCGATCTCCTCCGGTGCGCTGATCTTGATGCCCTGACGCTTTTCGATCATGTGCACAAAGTCGGCAGCCTCCACAAGGCTCTCCATCGTGCCGGTGTCCAGCCATGCAAAGCCGCGGCCCAGCAGCTGCACATCCAGCTCGTCCTTCTTCAGGTACATATCGTTCAGGGTGGTGATCTCCAGCTCGCCGCGGGCAGAGGGCTTTACCTGCTTTGCCATCTGCACCACTTCCTTGTTGTAGAAGTACAGGCCGGTGATGGCATAGTTGGACTTGGGATGCTGGGGCTTTTCCTCCACGCTGAGCACCTTGCCGTCCTTGTCGAACTCCACGATGCCAAAGCGCTCGGGGTCCTGCACATAGTAGCCGAACACAGTGCAGCGGCCCTTGTTCTCTGCGTTGGCCACGGCGCTCTTGAGCAGCTTGGAGAAGCCGTTGCCGTAGAAAATATTATCGCCCAGGATCATGGCGCAGCAGTCGTCGCCAATGAACTCCTCGCCCAGAATAAAGGCCTGTGCCAGACCATCCGGGGAGGGCTGCACCTTATACTGCAGATGGATGCCGTACTGGCTGCCATCGCCCAGCAGCGCCTCAAAGCGGGGCGTATCGGTAGGGGTAGAGATGATCAGGATATCCTGAATGCCCGCCAGCATAAGGGTGGACAGCGGATAGTAGATCATGGGCTTGTCGTAGACCGGCAGCAGCTGTTTGCTGGTGACCATGGTCAAGGGATAGAGCCGTGTGCCGGCACCGCCGGCGAGAATAATGCCTTTCATACTTGTGCACTCCTTTTTTCTTATAAAAAGATGTGCAGCTTAATTCAAAGCGGAGCTGCGTCCGCTGTAAACAATTTTGGGTCTGCCGCGTCTGCATTTTTGCAAAAGACGATGGCAGTACACTTTATTTTACTATGAAAGCACGCAAAATGCAAGAGGTGGAAAAGGCAGAAAGCGGTGTGCCGTCGGCACACCGCTTTCTGCGAATCAAAAACAATATTTTTCGTCCCCGCTTACCACGCAAAGCCCCACTTGGAAAAGTAGCGCATCAGGCTGCGCAGCTGCCACAGAAAGGGCTTCAGGCTGCGGTGCGCCGCGCGGTGCCATGCGTGGATGGCGGTATACTGGGGCACCAGATACGCCTTGCCCCGGGTGCGCATCTTCTGGGTCAGGTCGGCGTCCTCCACATACATGAAGTACCCCTCGTCAAAGCCGCCCACAGCCTTGAAGGCAGCAGTGTCCACCGCCGAAAAGCTGCCGGTGCAGAACTCGATCTCGGTGGGCTTTGTCAGGTCTTTGTCTGCCATCAGATAGCGGTCGTTGTACTTTGCCCAAAAGCGCAGACAGGGCAGCTGACGGTAGGCCATGGCGCGCACGTTGCACCGGCGCAGCGGCAGCTGCTGGGGCTTGCCGTCCGGGAAGGTCAGTCCCGGGCGGGTCATCACCACGCCGGGGTGCGCTGCCATCCAGTCCGCAAGGTCGCTCAGGGTGTCTGCCGTCAGCTGGATATCCGGGTTGAGGATAAAGTGCACCCGGCTGTGCAGCAGCGAGAGCACCGTGTTGTGCCCGGTGCCAAAGCCGCCGTTCTCCATCCGGCAGAGCACCTGCACCGTCTGCCCGGGGGCGGTGCGCAGGGTGCCGTCCTTTGCGGCGGCGGTCAGCTTTTGTCCGCTGCCGTCCGGGCTGGCGTTATCCACCAGATACAGCGTGAGCGGGTAGCGGCGGGTGCAGTCCAGCACGGTCTGGGCGGCTCTGATGGCTTCCTCCGCGCCGTTATACACCACGATACAGGCCGAAAGCTCCATCTGCGTTCCCCCTTTCGTTTCAGTTTGCATAAAAGGCTCACTCCAGCGGCTTGATGTCAAAGCTGAAGTCCTCCTTCATCAGGTCAAAGTTGGGGTTCATGCAGGGGTCACCCGCAGCCAGCTGCTTTGCCCACCGCTTCTGGAACCGCTCCACCTCGGAGGCAAAGCGCTTGCGCTTGGCCGGGCTTTCGTCCAGACCACGGCTCTTGCTCTCGTAGTGGTACAGCTGCGCAAAGGGGGTGAACACGTTGGTGTAGCCCGCCTCCCGCACTCGCACGCAGAAGTCCACGTCGTTGAAGGCCACGGCAAAGCTCTCGTCCAGCCCGTTTACCTGCTCGTATACGTCCTTGCGCACCATCAGGCAGGCGGCGGTCACCGCGTACACGTCCTGCGCATAGGAGAGCCGTCCCATATAGCCGGGGTGCCCCACGGGGAAGTTCTTGTGCATGTGCGCCGCCAGCGTCAAAAAGCCGAAGCCGATGCCCGCGTGCTGGATGGTGTTGTCCGGGTAGAGCAGCTTTGCGCCCACGCAGCCCACGCGGTCCTGCTGGGCGTACATGACCATCTCCTCCATCCAGCGGGGCGAAATGACCTCGGTATCGTTGTTGAGCAGCAGCAGATACTCGCCGGTGGCAGCCCGTGCGCCAAAGTTATTCAGGGCGCTGTAATTGAAGCCGGTGCCCTGCCATGTGAGCACATGCAGGGTGTCCGGGTGCTCCTTTTGCAGCTGCTCGTAGCAGCGGAAAGTGGCAGGCTCCTTGCTGTTGTTCTCGATGATGATGATCTCAAAATCCGGGTAGGTGGTCTTGCGGTAGATGGACTCCACGCACACCCGCAGATCGCCTGAATGGTCGCAGCTGGGAATCAGCACACTGACCCGCCCGGGCTTTGTGATGGTGTAATCGGTCTTGTAGAAGCCCGGGGTGTTGGGCACCATGGTCACCGCGTCCACCGGCACGCCCATGCGGTCGTAGTGGGCGCGCAGCGCCTTCATGGCCGCTTCCAGACAGTAGGTCTTGGCAGAGATGTTGCTGGCTACGCTTGCCGGGCTGGAACGCCAGTAGTAGAGCAGGTGCGGGATGTGCACGATCTTTTCTGCCTGCTCGGTCAGGCGCAGGTAGAGGTCGTAATCCTGACTGCCGTTGAACTCTGCCCGCTCATCGCCGCCCACCTTTGCCAGCAGCGCGGCGCTGAACACGCTCAGGTGGCAGATATAGTTATTGGAGCGCAGGTTATCCAGCATATAATCCGGCTTGAAGTGGTAGACCGTCAGATGGTCGATGTCCCCTTCAAAGGTCACCTCGTCGGTGTACACAAAGTCCGCGCCCTGCTTGGCAATGGCTTCCGCCACATACCACAGTGCGCAGGGGTGCAGGATGTCGTCATGGTCCAGCAGGGCGATATATTCACCCGTGGCAAGGGCAAAGCCCTGATTGGTGTTGCCCGCGATGCCCTCGTTGCTGTCCAGTTTCCGGTAGCGGATGCGGCTGTCAGTGCTGGCGCGCTCCTGCACGAGGGCACCCACGTCCGCATCCTGACCGGCATCCACCATGCACAGCTCCCAGTTGCGGTAGGTCTGGTTCTGCACCGAGTCCAGCAATTCCACCAGAAAATCGTGGGGGGTGTTGTACAGCGGCACCACGATGCTGATCAGGGGTGCTGCGGGCTGGTCTGCGGCCTGCTTTACCAGCAGTTCCACGTCCGCAAAGCGGTCGGCGGGCATGGTCTTGCCCGGGAACAGCTTTTTGTACTCCTTCTTCGCCTTGGCCTGTGCCTTTACGCCCGCAAAGCCCACCCGGCGCAGGGTGGCAAAAAAGACGAACAGCGGGAAGGTGTGCCACAGCTGGCGGCACTTGCTTACCAGATACCGCAGCGGCCAGCTGGCCTTCCAGAAGGTGGAGTTGACCACGCTGTTCAGGGTCTTTTCCAAGGCCTGCTCATGGCTGCGGCTCAGGGAAAGGTCGCTGCGCAGCCGCTCCAGCTGCGCGGTCTGCTCGGCGGCGGTGCGCTCGGCCAGCAGGGTGCGCTCCCGCAGAATGTCCAGCTGCTGCTCGTAGCCGTTTTCCAGCTCCGGCAGCTCCGGGGCGTCCATGCGGCAGAAAAGTGCCGTCGGCTGCTCCTTGCCGTGATCCTTCCACGCAAGCTCCCGGCAGAAGCCCTGTGCTACAAGCTGCTTTGCGCAGTCTGCCATGCCGGCGTACTCTGCGCACACCAGCAGCACTTTTTCCGCCTGTACGGCGGGCAGGCTGACCCACTGGGGGTCTGCCACCACCAGCAGCTCCGGGGCGCTTTGCACCACCGCAGTATTCATTTTGCAAAAAGCTTTTTCCAGCAGCCCGCTGTCCTCCAGCACCTGTACGCTGCGGGGAGCCAGTTCCCGCACGATGCGCTGTGCCAGTGCACGGCAGCGCTCGGCAGCCTCCTGATTCTGCTTTTCCTGATCCAACTCCATGCTGATACTCCAATCCGTGCGTTTTTCCACGCAGTTATGTTTCCCGTTCATTTTTCACAAACGGATATAGTATACCAAATCCTGCGGCGTTTGAGAAGGTATTTCCAAAATTTCAGTCAAATAGCCTCTCAGCGGAACAGCCCCGCCAGCCAGCCGAACAGCCCGCCGCTGCGGGTGGTGCTGGTACGGATCTTTGCGCCAGTGTAGTAGTGCTGTAAGATCTGCTTGTAGTTCATGCCCTCCTCGGCGGCATAGCCCACCGCGCCGCACTGGCTCATGCCCACGCCGTGACCAAAGCCGTAGTAGGTCATGCAGGGGGTGCCGTTTGCGTCCGCACCAAAATCGAAGCAGTAGCGGGAGGAGACGAACTGGTTGATGTACCGGTAGCTGCGCCCGTTGGACACCAACGTGTTGTACTGCACAAAGCCGCCCAGATCCTTGTGGGTGGTGTCGGCGCTCTGGTAGGGCTCGCCGGTGCGGCTGTCGTTGTATTCTATATAGGTGTAGTCTTTGCCGATGACCCGGCGCAGCAGGTTGTGGTACTGCTCCTCGTAGGGGCTTTCCACGCTTTGCAGATAGGGCACATCCGTGCCCCATGCGTCCAGACTGGCGCAGGTGCCGTACACGCCGGTCTGGGTGTTGTAGCCCGCACTGGCCGACCATACCGCATCGCACACGCTGCCATTGTACACCAGCACCTCATCCTTGACCGCCTGCACCGCCTTGCGGATGGCATTGCGGGCAGAAGCCGGGATCTGGCTGACCGGGGTGTAGATCAGCGCATTGGCAGACGAGCCGTACTGCTTGTGGTATTCCAGATAGGAGTGCACCGCCACCGCCTGCGCCTTCCACGCCTGCTGCGCGGCGCTGGCGCTGACGTAGCTGCCAATGGAGCCAAGCTCGGTATAGGTGATGCCCACCAGGCAATCCACCAGATCCAGCGTGACGTTGCGCTTGAGCCCCTGTCCCTTGATGTTCAGGTACGGCATGGTGATCTTATCCTTGGAGCCAAACAGCCAGCTGAGACAGTTTTCGTCCTCTGCGGGGATCAGGGTAGTATCGGCCCCGCCGATGGTTGTGGCAGCCGAAGCCACTGCCGCCGGGATGCAGACGCACAGCACCGCCGCCAGCAGAAAAGCCGCCGCGCGGCGGGCAAAAGAATGCAGATGTTTCAAAGTCCGGTTCCCTCCTTGTGGGCATATTTTACGTTTTGATATGACCTTAGTGTAGCACAGCCCGCGCCGCCGGGCAAGAACCGGAGTTAGTATTTTGCGCCGGGCGGGACGATTTGAAAAAGGTGTAAAACTTCCTCTTGATTTTACCCATAGAATCCGGTATAATAAAAGTCGTTCAAAAAACGATGCGCCGGTGTGTCGGAATGGCAGACGAGGGGGACTCAAAATCCCTTGTGCTAATAACACGTGTGGGTTCGACCCCCACCACCGGCATAAAAAAGAAACTCCCTCAGCTTGTCTGGGGGAGTTTTCTTTTTTATCTGCGGCGTGTGAGCGGGTCGAACAGCACGGCCCTGCTTTGCAGGGCGAGCGATCAGCCCTGCGGGCTGTCGCTCAGTGCGCGGGAGACCCCCACCACCGGCATAAAAAGAAACTCCCCCAGCTTGTCTGGGGGAGTTTCTTTTTTATCTGCGGCGTGTGAGCACGATCTCGTAGTTTGCATAGGTCGTGACCGCCACGCGGGGCTTCATCATTTTCAACCAGTCCATGAGAAAATCGTTGAAAAGTACCGGATGATGACCCTGCCCATATCGTAGGCGTATCGACCGTAAGTATCCGGGGAAAGGTTCATCACGCTTTCCCGCAGCCAGCGGGTCAGGTATTCCGGCACAGACAGGTCACCGACCTGCTGCATCGTTTCCGGGTTGAACTCCTTTTGTGTCTGACGCAGAAGGGATTCAGCCCGCTTTTTGTTTCCTTTTACAGGAAGTCCTGTGCTGATGGATTTGGTTCTGCGCTTTCCGTTTGCATCCTTCCAACCCCACCCGGTTGGTGGCTGCGACAAACGCCACGGTGGAGCTTGTTGTCATCACGCATCGAGGGGCCTCCTTCTCATTTTTTAGGTTGTTTTTTCGGTGGTTTAATTTTGTTTTTACGCCAAATTGGTGTTTGCGACTCGATTATACTGCGATTGGTTTTAGCTTTCAACTACAAATTTACGAAAATATTTTCGAAATCCAGTTGATTTTACTTAAATTGCACACCACAACGCATTCACAACCGTTAGTGTTCCTTCCCTCCCATCTTCTCCTTAGCCTTGTCTGGCACGTCGATCAGGCCAAAGCGGTAGAACAGCCCATAGATGTACGACACACCCCGGATATCTCCCAGCGCCTTGGGTCTGTCCACTACCTCTCCAATTTTACCGATATTGTGATACGCCAGCATCACGGAACTCCAAGCAAGGCTCTTGCTGTCCTCTCTGCGGTCAATCCACAGTTCCTTGGTGAATTCATCTCCCCTGCCCTTTTTCAGCGTATATGTAAAGGGCAAGCCGGACATCGTCTTGAACTTGTATCCCCGAAAAGCCACCACACACTTCCAGAGGTTTTCTTCGCAGGAATCCTTCCTCAGCGCAATCACAGCTCGGTAGTGACGCTGCCTCTCTGCCCCGGTACTGATATTGGAAGCGTCAGCCTCCTCCGGGAAGTACACGCCTTTCTCATACGGCAGATAAGAGGTCACAGAGGGACGGGATAACTGCAAGGCAGTCATGGTGGAAGTAACGGCAGTAGAGTAGTCCTGTGTTTCTCTGAAGGTATTGAAGGTCTGACGGACAAGTTTTGCCGTGTCCGACTCATAGACTCCGGCTGTGATAAGTAACTTCCGGACCTTAATGGGGTTGAGGGACATGGCGTCTGCGATGGCTTGCAGGCTCATTTTATCCATATATAGGTCAGCAGCTGCTTCCATCTGTTGTGCCAGATTCTTGGCTGCGCTGTATTCTGGCTTTGATGACTTCCGCCCTCCGCCGGGCTTGCGCGCGCGTGTATTACTCACTGATTTTCACCTCATTTTATTTCAGTCACAAACTATATATCGTGCTCAAGAATACGCCGTGTGAACTTCTGGAATTTAGTTCACACGGCATATTGTTTTATTTCAGTTTTTTGAGGATATCGTCTGCTTCGGCTTTCTTTGCGGATTCTGCTGCTTTGGTTCTGGGCTTAGAACGATGTCTCTCGAAAGAATATATAAGATTTGACGCTACTGACAACTACAAAAGTTATTTTTCTTAAGACGCAATTATCTTACTCTTTTTGCCCAACAATCATAATATCCTGCTTTGTAATTTCTGCCGCCAATTCATCGATAAATTGATCGAGCGATTGGGAGATGAATTCATGTAACAGCCAGTTTTCTTTTGATTTCATAAGTCTACTTAGCTGTTCTGGTTTATATCTCGCTATTTCGCTTATGCGATGCATCGCCGCCATATTGATCGTCATATCGCTTAAATTGATTATTTCCGGGCCTTGCGAACTCTGGTAATTAGTTCTCTTTAAATACCACAATCGCTTTGCTCCTCGAATATACGAGAAATCTTTTCTATATTTTTCATTCAAGGTTCTCAGCTCACCGGATATACTCGTTGCGTTATACCTTGCTCCGTCTTTACTTATCAAACAGAATCCAAGGTTCTTATGCAAATTCAAGTCAGGGTCTATTGTCGCCATAACCTGATTAGGAATTGTTTGTGCGTTGGCTGCGAAGTATTCTCTTTCTAAATCAACTCGCAGGTACGCTTTGCCATCATTTCCCTTATAATATTTTGGCATATCACCCGCGTTTAGTGGAAGAAAGAGTTCATCAACCTTTTTAGACCTCGTGGTGTACGTCATAGAATATGCTCTATGCACAAAAGCCAAATTATATAATAGGCTTTTCAATGAATAAGATTTAGTTCCATTCGGCCAAACTGTTGTAAAATCCGGGTCGAGCGTTCTTGCGAACAAAGGGAATACGCCCTTTTGTGCATGTTTTATTTTAATATTATCTAGATCTGCACCCGTATTGGTTTTATCTTCCTTAATTCCGTGTCCTATAAACTCATCCACAAAGACATCAGCTGATGTCGATGTAAATGCTAAATAAGACTTGGCTGCATTAAGCATACAGTAATAGGCCGCAACGGGCGATGCTTCAAATGGAAGCGTTTTTGTTGCATTATAGAAAATCTCTGCCTGTTTCCAATAAAACTCATATCCAAACTGATTGGCGTTACCATATTTTGCTGAATTTATTTGGTTAATAAACTTCATCGTCTTTCCATGAGACGCATAGAAAAAAGTAACGTATGGAAAGACGTCATCTGTAAGCACCGTGGGTTTTGCAAAATCTTGTTTTGTGTATGCCTTCGACATACGCAGATTTCTTCCCTTTTGATGCAAGGGGGATTCGTTTAGTTCAAAATTTGAATGATGAGGCATTTAAGCACCTACCTTCAATCTCCTTCCGATACGTACTCTGCATCTCAGCCACATTCTCATGTGTTGCCTGCCGCCCACCACGTAGAGGTGTGCAAAGTTTCGAGCGGCAAAGCTGTGAGAAGTCTCCCACAGCTAATTATAATCATTTAAAAATCATTTTTAAAGGCACAGGTGAAATATACATCAACCCGTATGCTGCATCAAAGTTGCGTTAGACAGCGTATCCTTTGGCCTTGATGATCTCCACAACCTGAGACACATACTTCTGGCAGGTGTCGTGGTCAGGAGCCTCCACCATCACACGAACAACAGGCTCCGTGCCAGACTCGCGCACCAGAATACGACCGGTATCGCCCAGTGCTTCTGCCACAGCCTTGACTGCCTCCTGCACCGCCGGGTCGTTCTGCGCAGCCTTCTTGTCGGTCACGCGGACATTTTCCAGAACCTGCGGGTAGATCTTCAGCGGCTCAGCCAGCTTGCTCATGGGAACCTTCTTTGCCAGCATGACTTCCATCATCTTCAGGCTGGTCAGGATACCATCACCGGTGCTGGCGTACTTGCTGAAAATAATATGACCGCTCTGCTCACCGCCAATACGGCAGCCGTTCTTAGCCATGTACTCATAGACGTACTTGTCACCCACTGCAGTCTTGGCATAACCGATTCCCTGTTTATCAAAGGCCTTATACAGGCCAAAGTTGGACATGACCGTGGTAACGACGGTATTGGTCAGCAGCTTGCCACGCTCCTTCATGTAGCAGCCGTAGATGTACAGGATGTGGTCGCCAGTGATGACATTTCCCTTTTCATCCACACACAGGCAACGATCAGCATCGCCGTCATAGGCAAAACCAACGTCCAAACCCTTTTCAACCACGAATTTCTGCAGGCCTTCGATGTGGGTAGAGCCAGCGTTATTATTGATATTCGTACCGTTAGGCTGTGCATTGATGACGTAGGTATCAGCTCCCAGCGCATCGAACACAGACTTAGCGATGTTCCATGAACTACCGTTGGCGCAGTCCAGACCAACCTTGACGCCCTTAAAGGAGTAGATACCGAGGCTGATCAGATAGCCCATGTAGCGGTTGCGGCCGGACACATAGTCCACAGTGCAGCCAATGTGTTCCCGGTGAGCGAAAGACAGCTCCGGCCAGTCCTTATCGAACACATGGAGCTTTCCGTCGATGTAGTCCTCCACCAGAAGCAGCGTTTCCTCGGGCATTTTCTCGCCATAGCAGTCGATCAGCTTGATGCCGTTATCGTAGTAGGGATTATGGCTGGCAGAAATCATGATGCCGCAATCGAAATCATCCACGCGGGCGATATAAGCCACAGACGGCGTGGTAGTGACGTGCAGCAGATAGGCATCCGCACCAGAAGCCGTCAAACCAGCTACCAAACTATACTCGAACATATAGGAGCTGCGGCGGGTATCCTTACCGATGACGATACGGGCAGGCTCGTTGTTGCCGTTGCGCTCACGCAAAGCGTTATAATACCAGCCCAGAAAACGACCAACCTTGTAGGCGTGGTCAGCGGTCAGATCAATACCAGCTTCACCACGGAAGCCATCGGTTCCAAAATATTTTCCCATTATAGTTTTTTCCTCATCCAAAGAGTGAATTGACGAATAAAAATGTGCCTTTAGCCGGATAATTATCCGTTGCCTGCTGCTCGCCACGGAGAGGTAGCACATTTGAGCAGCACAGCCATGCTGATGCATGGCCGTTGTGTAGATAATCAGTATTTTCTCCACACCATCTTATTGACCACATTCACATAGCCCTGAATGATGCGAACCACCTTCATGGACACGGTCTCGTCCACATAATCGGGGCAGGGTTTGCCCAGAACGCCCTTCTGCTTCATCTTAATGGCCATATCGGTGGCGTTGAGAAGTTCCCGAGTGGTAATACCAGCCAAAATGAAGTCACCGGCTTCCAGCGCCTCAGGGCGTTCCGTACTGGTACGGATGCACACGGCGGCGATGGGATGACCAATGGACAGGTAGAAGCTGCTCTCCTCGGGCAGAGTGCCAGAGTCGGAGACGATTGCCAAAGCGTTCATTTGCAGCTTGTTGTAGTCGTTGAAACCCAGCGGTTCATTGACCCGGACACGAGGGTCCAGCTGGAAGCCACTTTTCTCCAGCCGATGCTTGCTGCGGGGATGGCAGGAGTAGAGAATGGGCATATCGTACTTTTCTGCCAGCGCATTGATGGCGGTAAACAGGCTCAGGAAGTTCTTTTCGGAATCGATGTTCTCCTCACGGTGGGCGGACAGCAGAATATACTTATCCTTCTCCAGTCCCAGACGTTCCAGCACATCGCTTTTCTGGATCTTCTCCAGATTCATGTGCAGCACCTCTGCCATAGGAGAACCTGTCTGGTAGGTACGCTCCTTGGGCAGGCCGGTATCTGCCAGATACTTCCGGGCGAACTCGGAATAGCACATATTCACGTCAGAAATTACATCCACGATGCGGCGATTGGTCTCCTCGGGCAAGCACTCATCCTTGCAGCGGTTGCCGGCCTCCATGTGAAACAGCGGAATGTGCAGCCGCTTCGCAGAGATGGCAGACAGGCAGGAGTTGGTATCGCCCAGCACCAGATAGCCCTCCGGCTGCAATTCGGACAGAAGCTCATAGCTCCGGCCCAGAATATTGCCGCAGGTCACGCCCAGATTCTCGCCCACCACGGGCACCAGAATGTCGGGGCCATATTCCCCGAAGGTGTTCTTCAGTTCGAAGTCTTCCCAGAAAACGGTGGAAAGGTTTCTGTCCCAATTCTGATTGTAATAGACTACGCAGCAGTCAAAATATTCCCGGCAGCGCTTGATAACCGCAGCCAGCCGAATGATTTCCGGACGGGTACCGCAGCCAATCATGACCTTGGTGCGCCCATCATTTTTCCATTTAAAATTGTGTTCCATAATATTCTCCTAAGCGTAACCGAACCAGCTTACAGACAGAATCGGTTGCGCTTTTTTAATTGGTTTGCAGCAGTCTCAAGTCAAAGCAGTAGGCAGGAAACAGATGGCTTCAACATTCACTCCTAGCTAGTCTCAGACCTCGCTTCGCTGTTTCCAATCAAATTCGCTCCGCCATCCAATCAATGTTACGCTTTACTTCCTTTGCGGGAACGCCTGCAATAACACAGTTCGGATTTGAATATTGTTTACACAGGAGAGACGCTGCACCAACCATGCAGTTATCGGTGATGGACGTTCCTTTCAGTACTGTAACGCCTGTCCCAATCCAAACATGGTCGCCAATTTTGATGGATGCAGAAGGATTTAGGCGATTTCTTGTCCCTTGTTGAATAAGGCTGTGAGAGTCGCCTGTCCGAATATCGATTTTGCTAGAGAACAAACAATCCTTGCCGATTTCAATTTCTGTCCCTTCAATCGTCGCAAGTTGTATCGCTCCGCATAAAGCGGTATGTTCACCAAGCAGTATCGTATTGTTATCGTCTTCCATCCAAAAACTCGCATGATTACATACGCAGCGATTGCCAATATATATCGTGTTATTGCTGCCCGATATGGTAATTGTGCAATTTGTCAATCTGGAATAATCACCGATGATGATTCGATTATTCGCACCTCGGTTGACAATTTTGCAGTTCTGTAGGAGGGACAATCCAATATCAGGTTTTTCCCCCCCCCCCCCACGAATTGTTAAAAGGAATCCTATTAACCACAGCAAATGCGACTTGAAAGAGTTTCCTATGGCGGTCTAGCATTTCGAGTATTTTTTGTTTATCCATAATCAAACCTCTTCGTAAAAGGTGTCCGGGTGGTTCGGGTTGAAAATCTCGTTGCAGGTCATCACCGTTACCAGATTCTCCGTTTCAGACAGGTTGATGATATTGTGAGTCCAGCCGGGAATCATGTGGACGGCTTCGATCTCGTCCCCAGAAACCTCAAACTCCACCGTTTCTCCAGTATTGATGTTCCGCTCTTGGATCAGGCCGTGTCCAGCGACCACAATGAACAACTCCCACTTGGAGTTGTGCCAGTGCTGCCCCTTGGTGATGCCCGGGCGACTGATGTTGATGCTCACCTGACCGCAATCGGCGGTATGCACCAGTTCCGTGAAAGAGCCACGGTTGTCCACGTTCATCTTCAGGGCATACTTAAACTTGTCCGTAGGCAGATAGGTCAGATACAGGGAGTACAGCTTCTTAGCAAAGGAGCCGTCCGGCATTTTCGGCACCATAAGTGTAGTGGGCTGTGCCTTGAACTCCTGCAGCAAGTCAACGATTTCGCCCAGTGTGACCTTGTGGGTCACAGGAACACAACAATAGCGGCCATCTTCTTTCAGGACAGTCTCCACACCGTCAAATTCACAGTGCTGCTCCTTGCCTTCCAGCAGGTCAAACATTCCCTCTACCAAATCGTCGATGTACAGCAGTTCCAACTCAGTGCTGCGGTCGTTGACGGTAAAGGGCTCGTCATTGGCGACTGCCCAGCAGAAGGTACTGACGGCACTGTTGTATTTGGGGCGGCTGTGTCCCATCAGGTTCACGAAACGGTAAACCGCAACCTTAGCCCCAGTCTCCTGAGCATACTGGAAGAACAGCTCCTCGCCAGCCTTCTTGCTGCGTCCGTACTCGCTGTTGCCGAAGCGACCAGCCAAAGTTGCCTGAATGGAGGAGGACAGCATGATGGTTGCCTTGTTGTTGTGCTTTTTCAGGCAGTTCAGCAGGTCGGATGCAAAGCCAAAGTTGCCCTTCATGAAGTCTTCTGGGTTTTCCGGGCGATTCACGCCTGCCAGATTGAACACGAAGTCTGCTTTCTGGCAGTATTCGTCCAGTTCCTCCGGGGTAGAGTTCAGATCATACTCGAAGATTTCTTCAATATTCAATGCCGGGCGGGTCTTATTTTTCCCATCTCGGATGTTTTTCAGGTTGTTACACAGGGCGGTTCCCACCATGCCCTTGGCACCTGTGACTAGAATGTTCATTCTCTCACCTCTTTAATGTACTGCGGTGCAGTCCGGAATGTCCGCGCCATCCGGCACGGTTGCATGATTGCAGATGGTGCAGTTGCTGCCGATGCGGGCAAAGTTCCCCACCGTTGCGCCTGTGCGAACAACACTGTTAGTGTAAATCAGGGCGTAATCCCCTACCGCTGCATCACAGTGGATTTCCGTTCCGGCATTCAGCAGAACACCGTTTCCGACAGATGCACCATTCTGGATGCAAGCGTTTTGCAGCACCACGCAGCCACAGCCCAGCTTTGCGTATGGACTGATGTAGGCGCTGGGCGCAACGATATTGGGAAAAGCAAAGCCAAGGGCTTTCGCCTTTTCATACACCTGTGCCCGAAACTTGTTGTTGCCGATGCCGACAACTAGCAAGCCATACTCTTTCCGCAGCTCAGGCAAATCAGCAAGGCCGCCAACCACCGGAATGCCACAAATTTCGACACCCACGGCTTGTCCATCATCCACAAAGGCACAGTCGTACTGGAGCATCGTCTGCTCCGCCACCATGCGTCCGAAACCACCGGCTCCAACCAGTAGCAACTTTTCTTTAGACATTCGGGATGCCCTTCAGTGCATTCTGAACATACTCGGTGGTCAGGATTTTCTTGACAGTGCCTTCCACATCCAGACGCTCGGTGTTGTGGCTGGTGTAGGACTCGTCTGCCATGGTATGTACCTCGCCCTTGACCACGAACTTGTCGTAGTTCAGGTCACGGTTATCTGCGGCAACACGGAAGTAGTGCCCCATATCCTGGCTACGCAGACGCTCCTCACGGGTCATCAGAGTCTCGAACAGCTTCTCGCCGTGACGGGTGCCGATGATGTTCGTACCTGTATCGCCGAACAGCTGCTGGACGGCCTTTGCCAAATCGCCGATGGTGGAAGCATCAGACTTCTGGATGAACAAATCACCGGGATTTGCATGTTGGAAAGCGAACAAGACCAGATCCACAGCCTCGTCCAGGTTCATCAGGAAGCGGGTCATATTGGGGTCGGTAATGGTGATGGGGTTGCCAGCCTTGATCTGGTCAATGAACAGCGGAATGACAGAGCCACGGCTGCACATAACGTTGCCGTAACGGGTGCAACAAATGGTGGTACCGCCACGCTCGGCCGCCACACGGGCGTTTGCGTAGATGACGTGCTCCATCATGGCCTTGGAGATGCCCATGGCGTTGATAGGATAAGCTGCCTTATCGGTGGACAGGCAGACGACACGCTTAACGCCTGCGTCGATTGCAGCGTGCAAGACGTTATCAGTACCGATGATGTTGGTCTGAACAGCCTGCATGGGGAAGAATTCGCAGGAAGGGACCTGCTTCAGAGCGGCAGCGTGGAAGATGTAGTCAACACCGGGCATTGCGTCACGGATGGACTGCGGGTTGCGGACATCGCCGATGTAGAACTTCACCTTCTTTGCAGTGTCAGGGTGCTTGGCCTGAAGCTCATGACGCATATCGTCCTGCTTCTTCTCGTCACGGGAGAAGATGCGGATTTCCTTTAAATCGGAATCCAGGAAGTGCTTCAAAACGGTAGAACCAAAAGAACCAGTACCACCAGTGATCATAAGGGTTGCGTTATCAAATGCAGACATTTTAATTTTCCTCTTTTCTTTTATCGTTTAATAACGTTCTTCAAAGTTAAATACAATTGTATGATAAATCGCATAATGCGAGCATTGCCATACGCCATAAGCAGATAATCTTTTTTTGACATCTTCCTAGTCATCGGCGGAAAATATCTGCGTTGTAGTTCATTAAATGGTATACCCGCATCAAAATCATCCCAAAATTGGTCTCTTTCTTTTGGGGGTGCATTGGGTCTTACTAATTGTTCGTTGCTTAATGACACCTCAGAAAAAGACCGTTCTGCTACCCTAAACTCGTCTTTCAATTCACAGAATAGTTGCTTTCCTTTTTCATTGTTGACAATTACAACTGAAGTTCCTTTTTCATCTGTTATCAAAGTATCCTTCTTGTCTTTATATCCCCAAAAATCACACACCGTAATGTCACCCGGTCGATCCGGACCCGCATATTTACACTGGTAACAGCCTTGACGTAGAATCGTATTAGAAGTAAATGCTATGCAATAAGGGTCTTCCAACATATTCCCCGTGTATTCTTTTCCATTGCTGAATTTTAAGCGAATACTAGAAACCGACCAACTTGGCTTTTTAATTCGAAAATCAACCGCTGTAATATCCGAGTTATATCTATCCTCTTGATATTTTAAATACTCTTGAAAGACTTTGGAACTTGGACCGCCATGACATACAAAATCGACCGTATATAGGCTTTCCGGCTCTCCAGTAAATGCTTTGATTGCAGCAACTTGACATGGCGTCCCGATGAAAAGTACCTCTTTTCCCATCGACAAAGCTTCCTTGACCTTAGTAAAGCAATCTCTTGTTTCACTCTGAACATATTTTGAACGAATAAATCCCTTGGCATTATACTCGTCTTCTGAGAAGCAGATATCCTCGTAGACATTGAATTCAGAATCAAAGATAGCTCCTACTACAGCCTGGTTTTTTTTCAAAAAATATCTTGCCAAAACTGGTACAACTCCACCAGATGATGATTCTCGACGAATTCGCTCGTCCTTTGCCTGAACACCATATATCAATTTGGTATCGGTCGTACACTTCTTGTTTTCACATATATGACAGTGTTTAACACAAAGTCCACATCCAACACATTGATCTTGGTTGATTTCAGGATAGAAAAAACCATGTTTGTCCGCAACCATTTTAATGGCCTGCTTTGGACAAATTGAAGCGCAAGAAGCACATCCCGTACATTCTTCGAGTGGACAAATTTCAGTTAGCATTTTCCCACTCCTCGATATGTTCTTTCATCTTGTCATAGTATTTTCTAGCGAAATAATCATCTAATCTGTTGTAGTGCGGTTTTTTCAAAACTTCATCTACACGTGCTATTAACTCGTCCTCGTCACTCGCAAAGAAAACCCTGTCTGGAAATATTCTACAAAACCACTCATAGCCACTCGTTACCTTATGATCTTTAGTTCGTAAGACTATCACAGGAGTATTAGATACAAGTGAAAAAATCAGACCGTGGTATTTATCTGTTACGATCAACTTGTATTTAGCGAAGGTATTCACCATATCCCCTACCGCTTTGAGTAGGTTCTCACGGATTTCCCTAGGAGATGCTGTAACTATAGTGTCTCCAACAGTTACCCGATCCCATTTAGATAGCACCTCTGTAAAGCGAGCATAATCCTCTTCTTTGTAAAACTGTTCCACATCGTTTCTTCTGCACAGCCATATCCCTTCTCGGTTATTTTCTTTAACCGGGAATCTGCCAATTAAGCTTGTCACAATGTCCGGATACAATTCAACACGAATATCCGGAAACATATTCCTAGCATATTGTTCAGAAACAGGATCTCGCGCAAAAAACAGTAATTTATGATGACCGTTATAAACACAAGCCGCCTGTTTCCTTCTCGTTTCGGATTTAAAATAAACAGTTTGCGGCAGCATTATCATTTCCGTTTTTGGAAATTCTGTCATAATGAGTTGATGCATCAAATCTTCTCGGCCACCCAGATCATGCGTATTGTATCCACTCTGGAAGAAAATAATATCATCATCTCGCATTTTATCCTTCATCAGACGGACCATTTTTTTATCCGAGTAATCATACAAAAATGTGGTCTTACACTCCAAAATCTGATATCCCGGATAATTCTTTTTTAACCATTCGTAGGTACAATACGTTTGAGCCATATCTCCCATATTTGATGTTTCACATACTCCGCAGAAGAATATATGAGGAATGTCGGAACTGGCTTTTTCAATTTCACAGCAAGCTTTTCTACATTCTCGATCTGTTTTTCTTTGGTAATATTTAGCTTTTTCATCATGGAGAAACGGCCAAATCACATTTCCTATTGCTGAGCCTTTTATTACCGTTCGTAAGCTCATATTTAGTCCTCCTGTATTATCTGTTGCTTATTCTTAAATACGACAATACGAGTCGTACCGGCTTTGGTTTAGCTATAAAAGAAATCAAAATATAGGACACTACACCAGCAAGTACTTTTATCAAAAGCGACCACAAAGTTATCACTGAGAACATCTTCCCCACACACAATACAATTACTGCCATAAGGGTTCCAGAAATATACGAAGATACGACATCCCCGATCTGTTCATCAAAGGTATAGCCAAAATCCTTACTGATATAGAACCCGGTTGTAATTGCAAATACAACTTCTGCTAAGAACATCGAGAAAATTGCTGCTCTTAAACTGACAAAAACGAATATCAAAAGCAGCCCATTTGATGCTGCTGCATACGCTACATTAATGAAAAACGACTGATTTGCCTTACCGATTGCTTTAATTGCTTGTGTTCGTATTCTAAGTGGATAAAACGACAGCGTAAGGCAAGTGATTTGCATTAAAGGAATAGCATCCAACCAGTTTTCGCCGAGGACAACCGTTATGAAATCCTTTGATATGCTAAATAGCCCCAACGCAATCGGAACAATAAGATAAGAGGTAATCGCCACACCGTTTCTAAGCAATTGTTTCAGGTTGTCGTAATCATCCTGTACTCGCGACATCATGGAGAAGAAAACCGTAGAACATGCTGTAACCACACCATTTACTATTGTCGTTGGAACGGAGTTGCCTTTTTGATACAATCCAAGCTCTGCCTTAGTATATCTCAGCCCTATAATCATCGGATAAACATTACTCGAAACTATCGTAAGTAATTCCGCCCCACACAGTGGTATACCTATCTTCCAAATATCCTTGATTGATTGAATTGAAAAGCAAATGCCCGGAATCCATTTGTTGTAGATTCCATATAGAATTCCAATTACAATTTGATATGTGATTTGAGACGAGACGAGGCTCCACACACCAAACCCTTTATATGCCATCCCAATACCGACAATTCCCTGAACAATGATGCCTACCACATTAATTAGCATACTCGCTCGGAACTTAAGGTTGCGATAAACCAATGCCATCTGAATAGAATTCCACGAGCCGATAATAAGTACTAAACCCAGCACTCGAATTACCAGAGCTAAGTCTGGCATTCCATAAACATCCGCAATCGTTGGAGCACCCACAAACAGGATAAAATATAAAATTCCTGCAATTGCAAGCATTACATAAAACGATGATGTCAAGTCTATCTTTGTCAGTTCTCTCTTTTGAACCAGAGGCGCATTGAAGCTACTCTGCACGACTGAGGTCAAAATTGTGACAATTGTCGATGCAATGGCAACAACACCATAGTTTTCGGGAATTAGAAGGCGTGCCAGAACAATTGAAATAATCAGCTGAATGGCTTGGATTCCAAACGTTTCGACAATACGATAAACAAAATTGTTTAATGTAGTTCTTTTTTCAACCATTCTTTAATACATCCCCATACAGTGCTACATACGACTCATAGCATACTTTTTGATCAAATTGTTTTGCTCGTCGGCAACACATTGTTTCTGTATAATCATTCTTCTCTTGTTGTATTCGAAGAATTGCATCCAACATGGAATTCACTGTCGGCTCTTTCGTAACAATTCCACAAGTTGAGTCAATGATTTCCGGGCTTCCTCCTGTTGGAAAAGTAATCACAGGTGTTCCACATGCTAATGCCTCAATGTTAACCGTTGGAAAAGTATCTTCGCGAGTTGGGTTCACAAACACATCCGCTGCACTGTATATTTGTGCAAGTTCTTTTTTATTTGCTGTTCGCTGAATCACAATAAATCCCGGTCCAAGTTGCTTTTCGACTGTTTCATCTGCACCAACAATCACAATGACGTACTGCTCATCCAATCGATTTCGTAGTTCGATAAAAACATCCAGACCCTTCTTAAAGCCCCAATCAAATGCTACGCCAAGAATTACATATTTTTCGCCAATACCGTACTCATCCCTAAAGCGACTTTTCTGTGGGTAAAAAACACTATGATCGATTCCATTATTGATGACTTTAACCGGATATTCCTTTAGGAACGATTGCTGTACAAGTCCCGCAAGCCACCTTGATGGTGTTACAACAACAGCACTCGGCAAACCCGTAAACCATTTTCTTTTTTTATTCCATAGAAATCGTGAACAGTCCACATTGCTTGCAGGATATTCCTTAAATCGTGGGCAGGACGAGCAACCGGTCTTCCATTTTGAACATCCCTCCATTTCAAAATGTGGACAATGCCCCGTAAACGACCAGCAGTCATGCAATGTCCAAACAACCGGAATCTTATTTTTCTTTATATAGGAAAAAAGAATGGGGAGATTAACGAACCAGCCATGAAGGTTGTGCAAATGAATAATATCAGGCTTTATATCGTCCAGTTCTTTAACTAGTTTTAAGGTTGTGAAAACCGAATAGCACCCGTGAAGCCCGGTGTATTTTGCCAGTTTGATATGTACTCTATTCCAGAAATAGTCGCCAATTACATGATGGTTCGGAATTGAGTCATAGTTTTGCCCAATCCATGCCTTGGAAAAAATATGAACCTCATTTCCTTTCTCTCTTGCAGCTTTTGCACAACCGAGCATTATGCGTCCCGTACTACCGATGCTCCAAGCATTGATCATAGCAATTTTCATATTTGTTCTCCTCGCCGATTACTGAACCGCTGAGATACCCATACATTAACAACGTGTAAATATAATACGAGTTTGTCAAATTCTCTCCACTAAGCATCAATATATAAAACACACACAGCAGCATTCTTGCAACGGGATCTCTGGACATTCTGCACATCAATTTACAATTACCATAGAGAAAAAGGCAGCCAAAAAGTGCGCCATAACAAGCAAACATGAACAGTATCGTATTCGTGTTATGTACTGCTGAAGTACGGGTGTTTAAGTACTGTGCAAAGATATTGTCCACATTTGATTGTCCAAAACCTATCAACGGACGCTCTAAAAACATTTGAATGTTAACTGTGATTGAACCCATTCTCGATATCATAGAGTCTGTATTTTTATCAGACAGTTTATTGACAGCATACAGAAGTTTATCTGACCAACCAGACAGCACTACCGCCACTACAAGAACTCCACCAACCAGAACCCACCGTTTGATTTTCTTATTTTCAGTATTGCATTCAGCTACAAATGCCAACATCAAAACCATGACTGAAAAGATCCCTGTTGTTGAAGTAGTTGTAAGAATAGAAACCAAATATACGGCTATATGAAAGATGTTCAACTTTTCAGAAGTCGTTTTGCAGAAAAGGTAACAGCATAGTGCGACGTTCAAAAACATTTGATACACGCCTGGCTCTCTAAACATTCCGTAATTCCGAAGAAAAAATGAATCAATCATCGAATACTTAGTAAACACCGTCAAGCCCATGCAGTAAAACTCCACATCAGCTATATTGGTCATAACTGGAAATCTTCTAATTATTTCTGTCGAAATGTTTGCAATTCCAAAACAAATCAGTGAATAGATAGCGAGAAAGAACATTACCTTCTCAAAATATCTGACAAAATCCTTTATAGGTAGAACACCAACGATCATTACGCCGCTAAGCACTGCTGCGCAATGATACAAAATGTTCATCAGGTTTGCCTGGCCTCCCGAAAAGAAGGCTGTTATCCAAAAGCAAATTACGCTTATGCAAAGAACTATCACACAATTACGCGGCAAAGTAATCTTTCTCTGTAAAGCGTAAAAGACAATCATTACTCCACAAGCCAGGAATGGTGAGTAACGAGAAATCATAGCTGGGAGTGCTGAAGAGTTCGTGCCAACAAGAATCGTTTCAGGTGAGCAAAGAATAAAAAGGAATACAGCAAGACATCCTAGAAATTCACGGCGTTTCTCACTTTTCAATGATATGACCATCCATACTTTCCTCCTGTCAAACTATCTTTTGAAATTCTTCCACAAATTCTTTCTCTGCCTTTTTAATCAATTCTATTTGCTCCTCACAGGTATGCCGTTTACACATCAAGATTGCTTTTGCAATGCTTTGCTCCGAATTATCCTGGTAAAAGGTAATCCCTTCAGCTAACGGAGAATGAAGAATGCTCTCTAGACTTCCTGACACAACATCTAATCCACGGCTCATGTACGACGATATCTTGGAGGGAAACGCTACCGTCTCAATGGACGCCCCGATCGACTGCATATTTAAGCCAATGTGACACTTCTGAAGATACTCATCATACTCTTTTCCACTCAAACAGCCAATATATTCTACTTTCTTTATTCCGGCTTTCGTATTAACCTCATTGATATCTGCGTTTAATTTTTTGATATCTTCAGTTGAACCAAACCCAAGAATATGGAAGCGGTACTGTTCGGGAAGGAACTCAAAGGCCCTTACAGCTCTATCGACTCTGCGCAGAGAGTCAATGCCTCCCGCATAAACCACATGGATTTTGTTGTCATCAAGTCGATCTGCATACTTCGGGGGAATCGTATATCCACCGTAAACAACTGCAGAAGGTTTGTTTCCTGCAATGCGCTGTGCAAGCAGCGCACTGGCCGTTACATAGGCATCCGCTGCATGAATCAAAGCCTCCTCCAACGGCTTTCTTTTGACATCAGCAGGATTTCTTTCGTCCATGTAGAAGATTTCTTCTACTTCCAATACCATCTTGAAATGCTTAAACCATTTTGCCAATCGCACTGGAACAGAATACAGTTGCGTGTTATAGACAAGTACCGTATCTGTACGTTTCACATTAAACAGCAAATAAAAGAACAGTGCCATCAGTCTCTGAAGCACACCAATTTTGCTCAAACCTCGTCTAGTTTCATCGTAAGACTCCAAAAACACCTGCGTTTCCAGTTCATCGACCCTACACACTTTTCTCCCATGAAATCCCCGTTTGAGTGATGCAAGAACGGACACCACTTTCACTTCATTTTCAAGACTTTTTATTATAGAAATAATATATGCAATTTTTGCATCCTCAGCAGCAGAGCCTTGCGGCTCTCGCTCCTCAATATTCTTTGTTCGATACGCCCCAACGTAATAAATCATAGCGGTCAATTTCCTCTATTTCTATACAACTTCACAAGGATGCAGCGTGGAAGAACAAAGCAAACCCTTGTGATAATATTTTCTTTTCTGCTTGATAACGACATATCAATTTTTTTAAAATCTTCTTCTGCTGCTTTACGTTTTCCATCCAGTAAGTCATGTCGCACCAAACTATGCCGATATCTATTTATGAATCTTGCAATTGTTTGTTTCTTTTCTGAATCTATTGCAGTAGAGTTTTTAATGTTATCTTCATAAAAATGTAAGAAACTCCACTCACGATTCATAGAACCACTCACGCTGATTGCTCCGCTATATTCCAAACGGTATACAGTAGTAACGACATTGATCATCGCAACTTTATTAAAAGCCGCCACCCTATACCAAAGAGAAGTGTCCTCTCCTATACGCTCACCTTCAACAAACCCTCCCGCACTTACAAATACACTGTGTTGCATACAAATTGAATTTGTACGCAACACAGACCTCTGTTCGAGCTCCGTGTTAAATATATTATCAAATTCTAAAATATGCTTATTTCCAAAATCCGGTGAATACACACTACCATCTGCGCCCTCCTGCCGAAAACAAGTAGCATATAATCCAGCATCTGGAACCGCTGAAATCAGTTCCTGCAATGCTTCCAGGTGATTCGGAAGCCATAAATCATCTGCATCCAAAAAGCAAATGTAGTCACCCTTTGCTCTTCCAACTCCATAATTACGAGCCGCAGACACTCCACCGTTTTTCTTTCTCAGCACAGAGACTCTTGAATCCGACACGCTTTCTGCTCGTGCTGCGCTATTATCTGAAGAACCATCATCAACTACGATAATCTCAAAATCTTGAATCGTCTGGGCAAGGATACTTTGAATCGATTCAATAACTGTATCCTGCTTGTTATACAGCGGCATTATTACAGAAAACATCATTTTACCTTTCGTCACTCCTTGACCAGAGCACAAATCACCTTTTTCCCATCTTCATACTCCGTGATTACTCGCTCTGCAGCCATATCGCACGCAGTATCAAAATTTTCCCAATCGAGTTTTTTATAGTACTCTTCTATTCTAGTTGCAAACTCCTCATCATACGGGTCTACTGCGACACCTACATTTTCCTTGCTCACCCTGTTGCCCATATACGAACCCTCTGTACACAATTGCGGAATTCGGAAAACAATACCATCATAGTATTTATTTCCCATTGCTCTTTGTGTGCCAGAGTCATTTTCATACATATTATGAAGCAAGTCTGTCTTTTCAGCAAAGCCATAACGATCCTGCGGTAAATATGCTCCGTGAAAGAAAATGTTTTTGTATCCGTTCTCTTCTACCAGTGCCTTTAAATTAAACGCCGTTTGCTGTTCCCTACCATAATAATGAAGCTCAAACCGTTTATCCCCACCCAGTTTTTGAATGATTTCCTCGTTGATTTTTTCATGTCGAATAAAGCCCCAAAAAGCAATTCTAATCGGACTATGTTCTCTGCTTTGAGTAGACCGCACATCACGAAAAGAAAGACTGTCTACCAATAAGTTATGAGAGGTATAAATCTTGTCGACTTTGGGTAGAGCTACACGAAATGCATCTGAGCTAACGAATGTTGCATAAGAAGCTTTTACCAATTTCCCAATTATCTTTTTGAAGGGTGCGTAATCTTCATATGTATAATCACGATAGTCCAGAATAAATCGATTGCTATAGTTGCGAATCAGCTTATCAGCAATCAGCACTGCAGGCAGCGTGTGCAAAACAATAATTCTATCAAATTGTTCTTCTTTCAATAAATGCGTCACAAAAGCTCTGTACCTAAAGAAGTTCCCAACCTTAGATAACTTGGCAACCTCATCCACTTGTTCCTGTGCAAATTCATGTACATGAATCTTGTCGTTCTTGAGCGTAATATCCTTTTCCGAATCTCTACGCCAGGTTACCACATGAATCTCCACTGGCAGATTCTCCAACGCTTCCAGATAGAAATTCAAGTAAGGCATATAAGCGAGCTTTGTAAAACCAGCAATCAGTAATTTTGTCATCATTCCACCATCGCATCGAATGCATCCATAAATTTTTTCGTACAAACAGATGCAGAATAGAACTTATGGCTATACTCTTTCGCCCTGTCCGCCATTTCCCTACAGAGCTCCGGGTCTGCCGCAAGTTTACGAATTGCATTAGCCAACGCTTCCGCATCGTCTAACGGAACAGATATTCCCATTTTGTTATCATTAAACAGATGATAATATGCCGACTCTTTTTCCACAGAGTTGATGATTGTCTTATGACACGCCATCAGCAACGGTGCTTTACTAGGCACACCGTTTCCTATAACGCCTTTTCGCAGCGGGATAATCTCGATATCACAAGCACTATAAACATCAGGAACAATATCAACAGGCTGAAGCGGATAAAAATCAATGTTGTCCAATCCGCGTGCCCGTGCTTCTTCGACAAATGCTTTTTTGAATAGTCCATCACCAATCATCTGAAAACGAATTCCAGAATCATTCTTCATGAGCTCCGCCGTATCGAGAACAAGCTTATAGTTAAAGACATACCCAATTGTACCCGCAAATTGAACGATGAATTCTTTTGGATCAAGATCGTACTTTTTTAGGAACATGTTTTTTTCTCTCGGAATCTCCATAGCGACCGCATCGTCATACCACGCAGGAACGATAACAATTTTGTCCTCCTTTACACCTTCCGCCATCAACTTATCCCGCATATCCTCAGACAAAACAGCAATTTTAGTTGAGAGGGCATACGCAATTTTTTGTAAAACGCGGAAACAGTTGTACAGAAATTTACTGTTCATCACGCCCAAATCCATGGCGTGACCGGGCCACATATCATAAATGTTAAAAATCACCGGCTTACGGTAAAATAACTTTAGTAGAATCAATTGAACAAACGCCGTTGGACAGGATTGTAAAAACACGACATCTGAATCCTTGACCTTTCTCCAGTGGGTCATACTTTGAAAAGCCCATTTAACTTCGTCAAGATACCGGATAATAAAGTTGGATTTATCAATCACTTTACGGTCGACCGTTTCAATTTCCAAGCCCTTGAGGTTCTTTAGCATTTCAGGAACTTCCGGATACTTTCTCGTTCTTCTACTCTGAATAAGGTGCACTCCATAGCCATGCTTTGTGAATTCCCGAATCATAACCATAGACATCTGATTATTCGGTCCTGCTGTATCATAGCCATCCATTGTCAAATAAAGAATCTTCATGTTACACTCCCTATTGTTTTCTTAAAGTTCCGCAATTCTTTCCTTCCGTCAAAACAGCCCAGACTCATCTCAAAGAGTCTAAGTCGTTTATTCCTTATAAAGCTCTACCAATCGTCCTCAGCAGTGTGAGTCACACTGCCACTATGTCTTGTACCGCTGCAATGGGTCTCCACTACGCTCTAAATTGCCCCATTTTTGACGCTACGGTAACCGCTGTCTTTAGTCCCGGTGGTACCAATCCTCGCTACGGTAACCCTTGCCTTTATTCCAGGTTCCACTCATCTACGCTACGGTAGCTCCCTTGCTACGGTAGCTTCCTTGCTTATGCCGGATTACCCCACACGAATGAGCATCTCTGCGGCCATGTGTTTATCACCATCTTGCTCACATCCGCCTTGTTATCTTCAAGACCGGGATGAAATCGCAGATGATGTTATCATTGCTCAGCCCTGAAACCGTTATGTGATAGTCACCATAGTGTCGGTAATATCATCACAATGCCATCCGGCATAAACCCACGAGCTACGGTCGCATCCATAAAAGTGCTTTTTCGGGGATAAACGCCTCAATTCGCACTCGTTTTACCCTTGCTCACGCCCGCGCTCTCAGCATTTTGCACTGTTAGAAACCGCATTTCAGTTTCATACAGGGTAACCTGCCGACTTTCCAGCTTAACGCTACTGTAAGAGCTGCATTTATGCCCGATTCCACTCTGGAATTTCTTCCAATTTTTAGCAGCTCAAAATGTGTGAAATTGTCGATATTTAGTTGTTTTCTCCACTCATTGCAGTGGTTTGACCCTCAGAAATTCCCTCGGTGCTTTCCGGCATAAATAGGATCTTCACTGTTGCCAGCATAATCTTCAAATCCTCGATCAGGCTGGGATGCGCAATATACATCAAATCCATTTGCAGCTTATCGTATGGGGTGGTGTTATACTTGCCATACACCTGTGCATAGCCGGTCAGACCAGCCTTTGCCTGCAGGCGCAGCGCAAACTCCGGCATCTCCTCACAGTACTGTGCAGCGATCTCCGGGCGCTCCGGACGAGGGCCCACAACAGACAAGTCACCCTTCAGGATGTTCAGCAGCTGGGGCAGCTCATCCAGACGGCAGGCGCGGATAATGTGACCGACCTTTGTAATACGGTCATCCTTGTCGCCGGTGGAAAGACGTGCCACGCCATCCTTTTCTGCGTCCACACGCATAGAGCGGAACTTCAAGATCTCGAACTGCTTGCCGTCCTTGGTCAGGCGAACCTGCTTGTAGAAGGCGGGGCCACCATCGGATTTGACTGCAATGGCTGTGATCAAGAACAGCGGGCTCAGAATGATCAGTGCCACCAACGAGATCACAATGTCCATCGCGCGTTTAACGAACAAGAATTCCGGGCTTGCCATGTAACGACCGACGCGCAGCATCGGCAGATGGAACATATGCATGGGCCACGCGCCGCTCATGATAACGTCGCCAACGCGGGGAATGACGAACATATTGATGCCCTTCCCTATGCAGTGCTTCAGGATAATGTTTCGCTCATGGCTGTGAACACCGCTGACAAAAACAGTCTCCATACCGTCCAGAATGCTCAGGTCTGCCAAGCACTCCGACACGCTCAGGGTGACCTGCACATCGTATTTCTGGTTCAGACCATACTCGTTGATGAGCTTTTCCATGCCGTGCCGCACATCGTAGACCACAGCGGTCTTCTGCGGCGGGAAGGTCGTGTAGTACCATTTATGTGCGCAGGATGCCCAGATCGCAGCCATCACCAGCTGCCCTACAATTGCCGCAATACCCGGCAACAGATTGCAGAGCTTTGCCGACATCAGGCAGATCACGATGTACAAAATACCATCGGTTGCCATAGCGCCAAGGATCTGGCCGTACACCAGTTCCGAGACCCGCTGCATGGACATCCAGAACGCATCGTAGACCTTGCCCAGTGCAATGTACAGGATAAAAAACAGACCTAATATCGCAAAATGACCCTTCCATGCCAGATTGGCATAGGTCTGGTGCGAGTAGTACAGGAACCAGCAGGCCGCAAACGGCAGTTCGATCATCAGAACATTCAGGATCTTCACGACCCTCAACATCACATCATGCTGAAACTTTGACATAATCCTCTCCAA
>ENA-UEYL01000635-UEYL01000635.1-human-gut-metagenome-genome-assembly--contig:-NODE-635-length-34809-cov-4.801134_pt1 | contig 34809 bp, 33 predicted proteins | sample MGYA00242941_ERZ507946 | MGnify/ENA primary metagenome ERZ507946 (study PRJEB26167, sample SAMN06115482) | human gut metagenome | host: Homo sapiens | place: China:Guizhou | collected 2015-03-11...
GTGTACTGATCCTGACCGCATGCGGCACCGTGCAGCCGATATCCGGCCAGGTTGTGGAGCGCACCACGGAAGAAGACGGCACGCTCAGCGCCTTTGTGGTGGAAACCCATACCGGGGAGCGGATCAGTCTGACCATGACGGAGAAAACCCGCGTCTTTTCCTGGGTGGACGGCGTCAGCGGTCAGGACTTTGCCGCCGGAACCCTGGATGGAATCGCCGTATCGGTGGTGACGGGAGATCCGGCAGATCTCACTGCCGCCGGCAGCACCGGTCTTTCCGCCTATGAGGCCTCGGAGGTCCAGATTACCCAGATACGGCTGGCAGAAGAGATTACATTATCCGACGGGACAGCGGTGGAGATCTGGCAGGGAAGCCGGGACAACCGCTATAAGCTTGCCGATGGAACAGAGCTTCTCTGGGAGCAGCGGCCCGTGGGGCCCGGCCGGGTGCACACAGCGGGCCAGGCGAGTCTGGGCGATCTCTCCCTCACCGCCCAGGAGGCCATTCAGGCCTATTACGATTCCCTGGGACTGCTGTACCGTACATACGATGAGCTGGAAAATGCCTACGCGGCCTATCTGGAGAGCGGACGGGATCCCAGCTTCGACTCCTACCTGGTGGGACAGGAGACCAGCCCCTGCGCCAGCTCCGACCGGGTGATCTACTTCCTCACCAGCGTGACTCTGCCCATCAACGGGTCGGTGGCCACCGAGGTGCGGCTGGGCGCGGCCTTTGACCGGGAAACCGGCGAACATCTTTCCCCGTGGGACCTGTTTGCCTGTTCGGAGGAAGAGGCCCGGCAGACCCTGCTGGACCTGGCCCAGCCGTCTGACGGGACGGACGGCCTGCGCGCGGAGATGGAAGCGGCGCTGACACCGGAATCCCTGATTTTTTTCCCGGATCATCTGGAGCTCTCCTTTCCGGAAGGCACCCTTCCCAGTCAGTCCCACGCCTTCCTTGCATCAGTGGACTATGAGACCGGCCTGGGCGACATCCTTCAGGACTGGGCCATTCCCAGGCAGCAAGCCTAATCGGATTTTCGCCCGAACCGCATATCCTTCGGTTAAAAGAACACCAGGCGCCATACGGCGCCTGGTGTTTTGCATGAGCGGCAGTCTGTTCCGTTTTCCGCCCATCTCTTGCGGACGGGCTTTCCCGGCATATCTTCCCCGGCCGGCGCATAAGGTTGTCCCGGAGGTGATGGCATCATGAAGCGACCTCTTGGCCGTATGATCCAGCGGCTGGAAGCTGCCGCTCTGGCTGCCGGTACATTGTGGCTCGTGTGCGTCACGGCCGGCAGCGATACCGCCGCGGAAGCGGCGGACGCCCTGATATCCTCGGCGCCCCTGCGGGCGCTGCGCTGGGAGCTGGGGGACCTGTGGACCCGGGACACCCTTTCCGCCGCAGCGGCCCTGACCATCGGAGAGGCGCCACTGCTGCTGGCGGCCCGCCCCGCCGTGGCGGAGCTGTGGTCCCGGGAGGAAGAGGCGCCTCCGGCCGATGAAACCGGGGACATTGTGGAGCCTGTGGAGGAGACGCCTCTGGACGCCCCCGAGGCGCCGGACAACGGCGTGCCCGCCCGGACCCTGGTTCCCACCGGTACCGCCGGCTATACCGTCTGCGGCCGCACGTATATTTCCAACTCCACCGACTATTCCCTGGAAGTTCAGGACTTGCAGCAGCCCTTTTCCGCCGTGCTGACCGGAGAAGGCCCCCAGGTTCTGATTCTCCACACCCACGGCAGCGAGGGCTACATTCCCGCGCCGGGGGAAGAGGTGGTCTGGTCCGGAAACTACCGCACCACCGATACCCGCTACAATGTGGTGCGGGTGGGGGATGAAATCGCCCGGGTGCTGGGGGAGGCGGGGATCTCGGTCCTCCACGACCGCACGCTCTACGACTACCCCTCCTATAATGAGGCCTACGACCGCTCCCTGGCCGCCGTTGAGACGTACCTCACGCAGTATCCCTCCATCCAGTTTGTCCTGGACGTCCACCGGGATGCCATTGAGGACGCGGACGGAAATCAGTACAAGGTCGTCTCCACCGTGGAGGAGGGGACTGCCGCCCAGATGACCCTGGTGGTCGGCAGCGACGGCAGCGGATTGACCCATCCCAACTGGATGGATAATCTCCGCCTGGCAGTGGCTCTTCAGGAGGAAACCCTGCGGCAATACCCCACCTTGATGCGGCCCATGCTGCTGCGCAACTCCCGCTACAACCAGCATGTGGCGCCGGGCGCCCTTTTGCTGGAGGTGGGCGCGGCAGGCAACGCCCCGGAAGAAGCGGTTCTGGCCGGGCAGCTGTTTGCCCAGAGCATGGCGGAAGTGCTCCAGGCCCGGAGCAAGTAACGCCGGAAACGCGCGGGCTTTTCCGGTGTTCCGCCGGGAAAGCCGTGTTGTTCCGGCAGGCACTCCTCCATCCGGGGAGCGCGCCCGGACAAGGCGTTTTCAAAAGGCAAAAACCGGCCTGTCCCAGTTGGGACAGGCCGGTTTCATTCGTCGCAGGACCCTTAGTCGGTGACGTAGGGCAGCAGGGCGATCTGACGGGCACGCTTGATGGCCTCGGTCAGCTGACGCTGATGCATGGCGCAGGTGCCGGTGGTTCTGCGGGGCAGAATCTTGGACCGCTCGGAAACGAAACGACGCAGCTTGGCAGCGTCCTTATAATCGATGCTCTCGCACTTCTCAGCGCAGAACTGGCACACCTTACGGCGCTTGCCGCGCATGGGACGGGCGGGACGAGCTTCACGATCAAAAGCCATGGAATGGTTCCTCCTTACTTCAAAATCAGAACGGCAGTTCGCCGTCTTCCTCGCCGATCTCGGCGAAGTCACCCGCAGGAGCCGCAGAACGGCTGGGAGCGGGCATGCCATACGCGGGGGGCGCGCCGTAATCACCGGCGCCGTCGCGCTTGGAATCCCCGAAATAGACGTTGTCGGCCACGACTTCGGCGCTTCTGCGCTTTCCGCCGTCCTTATCCGTCCAGTCCCGGATCTGGAGCCGGCCCTCCACCACGGCCATGCGGCCCTTGGTGAAGTACTTGCTCACAAACTCCGCGGTGCTGCGCCAGGCCACGACGTCAATGAAATCCGTCTCTTTCTCGCCGCTCTGGGACTTGAAGTCCCGGTCCACGGCCAGGGAGAAGGATGTGACGGCGGTGCCGCTTCCCGTGCGGCGCAGCTCGGGGTCACGGGTCAGGCGACCCATGAGAATGATTTTGTTCAGCATGTGGGATATGCCTCCTTATTCGCCCTTGCAGACGATCAAAGAACGCATAATGCCGTCAGCGATCCGCAGCTTACGATCCAGCTCGCGGGGGAAGGAAGGCTCGCTGGTGAAGCTCATCAGCACGTAGTAGCCTTCGGTCTTGTAGTCGATGGGATAAGCCAGCTTGCGGCTGCCCCACTCCTCTACCTCGACGGCGGAACCATTCTGCTCAGCCAGGGTCTTGAAGTTGTTCACCAGAGCGGCGATGCCCTCCTCACCCTGTGCAGGGTCGATGATATACACGACCTCATAATTGGCAGAAACCTTTGCCATGTTTGCACCTCCTTTTGGACAGATGGCCCTCATTCCAAGATGAGAGCAAGGATTTGCCCGCAAATCGCAGGCCCTATTATTATATATGAATCCCGTAAAATGTCAAGAAAAAGTTTTTCTTTTTTCCTTCTTTGCCCAAAACCATTCCCTTTCCCGGAGAAATGTGGTATAGAAACCATATCCGCGGCCGCTCCGGCGGGCCGGAAAAAAAGGAGGAACTCGCATGAAGGAGCACTATCAGGGACTGGGCCATGTGGCCGTTTACACCCGGAACATGGGCCAGAGCATTGCGTTTTATGAAACCATCGGCGGCAGTGTGCTGCGCCGGGGCAGCGTTTCCACCCCGGCCGGGGAAAAACTCCTGGCGCTGGTGGATCTGGGCGGCGTGACGCTGGAGCTGATCCAGTCTCCCACGCCGGTATCCATGGAGGAGGGGAACCTGCCCCACTTCGCCATCTACGTGGACGATGTGGACGCCGCGGCCGCCGATCTGCGCTCCGCCGGTGTGGATACGTTCCTCACGCCGGAAAAACGGGTGGTGCCGGGCCTCTTCGGCGGTCTGGAAAACTGGTTTTTCACCGGCCCCTCCGGTGAACAGATCGAACTTTTGAAAATGCTGTAACCGCAAAAAAGGGCGGCCCGTTCGGGCCGCCCTTCGTCTTTGGAAGTTTCCATTCAGTGCAGCAGTCTGCGTCCCACCCAAATGAACACGCAGGCACCCACCACACCGGTGAGAATCTGCGCCAGGAATCCGTAGGCGTAAAAGCCCAGCAGGGAAAACAGTCCGCTGCCCACAAAGGAGCCGACCACACCGATGACGATGTTGCGCAGCAGTCCGCCCTCCACGCCCATCAGCTTTCCGGCAATCCAGCCCACCAAGGCGCCCATAATCAGAGCTCCGATCATCGCCGCATCACACTCCTTCAGTCCTCAATGTATTCCCGCACCCGGTACACGGCGCCGACTTCCTCTTCGCAGATTTTGCGGCAGGCCTCGATCTCCTCTTTGGGAATCGTATCCACCACGGTCATCATCACCGTGGGGACGTATTTCCGAACCTCCCGGGCAAAATCCTTCATGGCCTCGTAGCACCCCGGCTGGTTGGGATGGCACAGCGCGTCGTACTTCTCCGCGGTGTCGGTATTCAAGGACACGGACACCATGTCGAACCGTCCGGCAAAGTCCGGGCAGATGTCCCGGCCGTGGATGAGGCATCCGGTGCCGTTGGTGTCCATCCGGGTGAAGATCTTCTCGCCCTTGGCCTTCATCTGGTCGATGACCCAGCAGATATCCTCCATCCGGTAGGTGGGCTCGCCGAAGCCCACAAACACCAGCTGCTGGTACTTGCTCAGATCATGGCTCTCAATGGAGGCCAGCATCTCCTCTTTGGTGGGCTCCCGCTTGAGCCAGAGATTATGGGTATAGATGCTGCCGCCGGAGCTCTGGTTGTGCCGCAGGCAAAATTCGCAGTTGAAATTGCAGCGGTTGGTGGGATTGACATACAGGTTGTCCCCGTATTCATACGTAATGGTAAAGCCTTTTTCCATGTTCTTCACTCCAGTCTGTACAGACGCTTTCCGTTTTCCAGGGTGATCCGGGCCATCTCCTCCGGCGTCACACCCTTCCAGGCTGCCAGAGTCTCCAGCACGTAGGTGAGATTCCGGCTGTCGTTGCGCTTGCCCCGCAGGGGAACGGGGGAGAGGTAGGGGGAATCCGTCTCCACCACCATCCGCTCCAGCGGCGTCACCGCCGCCACTTCCGCCGCCCGGCGGGCGTTTTTATACGTAATGGGCCCGTCAAAGCCCAGATACCAGCCCAGCTTGATGAGTTCCTGCGCCATTTCCGCACTGCCGGAATAGCAGTGGAACACGCCCCGGACGCCGGGAAACTCCTTCACGATGGCCAGCGAGTCCCCATGGGCCTCCCGGTCGTGGACAATGACCGGCATGTCCAGCTCCTGCGCCAGGGCCAGCTGCCGCCGGAAGATCTCCTGCTGGAAGGGCCGGGGCGGATTTTCCGCCCAATAGTAATCCAGGCCGATCTCCCCGATGGCCACCGCCTTTTCATGGCCGCACAGCCGCCGGATTTCCTCCAGCTCCGCCTCTCCGGCGCCGGCGCAGTCCTCCGGGTGCAGCCCCACCGCGGCGTACACATGGGGATACCGCTCCGCCAGGGCCAGGGCCGCCCGGGAGCTTTCCACATCGCAGCCCGGGTCCACCACCAGCTCCACCCCCGCCTGGGGCAGGGCGGAGAGGATCTCGTCCCGGTCGGAGGCAAAGGCGCTGGAGTCATAGTGGGCATGGGTGTCAAAGATCCGCATGGATGTTCCTCCTTTGAACCGGCTCTTGGGCCGGGAAAAGAAAAAGGACATCCCAAGCGGATGTCCTTTCAATTCAGCACGATCAGCCGATCTGGTTGAGCTTCAGGGTCATGGCGCTCTTTCTGTGAGCGGCCGTGTTCTTGTGCAGAACGCCCTTGGCAACAGCCTGATCGACTTTCTTCACTGCAACCTTGTAAGCGCCATCGGCCTCGGTGCGATTGCCTTCTGCGGCAGCAACCTCGAACTTCTTGATGGCGGTCTTCAGCTCGGACTTCGCGGCCTTATTGCGTGCGTTTCTCACTTCAGCGATCAGAACGCGCTTCTTGGCAGACTTGATATTCGGCAAACCAAACACCTCCTTCGGCAAATTCGCCCGGATGGATTTTCCACCGTGCAGAATGATATTTTAGCAGGGAAGGCAACAAAAAGCAAGAGTTTTTTTCGATTTTTTGTTATTTTTTTGTATATTGTATGCTTCGCGGCAAAACCTAGGGCAAGGACCACAAGATTTTGTGTTGGGAGGCGGTCGTTTTTGTTCACAAAACGAACGGATCTGGCCCTGGAGGCCCGGGAACTGTGGCAGGAATCGGCGGAAAAGACCACCCGGCTGCGGGGCGTCAAGGCCGCAAAACATAAGCGGGAGGGGTACCCGGTGACCCGGGTGGACATTTTAGATCCGGAGGGGGAGCGGGCGTTGGGCAAGCCCCGGGGCAGCTATCTGACCATCGACCTGACCACCTTCTGGCGCCGGGGCGCGGACTTTTTTCCCCGGGCGGTGCGGGCCGTGGGCAGCGAGCTGCGGGAGCTGCTGCCGCCGGAGGGACCGGTGCTGGTGGTGGGTCTGGGGAACCGGGCCATGACGCCGGACGCCGTAGGCCCCCTGACCCTGGAGCATCTGCTCATCACCCGGCACCTGATCTCCGCCATGCCCCGGCAGTTTTCCGGCTTCCGGCCGGTGGCGGCCTTCCGCACCGGGGTGCTGGGCACCACCGGCGTGGAGTCGGCGGAGGCGGTGCGGGGCCTGGTGGAGCAGGTGCATCCGTCCCTGATCATCGCCATTGACGCTCTGGCCTCCCGCCGGTGCCAGCGGGTGTGCGCCACCGTTCAGCTGAGCAACACCGGGATTGTGCCCGGCTCCGGCGTGGGCAATCACCGCTGGGCACTGGATCAGAAAACCCTGGGCGTGCCGGTCTTTTCCATCGGCATTCCCACGGTGGTGGACGCCGCCACCCTGGCGGCGGACCTTCTGGAGGAGCAGGGCCTTGCCGTGGAGGAATCCCAGCTGCGCAAGGGACGGGCAAAGCCCATGATGGTCACCCCCCGGGACATCGACGCCCAGGTGCGGGATCTTGCCAAGGTGGTGGGCTACGGCATCAACTGGGCACTGCAGGATCTGGAAATCGACGAGATCACCGCCCTGCTGGCCTAGCCGCCTTTGCTGAAAAGACAGCGGACCGCCGGAGCGAACGCTCCGGCGGTCCGTCTTGCTTCCCATGCGGTTTGGACACGCTCAGCCCAGCTTGGGCAGGGTATTGGCGCCGTGGGGCAGGAGGGTGGCCCGCAGGTCCTCGCCGCCGTTGAGGCTGCGGGACAGGGCCAGAGCCTCGTCCAGGGTCTTGACCGTGTGAATCCGGGCCGTGCCGAACTGCTCCTGAGGGATATCCGTCACGGCAATGAGGTTGCGGCTCTCGCCGGTCTGGGCGAAGAGGTAGCCGATGAAGGCGCCGATGGAGAAGTCTGCCCGCAGGGCCTTCTCCCGCTCCAGCATGTTGGGATAGTCCGCGATGAGACGGCGGGTATCCTCGTTGCCGAAGCCCTCTTCCGACTTGGTCACCAGAATGATGGTGCCGCCCTCCTGGGAGACCTCCAGGGCGTTGCACAGAGTCTTGATGGTCTGGTAGAAGTTCAGGTCCTTGGGATAGCCGCCGGCGCTGGCGATGACCAGCGGCGTCTTTTCGTGGGCCGGGACGCCGTAGAGCCGGTCCACCAGATCGCAGGCCGCCCGGTGGGCCGTCACCCAGTTGCCGGCAAAGGCGCCGATGATCTTCTGCTCGTCATTCACCACCACGTTGAGCAAGAAGGTGGGGGCCGCCATGGAGCAGGCCTCCATCATGTCGGCGTGGACGGGGTTGGCCGCGGTCATGTTGGCGCTGCGGACCTCCGGATGGGAGCCGCTGCCCAGGCCGGGGTTCAGGGCCAGGTTGTGGTTTTTCATGATGGTCTCCCGGCCGGCAATGCCCGGCAGGATGCTCTTGCGGCCGCCGCCGAAGCCCGCCATGAAGTGGTACACCACACCGCCGGTGAGGATGATGTGGTCGCACTCCAGGGCCCGCTTGTCCAGCCACACCGGCGTGCCGAAGGAGGTGGTGCCCACGTAGGTGAGGTTCTCCGTATCCTCACACTGGTGGTCCACCACCCGGATGCGGTCATACACCGCCTCGGTGACCATGCCCACATGCTCTTCCCGGGTCTGGCGGCGATGGGTGCCGGTGGCGGAGAGGATCAGCATATCCTCATCCCGGATGCCCGCCTTTTCCAGCTCCTCAATCAAAATGGGCAGATACGTTTCCGGAGACTGCCAGCGCCGGGTGACGTCGGAGATCACAATGCACACCGTTTCCCCGGCATGGACCAGCTGATCCAGCGGCGCGGAGTCCACCGGATGGGCCAGCGCATAGCGGATATGCTCCGCCACCGTGCGCTGGGGCAGCTCCACGCGGTTGGGCTCCAGCTCGGCGGCGATCTTCTCCGCCGGGAGCGTCACGGCAAACTCCTCCTTACCGTACTTCATTGCCTCTGCCATGGTACATGCTTCCTTTCCAATCCGGGCGATCCGCCCGGCCAAATTTTTCGGACCCATGATACGGCCCTTTCGGCCCCTTGTCAAGTGCAGCCTCCACGCAGCGCGCGGTCTTTTTGGCCGGTGCTTACTCCGCCAGCTCCAGCATCACCGGGCAGTGATCCGACCCCAGGACCTCGCTCCAGATCTCCGCGGCGCGGACCTTTTCCTGCAGCCGCCGGGAGACGATGAAATAGTCAATGCGCCATCCGGCGTTGTTCTTCCGGGCGTTGAAGCGGTAGCTCCACCAGGAATAGGCTCCCGTCACATCCGGATGCAGCGCCCGGAAGGTATCCACAAATCCCGCGTCCAAAAGCTGCGTCATCTTGGCCCGCTCTTCGTCGGTAAACCCGGCGTTGCGGCGGTTGGTGGACGGGTTCTTGATGTCGATTTCCTCATGGGCCACATTCAGGTCTCCGCAGTAGACCACCGGCTTGCGCGCATCCAGCTCCAGAAGATACGCCCGCAGGTCGTCCTCCCAGGTCATGCGGTAGTCCAGCCGCTTGAGTCCCTCCTGGGAGTTGGGGGTATAGCAGCACACCAGATAAAATCCCGGATACTCCGCCGTAATCACCCGGCCCTCATGGCGGTGCTCGTCCGCGCCGAAGTCATAGGTCACCGACAGGGGCTCTTCCCGGGTGAACACCGCCGTTCCGGAATACCCGGCCTTGTCGGCACTGTTCCAGAACCGGGTATAGCCCGGCAGATCAAACTGCGCCTGCTCGGGCCGCATTTTTGTCTCCTGCAGGCAGATGATGTCGGCGTCCGCCTGGGCGCAGAACTCCAAAAAGCCCTTTCCCAGGCAGGCCCGCAGGCCGTTGACGTTCCAGGATACCAGTTTCATGTCGTTCCTCCTTGGCGTAAAGTCGTCTGATGGTAACGGTTGATTCAGCAGACGTTATTGTACCCCATTGCCCCCGGAAAAACAAGGTTGCCCCCAGGGGGCAAATGGAGTACAGTAGAAAAAAAGACACAGGCGGAAAGGAGCATCGCCCATGGCTGACGGCACCCGAAATATGACGGTGGGATCTCCCGCCGGACATCTCATCCGGTTTGCCCTGCCCCTGCTGGCAGGGAGCTTCCTCCAGCAGCTTTACAACATGGTGGACAGCTTCGTGGTGGGCCGCTATGTGGGAGACGCCGCCCTGGCCGCCGTGGGCGTGGGCTTTCCGGTGCTGTTCATGTTCACATCCCTCTTCACCGGCCTTGCCAACGGCGGCACCGTGGTGATCGCCCAGCTTTACGGCGCGGGAGAGCTTCAGCGGGTCCGGGACGCCGTGGACACCATTTACACCGCCTTCTTGCTCTCGGTCCTGCCGGTGACCCTGGCGGCGGTGGCTCTGGTCAAGCCCCTGCTTGTGGTGCTGCGGGTGGATGCCTCCGTCTGGCAGGACGCCTGGCTCTATCTCACCGTGGTGTGCGCGGGTCTCATCGGCACCATCGGCTACAATCTCAACGCCGGCATCCTGGGAGGCCTGGGCAACAGCCGCTCCACGCTGCTGTTTTTGTCCATTGCGGCCGTGCTGAACATCATCCTGGACTTTGCCCTGGTCCTGTGGGCCGGAATGGGCGTGCTGGGCGTGGCCCTGGCCACCATCTTCTCCCAGGCCGTCTCCTGGCTGTTCGGCGTCGTCTTCATCAACCGCCGTTACCCCCAGATCGCCATCCGGCCGTTTCCCATTCGGTTTGACCGGGCCCTCTTCCGGCAGATCATGGGCGTGGGCCTTCCCGCCGGGATTCAGATGTCCCTGGTGGCGGTGGGGTCCATGGTCATCATGAGCAAGGTCAACTCCTTCGGCGAGGCCTATACCGCCGGATACAACGCCGGATACCGGATGGATCAGCTGGCGTTTTTGCCCATTCAGAGCGTGGCCAGCGCCGCCACGGCCTTTGTGGGCCAGAATATGGGCGCCCGGCTGCCCCAGCGGGCCCGGCAGGGCATCCGCGCCGCGGTGGCCGCCTCCGTGGTGTGGTCGCTTCTGATGGCGGCCATCCTGATGCCCGCCGCGCCATCGCTGATCCGGCTTTTCTCCAAAACTCCCGCCGTCATCCATGCCGGTGCCGTCTATCTGTGGGGCATCATGCCCTTTTACGTGTTCTTCGCCATCTTTTTCACCCTCAACAGCGCCATGCGGGGCGCGGGGGAGAGCGTCTTTCCCATGCTCAACACCATCTTCTCCCTGATCTTGCTGCGGGCGCCGTCGGTCTATCTGATCGCCGACCGGTTCGGCCCGGACTTCATGTATCTGGGCTTCGGCGTGGGATGGCTGGCAGGCTTTTTCATCACCGTGGGCTATTACCGCTCCGGCCGCTGGATGCGGCGGGGGAGCCTGGCAGACCAGATTTCGTCTGCTCCAAAATCATAAACGCACAAGGCGGCGGGCTGATGCCCGCCGCCTTGTGATTTGGGATCAAATTCCGCACTCAGGCCATGGCCCGGTACAAAAACGTCACAACATGTCCCCGGGTGCACAGTTCGTCCGGCGCAAACGTGTCCGCGGTCTTTCCCGTGGTGATTTTCTGGTCCACCGCCCAGGAAATGGCCCGGGAATACACAGAATCCGGCGCCACATCGGAGAAAGTGCTCAGCGGAGCATCCGGAAAGCCCGCCAGCAAATACAAAAACAGCACCGTTTGCCCCCGGGTACAGGGCGCATCCGGAGAGAATACATTGCCGGACACCAGTTCCTTCTCATATGCCCAGCGGGCCGCTTTGCTGTAATAGGCGTCCTCTTCCACATCGGTGAACGGATTGTCCGCCGCAGGCTCCGGACTGCCGTTGGCTCTCCACAGGAAGGTGAGAATCTGGGCCGTGGTGCAGGTTTCGTTGGGTGCAAACAGGGTCTGCGTCTTTCCGGCGGTGATGCCCTGGTCCACCGCCCAGGCCACCGCGCCGGCGTAATAGGCATCGGGAGCCACATCCGCAAACGCGGGCGTCTCAGGCGTTTGGGCCGCGGCAGCGGCGGTCTCATCGCTGTTCTTTGCGTCCATGCTCACATCCGCCAGGTGCAGGGAAATGGCGCCGTCATCGGGAACGGCAAACGGCGCTCCGGGAATTTTCGACCACTGGGCCAGTGCGCACATGGACATGGCTGCCACAGCCAGCACTGCGGCAGCAAAGGTCTTTGCCTGTTTTCTCATGGTTCCAGTCCTCTCTTTCGTTTCATCCGCCGTTTCCATGTCCCTTATCCCTCCGGCTCCGACAAAAACTCCACCTGCCGGTCCGAGCGGGAGTGTTCCACCAGGATCTGCTCCAGGCAGGTCATGGCCTCCGTCCGCTCCACATTCCGGCGGAACACCAGAATGTCCTCCCGGCAAAGGGGCGGATCAAACCGGAAGGCCCGCACCGTGGAAAAGCCCCGGATGTCCGCCGCGGGGACAATGGCCGCGCCCACGCCGTTTGCCACCATCTTCTGGGTGAAGTCATCCCGGTTGAGCTCGCAGACCACATTGGGCCGGAACATCAGATCCCCGAAGAGCTTATCCTCCAGCTTGCGGATGGTGGACCCCTCGTCGGAGAAGATGAAGCTCACCTCCCGCAGCTCCTCGGCCAGCACCGCGGGCTTGATTTTCCGGGTCCGGGGATGGGCCGTACAGAAGGGATGGTCCTTGGGCAGCACCAGCACCAGCTCCTCCTGGCACAGAGAGGTATAGCCCTGGGCGGGCAGATCGTCCTCCGGTGTGACGGCAATGACGGCCAGGTCGATCTTATCGGCCTGCATCATGGCCTTGAGCTGGAGGTAGCGGTTTTCATAGAGCTTGAGCGTGATGGAGGGGAACCGTTCCTTGAAGGCGGGCAGGCTGTTGGCCACCAGGTCCAGCCCCCAGGATGAACAGCCCAGGCGGATGCAACCCTCGTTTTTCAAAGAGGCTATGGAGGACAGCGTGGCATCCTGGATCCGGACAATGTCCTGCGCCGCCTGGAGGTAGATCCGTCCGGCGTCGGTGGGGGTCAGGCAGTTCTTGTCCCGCAAAAACAGCGGCGTTCCCAGCTCCGCTTCCAGCTTCAAAAGATACTGGCTCAAGGTGGATTGGGTCACAAAGAGTTTTTCCGCCGCCCGGGTGACGCTCTGCTGCCGGGCGATTTCCAAAATGTATTCCGGATTCTTGATGTCCATGTCCGTCTCCTTTCCGGCACTGCGGCCAAGCGGTATTCCGTTTCCATTTTACCCCATGGCCCTGCCGCGGGCAAGCGCGGGCGGAAATTTTTCTTGGCCGTTTTTCCCCTTTTTCCCGGGAAAATCCCCGGCAAGCGTTGTATTTTCCAGAATCATCCGATATAATAATAAGGCTTGTTTGCAACTACGGCCCTCTTCCATTCGGAGCCGCCGTGACGAAAGGAGAACCCCTGTTATGGAAAAGCAGAAATTTTATCTCACCACCCCCATCTACTATCCCTCGGACAAGCTTCACATCGGCCACACCTACTGCACGGTAGCCACCGATGCCCTGGCCCGCTATCACCGCCTCATGGGCGAGGATGTGCTCTTCCTCACCGGCACCGATGAGCACGGCCAGAAAATCGAGGACAAGGCCAAGGAGGCCGGTGTCTCTCCCAAGGAGTTTGTGGACCGGATCGTGGAGGGCCCCCAGGGCGTCAAGGACCTGTGGAAGCTGATGGACATCTCCAACGACCGCTTCATCCGCACCACGGATGATTACCACGTCGCCTCCATCCAGAAGATCTTCCGGAAGATGTACGAAAAGGGCGACATCTATAAGGGCACCTACAAGGGCAAGTACTGCAAGCCCTGCGAATCCTTCTGGACCGAGAGCCAGCTGGTGGACGGCAAGTGCCCCGACTGCGGCCGGGAAGTGCAGGACGCCGAAGAAGAGGCCTATTTCTTCCGCCTGTCCAAGTACGCCGACCGGATCCGGGACCTGCTGGAAAACACCGACTTCCTCCAGCCCCGTTCCCGGGTCAATGAGATGGTGAAAAACTTCATCGATCCCGGCCTGGAGGACCTGTGCGTCTCCCGCACCAGCTTCACCTGGGGCGTACCGGTGGACTTTGATCCCGGCCACGTGGTCTACGTGTGGGTGGACGCCCTGTTCAACTACACCACCGCCCTGGGCCTGTACAATGACCGCTATCACGACTACGATCACTACTGGCCCGCCGATGTCCACATCGTGGGCAAGGAGATCGTCCGCTTCCACTCCATCATCTGGCCCGCCATGCTCATGAGCATGGAAATGCCCCTGCCCAAGCACGTCTTCGGCCACGGCTGGCTGCTGCTCGACGGCGGCAAGATGTCCAAGTCCAAGGGCAACGTGGTGGACCCCTATATCCTGGCGGAAAAGTTCGGTGTGGACGCTCTGCGCTTCTTCCTCATGCGCACGTTCCCCTTCGGTTCCGACGGCAACTTCTCCAATGAGCTGCTGATCCAGACCATCAACACGGACCTTGCCAACGACCTGGGCAACCTGGTCAGCCGCACCACCGCCATGGTGGGCAAGTACTTCGGCGGCACTCTGCCGGAGGGCTGCCGCACCTGGGACGCACCCGAATCCTTCGATACCGAGCTCATCACCCTGGCCTCCGGCCTGCGGGCACGCTATCAGGAGGCCATGGACGCCTTCGCCCCCCACAAGGCCCTGGAGGAGATCTTCAAGGTCATCCAGAGAGCCAACAAGTATATCGACGAAAACGCCCCCTGGGCTCTGGCCAAGGATATGGAGGCCAACGGCAAGCGTCTGGCCCACGTCCTCTACAACCTCCTGGAGACCACCCGGATCTGCGGCATCCTCCTCACGCCCTTCATGCCCGGCAGCTGCGAAAAGCTCTTCGGCCAGATCGGCGCCTGCGAAGCCTGCCGCACCTGGGACGCCGCCGCGGTCTGGGGCAGCCTCAGCGAGACCGCTGCCGTGACCAAGGGCGAAAACCTCTTCCCCCGTCTGGACATGGACAAGGCCCTCTCCGAGCTGGAGGAGCTGGAGGCCGCGGCCCGGAAGGCCGCCCTGCCCGCCGTGGAGCTGGAGCCGCAGCTGACCGAAAAGGTGGACTTTGACACCTTCTGCAAGTCCGACTTCCGGGTGGTGAAGGTCAAGGCCTGCGAGGCGGTGAAAAAGAGCGAAAAGCTCCTGAAGTTCACCCTGGACGACGGCACCGGCACCGACCGGCAGATCCTCTCCGGCATTCACAAGTTCTATGAGCCCGAGGACCTCATCGGCAAGACCCTGGTGGCCATTGTGAACCTGCCGCCCCGGAAGATGATGGGCCAGGAGTCCAACGGCATGCTGCTCTCCGCCGTCCACACGGAGCACGGCGAGGAAAAGCTCAACCTCGTCATGCTGGACGATTCCATCCCCGCAGGTGCCAAGCTCTGCTGAGCGTTCCTTATCTGTTTTTCAAATCCGGCAGCCGCCGTCCCGTTTTCCACGGGACGGCGGCTTTTTTTGTCAGGAAAAGTTTCCCCCGCCCTCTTGACATCTACTACATGTTTGTAGTATATAATAGTTGTACTACATCGATGTAGTTTTTGGAGGTGCTGTACTATGGGACAATTTCAAAGCCTGTCTGAATCGGAAATGGAGATCATGCGGGTCATCTGGGACACCGGCGCGCCCATCACCGCCGCACAGCTGCTGGAGCTGTTTGCCCACAAGGGCTGGAAGATCCAGACGGTTTCCACCTTTTTGACCCGTCTTGTGGAAAAAGGCGTCCTGACGGTGGAACGCCGGGGAAGGTCCAATTTCTATACCCCCGCGGTGACGGAGCAGGGCTATCACAAGCTGGAAGCCCGCCGCCTGGTGGACGAGCACTATCATGGAGACCTGCTGGGTTTCCTGGCTGCCTTTTACGGCGGAGAACCTCTGAAAAAGGAGGAGCTGGACACCCTGCGCCGCTGGTTTGAACAGGAGGCCCATCATGCTGATTAACGCTCTGGCACAGCTGGCTGTATCCGGCAGTACAGCGGCAGCGGTTTGCCTGCTGCTGCGCCGCATGGCCCGGGGACGTCTCAGTGCCCGGTGGGAGGATCGGATGGTGAAGCTGAGCCTGCTCTTTGCCCTGGTCCCCTGGAATTGCCTGTTTTCCTGGATTCGCCTTCTGCCGGGAGCCGTTTTCTCCCCATCAGAAGGGGGGACCGTGCTCCCTCCCGCCGCCGAACCGGTTGCTCTGCCGGGCGGCACCGTGTGGATGCCGCCCGCGGCGCTGTCCGGCGAGGGCGTTTCCCAGACCGGGACCCTGACCCTCCCCCAGTGGGGGCTGGCGCTGCTGGCCGCCGTTTGGCTGCTGGGCGCTGCCTGGGTCCTGATCCCGAAGCTGCGGGCCCGCCGGGCCCTGGGACGGTTGGTGTGCGCAGCCCGTCCGGCCGCAGAAGCGCCGGTGACGGAGGTCCTGCTCCGCTGCCGGACCCTGCTGGGCCTGCGGCGGCAGCCGGAAGTGCGCATCTCGGCGGCTGTGTCGTCGCCGCTGGTAACCGGGATTTTCCACCCGGTCATCCTGCTGCCGGAACAGCCCCTGGAACCGGAATCCCTCAAGTGTCTGCTGCTTCACGAGCTCAATCATATTCGCCGGGGCGATCTGTGGGTGCGTCTTGCCTCCATGGCCGCCCTGACCCTCCACTGGTACAACCCCTTGTTTCACATGCTGGACCGGACCGTCCGGGAGGTCGGGGAGGAGCGCTGCGACGAGGACGTAGCCAGACTTCTCAACCGCCGGGAACGGCTCCGGTACGGACAAATCCTGCTGCAAATGGCCGCCGGGAGCACCGCAGGGGCAGGCCCCTGGGTCCTGTGCCTCTCCTCCCGGGAGGCTTTGGAAAGGAGACTGAGCAAAATGCTGCACACGGCACCCCTCAAAGGCCGCAGGCGCCTGTTGGCCCTGCTGGCCGCGGCCGCGGTATTTTCCTGCGGCACCGCAGCGGCATGGTTCTCCCGGGAACCTCTGATTACCGCCGCCGCGCAGGAACCCTCTGCCCAAACAACCCCCTCGCCGGAGTCCTCCGCTCAGAAGGACGGTTCCGAACACGACACCCCTGGGGACCTCCTCGCCGGCGCGGACCAAGACAATCCGCCGCCTGCGGACTCTGCGCCCGAAGCAGAACCGTCATCGGATACCGCTTCGGCCGAGGCCGAAGCCGCCGTCCCGGCACAGCCGGAATCTCCCCCGCAGTCTGCACAGCAGCCCGCTGCAGAGGCAGAGGACCCCACGGAAGACTCCGAGGAACTGCGCATGATCATGGAAACCGCCCTGCGGGGCGACCCGGACCTGATCCGCAGCCGGGGAGGCACCCTGCTGCCGGATGACGATCCCAATTCCTATGTCCGGATCAACGGCGTGTGGTACAAGTGTTTCATCACCAAAAATACCTTCTGCGGCGCGCCGCTGAGCATGCGGGAATTCTTGGTGGGCAACGCGGACGCCCTGGACCCGACTTCGGAACAGCCGCTGCTGGATACCCTGGTTCAGGGGGAATACCCCACCAACCGTCTGGGCGAGTCCTACGGTGATCTGCGGCTGAGCGCCTATGTGGGCTACCAGCCGGATCTGGTTGCCGCACGCAAAATCGGGGACCAGCAAGGCTATATTTCCCGTGCGGAGGAGGAAGCCCTGCCCAGCGGCCTGCCGGCCGAGGAATGCCCCCATGAATTTCAGCTCTCCCTGTACGACAGTGAGCACCAGGTCATCGGGACGTATTCCGTCTCCTGCGGCGGCCACTACTCCGGCGGTATGACCATTGAAGAGGCCAAGGAGGCCGTGGCCCGGGGAGAGGACCTGACATGACAGGGGACCTTCCCCAGACCGCTCCGGTCTTTCGCATCTGGGTGGACCCCAAACGGCGGGTGATTTCCTTTCACCCCATGGAAGGCTGTCCCAAGCTGGAATTTCACAGTCGGGAGCTGTTTTTCCGCTGTGCCGATCAATATACCGCCCGGCAATTCCGCTGGCAATAACCCCCGGGGGACGTGCGCAATGCGCACGTCCCCCGGGCCGTTTTGTTGTCCTGATTTTGTTTTCTTACAGCTCTGCGGCGTACCGCAGCGCATACACCGCCCGGCCATCCTGCTGCAAGGACTCCAGCAGCACCATCTGCCGGACCTCCATGGATCCCGGCGGCAAGGAAAGTTCCGGCAGCCCGCTTTTGGGCCGGTAGTGCCGGGCCAGAGTGATGTGGGGCACCCAGGGCCGGTCCTCCACGGCCATGCCCCGCCGCCGCAGTTCCGCCTGGAGACCCAGCGCCCGCGCTGCCAGCTCCGGATTCGGCCGAACACCGGCCCACCAGGTATCCCCAAAGCGGCCCACGCCTTCCACCGTCAAAACCAGCGGACCGGTTCCCCGCAGGGTTTCCACCGCCGCCCGGGCCGGAGCGTCGCCCGGAACCTCCCCCAAAAAGGCCAGGGTCAGGTGCAGCATCTCCGGCCGGGGAAAGCTGCCCCGGCCCAGCCGGCGCAATTCTGCCTGGGCCTGCACCAGCGCCTCCCGCACCGCTCCCTCCGCCGCAATCGCCGCAAACAGACGCATACGGGACACCTCCTTGTTTCACAGGATGCGATTTGTATTTGTCTTTCATCCTATCACAGTGCTATAATAGTCGCAATTGAAAAAACAAAGCGGAAAGGAACGTCACCATGAGACTGCAAAGCGCAATTTTCGACATGGACGGCACTCTGCTCGACTCCATGTTCATCTGGAACGACCTGGGCGCCCGGACCCTGCGGTCCCTGGGCATTGAACCGGAGCCGGACCTGGGCGAAAAGCTCAAGGTCCTGACCGTCCGCCAGGGCGCCGCCTACTGCAAGGATGCCTACCACATGACCCAGAGCGTGGATGAGATCGTCGCCCTGATCGAGGCCCAGGTGGAGGACTTCTACACCCACCAGGTGCAGGCCAAGGCCGGGGTTGTGAAATTTCTCTCCCTGCTGAAAATGGAGGGCGTGTGGATGTATGTGGCCACCGCCACGGACCGCCATCTGGCCGAGGCCGCCTTGCGCTGCGCCGGAATCGACGGATACTTCCGGGGGATTCTCACCTGCCAGGAAGTCGGCCAGGGAAAGGACAGCCCCGAGATCTTCGAGCGGTGCATGCGCCGCCTGCGCTCCAACAAAAAGGACACCGTGATCTTCGAGGACGCCCTCCACGCCATCGAGACCGCCAAGGCGGCCGGGTTCCGGGTGTGCGGTGTGTATGACGACTCCGCCCGGGAGGATCAGGAGGCCATCCGCCGCATTGCGGACTACTACATCACCTCGTTTGAGGAGATGTTTGAGACCAACGTGCCGGAATAACGATTTGACGGGCTGCAGCCCGTCAAATTTTTTTGCCGAACGTGTAACGTTTTGCCCGCTCCGGGACACATAAGAGGTGAAAGGAGGGAGGACCATGGACTCTATGAGCGCTGTCTACCAGCGCCACGCCCAAACCGTATATAAGTTCCTCCTCTCCCTGTGCCATGACCCGGATCTGGCGGAGGAACTGACCCAGGAGACCTTCTATCAGGCCGTCCGGTCCGCCGGGCGCTTTGACGGACGGTGCAAAGTCTCCGTGTGGCTGTGCCAGATCGCCCGGCATCTGTGGTACGGCCACCTGCGCCGCCAGGGCCGGGAAGTTCCCCTGCCGGAGGACGAGACCATGCTGCCGCCGCTTCCCTCGGCGGAGGAAGAACACCTGGAACGCTGGTCCCACCTGGAGCTTTTGCGGCAGGTCCACGCCCTGCCGGAGCCGGGGCGGGAGGTGGTCTACCTGCGGGTGTTCGCCTCCCTGAGCTTTCGGGAGATCGGGGAGCTGCTGGGCCGGACGGAGACCTGGGCCCGGGTGACGTTTTACCGCTGCAAGGAGCGGCTGAAAACCGGAGGTGACGACGATGAAAAATGATCTTGGCTGCGGCGTAGCCCGGGACCTGATGCCCCTGTACGCCGAGGGACTGGCCGGGGAGGAGAGCCGGGAGGCCCTGGAGCGCCACACGGCGCAGTGTCCGGCCTGCGCGGCCCGCCTGGCGGCCATGACGGCCCCGGAGGAGCCCGTTATGGAAGAGCCGGAGCGGGAGGTGGACTATCTCAAAACCATCCGCCGCAAAACCAAGGGCCGGGTGATTCTGGCCGTGATATGCACGCTGCTGGTGCTGACGGCCCTGTGGGGCCTGGGGGCGTATGTCATCGGCACCCCGGCGGACCGGGAAGCCCACCCCCTGAGCTTCGGCGTTCACACCCATCCCGCCGAGGAAACCCTGGATCTGCGGATTCTGGCGCCGGCGGATGCCCCGTCCGACGCCCCGGCGTATTGGGACTGGGAGACGACCCGGGAAGGGGACACGGTGTTCATCACCGCCCGGCAGGGGCGGCCCTCGCCCCTCCATCCCCGTGAGGAGTATGCCATGACCATCGACGTGTCCGGCGTGAAGGAGGTCTACCTGTGCGGCGCGCTGCTCTGGCAGGACGGCGTCACACTGACCGCCGACGCCCAAAGCGTCTACGCCTGCCGCACGCCCTACGTGGGGAACGCCCCCGCCCTGGGACGGCTGGCCCAGGCGCTGGTGCAGGCCGGACGGCTGCCTGACGGGTACACCATGGAGCTTCAGACCTCCCACACGCCCTACCGCTGGACGCTGTGCTACCGTGCCCCCGCCTCTCCCGCGGAGGAGGACCTCCTCAACCGGCGGGTGGAAGCCGCCGTGCCGCTGCTGCTGGCCCTGGTGGACAATCTGGGAGAGATCGCCTGGTCCTATCCCAGCGCAGACGGGGAGACGGTGGTGCACACGCTCAGCCAGGACCGGCTCAGCGAGATTCTGGGGGATCTGGCAGGCGGAGACATCAAGGCCTGCGCACAGTCTCCCGGCGCGTTCCAGAAGCTGTGGAACCGCACGGACGCGTGGCTGTACGGGGACTCCTGACCGCCCCCCTTTGCCCAACTGCAAAACAAGGCCCCGGCGAACATCCGCCGGGGCCTTGTTGTTTGGTTTTCCGCTGGGAACCGCGCCGCTTCTTCAGCCCTCGTAGCCATTGGGATGGCTGGAGTGCCAGGCCCAGGCGTCGGAGATGATCTCCTCCAGGCCCCGCTTGGGCGTCCAGCCCAGGACTTCGGCAGCCTTCTTGTTGGAGGCAATCAGCACGGAGGGATCGCCGGCCCGGCGGGGCTCCACCACGGCGGGGATCTCCTTGCCGGTGATGCGCCGGGCGGTGTCGATGATCTCCTTGACAGAGTAGCCGTCGCCGCTGCCCAGGTTGAATACGCCGCTCTCGCCGGTCTTTTCCAGATGCTCCAGGGCCAGCAGGTGGGCCTCCGCCAGATCCCGGACGTGGATGTAGTCCCGGATGCAGGTGCCGTCGGGGGTGGGATAGTCGTCACCGAAAATGCCGATGTGGCTGCGCTGGCCCAGGGCCGTCTTCATCACCAGGGGGATCAGGTGGGACTCGGGGCTGTGGTCCTCGCCGATGCCCACATCCTGGTTGGAACCGGCGGCATTGAAGTAGCGCAGGGCCACATAGTGGATGCCGTAGGCCTTGTCGCACCACTTGAGCATGCCCTCAATGGCCAGCTTGGTGGCGCCGTAGGGGTTCGTGGGCTCGGTGCGGTCCGTCTCCTCAATGGGCTGCTTCTCCGGCTCGCCGTAGGTGGCGGCCGTGGAGGAGAAGACGATCTTGTTCACGCCGTGGTCCTTCATGGCCGTGAGCATGGACTGGGAACCGGCCACGTTGTTGCCGTAATACTTCAGGGGATTGGTCACGCTCTCGCCCACCAGGGAGTAGGCGGCAAAGTTGATGACGCCGTCCACCTGGTTTTCCTCGAAGATCTGATTCAAAAAGGCGCCGTCCCGCAGGTCGCCGATGTACAGCTTCCGGGCGCCCTTCACCGCCTGCCAGTGGCCGGTGCGCAGATTGTCCGCCACCACCACATCATAGCCGCGCTCCACCAGCAGAGCCACCATGTGGCTGCCGATATAGCCGGCGCCGCCGGCCACCAGAATCGTTTTCATAGGGGAATCCTCCTTCAAACTTCAAGTTTCCCCGCGCCCTTGTCGGCCGCGCCGGGGATTGTTCCGCAGCGTTCCCTGCCGGGCAGGGGACGCTGCCGCTTTTTACTGAACCGAATCGATAAACCGCTGGAAAGCCGCACGGCCCTCCGGCGTGCACTTGTAGACGCCGGCGTGCTCGAGCACCTGGGCAAACACCGCGCCCACCTCCGCCTGGAGAATGTCCGTCACATTCTCCGCCGTGAAGGTGTACCGGGTCTTGAGCTCCTCCGCCCAGTCGGCATGCTTGGCCAGGGTCTCACTGCTGCGCAGGTCCGCGCCCTGGACCAAGGCGTCGGCCAGTTCCGCCAGCTCGCCTTTGAGCCGGGCGGGCAGCACCGCCAGGCCCATGACCTCAATGAGGCCGATGTTTTCCTTTTTGATGTGGTGCAGCTCCGGATGGGGGTGATACAGTCCCAGGGGATACTCCGGCGTGGTGAGGTTGTTGCGCAGCACCAGATCCAGCTCATAGCGCCCATCCCGCATCCGGGCGATGGGGGTGATGGTGTTGTGGGGCTGACCGTCGGTGTGGGCATAGATCACGGCCTGCTCGTCGGTATAGCCCCGCCAGGCGGTGAGGATCTTCTCCGCCAGGTCCACCAGGCGGCTGTCGTCACCGCAGCGCAGCCGGATCACGGACAGAGGCCAGCGGACGATGCCCGCCTCCACGTCGGCAAAGCCCGGGAAGGAAACCGCCCGCTCCACCGGAGCCTTCTCCATGGCAAAGACGTGGCGGCCGCCCTGGAAGTGGTCGTGGCTCAAAATGGAGCCGCCCACAATGGGCAGATCCGCGTTGGAGCCCACAAAGTAGTGGGGGAACTGCTTGACAAAGTCCAGGAGCTTGCGGAAGGCGGAGCGGTCGATCTTCATGGGGACGTGCTGCCCGTTGAAGACGATGCAGTGCTCGTTATAGTACACATAGGGGGAGTACTGGAAGAACCAGTCCTTGCCGTCAATGGTGACGGGAATCAGGCGGTGGTTCTGCCGGGCGGGATGGTTCATCCGGCCGGCGTAGCCCTCATTTTCCCGGCACAGCAGGCACTTGGGATAGCCGCCCTGGGGCGCGGAGCGCGCCGCGGCAATGGCCCGGGGGTCCTTCTCCGGCTTGGAGAGGTTGATGGTGATTTCCAGATCGCCGTAGTCCGTGCGGGCGATCCACTTCTGGTCCCGGGCCACCCGGTAGCGGCGGATGTAATCGGTATTCTGGCTGAACTGATAGTACCAGTCCGTGGCCTCCTCCGGGGAGCGGGCATATTTTTCGGCAAACGCCGCCCGGACCTGGGAGGGCCGGGGCGTCAGGCGGCCCATGAGCTTCGTGTCGAAGAGATCCCGGCTGGTGGTGCCGTCCTGGGTGCGGCCCTGGGCCACGGCCCAGTCCAGAATCTCGCCCAGGATCTCCTCCAGGGGGCGCGCCCGGCCGGGAACCTCCTCCCAGTCGGAAAGGCCCAGGTCCTCCAGAAGACCGTTGACCGCCCATACCCGGTCCGCTTCCTCCACAAGGCCCGTGTCCAGGGCGTACTGCACCAGATCCGCAATGGCCTGATTGATCATCGCCGTCTCCTCCTTATCCGATCCGGACGCCGCCCGCCGGGCGGATCGTCACCACATGGCAGGCGCCCTTGCCCAGCGCCGCCTCCGTCTCCTGCCGGAACTGCTCCACCAGCTCCAGGGGGACAAAGGCCTGGGCCGTGCCGCCGAAGCCGCCGCCGTGGACCCGGACCGCGCCCCGGCCGCCCAGCAGGGCCTGGCACAGGGCAATGGTCACCATCAGCTCCTGGCGGGCGGTCTGCCCGGTGGGAATCACGTTCTGCAAAAACATGGCCGAAGAGGCGCCGGAGGCCCGCACCAGGGCCAAAAAGCCGTCGAAATCGCCCCGGCGCAATGCGTCGGCCTGGGCCTTGGCCCGGCGGTTTTCCGCGTAGACATGCATGGCCCGCAGCGCCGCCCGGTCGCCCGCCTTCTCCCGCACCTGGGGCAGTGCGGCCAGGAAGGCCTCCTCGGGCACCTCACGCAGGACGTTCTTACCAAAGCATCCGCACACCGCCCGCAGCTCCTCGGTGATGGCGGCGTATTCCGCCGTGAGGTCCGCGTGGTCCGCGCCGGAGTCCAGAATGCACAATGCGTAGCCGTTGGCCTCCAGGTCCAGGTCGATCTGCTCCACCACCGGCGCGGCAGGGTCGGCAAAGTCGATGGCCACCACGCCGCCCACGGAGGAGGCCGTCTGGTCCATCAGTCCGCAGGGCTTGCCGAAGTACACATTTTCGGCATACTGGCCGATCTGGGCCAGCTCCACCGGCGTGCACCGGCCGCCGAAGAAGAGGTCGTTGAGCAGCGTGCCCATGAGCACCTCGAAGGCGGCCGAAGAGCTCAGCCCGCTGCCGCCGGGCACGGAGGAGGTCATGTACACATCCACGCCCGCACCCGCAAAGGAGCAGCCCAGCTCTGCAAGCCGTGCCGCCACGCCCCGGATCAGCGCCGCGGAGGTGTTGCGCTCCTCCGGCCGGGGATCCCGCTCCCTGAGATCCACCACGATCAGGGGGTACCCCTGGGACTGCACGCGGATCATGCCGCTCTGGTTGGGCGCCGCAGCGGCCAGAATATCCAGGTCCACCGCCGCAGCCAGCACCCGCCCGTGCTGATGGTCCGTGTGGTTGCCGCCCAGCTCCGTGCGGCCCGGCGCGCTGAACAGTGCCTCGGCGGGGCAGTCAAAGGTCTGCCGGAAGCGCTCGAGCACCTGGGTGCACCGCTCCCGGGCCGATTTCATCCCTCCGGCGCCGTACAGGGTTTTGAGTGTCGCGTCCAGCTCGCCCCGGCTCAGACGCGTTTCCAGCGTGTTGGGTTCCATCATGAAGCCCTCCTTGTTCTTGATGGTTCTACCGTATCAGCCTCCGGCCCGGTTTTCCATATACCGGCGTATCCGGTTCCATGGATTTTTGTTGCAAAATCGGTTGCGCGGGTATATGCTGAAAGCACAATGGTGTCAAAGGGGAGGGAGGACCGTGGCAGAGGACTTCAAGCACTCGTTCAAAACCGACCGCAGGGGGGAGCTGTCGCTTTTGGTCTATAACGTGGGGTTTCAGAAATGTCCGCCGGGATACGGCTGGGGACCGGGCGTGCGGGACCACTACCTGCTCCACTACGTGCTCTCCGGCCAGGGCACCTACGAGACCGGAGGCAGGACTTTCGTTTTGCACTCCGGAGAGGCGTTTTTGGCCCGGCCGGACGTGCCGATTTTCTACCGGGCCGACGACAGGAACCCCTGGGAGTACTACTGGGTGGGATTTTCCGGCCCGGCTGCGCCGCTGCTGCTGGCCCAGACCCCCTTTACCGCCGCATGTCCGGTCCTGCGTCCCGCCGCGGGGGATCAGCTGCGGCAGGGGCTGCTGGATATCTACAAAGCCCGGGGGTCCGATTACCCCGCCGCCGTGCGCATGGCGGGATATCTGCAGGCCGCTCTGGGTCTTTTGATGGCGGAGGGCCCCCGCCGGGGCGAAGAGGCCCTGAGCCGCTATGCCCGGCAGGGCGCCGACTTTCTCCAGCGCAACTATTCCCGCAATGTGGGGGTGGAGGAGACCGCCCGGACCTGCGGCGTCAGCCGGAGCTGTCTGTACCGGGCCTTTCAGGCGGAGTTTTGCTGCTCGCCCAGCGACTATCTCACCCGGTTCCGCATTCAGCGGGCCTGCCAGCTGCTGCTCCACAGCAGCCTGTCCGTCAGCGCCGTGGCGGTTTCCGCCGGATTTGCCGATCCGTTCTATTTCTCCCGGGCGTTCCGCCGGGAGGTGGGATGCAGTCCCTCAGCCTACCGCACGCAAAAAACCGGCGGCGAAAAATCGCCGGACAACAAGGAGGATCCCGTATGATCAGTCTCCTGCTTTTCCGGCAGATCGCGCAGCTGTTTGTGGCCATGGCCATGGGCTGGCTGCTGGTCAAGCTGGGCAAGGCCCGGTCGGAGGACAGCCGCCACCTCTCCGTGGTGGCGCTGTATCTCATCAACCCCTGCGTCATCATCTCCTCGTACCAGCTGGACTTTTCCCGGGACATGGTCCGCTCCATGCTGCTCTCCTTCGGGGCGGCCGTGCTGATCCACCTTCTGATGCTGGTGCTGACGGCCCTGCTGCGCCGCCCGCTGCATTTAAGTCCGGTGGAACAGGCCAGCGTGATCTACTCCAACTGCGTCAATCTCCTGATCCCGGTGGTGTCCGCCATTTTGGGCAAGGAGTGGCTGCTCTTTACCAGCATGTACATGATGGTGCAGATCGCCCTGCTGTGGAGCCACTGCCGGATGCTCCTGAGCGGAGAGCGGACCATCTCCCTGCGCAACATCTTCGGCAATCTCAATGTGATCTCCATGCTCATCGGCCTGGCGCTCTTTTTGTTCCATATCCGCCTGCCGGGCATTCTCTCCGGCGCCATGGAGTCCGTGGGCTCCATGCTGGGCCCCATCAGCATGGTCATCATCGGCATGGTGCTGGCAGGCGTGGACCTGCGGGCGGTGGTGCGCCTGCCGGGAATCTGGAAGGTCATTGCCCTGCGGCTGGTGGGATATCCCCTGGCGGTGCTGTGCCTGCTCAAATTCAGCGGCATTGCCTCCCTGGTCTCCGGCGGAGCGGATATTCTGCTCATCAGCCTGCTGGCCGCCTGCGCCCCCTCCGGCACCATGGTCACGCAGCTGGCCCAGGTCTACGGCGGAGACAGCGAGTATGCCGGGGCTGTGAACGTGCTCTCCACCCTGGGGTGCATTGTCACCATGCCGCTGCTGGTGGCCCTCTATCAGCTCTGACCGGTCTGAACCAGCCGGGATTCCGGCTGGTTTTTCTCCCGTAAACGCACAAAACCGGCCCCGGAACGCAATGCGTTCCGGGGCCGGTGTCCTTATTCCCCTTGGCCTTCCGCTCCGGCAGATGCCGCTTCCAACGTCTCCCGGGTGACCGCGGAGTACTCCAGCCAGACATAGTGGCCGTCCTCCACCTGCGGCGCCGTTCCCTCCGCCAGGTCACAGGCCAGATCCAGCATTTCCCGGGCCTGCCCCTGGGCATCATTGAGCACCGTACCCTGCAGGGTGCCCTCCGCCACGGCCTCCAGGGCCGGGGGCGTGGCATCCACCCCCACCACAAAGGGCAGGGGGTCCATTTCCGCCGCCAGACACGCGTCGATGGCGCCCAGGGCCATATCGTCGTTGTTGGCGAAGACCACCTCAATTTGGTCCCCAAATTCCTCCAGCCACTGGGTCATGTGGATGCCGGCCTGGCCTCTTTGCCAGTCGGCCGTGTCATTGGCCAGCTTTTCCACCGGGACTCCCGCTTCCGTCAGGGCCAGGACACTGTACTTGGTGCGCAGCAGGGCATCCTGGTGGCCCGCTTCTCCCTCCAGCATGACATACTGCAGTGCGCCGTCCCCGCTGCGGTCCAGCAACGCCGGATCCCGCTGCCAGGCCTCCAGGACAATCTGCCCCTGCAGCTCGCCGGCCTGGGCGCCGGGGGAGCCCACATAGTAGGCGCCCTCCCACCGGCTCAAATCCTCCTCCACCGGCTGGCGGTTGAAAAAGATCACCGGTACGCCGGCCGCCTGAGCCTTGTCGATGATGACGGCCGCGGCCGTGCGGTCCACAATATTGACGCAGATCACGTCGTACTTCTGGTCCAGAAACCGGTCCACCTGTTCATTTTGCTGCGTCTGGCTGCCCCGGCCGTCGGCCACGGAGAGATTGATCTTCACCCCCCGGGCCTGCTCCTCCTCCAGGGCTTTCTGCTGAAGGCTCTGGGCCACAGTGGAGATAAACGTATCCTCCTGCTGGTAAAGGGCCACGCCCACCCGGATGGTGGGAGTGGGTGCGGTGCCGCAGCCGCACAGAGTCAGCATCCAGGACACCAGCGCCAGCCCCGCCAGAATTTTTCTCATGCCAAGGCCTCCTTTCTCTCACTGGACCACCGGGAAGAGCAGCTTTTGATAATCCGGGTCATACATATTTTCCCGGCGGACCATGAAAAACGGAAGCGTCTGGGACTGTGCGCCGTCCGTGCTGCGGATGCTCTCCACCGCGGCCGCCACCGCCAGATACCCCGCCGCAAACTCATTTTTGGCCGCCGTTGCGGCAATCTTTCCCTGCTCCAGCCCCGCTGCCACTTCCGCAGTGGCGCCCATGCCGTAAAGCAGGGGAGCGCTTTGCTCCGTACGGACCTGCGCGGCCGTCTCCAGGGCCGAGGCCTCAAAGGCCGCCACCGCACCGGCATCGGTCTGCGCCAGGGCGGATTCCAGAGCCTGGGCAACGGTCTCATCCCCCTGGGGGCGGCAGACCTCCACCGTCCGCCCCGCCGCTTCCAGGACAGACCGGGCTCCCGCCAGCCGTTGGGCCACCGCATTGTCTCCCGGCACGCTGTCCAGCAGGATCACCGTGCCGCCCTCCGCCACGCCGCGGAGCACCGCCTCGCCCAGACTGCGGCCCAGGGCCTCGTTGTCCGTCCCCACAAAGCACACCGCGCCGTCCTGCGTCATGTCTGTCTCCAAAGACACCACCGGCAGCTTGCCGGAAAGATCGGCCACCGCCTGCGCCAGCACCTCCCGGTCCGCCGGTACCAGCACCGCCGCCTGGGCGCCGCCGGATACCTCCCGGTCCAGAAGCTCCGCCTGCTGGGCGGCGTCATTGTCCTCGGCAGGCGTCAGGAACCGCAGCTCCACATCCAGGTCCATGGCCGCCTGCTCCATGCCCTGCCGGGCATTGGTCCACAGGTTTACGTCCGTCTCCCGCAGAATCACCGACACCTCCAGCAGCGGCTGGGGACGCAGCGTCCGGTCCGCGGGATAGGCCAGCAGCAAAAACAGCGCGCACAGAATCAGGAGCGGAATGCCCAGCTGCAGCAACACCCTGTGCTTCATCGCTCCCCCTCCTTCCGATACCGCTCCGCCGCCTCCCGGTCCAGGGCGGGAATCCGGATCCGCACCGCAGTCCCGGCGTCAGGCTCGCTGAGAATCGTCAGTCCGTAGGCCGGTCCAAAGGTCAGCTGAATCCGGCGGTGGACATTGCGGAACCCGATGCCCGAGCCCTTGGCTCCGGGCACTGCCGGTCCCGCCGGATCCAGCAGCCGTTCCACCACATCCTCCGGCATGCCGGGACCGTTGTCCGTCACCTCAATGACCACGTCGCAGCCGTCCCGGAAGGCATGGACGTGAATCTCTCCGTCTCCGTCGGCATAGGTCATGCCGTGATAAATGGCGTTTTCCAGCACCGGCTGGATGACCAGCTTGATGGTATAGAGCTGCTCCACGCCGTCTTCGGCCTGGATATCGGCGGAGAACTTGTTCTTGTAGCGCATCTTCTGGATCGTGAGGTAATGCCGGGCGTGCTCCAGCTCGTCGGCAATGGGAATCACGCTGGACCCCCGGCTCAGGGAGATCCGGAAGAACCGGGCCAGGGAGGTGAGCATCACCACCGCGTCCTCCGTGCGGCCGTTTTCCGTCATCCACACCACGGAGTCCAGAGTGTTGTACAGGAAATGCGGGTTGATCTGAGCCTGCAGCACATCCAGCTCACTGCGGCGCTTTTGCTTTTCCTGCTCAATGATGTCGTCCATCAGATGGCGCAGGGTGGAGACCATGGACTCAATGGAGTGGCTCAGGTGTTCCACCTCATAGGGGCCGCCCACATTGAAATCCGCCACCTGTTCCCCGGCCTCCAGAGCCTTGACCGCCCGGTCCAGCTTTTTCACCGGGGCGGTGATCCATCCGGACAGCCGGAGGTTTACGAAGATCAGCAGATACACGGAAAAGAGCACCACGAACAAAAAGAACACGATGATCTGTCCGTAGTTGTCCCACAGCGTGGTGGAGGGCACCACCGCCACCAGCTTCCAGCCGGTGTATCCCACGGTCTTGACCGTTACCTGCCGGGTTTGTCCCTGGAACGTCTCCGTATGGGTGCCGTCGGCATACTGGGCGGCGGCCAGGTTGTTTTCCTCCAGGAGCCCTGCGTAAATGAGCTGCTGGCGGGGATGGTAAATGATCTCGCCGCTGCGGTCCGTCAGATACAAATAGCCCTGGGAGTGGCCCAGATCCACGTCCTTGCAGATCTGCTCAATGCCGCCGAAGCTCATATCCACCAGCAGCACGCCGCTTTGAATATTTCCCGCCCGGGTCAGCTCCACCTGGCGGCTCAGGGAGACCACCCACCGGTAGCGGTAGTCCGGGTCCTCAAAGAGGTCCTGCACATGGGGTGTGGAAAAGTGGAGATTTTCAATCCGCTCCTCCGCCGCGGCAAACCAGGATTCCCGCTCCGGCGTCACGCTGTTTTTCAGTTCCCGAAGCGGCGCGGCCGCGATGAGGTCGCCGTCTCCGGAGAAGACCGCGATGGACACCACGCCCTCCCGGCTGCTTTCCCACAGCAGCTCCAGGGCGTCGTCCAAAGACGCCTCCGCCAGATCCGTATCCTTGATGACCTTGTAATACACGGTATCGGAAATCCGCATCATATCCCGCAGATAGCGGTCCATATTCAAATTGACCTGGGAGAGGACCCGGCGGCTGCTTTCCGCCATCTGCGCATTGGTGGCGTGGGAAAAGCGCAGGAACAGCGTCAGCCCCAGAAAAATCATGCCGGTCACCGCCACGGCGGTAAAGGACGACGAGAGGACCATTTGAATGCTGGAGCGGTGGTAAAGCGCCTGCCAGCGTCCCAGCAGGCGGGAGCACAGCTTCTTCACGGGCATCTCCTTTCCCGGCTCCTCATCCCGCCCGGAACCGGGTCGGGGTCACGCCGAAATGACGTTTGAACACATAGCTGAAGTAGTTGGGGTCCTCGTATCCGCAGGCCTGGGCAATGAGGTAGGTCTTGTCCTGGGTGTTGCGCAGCCGCTCCGCGGCCGCGTCCATCCGCACCACCGTCACAAAGGCCGTGAAGCTCATGCCCGTCTCCCGCTTGAAGAGGGTGGAAAAATACGCCGCGCTCAGATGCAGGTATTCGCAGATCTTCTCCACGGAAAGATCGCTTTCCCCGTAATGGCTGTGGATATATTCCTTGGCCATCTCCACCGTCTTTCCGGCGGTGTCCGTTCTCTGGCGGCGAATCTGGCTCTGCATCCGCAGGCACCGCTCCAGGCACCAGGCCCCCAGCTCCTCCGCCGAGGCAAAGTCCGCCGCCCGCACCGCGCCGGTGAAGTCCGCGCCGAACACCTCTTCCAGAGGCAGATCCGCGCCCCGGGCCAGCTTCATCAGGCACGTCAAAAGCTCCAGGAAAAACAGGCTGCTCTGGGCCATGGGCTGGCCGGTCTGCCGCAGCCGTCCCACAATCTGTTCCACCGCGGCCTGGACCTCGGCCTCGCCGCCCAGCTTCACCGCCGCGGTCAGGGCCCGCTCGTCGGCCTCGTCAAAGGAGAGCCGGTCGCCGGTGTCCGGCTCCAGGTCCCCGATGTAGACCGCCCGGCCCACGCCCACGATCCGCCGGTATTCCAGAGCGTCGTGGGCGCCTTCGGCGGACTGGGGAAGGCCCGCCGGCTCGGCGCAGGGCGTTCCCACGCCTACGGTAATGGTCAGTCCCAGGTAATTTTCCGCCAGGGAACACACCCGGTCCACCGCGCTGATATAGTCGTAAATGGAGACCGCTCCGGAAAAGGCCGTCAGCACCGCCACGGAATCGTTATACAAAAAGACCCGGTTGAAGCATCCCTCCGATTTGAGGTGCTCCTCCAGCAGCTGCTGGACGGACAGGGCCGTCAGCTCCCCGCTGCCGCCGTCGATGTGCACCAGGGACACCGTCCAGGCCTGGCCCGAGAGGTCGATATCCAGCCGGGCCGCTCTTTGAGATTCCTGCCCGGCGGGGACGCGCCCCTCCAGCAGCCGGGTATAAAACAGCTCCCGCAGCACCGGCAGGCTCTCTTCGTACCGGCTGCGCAGCAGCTCCACGTTCTGCCGCTCCGTCCGCTCGGCATCCAGCTGCGCCCGGAGCTTTTGCAAAACGCCGGTCAGCTCCGCGGCGTTGATGGGCTTGAGAATATACTCCGAGACGTTGAGCCCCACCGCCTGCTTGGCGTATTCAAAATCGTCAAAGCCGGAAAAGACCACGAACTTGGACGCCGGCAGCCGCTCCGACAGGATCCGGCACAGCTCCAGCCCGTCCATGAAGGGCATCTTGATATCCGTGAGCACCAGGTCCGGCTCCAGCGTTTCCGCCAGCTCCAGGGCGTCCCGGCCGTTTTCCGCCTCGCCCACCAGAGCAAAGCCCAGAGAGGCCCAGTCCATCTTGCGGCTGATGCCCACCCGGATATCCTCTTCGTCGTCCACCAGCAGCACGCGGTACAGCTCCACGGCAATCCCCTCCTTTTTTCCACAAGTATACCATATTCCCATTCCCGGGAAAAGAGCAAAGGCAGCCCGGAAGGGGAGGAAATGCAAAGGACGCGCGCCGAAAGGCGCGCGTCCCGATGCACGATGAACAAATGGAGGAATCGATCTTACTTCTTGACCAGATACTTGCGCATATCCAGGGCGCAGGCAAAGAGGATGATGGCGCCCTTGATGAGGTACTGCAGGTCCTGGGGAACGCCTACCATGGTCAATCCAACGAAGATCAGGCGCAGCATCAGCACACCGATGACGATACCGCGGATCTTGCCGATGCCGCCGACGAAGCTCACGCCGCCGATGACGCAGGCCGCGATGGCGTCGAGCTCGTAGTTGAGGCCGGTGTTGGCGGTGTTGGAACCGATGCGGGCACCCTCGATGAAGCCGGTGAAGCCGTAGAGCGCGCCGGCCAGGGCGAAGACGGCGATGGTGGTGGCAAAGACGTTGACGCCGGAAACCCGGGCGGCTTCCTCATTGGAGCCCAGGGCGAACATGTTCTTGCCGAAGGTGGTCTTGTTCCACACGAACCACATGATGGCCGTGAGGATGACGGCGAAGATCACGTAGTTGGGGATGGGGGTGGAGCCGACCTTCATGAAGGGCAGGCTTCCCTTGACGAAGGAGGTATAGGAGGGATCCAGGTTGGAAATGGCCATGCCCTTGTTGTTGCCCTGCTGGACATAGAGCAGCAGGAAGGTGTACAAAATCAGCTGGGTGCCCAGGGTGACGATGAAGGGATGGAGCTTGAACTTGGCCACGAAGAAGCCGTTGAAGCAGCCGATCAGGGCGCCGATGGCCATGGCGATGAGGATCACGGCCCAGATGGGCAGCGTGCCGATCTCCGGCCACATCTTGTTGGCCAGGTTCTCCGCGTTTTGCAGCAGGGAAGCGGAGATGCAGGCGGTCAGGCCCACGGCACGGCCTGCGGACAGGTCGGTACCGGTGAGCACGATACATCCGGCGATGCCCAGAGCGGCGGGCAGATAGGCCGCGGTCTGGGAGATGATGTTGATGATGGAGGCGGCCTTGAGGAAGTTTTCGTTGATGATGGCGATGTAAATGACGGCCAGGATCATAATGATGATCAGGGCGTTGTTCAAAATCAGGTCTCCCACCCGACGGGCGGTCCAGGGCTGACGGGCCTCCGCCTGGGCCTGGGCTTCCTTCTCCAGAGTCTTGGATTCGTTACTCATGCTGGTTCTCCTCTCTCCTTACACATATTTGGCAGCCAGGGTCAGGATCTCTTCCTGGCTGGTGTTCTTGGCGTCCACCTCGCCGGCAAGACGTCCGCCGGACATGACCAGAATCCGGTCGCACACGCCCAGCAGCTCCGGCATTTCGGAGGAGACCATGATGACGCCCTTGCCCTCCTTGGCAAGGTCAATGATGAGCTGATAGATCTCATATTTGGCGCCCACGTCGATGCCGCGGGTGGGCTCGTCCAGCAGCAGGATCTCCGGCTTGGTCAAAAGCCACCGGCCGATGATGACCTTTTGCTGGTTGCCGCCGGACAGGGACCGGATCTGGGTGGACTGGCTGGGCGTTTTGATGTGCATGGCCTGAATGGACCAGTCGGTGTCCTCCCGCATTTTCTTGTCGCTCAGGCAGATATGGCCCATGAGGTAGCTCTTCAGGTTGGAGATGACGGTGTTGTCCCGGATGTCCCGGATGCCGAAAATACCGGTGGCCCGGCGTTCCTCCGTCAGCAGGGCAAAGCCGTTTTTGATGGACTCCCGGGGGGTGCGGTTGCGGATCTCCCGGCCGTGGAGCCGGATGGTGCCGCCGTCCCGGGTCATGGCGCCGAAGAGGTTTTCCAGCACTTCCGTCCGGCCGGAGCCGTCCAGACCGGCAATGCCCAGGATCTCGCCCTTGTGGAGCTGGAAGCTGGCTTCCTTGAGCCGGGTGTACTTGCCGGACAGATGCTCGACCTCCAGAATCACCTCGCCGGGGACGTTGTCCTTGGGCGGGAAGCGGTTGGTCAGCTCCCGGCCCACCATCAGCCGGATGATCTCATCCATGGTCAATTCCTTGGCAGGGCGGGTGGCTACCCACTGACCGTCCCGCATGATGGTGACATCGTCGCTGATGCGGAGAATTTCCTCCATCTTATGGCTGATGTAAATAATGCCGCAGCCCTTGCTGCGCAGCATATTGATAATGCGGAACAGATGCTCCACCTCCACCTCGGTCAAAGACGAGGTGGGCTCGTCAAATACGATCACCTTGGAGTCATAGCTGACGGCCTTGGCAATCTCCACCATCTGCCGCTGGCTGACTGGAAGCGTGGACATGATGGCTCTGGGGTCCACATGTACGTCAAGCTCCTCAAAAATTTCCTGAGTCCGCCGCCGCATGATGCCCTCGCTGACCATGATGCCGCCCACCTTGGGGTAGCGACCCAGCCACAGATTGTCCGTGACGGAGCGGGTCAGGGCCTGGTTTAGCTCCTGGTGAACCATGGCGACGCCATTTTCCAGTGCCTCCTTGGAGCTTTTGAAGCTGACCTCTTTGCCATCCAGGGTGATGGTGCCGCTGTCCTTGGCGTAAATGCCGAAAAGGCACTTCATCAGAGTGGATTTGCCCGCGCCGTTCTCTCCCATCAGGGCGTGGACAGTACCGGCCCGGACAGTGAGATTCACGCCGTCCAGTGCCTTGACGCCTGGAAATTCCTTGGTGATGCCTCGCATTTCCAGCAATGCCGGCTGATCCATAATATCTCCTCCTTTGCGCGTTTTGGGGTTTCTGCCTGAGCACCGTCCAAAGACGGAACTCAGGCAGAGACTCCAAAGAGAAAGGGCGCAAAGGTACGCGGCCCAACAGGGAGAT
>ENA-UEYL01000661-UEYL01000661.1-human-gut-metagenome-genome-assembly--contig:-NODE-661-length-34018-cov-4.461124_pt1 | contig 34018 bp, 30 predicted proteins | sample MGYA00242941_ERZ507946 | MGnify/ENA primary metagenome ERZ507946 (study PRJEB26167, sample SAMN06115482) | human gut metagenome | host: Homo sapiens | place: China:Guizhou | collected 2015-03-11...
CATAGGCGCGCGTGTTAAGCAGGTCGATGATGCCGGTGACCTTCTTGTTCTCGTCCCAGATGGGTACGACCACGGGAGCGATCTTGTTGCCGAAGCGCTCACGCAGGGCATCGAAGGTGGCGTTGTAGTCGGAGTTTTCCTCGTCGGTCTTGGAGATATAGATAAAACGGGGCATATCCCGCTCTTCGCAGTATTTCCAGGCCTTCTCCAGGCCCACGGAGATGCCGTCCTTGGCGGAGCAGACGATGATGACGGCGTCGGCCACGGTGAGGGCCTGCATCACTTCGCCGGAGAAGTCAAATCCGCCCGGAGTATCCAGCACATTGATCTTACATCCCTTGTACTCCAGAGGAGCCACAGAGGTGGTGATGGAGATCTGACGCTTGATCTCCTCCTGATCGTAATCGCATACGGTATTTCCGTCGGCACACTTGCCCATGCGGTCGATGGCGCCGGTCATATACAGCAGGCTCTCGATCAGAGCGGTCTTACCGCTTCCACTGTGACCCAACAGGCAGACGTTACGGATGTTTTGTACAGAATAGCTCATGGTTGATCCAACTCCTTGTTTCGAACATCTGTGACACATATGCGCAGAGTTTGCACTCTGGCATGTGGTACAATCCTGTTGGTTATTATAACGTAATACCCTGGTTCTGGCAACTGTTTTTTTGGCGCGATTGCCCGTTGTGCCCCGGGTGAGCCGGGAGATTCCATACCTTTTTTTATGAAAAGTGCCTAAAAAGCGAGGAATTGTATAAATTAACAAAGAATATAAAAAAGGGACCCGAAAAATTCCGGGTCCCTTTGGGATTATTTTCCGCTTTCGCCCAGACGGACGATGCAGGTTTCGCTCCAGGGGGTGGAGGTGACGGTGTATTCCGCCTTCTTCTCATCTAAAATCCGGCACAGCTGCTCCAGCACCTGGCTGGTCACGGTGCAGCTGACGTTTCCCTCGTTGTCCACAGACCACTCATTCAGAGCGGGCAGCAGATCGGAGACGCCATCCGGCATGGTGTAGAGCACCAGGACCGTCTGAGTGGATGCGGTGGAAATCTGGGCCTTGTTCTGCGCGTCGGGTTCACCGCTCTGGCCCTCAAAACCGCTGACCGATGAGTCAGGGGTTGTCTGGCCGGAGGACTGAGAGCCCTGCGTGCCGCTTGATTCTACCTCCGGCTGGGGATCCGCGGTGCGGGGCTGGGGGACGGAAGCGGGATCGCTGTCCCCATCGTCGGGAGCCTGGGCGGGGTCCACACCGTATTGGGTGGCAGAATCGCTCTGGGAGCCGTCAGCAGTGCCAGACGACTGGGAGGATACTTCGCCCTGACCGGAGGTGACCATGCCGCCGCTCAAATTCCCATCCTGGGGCAGGGAGCGGTAAATGCCAATGCAAAGGAGGGCGCAGGCTGCCAATCCCGCCAAAGCCCGGACCTGAGGCCGGCGCCACAGGGGAATCACCTTGGGCTTGCTCTGGGTCTGCTGCTGCACCTGAGCCATCACACGCTGAGTAAAGTCTGCCGGAGCCTGGATCTCTCCCAGGTTCCGCAGGGCCTGGTCCAGCTGTTCCAGCTCCTCCTTGTCCTTGCGGCAGGATGGACAGGCGGCCAGATGTTTCTCCAGCTCCTGCTTCTCCTGAGGGGAGAGGGGTTCGTCTAACTGCTGGCTGAGCAGTTCCCAGGCGCGTTCACACAAGATCACAGCCATCACCTCCGTTTCGTTCCTTCTTTTTGGGTAGACGTGTCGGAGGCAAAAAAGTTCCCTTCCGCAGTCAAAATTTTTTTCAAAGCCAGCCGGGCGCGGGCGATGCGGGATTTCACCGTGCCCAGGTCCAGGTCCAGCGCCGCTCCGATCTCCTGGTAGGACAGGCCGGACAGCTCCCGCATGACCAAAATCTCCCGCTGGTGGTCGGGGAGAGCTTGCAGGCCTGCCTCCACCGCTTCTTTTGCCATGCGGCGCTCAGTCTGAAGGGCGGGATCGGCCTGGTGGTCGGCGGGTTCCCAGTCGCTCTCGCCGTCCTCTCCGGTGAAGGAGGCGACCTCCAGGTCCCGGCGGCGCTTGCGGCGGCGGAGATGGTCGATGCAGGCGTTGCTGGTGAGACGGTATACCCAGGTGGAGAAGCTGCTCTCCCCCTTAAAGGTGGGCAGAGCCCGCCAGGCATTGAGAAAGGCCTCCTGGGCTGCATCCTGGGCGTCCTCCGGGTCGCCCAGCATCCGCAGGGCCAGGGAATACACCCGGTTCTGGTTGTCCAGCACCAGCTGTTCAAAGGCTCCTGGATCGCCTGCTTTGGCCCGGGCGATCAACTCCGCTTCTGTCATCTTCTCCACCTCCTTCCCCGCTTTCTTGAAAGAAAGCTTGGCAAAGAACTTTGTGGGAAACTTCGTTTCCCTTCTGTTTTGGTTACATATGGCCCTTACGTCAGGTCCCGCAAGATCCCCTTGGTCACCTTGTATACGTCCTCCAGGGTAGTGATCTTCACGATTTGTTCCTTATAATAGCCTGCGTGGGGCACGCCCTTGAGATACCAGGCGTAGTGTCGCCGGGCCTCCAGACAGGCGATCTTCTCTCCCTTGTTGGCCGCCGACAGCTCAAACTGCCGCACCGCAGTGCGGCACCGCTCCTCCAGGGGAGGTATGGGCGGGATCTCCCGGCCCTCCAGGGCGGCCTTGCACTGGGCAAACAGCCAGGGGTTTCCGAACACGCCCCGGCCGATCATTGCCATGTCCGCTCCGGTGTATTTCAGGATCCGGGGCGCGTCCTCGCCCTTAAAGACATCGCCGTTGGCAATGACCGGGATCTTCACTGCCTTTTTGACCTCCCGGATCCAGTCCCAGTTGGCGGTGCCGGAATACATCTGGGTGCGGGTGCGGCCGTGGACAGCCACGGCGGCGGCGCCCGCCTGCTCCATGGCCTTGGCAAACTCCACGCAGTTGATGGAGCCCTTGTCCCAGCCCAGGCGGAATTTTACCGTCACCGGGCAGCCTGCGCCGCGGATCACTGCCTCCAGCACCTTGACTGCCTTGTCCGGGTCCCGCATCAGGCCCGAGCCGTCTCCAGAGTTTGCCACCTTGGGCACCGGACAGCCCATATTGATGTCGATAAGGTCGGCCCCGGATACCTCGTGGGCAATGGCCGCGCCCTCTTGCATGCACACCGGGTCGCTGCCGAAGATCTGAGCGGCGGCGGGGTGCTCCCCCTCTCCCAACTGGAGCAAGGGAACCGTCTTTTTATCCTGATAGCACAGGGCCTTGGCGCTGACCATCTCGGTGCAGGTCAGGCCTGCGCCCTGCTCCCGGCAGATGGTGCGGAAGGCCACGTCGGTGACTCCGGCCATGGGGGCCAGAGCCAGGGGTGTTTCAATGTTGATTCCAGCGATGGATATCATGTGTCCTCCTATGGTCAAGGGCCGGAAAACCTTCCCGGCCCGAACTGTTCACGCCATTGTATCACACCCTGTATTGGTTGACAAGGGCGGCGGAAATCATTAAAATTGGGAAAAACCCTGTATATATAAGGAGAGAGAAACCATGGAGCTTGCCCTGCGTGCCGCCGCTCTGGGCGGCGTGAGCGTTTACCGTCCCATCCTCAAAACCCCTCTGATGACCGCGCTGAGCCAGCTTTTGCAGGCCTGCCGGGGCGGAGCGGGACAGGAGGCTCTGGACCGATACACCGAAGTGTTCTATCAGCTGCGTCAGGAGGGATTTTCCGGCCTGGGTGATTGGCTGTGGGATCAGCTGCGCTACACCGACAACCCCTACGGGACTCTGGTAGACCTGGGCGGAGAAGACCCGGTGCTGGAGGGGGCTGCCCGCCGGGATGTGCAGGCCCTGATGGACCTGGCCAGCACCCCCTGTACGGCCTATCTGGAGGCCATGACTGCCGCCCTGCCCCAGGAGTATGCCTCCGTGGTGGAGGGCCTGCCCCAGTGGGAGACCCAGGTCCCCTTTGATTTTGAGTCCCTTACCGACTTCTACCGGGAGAATGGCTGCGGTCTGTACGCCCGGTACCGGGCCTTCCTGTGGGAGGAGGGACATCTGGTTCCGGTGCCCGATCCCGACTGTCCTCACCCCATCGAGCTGCTGGGCTATGAGCAGCAGCGGCAGCAGGTGCTGGACAACACCCGTCTGCTCCTCTCCGGCCGTCCGGCCAACAATGTGCTGCTCTTTGGCGACGGCGGAACCGGCAAGTCGGCTACCGTGAAGTCCATGCTCTACCGGGAGGGGATGGAGGACCTGCGCCTCATTGAGATCCAGAAGGAGAACCTGGTGGGCATGCCCCAGCTGATGCGCTCTCTGGGAGGCCGCCGGCACAAGTTCATCCTGTTTATTGACGACCTGGCCTTTGACCAGGACGATAAGACCTACTCCTCCATGAAGACCATCCTGGAAGGCGGCCTGGAGAAGCGCCCGGCCAACGTGGCCATCTACGCTACCTCCAACCGCCGTCATCTGGTGCGCCAGAACTTCTCCGACCGGGGTACCGACGAGGTGGATGCCTTCGAGACCATTGCGGAGAAGACCGCCCTGGCCGAGCGCTTTGGCCTGCGCATCCCCTACCTCACTATGAACAAAAAGGAGTATCTCAGTCTGGTGGATCATCTGGCCGGACTGGAGGGGCTGGAGATGGACCGGGAGGTGCTTCATGCCAAGGCCATGGAATGGGAGATCCGCCACGCCGGACGCACACCCCGGGTGGCCCGGCAGTTTATTGCATCCCTGCGTACACCCTGAGGGGGACCTCTTGTCCCCAGTCCGCATATGTGGTATGATATGGAATAAGAATGTATCCGCTTGCACAAGCATTCTGCCTTGGGAGGTGGGTTTATGATCACCGCGTACCATAAGGAATACAGCGACTGCCTGGGCCGAGATATGGAATTCAAGGTCTATGGTTCCGGCGGTAAGCCTGTGCTGGCCATCCCCGGCGAGAAGGGCCGCTTCTTCCAATGGGAGGAGACCGGGATGGTGGAGGCGCTGAAGTCGGAGCTGGAGCGGCACCGCCTGCAGCTGTTTGTGGCCGACACCATCGACGCGGAGACGGTGTGCAACCAGTGGGGCGACCCCTACCACAGGGTGCGCATGCACGAGGGTTGGTACCACTATGTGGTGGATGAACTGGTTCCCCGCATCGGTGAACTGAACGCCACCGGGCAGGATCTGCTGGTGGTGGGCTGCTCCATGGGTGCCTACCACGCGGCCAACTTCTTTTTGCGCCGCCCCGACCTGTTTGACGGGCTGATCGCCCTGTCAGGCGTGTACGACACCTATGGGATGTATCAAGGCTATATGGATGAGGTGGCCTATGCCAACGACCCCTGTGTCAGCCTGTCCGGCATGGCTTTGGACCACCCCTATATCGATATGTTCAACCGCCGGCGCATGGTGCTCTGCTGCGGGCAGGGAGCGGGAGAGGAAGCCTCCCTGGCAGCTACCCGCCGTCTGGAGCAGGTATTCCTGCGCAAAGGTATTCGGGCCAGAATGGACTACTGGGGCTTTGATGTGGACCACAGCTGGTTCTGGTGGAACAAGCAGATGCCCTACTTTTTGCCCTGTGCCCTGGGAGAAGAGCCTTGGCCGCCCAGAGCCAGAGAGGACCGGGAGGAGCCGGAGCACTCCTATTATCCCTACTACCCTTATTCCCCCTTCCCGCCCAGGGAGCGGCTGCTCTACTTTGAAGAGGACTTTGATTAACGAAAAGCCTTCGTTTCCCAACAGGAAACGAAGGCTTTTTTACGCTTCATGAGGTCGGGACTGTCTGAGTCTGCGTTGGCAGAACAGGTGGGATATGGTATGATAGCATCAAACACTTTCTTCTTTGGGGAGGCGGGCCATATGGATGAACTGGTGTATCTGTTTGAGCTGGACTCCGTGCGCAACTCACCCCAGGAGATCCTTCGGGCACAGTGGGCTATGTTTCGGGAGGTGGCGCTGAAGGGCAACCGGGTGGTGCTCTCCTTCAATCAGCTCACGGACTCAGAAGGCTTTTTGTGCGGCGTGCGGGACCCCAAACTTTATCCCCATCTGGCGGCTTTGTTTGAAATGGGTGTGCTGAAGTACTCTCGTTTTGCTCCGGGGAGTTATGGAAAGTCGGTGGATGACGCTGCCCTGCGCAGAGAACTGTCCTCCTGCCGCAGCGAACATGCCCCATTGTTTCAAGCCGGTGTACTGAAAGCCTATGATCCGCTGCCCAGTCGTGCCCCGCAGCGCATTTTGCGCACGGCCTCCCACTACATTCAAAACGGGGTAGACCAATGCCTCAGTGACACCAAGGGACGATTCCTTTTTTCCGCGCTCCCGTTCCGCTCAGATAACAAAAGGATGCTTTCTGCCATTCATTATGCGCTGGAGTACAGTGATCCATCGATTCTGGATGAGGTACACCATGCAGCTGCCAACCACAATACCGATGGAGTGGGGGAGAAGGGTGAGGCCTTGAAGCGGGAGAGGCTGGATTTTGCCAAAACCTATGTGGAACTCATCCTTCGCCTGAGCCGGGAGCCGCTGGCAGCCAATCCGCCGCAGCTGGAACCCCATCCGCCTATGACGGAATTCTTGTCTCGTGTACTGATACGGTGTGAAGCAGCACAGCCGCCCCAGGCCTTCCCTCTCTGGCCGCAGCTGTGCGGGGGCGCTCAAGTGATTGGACAGCTGTGGCCCATAGTCCAGGAGCGGGGCGCACTGAACCAGCGCAGTGACTGGTACGCTGTTCTTCGTACAGCCCAGGCCAAAGGGTGGGATGTTTCCTCGCTGTGCATGGCCGAGGCCATTGTAGATCTGTGCTATAATTATACCATTGCTGAGAGTATTCAAGGACTGACTCGAAGCTTTCGGGACGAAGAGCTGTTTTGGCAGGATTTCCTTCAGCGTCTGCCGTCCTACTGGAATGATGGCCAGCAGGGCGTCCATAAGTTTCTTAAACCGGACAGTACCGCTCCGGCGCCTGCACCGCCTGCAGGCCGCCTGCCGCGTTGGGATACAGCGTCCCGGTTGGTCCGGCATGCCCCAGGTTGGCATCAGAAGGAAGCGGACGCTCCCGCAAAAGGCAGAAAAAGAGGCTGGGGGCGATATATCGCCCTCAGCCTGTGTCGCCAGATTATCATTGCGCTGTTTTATGGTCTGCTGTTCCTTTTGGTCTCCCGGCTTTTGGAGCTGCCTGAGGATCTGTTTCTGGATCTGGGGGCGCAGGGCCATGTAAATCCCCACGCCCTGACCGCACTTAGTATCGTGATTTTTGGTGTAGTGGGTTCCTTTATCTCCTGGAAGTTCAATTTGCTGGACATTCTGGAGATTTTTCGCCAGTTTGGTCTGTCCCTGTGGGACGGAGCAGTCTTGCTGCGAGCATGGCTGAGAAACCAGGGTTGAGAAGTACGGGCTAACCGGGTTATGTTCCGGGATGGCATACTCCGCAGGGGGAGTAGCCGGCTTGCTGTGCCTCATCTGCAGTATCAAACCAGATTTCGTTTTCTTTCAAAATCTTTTCTGCATACCGACAGCTGGGGTAATGGTATTTATCCGATTCCAGGCTGCCCACAAAAGTCCCTTCCGTCTTCACCGGCGGTTGAGTGTCTCCTCCGCCCTGTTGGCCGGAGTCCTTTTTGGCCGCCTCGTACTGTGACGAGGTAAAAACACCCTCATTGATCATCTTTTGCGCTAAGGTGTTGTTTTTTCCATTTTCCTTTGCATCCAGAGCCGCCCAGGATACCAGTGCCACGTCTCCACGCAGGAAAGTTGTGCTCTGTGCAGAATATTTTCCATCGGTAATTCCTAATTGGTCGGTCAGGATCCAAGCCTGATCCCACTGAAAGTCTTTACCGCTTTCATACCCCAGTGCCTTCAGAACAAAGGTCAGATATTGAGAAGCGGTGATAGGCTGATTTCCGCCATAGGTTGTGGCTGAAAGACCTGAGGTCAACTGGTGGGCATAGGCATAGCCAACATAGGGTCTGGCCCAAGGCTCGACGTCCGTAAACGGAATATCCCAATTCCCTGCTTTAGCCTGCTCTGTCTTCCCAATCAGAGCGACTAACATAGTAATTGCTTCGTTACGGGTGGGAACACGATCCAGCTCATATATCGGGGTGCCGTCACTGTTAATTCCCGTTCCGCCAAAAAGCCCCAGCGTATACAGGGCATCGGCAGATGCTTTGGATTGGGTATCCGCTGCAAATGCACTTGGGATCACAGGCAGAATTAGTATCAGTGACAGGAATAGTCCAAGCCATCGGTTCATCCGTTTCATATCCGTTCTCCTCCACATCTTTTGTTTTAGGGCAAGGAAATTGATTCCTTGCCCTTTTCGTACCATTGTATCACATATTCCATATGATTCCAAAAATATTTTTGTATACGGTTCTGAGGGATGTATGGAGGCCTAAAATCAAGTCATTTCTTTTTTTCGGCACAGATACTGTAAATAGGCGCCCAGAGTAATTCCGTCAGTAATGGTGCCGTCGGCCACCTGCTGAGCCATCTCCTCCGGTGTGACCCAGCGCAGACCGTGGATGCCCTCTCCGTTGTCGGCGGGGATGTCTACTTCCCCTACCTGGGCACAAAATATCTGTACCTTGCCTGCACTGATGCCGGTATCGGTCTGAATTTCCCCCAAAAACTCCAATTCCTCTGGGGCAATGCGGACACCCAGCTCTTCCCAAAGCTCCTTGGCTCCGTTTTCCGCTGGAGTCAGATCCTCCCCAAAGCCTCGGGGAAATTCTCCGCCGCTCTCCATACGGGGGGGATGACGGAAAATGGACAGAAGACCAAAACGGCCATTCCGGCAGGGAATCACGACCACACCATTACTCTTGTGGGGGTAGACCACCCGGGCGTAGGTATATAGCTCCCCATTTTCCCGTATGCACAGATCAGCCAGAACAAAGTAGTAGGGCGAGTTGTCGTAGACGACCCCTACCGGTTTTCCAGTAGAGGCAGAATAGTTTCGCAGTGTCTCCTCGTCCATGCAAAGAGAAATCTGATCAGAGGGGGCGAAGAGCTCAGGCCGCCGGGCGGCCAGCTGAAAATACTGGGTGATCGAGTCCATACCGGTCTCCTTTCGCCGAAATATACGGAAGAAATAAATCTGGATTTTCTATGCCAACATCATAATATATGCAGAAAAAAGCTGCAAGCCTTGTTTCATTTGGCTCGCAGCTTTTTCCTTTTTTAAAGGGGAAGCCTTTTACAGCTGCCCTCCGTAGTCCTTTTTCATCTGATGCAGACGCTCCAGCGCCTGGACACCCTGTGAGCCCAGCCGCTCGGTCACCGCCACCACCAGCGCATCAGCCAGGGCGGCGGGGGCTGCCATGGAGTGATATTCCTTGGTTTCACCGCGGTAGGCAAACAGGGAGATGTCGGCCCGCTCCTCCAGCGGCATGCAGGTCCGGCTCACAAAGGCCAGAGTGCGGTAGCCGGCGCGGCGGCTTTGCTCCAACAGCACCCGCCCCTCTTTGGACAGCTTGGAGAAGCTGAACAGGATCACCGTGTCTTCCTCTCCCGCTTGGGCCAGCCCTTCCAGCAGCTCGGAGCCTCCCGAGGGCAGCAAAGACACATTCAGCCCCAGCCGACGCAGGCGGAAGTGGAGCATCTGAGCCAGGGAGGCAGAGGCATTTTTTCCGTGGATGAAGATTCGGCGGGCTCCGGACACAGCCTCTACGCCCCGCTGGAACTCCGCCTCATCCAGCTGCTGGGCAGTTTTGCTCAGACAAAGCTGCTGGTGCTCCAGCCAGGCAGCAGGAGAGAAGCCACCCTCCCGGCCCAGAGTGCCCGCCATTTTGGCTGCCGGGCCTGCGGACTGCTCCATCACCAGGGCCTTTAACGACTTATAGTCCCGGCAGCCTACATGGCGGGCAAACCGGGACACGGTGGCGTCAGACATGTCCAAAGCCTGGGCCAGCTGGCCGATGGATAAATACAGGAAGGTATCCCGGTTGGTGTTGATAAATTCCAGGATCTTTTGCTCGGCTCGGGTCAGATCCCCGACATCCACAGAAAACTGCATGGTGGTTCCTCCACGTTTTTTCAGGCAGAGACTGCTTTGGTCAGTACTGCCACATAGTCGCCGCCCAGGGCGTAAATTTCCTTGAGAGAGCGTTTGAGCAGGCAGGCAGTGCGCACCTGAAAGGCAGCGCTGTCGGCCAGCTGGATCTCATACCGGCCAGCCCGCATCTCCCGGTGCATCTCCTCTACCGTATCAAAGGTGCTTTCAAAGCAGGTGGCAATGCAGCCGTACTGTACGGCCTGATGGGTGTCACTGCCCGATACCACAGGGATGTCCAGCGTCTGTCCCAAGTTATAGGTCAGACGCTGGGTGCGCTCCCGGTCCAGCGCCATGTCCTTGCCGTTGAGGTCCAGAAAGTTCAGCCGCTTCAGCTGCTCCAGAGGCAGCTCCGGCACATGGCCGGGAGCGCGATAGGGGTGGCCGCAGCCCACCAGGACGGGATACTGCTCAAACAGGTCCATGAGCTTTTCAAAGGGCAGGAATTTTCCCTTCCCCTTGTAGGGCTCCAGCTGGCGGTTGAGCTCCAGAATGGCCTCCAGAGGACCTACCGACAGGATGTGTCCTCCCTCGGCCACATCAGTCTCCATGCCGGGGAAAATGCGCAGGCCGTTGGGGAGCTCCAAAGTGTCGCCCACACGGCAGCTCTTGGAGGCGAGATAACCGTACAGGTCGGAAAACTGGAGGGTGTTGAAGTGCTCAGTGAGGCAGAGAGCGTCCAGACCGGCACGCCGGGCCTCGTCGAAGAGCCAGTCGGTGTATACGGTGGAAAAGGGCAGCTTTTTGGCCAGCTTCCCGTGAGTGTGAAAATCAAGACGCAAGAGAATAACCTTCTTTCTTATGACAGCAGGGTGGAGGCCAGCAAGGCTGCCGTCATCCACAAAAAGGAGACGGCCAGAAACAGCAGGTCGTTGTAGGTGACCTTCAGGGAGGCCAGCTTGATCTTTTTTACCGCTTTGCTGCTGGCGGCGTAGCGGTAGCCCCGCAGCTCCAGTGCCTCCACGGTGGTGCGGGAGCGCTTGGCGGTGTTGAGCATCAGGGGGTAGAAGGCGTGCATGATGACCTTGACCTGATAGATGAGATAGCGCACCTTGCCCATCAGGGTGTCATGGGCGGGAGGATTGCCCCGCAGGCGGTAGGACAGCAGCACATTCTGAAATTCCTCCATCAGCATGGGCAGCATCCGGTAGGAGTAGGAGATGGAAAAGCTCAGGCGCTCGGGGCAGCCATACCACAAAAGGCCGTTGGACAGCCGGTCGGGGTCCAGGCCGAAGAACAGATACCACACCAGCAGGATGCGGGGGTCCAGGGCGGCAATGACGGTGTCATCGTTGCCGTAGGCGTTTTTCAGCACCTGACTGCGGAGAAAGTCCATAGAGAATTTGTCCAGCAGGTTGTCGGACAGCTTCGCCATCATTTTTTCCATTTATGACACCTCCTGAAAACATGCGGCAAACTCGTCAATGGTGTAGCACAGCGCGTTGGGATTGAGACTGCGGGCCATGGTGAAGATCTCCGGCGGGCGGATGCCCACCTGCTGGGCCACATCCTGGCGGGAAAAGATCTTGTCCACCGGTCCGTCGGCCACCACCTTGCCCTGGCACAGAACCACCACCCGGTCAGCCCACTGACATACCAGCTGCATGTCGTGGGTGGCGATGACGGCGGTTTGGATCACGTCCTTCATGTCGGTGAGCACAGACAGGATCTCCCGCCGGGTGGCAATGTCCAGGTTGGCGGTGGGCTCATCCAGCAGCAGGATGCCGGGGTTGAGGGCGATGCCGATGGCCAGACTGGCCCGGCGCATCTGCCCGCCCGACATGAGCCGCCCGTCCCGCTGGGCCAGCTCGGTAAGCCGGAAGCGCTCCAGCAGCTGCCGGGTGCGCTCCTGCCAGTCTTTCTCTCCCCGGACCCGCATGGCGTAGGCGATGTCGGCCTGGATGGAGTCCTGAATAAACATCTCCTCCGGGTTCTGATAGACCAGAGAGACCTGCCGGGACAGCTCCTCAGCGGGCTTATCCCCGATGGGAGAGCCAAACAGAGAGACGGTGCCAGCCTTGGGCCGCAGCAGGCCCACCATCAACTTCATCAGGGTGGATTTACCCGCACCGTTGGAGCCGATGAGAGCCACTTTTTCTCCCTGGTGCAGCTCCAGATCCAGATTCTGAAAGACGGTGCGGGGCTCCCCTTTGACCGAGCGGTAGGAGAGCTCCACATTGGAGAAGGTAACAGCCGGTTTCTCTCCCGGCTCCGGCTTGGAGCGGGGAGGAGCGGGATGGAAGGACAGAGAGGCAAAGGCCTGTTTGCCCTCCTCCACCGTGGTGGGCAGGTGGCCCAGCCCGGTGAGGTTGCCCTCCCTTTTCAGCCGGTAGGCTGCCTGGGTGACCTGGGGCGGGAAGATGTTGCAGGCCTCCAGCTCCTCCACCTGCTGCAGCGCCTCTCCGGTGGGCAGCATCCACTGCACTTGTCCGTCCTTCATGAGAAGCACATTTTTGCAGTAATCGGCAATGTACTCGGTGTGGTGCTCGATGACGATGATGGTCTTGCCCTGCTGGTTAAGGTGCCGCAGCACCTCATAGATCCGGTCGGCGTGCATGGGGTCCAGCTGGGCGATGGGCTCGTCCAGAATGAGGATGTCCGGCCCCAGAGATACCGCGCCGGCCAGAGCCAGCAGGTGGGTCTGGCCGCCGGACAGCTGCCAGACATACTCCTCCTCCCGGCCCTCCAGCCCGCACTGGGACAGGGCCTGCCTTCCCCGCTCCAGGTAGTCGGGGAAGGCGTAGTTGAGGCAGGAGTAGGACGCATCGTCCAGCACGGTAGGCCGCACGATCTGATTTTCAAAGTCCTGATAGACATAGCCCACCTTCCGGGCCAGAGCGCCAACGTCGGTCTGCAGCGTGTCCAGACCGTGGATTTTGGTGCTCCCCTGATAGCTTCTTGTAATAAAATGAGGAATCAATCCATTCAGGACTTTGCACAAGGTGGACTTCCCGCAGCCGTTGTTGCCAACGACTGCGAGGAAGTCCCCTTGTGGAATGGTTAGGGACATGTGCTTCAGGGTGGGCTGGGCGGTGCCGGGGTAGGTATAGGTGAGGTCTTGGATCTCGACTGCGTTTATCTTATCCCACCGCACCGGCCTTGCCGTTCTTCTTCATCACCAGCAGGACTGCCACAGCCAGAACGGCGGCTACCAGCATACCGGCAGCCAGGGCGGTGCCGCTCTCGGCCCACTCGGCCTCCCAGTCGATGAGGGACATGCCGGCGGTGGCGGCCAGCTCAGCCACGACCGCACACACAAAGCCGATCACGCATACCACAATGGCCTTGGGACTGATGCCGGAGACGGCGCTGTCCGGGGTGCGGGGCTGCATGCCTACCAGGGGCTCGATCTTGCCGTACAGCTTGGGTACCAGGTACAGGGTGGGCAGCAGGCAGAACAGGATGCCGGAGAAGAGCAGGTCGTTGCAGAAGGCGAAGCCCTCGGTGGCAAAGACGCTCTCGGGCAGGCCCTCCACCGCCTCAAAGTCCTCCACGGCGAACTGCACCTTGGCGATATCCACGATGGTGCCCATAAGCAGCTGGGCGGCGGTGCCGGTGATGGCGGCCACACCCACCGTCAGGCGGTTTTTGGGGTCCTTCACCAGCCGCCCGGCGATGTACACGCCGATGGTGACAGTGAGAAATTTTTCCAGCTCGCCCAGGCCGCCGAACTGGCCCAACATGATCTCACTGAACACCAGCTCACCGGTGGCGGCGCCCAGGGCCGCGGACAGGGGATCAAAAAGCATGGCCAGGGTCAGGGGAATGAACAGGAAATATTCCACGGACAGCTCCACCAGTCCAATCTGGAACTTGGGGATCAGCTCGGTGAACAAGGTGGCCAGCCCGTACAGGGACATGGACAAAACAAAGACCATCAGCTTTTGAGACTGCGTGGCAGCATTCTTTTGCACGGTACTCATACGAAAATTCCTCCCATTTTTTGATGCGCTTTTCTCGCATGGTCACAGTGTAGCAGGGGAGGTGTAAAAACGTCGTACACGGGATGGTAAAATGTAAATAAATTTTCATCGCCCGGCGGGCAGAGAGCCGCGGGCACCGGAGACACCCCGAGACCTGGAGGCCGGGCACGTTGGCAAGCGGCGGGCCCTGTGATATGATAGGAAAAACATTCCCATGAGAGGAAGGAGAGAAACTGCACCATGGATTTTGAACCAGTCTGCCTGGAAACCTGGGCCCGCAGGGAGCATTTTGCCCATTATTTTTCCGACGTGCCCTGTACATACAGCCTGACCACCAAGCTGGACATCACCCCCATCATGGAGGCAAAGCTCTATCCAACCATGCTCTATCTCATCGCCCGGGCGGTCAACCGCTATCCGGAGTTCCGCATGGATCTGGACCGGGACGGCAACCCGGGAACCTATTCCGTTATGCACCCGTGCTACACGGTGTTCCATCGGGATGATGAGACCTTTTCCAGCATCTGGACGGAGTATACCGAGGACTACGCTGCCTTCTGCCGGGCCTACGAACAGGACCTGGCACAGTTTGGGCACAACCATGGCCTGATGGCAAAGCCGGACGCTCCGGCCAACACGTTCCCGGTGTCCATGCTGCCCTGGGAGAGCTTCGACGGCTTCCAGCTGAATCTGCAAAAGGGATACCGCTATCTTCTGCCCATTTTCACCATGGGCAAATACACCCGGGATGGGGAGCGGTATCTGCTGCCTTTGTCCATTCAGGTCCATCACGCGGCCTGTGACGGCTTCCACGTCTGTCGGTTTCTTGCCGCGCTGAAGGAGATGATCGCCGACCCCGTGTTTTTGCGTTCCGGCGGAAGCGCGGGGCAGGGCGAAAAATAAATATCCCGCGCGCGGAAAAGGAAGAAGCGGCGAGCTCCCCTGGTGACGAAGGTACCGGGGGAGCTCGCTGTATCTCTGCGGGTGGTCTGAGTTGAAAAACACAGGGGAGATGCTATAATAAAATCCGGTATTCTCATTTGGAAAAGCCTGCGTGCTGCCGGAACCGCTCCGAAAGACGGGGAACAGCTGCGGCGCTGGGACAGCACGGGCTGGGATGGACTCTATTTTTGAAGGAGCAGTACGCATGGCAGACTACCGGCAGTATTTTCAGGTGGTGCTCCGCCCGGCTTCGGAGCATGCGGTGGAGGACTTTTTTTCGCTGAGCGGAAGATACTCCAATTTCCGTAAAGAGACCTGCTTTATCCGCTATTTGGCCGGGGCGCAGTACGATGCCGCCCTGGACCGCCTGCGCCTGTGGCAGGAGGATGCCCGGGCGGCGCGCAGCGGGTATTTGTTCGTGCCTGCCCTTGCCAGACAGCCGGAGCGATCAGAGCTGGACCGCTATCTCACGCTGTACCACGAGGGAGACTACACACTGCCGTTCCGCTTTGAAAATGAGATCCTGCAGGAGACATTCCAGGACAGCTTCCGGCAGGTCGTGCAGCTGTTTCGCCGGAGCAAAGGGCGGACAGAGGCATCCATCCTCCGCAACTTTATGGTCAGGATGTTCTTTTGGATCGACCAGTATTTTCACCGGCTCTTTGCGGAGACGAAAAAGATCGCCTGCTTTCCCAAATTCGCCTGTGCCGGCACGGTGAAGCTGCCGGAATACCTGTTTTGCTATCTGCTTTACTGCATGGGCTGCGACGTTTTGTGCCTGAGCCGCACCCAGGACGTGCTGGTGGAGGACCCGGAGCTGCTGGCGCTTTCTTCCTTGGTGACCGGAGCGGAGGAGGTACCGTCCCCGCCTGTGCGGACGTCCGCGGCCCCAGCCCGGACACAGTCCCGCCCGGACTGCGTCCAACGGCCCCGGGAGAGCGCCTGGCCGCCGGAGCGGACGGCACCGTCTCAGCCCAAAGAGAGTGGGCCGCTCAATTATGTGGAGCTTGCAAAGCTGGCCTCGTCGGTGGTCATGCTGCAGGTGTTCGACGACCAGGGCCAGTGCCTCAAAACCGGCTCCGGCGTCATCATCCAGGAGTCCGGCTACATCCTTACCAATTTCCATGTGGCGGCAGGCGGGTGCTATTACGGCGTATTGCTGGAGGAGGACCCGGAGATCTGCTATACCAATGAGCTCATCAAGTACAACCAGGACTTTGATCTGGCCATCCTGCGCATGAGCAAGCGCCGGGCGCCCATCCCGGTCTGGCAGGGGACGGAGCCGCTGGTCCGGGGACAGAAGGTGGTCGCCATCGGCAGCCCGCTGGGGCTGTTCAACACCGTCTCCGACGGAATTATCTCCGGATTCCGGACAGTGGGGGAGCGGTCCATGATCCAGTTCACGGCGCCCACCTCCCACGGCAGCAGCGGCGGAGCGCTGCTGGACCTGTACGGCAATCTCATCGGCATCATCACAGCCGGATTCGACGACGGGCAGAACCTGAATCTGGCGGTGGATTACAAGGCCATTTTGGAGTTTTCCAGAGGGATCCTTTAATTACATAAAATGAAAGGGCTCCACCCGGATTGGGTGGAGCCCTTTGTGTCAGATTGCGTCACTGCCTGGCGCCTGCGGGGCGAACGAGCGCGCCGGTTCCCGGTGTCCGGCCGAGAGCGGTGGGGAGGGCGGCTCCGATGCTGTCCGCCGCCTCAGTCCAGCGCCCGGCAGGAAGGGCGCCGGCAGAGCACCGGGGGGATCATCAGCGGCTGCTGCCGGTCGGGAGGATCGCCGCCGATCTGCGAGAGCAGGCGGTCCAGCGCGGCGGACATGACCTGGCTGATCCGGTGGTCCAGCGTGGCCAGGTGGATGTTGGGCAGGTCGGAATACTGGATGTTGTCAAAGCCCAGAAGGGAGAGGTCCTGGGGGATGGAGACACAAAACTCCTTGGCAGCGGCCATGACGCCCATGGCCACCGTGTCGCATACGGCGAACACGGCGGTCTCCTGAAAGTCCTCAATGAAAAATTTCTTGGCAAGGGCGTATCCCAGGGCCACGGTGGAGGAGTTGGTGTGGGCGTTGGGCAGGGACCGTACCGCCATCCCCAGCTGGCGGGCAGTCTCTGTAAACCCTTTCAGCCGCAGCTGATGGGAGCAGTTGTTCTGCCGTCCGCCCATAAACGCGATCCGCCGGTGCCCCAGGCTGTAAAGATACTCCGCCGCCATGCGGCCGCCCAGATAGTTGTCCACACAGACCGACTGGATGGCGGGTGTGTCCGCCGTGCGCTCCAGGGCCCCCTGCAGCACGATGGGGACCCGGCTGAGATAGCTGCTGATGAGGACCGGTGCCTGCCTGGAGGAGCTGACCAGAAGGATGCCGTCCACCCGGTGGCCGATGAGAAAATCGAATACCTGCCCGATGTCCCGGTCCTCCACCCGGCCGTGGCAGAACAGCACATGGTAGCCCTGCTGCCGGGCCAGCTGCTCCAGGATCAGGGCGGTCTGGGAAAAGAGCGGGTTGTCCAGATCGGAGATCACGCAGCCGATGAGCCCCGCGCGGCTGGCGCTGAGGCCCCGGGCCAGCAGATTGGTCCGGTATCCGTGCTGGTAGCAAAGCTCCAGGATCCGGGCGCGGGTCCCGGGACTGACGCCGCGCCCTCCGTTGAGCGTGCGGGAGACCGTGGCAATGGATACTTCTGCCATCCGGGCGATGTCCTTGATGGTGACGGTGCTCATGGGTCCTCCTTCAAAAAAGAGAAAACGGTTGCATAAATCGTGCAATGGATGGAGCGGACGGAAAAAGAGAAAAATGTGCAGATCCTTTTGAGAAAAAACCTGCATCCTTATAAACAGAGAAAAAAACAGGGGTTTTCTCTGATTATATTCCGGTTTACAAAAATTTCAATGTTTTTTCTCTGGGGAAACTATCACAAATCCTCAGGAGAATAATTGGCGGAATTGTAGAAAAAAAATCTGCGTATTTGACGAGTGTTTTGGAGAAATGGTATACTGTTACCCAGAGAAAACGGTTGCATTTGCAGCGAAACCGCTTTCAGAAGGGAGGCGCCATGAGACGCGTCACCATCCGGGATGTGGCCCAGCGGGCGGGAGTCAGCTCCTCTACGGTGTCCCGTGTGCTGAATGACAGCGCTTCCATCAGTCCGCGCACCTGCCAGGCGGTGCGGGAGGCCTGCCAGGCCCTGCACTATGTGCCCGATATCACGGCGCGGGGGCTGTCCGGCCACAAGACCCATACCATCGGCATCATCGTGCCGGATATCTCCAACCCTTATTTTTCCGCCCTGTGCACGGCGGCGGAAGCCGGCGCGTCCGCCAGAGGCTACCGTGCCATCCTCTGCAACACCCTCTATGAGCCGGTGAACGAGCTGGACGCCATTGGACGGATGCTTTCTCAGCGGGTGGACGGGCTGCTGGTGGCGGCCCACTCGCCCCACACCCAGGCCCAGCACGCCGCCCTTTTGGGAGACCTGCCCTGCGTGTACTTAGGCAGCAACCACGGTCCCGGGTGCAGCTATGTGGAGGTGGACAACGAGCAGGGCGCCTACCAGGCGTCCCAGTATCTCTACCGGCTGGGACACCGGCGGATCGTGTTTCTGGGCGGCCGGCAGGACTCCCGGACCCTGGAGCAGCGTCTGGAGGGCTACCGGCGATCCATGCTGGCAAATCACCTGATCCCCAGCGCCATGGCGGCGCCGGACGGGACGGAGAACCTGAGCGCCTGGTGCTTTCAGGAGGCGCGGCGGCTGTTCCGCCAATCCCCCTGCCCCGACGCCGTCATCGCCTATTCCGATATCCTTGCCATGCAGGTGCTGGAGGCGGCGGAGGCGTGCGGGCTGCACGCGCCGGAGGATTTTTCCGTCATCGGGTTTGACGATATCGCCCTGGGGCGCCTGCCCCATATCCATCTGACCACCGTGTCCCAGCGGGAGGCCCAGGCGGGAGAGCTGGCCATCCGGCGGCTGCTGGAGAAGATCGAAGGCAGCGCCGAGGTGACGCAGGACATCCTGGAGCCGGAGCTGGTCATCCGGTCCACCTGCCGGAGAATATGATGTTAGGAAAGAAGGAGAGCTTTCATGGACGGACTTTCCCTTACTGAACGGAATACTCTGGGCGCGCTGCTGGACCAGCAGAGCCAGGAGGCGGTCATGGCCAGGATCCCGCAGTTTTTTCAGGCGGAGACCGACAACCTGGTGCCGCCGCCCCAGACCGTGCCGGAAAAACTGGGCGTATTGATGTTCAACATGGAGCGGGGCGTCCATCTGGAGGAGATCCGGGAATTTCTCCGGGACTGCCCGGATATCCAGCCCTTTGATGTGATCCTGGCCAACGAGCTGGACGACGGATGCTTCCGTTCCGGCAACAAAAATACCGCCCGGGAGCTGGCCCAGGCCTTCGGCCTCAACTACGCCTGGGGTCTGGAGTTTATCGAGCTGGTGGATGAGCGCAACGAAAAGGGCTTTCACGGAAACGCCGTGTTCTCCCGCTGGCCCATCCGGCGCGCGGGCGTCATCCGCCTGCCCGAGCAGTACAACTGGTACTTTGACCGTCAGCGCCGCATCGGCGGGCGCCTGGCGGTGTTCGCGGAACTGGATGTAGGCGGAAGACCTTTGGGCGTGGTGTCCATCCACCTGGAAAACCGCACCCACGGCGCGGGCCGCCAGGCCCAGATGGCCGCCATTTTGGAGGCGGTGGACCGGGAGCTTCCGGGCATGCCGGTCATCCTGGGCGGCGATTTGAACACCAACACCTTTGACGGCCGCAGCAAGGAGGACATCGGCGACATCGCCGCAAGTCCGGACCTGCGCCGCCGGTGCCTGGAGGGCGTCTTTGACTTTGAGCCGCTGCTGCCCATGTGCGCCGCGGCAGGGTATGAGATCGTGCCTGGCGAGCCTCGGCTGACCCGGCGCAAGCCCCTGCCGGACGGGGACTTTTTGCCGCTGCGGCTGGACTGGATACTGCTGCGTGGGCTCCGGGCGGAGGAGAGCCGCATGGTCTCCACTGCCAAAGAGGACCTGACCTATGCCCGCCCCGGCTCCGCCCTGGAGCGCTTTGCGGGAGCGGAGCTGTCGGACCACAACGCCGTGTGGGCGCTGTGCGCGATGAAATAAGTTGTGCCTCCCCGCCCAGGGGGCGGGGTCCACATAGAGATCTCTGGAAACACGAGGAACCGACCCAATTAAAATTTGGATTGAAAAGGAGTAGTTGACATGAAGAAAACGACAAAACGCTTTGTTGCCCTGCTGCTGTCCTCCCTGATGGTCCTCACCTTGCTGGCCGGCTGCGGCTCAAGCAAGGATGGTGAAGAAGGCGAGTCCACCGGCAGCAAGGAGCTGACCGTCTACACCGCCTTCCCCGAGGCCGAGGTGGCCTATTACTTCAATGCCTTCGAGGAGGCCACCGGCATCAAGGTCAACGCCCTGCGCCTGTCCGCCGGTGAGATGCTCACCCGTGTGGCCGCGGAGAAGGACAACCCCCAGGCCGCGCTGATGTTCGGCGGCTCCACCGATAACTACATCGCTGCCGCGGACCAGGGATTGCTGGAGCCCTATCAGTCTCCGGAGCTGGAGAACACCCCCGAGACGTACCTGGACCCCACCGGTACCTGGAACCCCATCTATGTGGGCGCCATTGCCTTTGCCTGCAACAGCGAGTGGTTTGCCGAGAAGGGCTATGACTATCCCACCAGCTGGGACGACCTGCTGGATCCCAAGTACCAGGGCCAGATCATCATGGCGCACCCCGCCACCTCCGGCACCGCCTACACCGTGCTGGCTACCCTCATCCAGCTCAAGGGCGAGGACGCCGTGTGGGATTATCTGAAGGAACTGGACAAGAACATGTCCCAGTACACCAAGTCCGGCTCCGCTGCTCCCAACGCCGTGGCCCTGAAGGAGGCCGCCATCGCCCTGACCTTCTCTCACGACGGCCTGCAGCCCACCACCGAGGGCTATCCCATTGAGCTGAGCTTCCCCACGGACGGCACCGGCTACGAAGTGGGCGCCATGGCTCTCATCAAGGGCGGCCCCGCCGACCAGCAGGAGAACGCCAAGAAGTTCATCGACTTCATGTGCTCTGCTGAGGGCCAGAACCTCTATGCCGAGAACAACTCCTTCCGCGTGCCCACCAACACCCAGGCCACCGTGGCCGAGGGCCTGGTGACGCTGGATTCCGTGGCTGTGATCGACTATGACGCTGTTTGGGCCGCCGAGAACAAGACCACCTTCACCGAGCAGTTCGAGGCCAACATCGTCGCCGCTCCCGCAGAGTAACCGAACCTTCCATATCTGACGGCCTTCCCCCCTTTTTGGGGGGAAGGCCCCTTTCCAAGGCAAATCCATAGAACGCAGGAGGAACCCACATGGCCAATACGTCCGGCGCGGGCGGGAAGAGCGCCGCCCGTCTGAAAAAGCGCAATGAGACGAAAATGATCCTGCGCCAGCCTGTTTTGCTGCTTGCCGTCCTGGCCAGCATCGCCCTGCTGGTGCTGTTTGTGATCTATCCTTTGGGGAAGGTGCTGCTGTTCAGCCTGACGGATGAAGCGGGCAATTTCTCGCTTTCTCCCCTGCTGTCCCTGTTCTCCACGCCCCGGTATCTGGCCACCTTCGGCCGGACCATGCTCCTTGGCGTGGTGGTGGCGGTGATCGCCACGTTCATCGGCTACATCTTCGCCTTTACCATCACCCGTACCAATGTGCCCTGTAAGGGCTTTCTCAAGACCATCGCCACGCTGCCGATCCTGTCCCCGCCCTTTATTTTGTCGCTGTCCATCATTTTCCTCTTCGGCAAGCAGGGCCTCATCACCAACTCCCTGCTGCACATCACGGACAACGATGTCTACGGCATGGGGAGCCTGGTGGTGGTGCAGGTCATCAGCTTTTTCCCCATCGCCTACATGACCCTCTCCGGCATCCTCTCGTCCATCGACGCCTCCGTGGAGGACGCCGCGTGCAACATGGGCGCCAGCCGCTGGCACACGTTCTGGACGGTGACGTTCCCCCTGTCCCTGCCGGGCATCATCTCCGGCTGCCTGCTGGTGTTCATCCAGTCTTTGGAGGACTTTTCCAACCCCGCCACCATCGGCGGCGATTTCACCACCCTCTCCGTGGAGGTCTACCAGATCATCAACGGCACCTACGACATGCGCAAGGGCTCCGTGCTGGCCCTTTTGATGCTGGCCCCGGCTATGGTGGCGTTCCTTTTAAATAAGTATTGGGTCAACAAAAAGAGCTTCGTCACCGTCACCGGCAAGCCCACCCAGGCCCGCAAGATGATGGACGAGCCCCACATCAAGTGGCCATTGTTCACCTTCTGCATGCTGGTGGCTGCCGTCATCATCCTGTTCTACGGCACGGTGGTGTTCGGCTCCTTCGTCCAGACCTGGGGCTATAACTACACCCTCACCCTCAGTCAGTATCAAAAGGCCCTGGAGCAGGGCTGGGACAGCCTGCGCAACTCCATGGTCCTGGGCCTGGTGGCGGCCCTTCTGGGCGGCCTTCTGGGTATGGTCATCGCCTACATCACTGCCAAGCGCAATTACTACGGCAAGCGGTTCATTGAAGTGTCCTCTGTTTTGATGTTCGCCGTTCCCGGCACCGTGCTGGGCATTGCCTACATTCTGGCCTTCAACACCGGCTTTTTGGTGCTCACCGGCACCGCCGCCATTTTGGTGATCGTGTTCGTGTTCCGCAACATGCCGGTGGCCATCGAATCCGGTACCACCACCCTGCTTCAGATCGACAATTCCATCGAAGAGGCGTCCACCATTCTGGGCGCCGGCAGCGGCTATTCTTTCCGCCGCATCACGCTGCCCATGCTGCGCAACGCCTTCTTCTCCGGCATTGTCTATTCGTTCGTCAAGGCCATCACTGCCGTCAGCGCGGTCATTTTCCTGGTCTCTCCCAAGTGGAACCTGGTCACCAGCAAGATCTATACCCTCTTCGACCAGGCCAAGTACTCCCAGGCGGCGGCCTTTGTCACCATGATGGTGGTCATCCTGCTGGTGTTCATCGGCATTTTCAACGGCCTGATCAACCTGCTGCTCTCGCCCCGGTCGCGTCTTCCCAAGGGCGCCGGCGGGAACACTGAAAAAACGGAGGGAACGACATGAGCAATCAAACTACGAATCGCCTGGGCAAAAAGAGCTCCAGCGTGATTTTGAAAGATGTGACTAAGATTTTCCAGCAGCCGGATACCGGCAAGGATTTCGTGGCGGTGGACCATATCAATCTCCACATCCAGGACGGAGAGATGGTGACGCTGCTGGGCCCCTCCGGCTGCGGCAAGACCACCACGCTGCGCATGATCTCCGGCTTTGAGTATCCCACCAGCGGCAGCGTGATGATCGGCGACCGGGACGTGGCCAAGGTGCCGCCCAACAAGCGGGGCATCTCCATGGTGTTCCAGAGCTACGCCCTCTTCCCGCACCTGAACATCTGGGAGAATATCGCCTACGGTCTGAAAGTGGCCAAGGTATCCCAGAGCGAGCTGGTGGAGCGCACCAACGCGGTGGTGGAGATGATGCAGCTCAAGGGATTTGAGCGCCGCTTCCCCAACCAGCTCTCCGGCGGTCAGCAGCAGCGTGTGGCCCTGGCCCGTGCCGTGGTCATCGAGCCCAGCGTGCTGCTGTTCGACGAGCCCCTCTCCAACCTGGACGCCAAGCTCCGGGAGAGCATGCGGGACGAGCTGCGGGCCCTCCAAAAGCGCCTGGGCATCACGTCGCTGTATGTCACCCACGACCAGTCGGAGGCTATGGCCATCTCCGACCGGGTGGTCATCATGAAAGACGGCGTCATCTGCCAGGAGGGCTCCCCCACGGAGATCTATGAGCAGCCGACGAGCCGCTTCGTGGCCAACTTCATCGGCAAGGCCAACTTCATCGAGGGCACCTTCCGCGGCCTGGACGGCACATCCGCCCTGGTGGAGGTGGGCGGCAAGACCATCTCCATCCCCGCCCCCGGCAAGATGGCAGACGTGCAGAAGGATGGCCCCTGCTGCCTGACGGTGCGGCCCGAGTCCATCCAGCTCTCCGCCCAGGAAGGACAGCTGCCCGGCCGGGTATCCCGGGCCACGTACTACGGCGCCAAGGTGGAGTACGAGGTCATGCTGGGCGAGCACCCCATCATCGTGGAGGTCTACAACCCCCAGCTGACGGAGCGCTTTGCAGAGGGCGACGAGGTGTACATGACCCTCATCAACCGCTGCGTGCGGGTCCTGCGGTAAAAGTGACAAAGCAATCCCCCCGGTCTGCCTTGCGGCGGATCGGGGGTGATTTTTTTGGCTGGAAGCAAGAAGAGGTACAAAAATTTATAGTCGTTTCGCACAATAAAATTGAATAATTTTATGCAAAAATGATATTTTTGTGAAATTCCCAAAAATCCTCCCCCGTCATGTGAAAAACGGACGTTTCGCAATGAAACCGCATTTGATAAAGTAATCACAAAAGGAATGTGTGAGGGGAGGAGAACGGCATGGAATATGTACTGGAAATGAAAGATATCAGTAAAACCTTCCCGGGTGTCAAGGCGCTGGATCATGTTCAGCTGCAGGTGCGGCCGGGAGAGGTCCATGCGTTGATGGGAGAAAACGGCGCAGGCAAATCGACCCTGATGAAGATCCTGATGGGCATTTACACCAAGGATCCCGGCGGCGAGATCCTGTTTGACGGCAAGCCCTACACGGCCGCCAATCCCAAGGAGGCTATGGATACGGGCGTGGCCATGATCCACCAGGAGCTCAACCCGATCCTGGACATGACCGTGTATGAAAACATCTTCGTGGGCCGGGAGCTGCGGAAAAACGGTCTGGTGGACAAAAAGGCCGAGCTGGAGGAGGCCCAGAAGCTCATTGAAGAGTGCGGGCTCCACGTCTCTCCCAAGGAGACGCTGCGCAACCTGACGGTGGCCCAGTGCCAGCTCATCGAGATCATCAAGGCTATCTCCGTCAATGCCAAGGTCATCATCATGGACGAGCCCACCGCCGCCATCACCGAGCGGGAGGTGGAGCTGCTGTTCGAGCATATCCGCCGTCTGAAGGAAAAGGGCGTGGCCATCATCTACATCTCCCACCGCATGGCGGAGATCTTCTCCATCTGCGACCGGGTGAGCGTCTATCGGGACGGCCAGTACATCGGCACGGGCACCACGCAGGAGCTGGATGAAAACCAGCTCATCAAGATGATGGTGGGCCGGGAGATCACCGACGTGTATCCCAAGCTGGAAGCGGACATCGGCGAGGTGATCTTCGAGGCCAGGAACATCGTCCGGGCGGACAACAAGGTCAAGGGCGTGAGCCTTTCCGTGCGCCGGGGTGAGATATTGGGCATCGGCGGATTGGTGGGCGCCGGCCGCAGTGAGCTGGTGGAGGGCATTTTCGGCATGCACGCCCTCTCCCAGGGCGAGATCTTCGTCAAGGGCAAAAAGGTGAAGGTCTCCGCGCCCCAGGACATCATCCGCGAGGGTGTGGCCCTTATCACCGAGGACCGGAAGGTGACGGGACTGAACCTCAGCGGCACCGTCAACGACAACATCGCCATGGTGGCCATCAAAAAGCTTTTGACCAACGGCCTCTATGACAAGGGCAAGGCCCGCAAGGCCTCCCAGGCGTACATCGAAAAACTGAACATCAAGACCCCTTCCGGTGATCAGATCGTGGGCAACCTCTCCGGCGGCAACCAGCAGAAGGTCGTCATCGCCAAGTGGCTTTTGAACGAGCCCGACGTCATCATCCTGGATGAGCCCACCCGCGGCATCGACGTGGGCGCCAAGCGGGACATCTACCTGCTGCTGGGCAACCTGGTGCGCCAGGGCAAGGCGGTCATCATGATCTCCTCGGAGATCCCGGAGCTGATGGGCATCTGCGACCGGATCATGGTCATGTGTGAGGGCAACTATTCCGGCGAGGTCAAGCGGGAGGAATTCTCCCAGGAGCGCATCATGACGCTGGCCTCCGCCATCAAGGTGTAAAGGAAGGGGAAACCATGAAAGATTCGAGACGTGCAAAAGCACTGGTCAGTGAGTACTTTATTTTCGTTATTTTCATCGCGCTGGTGATCGTGCTGACCTGCCTGAAGCCCAGCTTCATCCAGCCCAGCAACCTGGTCAACATCCTCAAGCAGGCCTCCATCAACGGCATCCTGGCCTTCGGCATGATGTTCGTCATCATCGCCGGCGGGTTCGATATGTCCGTGGGCTCCACGGTGGCCTTTACCGGCATCCTGGCCGCCATGCTGGGCCAGGGACAGTATCCCATCATCGTGCCTCTGGCGGTGGCCATGCTGGGCGGCCTGGCCGTGGGCATCGTCAACGGCGTGGGCATTGCCGTGGGCAATCTGCCGCCGTTCATCATGACCCTGGGCACCATGACCGCCGTGCGCGGCCTGGCGCTGCTCATTTCCAACGGCAAGCCGGTCATCGGCATCAGTGAGACCTATAAGGCCGTGGCCGCCTCTTCCATCTTCGGCATCCCCATGCTGGCGGTATTTTTGGTGGTCATCATCGTCATCTGCTCGTTCGTGCTGTCCAAGACCGTCTACGGCCGCCGGGTCTATGCCTGCGGCGGCAACCTGCTGGCGGCCAAGGTCTCCGGCATCAACACCACCATGATCCGCATTTCCACCTTCGCCATCGCCGGCCTCCTGGCGGGCCTGAGCGGCTTTTTGATGACCTCCCGCGTCACCATCGGCCAGCCCACCGCCGCCGAGAGCTACGAGATGGACGCCATCACCGCCTGCGTGGTGGGCGGCGTGTCCATGTCCGGCGGCGTGGGCAAGCCCTGGGGCGTGGTGATCGGCTGCCTGCTCATCACCGTCATCGCCAACGGCCTGGATATCATGGGTGTCTCTTCCCACTGGCAGAAGATCGTCAAGGGCGCCATCATCGTGCTGGCAGTGCTCATCGACGTCAAGGGCAAGAGCAAGAAGAATTGATCGGTGTCAAGAGAATGGGTGAATGTTTGCCCGGCTCTTACATATAAGTTTTTGAGGAGGAAAGATCATGAACAAGAAGAAGTTTCTGGCACTGCTGCTGACCGGCGCCATGGCGCTGGCTGCCCTGACCGGCTGCGGCAGCACGGAGGAGACCCCCGCTGAGGGCTCCGGCGAAGAGGCCCCCGCTGAGGGCGGCGCTTACAAGATCGCCCTGATCCAGCAGCATCAGACCAACGCCTTCCAGATCGCCATCACCGAGGGCGCCCAGGCCAAGGCCGACGAGCTGGGCGTGGAGCTGAGCATCCTCAGCGCCGACCAGGACGCCGCCAAGCAGATCAGCCAGATCGAGCAGTGCGTGTCCGAGGGCTATGACGCCATTTTGTTCGAGCCCGTGGATCCCGATGGTCTGCGTGACGCCGCCAAGGCCGCTGCCGACGCCGGCGTTGTGATGATCAACGTGGTGTCCAGCTGCACCGACTGGGAGTCTGCCGGCATCTCCGCCGTGGCCTGCGGCGACAACGTCAAGGCCGGTGAGAACGAGATGCAGCACGTGGCCGACCTGCTGGAAGGCAAGGGCAACGTGGCCATCCTGACCGGTCCCTCTTCCACCACCGACTCTCTGGACCGTCTGGAGGGCTATCGCAACATCCTGGCCAACTACCCCGAGATGACCGAAGTGGTCGCTCCCGCCGACTGCGAGTGGGATACCGCCAAGGCCCAGGCTACCGTGGAGAGCTGGCTGTCCGCTTATGATCTGGACGCTATCGTCTGCCAGAACGACGGCATGGCCGTGGGTGCCGGCAACGCCGCCGGTGCCAACAGCGGCATCGTCATCACCGGTCTGGACGGCACTCCCGACGGCTATGAGGCCATCAAGGACGGCCGCATCACCGGCACCGTGGCCCAGGACGGCGGCGCTATGGCTGCCAACGGCATCGAGGCTGCTGTGACGCTGCTGGACGGCGGTGAGCTGGAGAACAACCTCATCATCGTCGACAGCGTGTGGATCGACGCTTCCAACGTGGCTGATTACGAGTAATCTGCCCCGCAGGAGGGATGGGAATCCCTCTTGGCAAAACCGAATCAAGGCATTATAATGAAGGAAAGGGAAAACGGCCGCGTCGTTTTCCCTTTCTTTTTAGGATGATGCCGGAGGAATTGCTTATGTTGAGGGTCGTTCTGGCAGATGACGAGAACAAGGTCATTTTGCTCATGCAAAAGCTTATTGACTGGGAAAAACTGGGCTATGAGATCGTTGGCACCGCCAATGACGGGCTGCATGCCCTGGAGCTGGTGCGGGAAAAGCAGCCCCACCTGCTCATCACGGACGTGCGCATGCCCGGCTGCGACGGCATTGAGCTGATCCAGCGGGCCAAAGCGCTCCAGCCCAAGCTGCACTTTATCGTCATCAGCGGCTACCGAAAATTTGAATATGCCCAGAACGCGCTCAAGTACGGGGTGGAGGATTATCTGCTCAAGCCCCTCAAGCAGGAGGAGCTCACCGGGATTTTGCTTCGGCTCAAGGACAAGCTGGGCCAGGAGGCAGTGGTGGAGCTCCAGCTGCGAAAAAGCGGGGAGCGGCGGCAGGAACTGCTGCTGGAGGCGCTGAAAAGTGCGGCGGAGCGGGGAGAGCCCTTCCTGAACGGCCGGCAGGCCGCCGCGGAGTATGGCTTCCGCTTTGAGGGCGGGGTCTGTTTTGCGGCGCTGGTGCGGGTGGACGTGGCCGGCGCGGAGCAGTACCGGGACGGCGTGGAGATCCTGCTGCGCCACGCGCTGGAGATCGTCCGCCGGGAAGTGGGGCTTTTGGCGGACGAGTGCGCCGCCGCGGCGGGAAAAGAGGGCGTGGCGCTGCTGGCGCACCTGCGCGCCTACCGGGCGGTGGAGGTGAAACAGTGCTTTACCAAGATCCGCAAGGAGATCGAAAACCAGCGGGACCTCTTTTGGAACATCCGGGCCACCGCGTGTCTGGGCAGCCGGTGCGGTACGCTGGAGCAGGCGGGCGAGTCCATGCGCCAGGCGCTGTGGCTTTGCCGGGACCGGCTGTGCCATCCGCAGCCCTGGCGGGACGCGGAGGGGGAGACGCTGGCGCTGGAACGGCGCTATCAGATGGACGCGGCCCGGAAAAAGAGCTTTCAGGTGGCGGCAGAGTGCCTGGATGAAACGCGCTTTGCCCAGGAGCTGGACGAGAGCTTCCGGGCGCTGGAGTCGCTGGAGGATTTGAACGGGCAGATGGTGGAGGACTGGTTCCGCCAGGTGGTGGAGGCGTGCCTCTACGGCATGCGGCAAAGCGGGGAGATCCGCGAGCGGTTCCATGAGGAGCTGGAGGAGGACTTCTGGCTCTGCGGGAACATGCGGGAGGTATACCGTCTGCTGGGTCAGGCCATCCGCGGGGAGATCCGGCGCCTGGGAGAGGAGAAGTCCCTGCGGGAGATGCGGCCCATCACCGAGGCCAAGCGGTATATCCAGCAGCACTATCAGGAGGCACTGCGGCTGGAGGACGTGAGCAGCGCGGTAGGCTTCAACGCCACCTATTTTTCCACCCTTTTCAAAAAGGAGACGGGGCAGAACTTCATGGACTATCTGACGGAGCTGCGGATCAGCAAGTCCAAGGAGCTGCTGTGCGCCGACGAGCTGTCCGTCCAGGATGTGGCGGAGCAGGTGGGCTACCGGGACCTGAAGTATTTTTCCCGGCTTTTCAAGAAGGTCACCGGCGTGAGCCCGTCGGATTATAAGAAGCTTTATAAGTAGGTGATACCATGTGGCTGTGGACCGGCTGGAAACTGAAACGGGCGCTGCGGCGCTATGGGCGGGACCGGGAGATAGAGGCGCTGCTGCGGGGAGACTGGCACGGCGACCGGGATCTGGCGGCATTTTTTGCCGATGTGGAGGAGCGGCTCCACGGCGAGGAGATCACGAAGCTGCGGCAAAAGCAGGCGGAGTATCTGGCATTGCAAAATCAGATCAACCCCCACTTTCTCTATAACGCCCTGGAGGCCATCCGTACGGACGCGCTGCTGGCAGACTGCCCCGATATCGCCGAGACCACGGAGGCCCTGGCCACCTTCTTCCGCTATACCATTTCCAACGTGCAGGAGGACGTGACGTTTTCCGACGAGTTGGACAACACGGAAAACTACTTCACTATCCAGCGCTGCCGCTTTGGGGACAAGATCACCATGGAGCTGGAGCTGGAAAATGAAAAGCTGCTGGAGGCCCGGATGCCCAAGCTCATTTTGCAGCCCTTGGTGGAAAATGCAGTTTCCCACGGACTGGAGGGCAAGCTGGGCCAGGGCACGGTCCGCATTGTGGTGGAAAACAGCGACCGGACCCTTTTCCTGCGGGTGCGGGATGACGGCGTAGGCATGCCGGACGAGCAGGTGGAGCGGCTCAATGCCCAGTTCGCCGGGGACGGTACCGCCGCCCCGGTTTCTCAGCGGGGCGGCATCGCCCTGCGCAATGTGAACAGCCGCATCCGCCTCATGTTCGGCGAGGACTACGGGCTGCATCTGTTCAGCGCGGCTGGAGTGGGCACGGAGTGCTGCGTGACGCTGCCGCTGCGCTTCGGGGAGGCGTAGGGGATGAAGGAAGAACTGATCCGGGTGGAAAACGGCCGCTTTCGCAGGGATGAGGGAGAGTACCGCTTTGAGATCTCCATCTCCCGGGGGGAGTGCATCGGGATCTATGTGGATGACCACTTCACCTCCGGCACTGCCTATCTGGATGTATTCAAGGGCGTCTCCCGCATGGAGGGCGGCAGGGCCTTTGCGTTGGGCCAAAGGGTGGGCGCATCGGAACTGGAGCGGTGGATCGCCCACAGCACCAGGATTGTGGACCGCCACCGGTTCGACTCCCGTGAACTGACCGTGCGGGATTTTATCCTTGCACTGGACAGGGCTGTGGACCGGCGGCACCGCCGGGCGGCCGAGCGGCTGGAAAGTCCGGAGACGGAGGAGATGCTGGAGCGTATGGAGCTGCGGCTGCCGCCCGAGCGCCGTCTGACGGAGCTGAGCATGCTGGATTACTACCGCCTGTGCGTGTTCCGCGTATGGTTTTGGCAGGGGGAGCTGCTGATTTTGGACCGGATCACGGAGATATTGCGCCGGCGGGATGTAGCCAAGCTGATGGAGTGCGTGCAGCTTTTGCTGCGGCAGGGAACGGCGGTGTTTTTGTTCGACCTGGACGAGGCGTTTATGTTCCGCTATTGCGACCGCATCGACGTGATCCGGGACCGCAAGACCTGCTACCGGCTCTATCCCGAGGAGTACGGGGAACGGCTTTTTGAGATCCTGGGCTGGGACCCCCGAAGCGCCGGGATCGGGCGCTCCGGCCGCCATGGCGGGGATACAGAGGCCCTGCGCACGGAGGGACTGACCTTTTCCGGCATGGCGCCGCTGGACCTCCGGATCCACAGCGGGGAGATCGCCCTTTTGCGGGATGAGAGCTATACCGCGGCGCTGCGGCTGCGGGAGTGCTTTCTGGGCGGCCGGGGATGGAGCGGCGGCAGACTGTGGCTGGATGGAAGGGCCTGCGATCACGGGGAAGTGATGAAGCTGGTGGGCACGGAGATCGGCATTCAGCTGGAGCGGCCGGACCGGCCCAGCGGCGTGCTGTTTGACAATCTCACCGCCCTGGATAACCTAACGGCCTGCCTGCTGCCCAAAGCCGGGCGGCGGATCGTTCGCCGCCGCGTTGTGGAAAATGTCCTCCAGGAGGCGGAGCGCTGGTTTCCGCGGGAGGAGCTGCTTCGGCCCCTGCGGGAGTGGTCCCTGCCGGCACGTCTGCGGTTTTCCTATTACAAGTGGTATCTGCTCAATCCGAAGCTGCTGATCTGCTTTTTCCCTTTTGCCGGACAGGAGACGGCCCACCACGAGATGATCACGGACCTGCTGGTGACCTGCGCGGAGCGGGGCATGGCCGTGTGGGTCATCTCCTCAGGCATCGACGCCGTGTGTCAAAAGACGAAAAATGAGGAATTTCTCCGCCGGCTGCGGGATCTCAACTGAATGACAAAAAGCGGAACAGAGACGCCCGGGCCTTTAGGCGCGGGCGTCTCTGCTTTGGGAAATGGCGGTTAGGCCACCGGAATATAGCGGACGCTGCGCAGACTGCCGGAGGATTGGAGAAACCGATTCCACTGGTGGATGGTGATGTCATGGGAGGCGCGGATCACCATGTCGTAGGCAATGCTGCCGTCGTCGGCATATGTAATGGAGCTTTCAATCACTTGGGCTTTTTGCTGGGACAGGTATGCCTCCAGTTCCTGCTGGAAGTCCCGCCCTGGCTGTAGTGTGAATTCCAGATGGTAAGTGCTCAGACAGTCTGCGCCTACCACGATTTTATGCATGAGGATCTGCAGCAGGGCGATGACCACCGTGGAGAATATACCCAATATGTACAGACCGGCGCCGATGGCAAGGCCAATCCCCGCAGTGGCCCAGATTCCCGCTGCGGTGGTCAGCCCCTTGATGGTACTGCCGTTTTTGAAAATGACGCCGGCGCCGAGGAAGCTCACACCGCTGACGACCTGAGCCGCTACACGGGCGGGGTCGGCGCCCCGGGTGCCGTGGAATACGGCTTCGTCCGCGGCGGTCAGATCGGCAAAACCGTATTTGGAGATGATCATCATCAGCGCCGCGGCGCAGCAAACGATGATGTGTGTGCGGATGCCTGCTTCCTTCAGCCGCTTGCTGCGCTCAAAGCCGATGCACGCGCCGCACACACAGGCTAAAAGAATCCTGGTAAAAAAATCCAGGTTCTGCAGTGCGGAAAATTGACTGTTGAGATAGTGTGCCAGGGTCATGGTTTCTTTCCTCCAAAAAAGTGTTTGTGTTTTGCGCATGGGTGATTGGTCTGAAAAATGAGCTTTTGCAATTCCGGAGACAGAGAATCCTCGTCTTCGGAAGACTCTCTTGGGTGGTATGCGTATAACCGTAGAGCTGCATGCATGACAGGGGAGTCATAGCCGCTTTTGGGAAAATCACTATGCTGCATCCCGAGGCCTCCTTTCCGTTTTGCTTGCCCGATCCGCGGGATTGTGCTAGTATAGCCAAAAGAAAATATAATGTAAAATTACATTTTATAGGAATATATATAATGATTTTTTATATGGAGGCGCTTATGCTGGATCCGAAGCTCTATTCTTTGCTGCAAGTGTATGCCAGCGGCAGCTTTGTGGCCGCTGCACGAGAACTATCTGTTACCCAGCCAGCTGTCAGTCACCATATCAAGGCACTGGAGGAGGAACTGAACACCCGCATCTTTGACCGCTCCAATGGAAAGCTTTTGCTGACCAGAGAGGGAGAAGAAGTGATCAAATGTGCAAAAAAGATGATGGGACTGTACAATAATCTTCGTCAGAGCCTCAGTGACAGCCGACTGTTGGAGATGCATCTGACGGTGGGAATCACGCATACGGCGGAGAGCAATGCCATTGCGGAAGCTCTGGCGGTATACTGCACGGAACACGAGAATGTAAATATAAAGATGATTACTGGAGATATAAAAAATCTTTATATAAAACTCAAAAGTTATGAGATCGACTTGGCAATTGTGGAGGGAAGACATGCCGACCCCAATATCCACTATCTGCTGCTGGACACAGACTACCTGGTCCTGGCTGTATCCATGGAGCATCCGTTTGCCCGGCGGAAGTCTGTCACGCTCAATGAACTGAAAAAACAGCGGATGATCCTGCGGCTGCCCAACTCCGGGACCCGGAATCTGTTTGCAGCCCAATTGGAGAGCAACAACATGCGCATCAGCGATTTCAACGTGATTTTGGAGTTGGACAATATCGCTACCATCAAAGACCTGGTGCGCCGGAACTTCGGCGTGTCCATTCTGCCCAAGAGCGTATGCCTGGATGAGCTGAAGAAGAAAAAGATCGCGATCTTACCGGTGGAGAACCTGAGCATGACCCGGGAGATTAATATTGCATATCAGAAGGATTTCCTGCAGCTGGACGTACTCCAGGATATTGCGTGGGCTTACCATGAGATGGCACGGAACTACCACCTGCAGGGACGGAAATGGTGAGGGCGGCGCGCACTCCGAAGGCTGTGCTATCTCAATTAGCGCCGCCTGACGTTGAGACAAAAGCGGTATATTTCATAATAAAAAAGGAGAGGATGCAATTGCATCCTCTCCTCTTTTATGCATCAGAACTCGTTTGCGTACCAGCGGCGGT
>ENA-UEYL01000674-UEYL01000674.1-human-gut-metagenome-genome-assembly--contig:-NODE-674-length-33505-cov-15.345519_pt1 | contig 33505 bp, 40 predicted proteins | sample MGYA00242941_ERZ507946 | MGnify/ENA primary metagenome ERZ507946 (study PRJEB26167, sample SAMN06115482) | human gut metagenome | host: Homo sapiens | place: China:Guizhou | collected 2015-03-11...
CCGCCAGACTGCTTCGCCATAAAAAACCTCCAAACAAACAAGAAACGCGGACCTTGCGGCCCACGTTTCAGGTTAAAGTATATCGTACTACTAGAATATAGCATACTCTTGCGATTTATGCAAGCATTTTCGCAATTTTTTTGCAGTTGCACACCCTTTTGGGCTTTTTACAGCACCCAGACGCCGTTTTCAAACAGCGGCACAGTGCGGCCGTCGCGGCATTTGCCGGTGATACGGCTGTCCTCTGCACCGATCATCACGTCCTCGTGCAGGGAGGAGTGGTTCATGCCGCGGGCTGCCAGCTCTTCCTTGGAAAGGCCGGTGCCGCCCACGGTGGTGCCGGGGTAGCTGTCGCCAAAGGCGATGTGGCAGGCGGCGTTCTCGTCAAACAGGGTGTTGTAGAACAGCTTACCGCTGCGGTTGATGGGGCTGGAGGCGGGCACCAGCGCCACCTCGCCGATGTGGCGTGCGCCCTCGTCGGTGTCCAGCAGCTGCCCCAGCAGGTCTGCGCCCTCGTCGGCGCCGTGCTCCACCACCTTGCCGTCCTTGAAGGTAACATGGAAGTTTTTGATGAGCTGTCCGTTAAAGACGTAGGGCTTTGTGCCGTAAACGATGCCGTCCACCTTATCCTTATGGGGTGCGGTGAACACCTCCTCGGTGGGGATGTTGGGCAGGAAGGGCACACCACGCTCGTTTTTGCTGCCGGCGCTCTCCCACACGGCCTGTTCGGCCAGACCCACGGTCAGGTCGGTGCCATTGGCGCTTTCAAAGTGAACACTTTCCAGATCAAGGGCATTCATCTTTGCGCCCAGCTCGTTCAGGCGGTCCAGATGCTTCTGCCACTCCCCTACCGGGTCGCCGCCGGTCACACGGCAGGTATCAAAGATCAGCTTCCACTGCGCCTCAATAGCGGCGGCAGTATCCAGCTCCGGGAACATCTTCTTTGCCCACGGCTCTGCGGGCAGAGCAGCGATGGACCACTGCACCCGATCGTTCATGGTGTACTCCCGCCACGGCTGCATAAAGCTGCGGTTGGCGCTGTTCACCCGGCTGATCTTGGCGCCGTCCAGCCCGGCAAACAGTTCCGGGTCGTCCGCGATGAGGTGCAGCACGCACACACCGCCCTCGCTCTCGGCGTAGTCCAGATAGCGGCGCAGCTGCCAGCCCTTGTGGTCGGTCAGTGCCTCCTCGCTGCCCAGCTCCATGCGAATGCGGGTAACGGCGTCATCCTGCCAGTTCACCTGCACGTCCCGCGCCCCTGCTTCGTAGGCGCTGCGCACGCACAGCCGTGCCAGCGGGGCACCCTCCAGCGGGCAGTTGATGATCAGGGTCTGCCCCGGCTGCGGGTTCACACCCACCCGGACGATAAAATCTGCATACTTTTGCAGCAGTTCGTTAAAGTTTTCCACGTTAGAACCTCCTGTGGTGCATATCCACCGTTGTTTTTTCTCAGTATACCGCGTTCCGGCGTTTCTGTCCACTATGGGCAGAGCTGCCGCTCACCCTTCCGATTCAAAAAAGGCGCGGGTCATCTGTACCACCGTGCCGGAAAGCAGCAGCAATGCGATGAGGTTGGGGATGCTCATCAGGCCGTTGAAGGTATCGGCGATGCTCCACAGCAGGCCAAGGTCCATGGTAGCGCCCAGAATGGCCACCAGAGCATACACCACAAAGAAGGGGCGCGCCACCTTGTTGCTCTTACACAGGAACACCAGAAAGCGGGAGCCATACAGACCCCAGCCGATGATGGTGGAAAAGGCAAAGCAGCACAGCGCCACGGCAGTAAAGATAGACGCCCAGCCGCCGTAGGTGGTGGTAAAGCCGGAGATGGTCAGCTCAGCACCCGCCGCTGCGCCGTAGCTGACCGGGGCGCCGCTGCACAGGATGACCAGCGCGGTCAGGGTGCAGATGACGATGGTATCGGCAAACACCTCAAAAATACCGAACATGCCCTGCTTGACCGGCTTTTTGGTGTCGGCGCAGGCATGGGCGATAGAACCGGTGCCAAGACCGGCCTCGTTGGAAAAGATGCCGCGGGAAACGCCCTTTTGCATACTGACGAACAGGCTGCCGATGGTGCCGCCGGTAAAGGCAGCGGGGTTGAACGCACCCGCCACGATGGATTCCAGCACATAGGGCAGGCGGGAGAAGTTGAGCACCACCACGCCCACCGACAGCACAATATAGAACAGTGCCATAAAGGGCACCAGCTTCTCGCTTACGCTGCCAATGCGCTTGATGCCGCCCAGCAGCACCAGCGCCACCAGCACCGCCACAAGGATGCCCACGATGAGGTTGAGGGTGGGCAGAAAGCTGCCGCCCACCAGCCCGTATTCCAGCAGAGCGGTATCCACCGCTGCCACGATGGTATTCACCTGCGTTGCGTTGCCGGTGCCGAACACGGTCAGCACGCCGAACAGCGCGTACAGCACCGCCAGGAACTGCCAGCGGCGACCAAGGCCGTTTTTAATATAGTACATCGGGCCGCCCACCCACTCGCCGGTGTCGCTGCGCTCCCGGAAATGCACGGCCAGCGTCACCTCGGCAAACTTGGTGCACATACCCAGCAGCGCAGAGCACCACATCCAGAACACGGCACCCGGGCCGCCGATGGCGATAGCGCCCGCCACACCGGCAATGTTGCCAGTGCCCACCGTGCCCGCCAGCGCGGTGCACACCGCCTGAAAAGGGGTCATGGCACCGTCCGAAGCATCCCGCTTGCGGAACATCCGGCCCACGGTGGTGCGGATGGCGTAAGGGAATTTGCGGATCTGCAAAAAGCCCGTGCGGACACTGAGCAGCAGCCCCACGCCAATGATGCACACCATGGCGGGGATGCCCCAGATAAAGCTGTTCACCGCCTGATTGACGGCGGCAATGGTCTCGATCATATACTTCCACATCCTCTGTAATATCTTGCGCACTGACAGTTTTTGTCAAAACACGAAAATTATTTTACCGTACTTTTCCCGTAGTGTCAATGAAAAATAGGGACGTTATGAAACGCCCCTATCAGAAATTCTTATTTTTTATGTGTGACCGCCCGGCGGTAAACGATGCCGGAGACCACCGCCGCCAGCACCTCGGTGAGCCAGAAGGCGTGCCACACGCCGTCTGCGCCCAGCCAATTGCACAGCAGTGCAGCCAGCGGCATGATGAAAACGACGTACCGACACAACGCGATGACCAGAGATTCCGCGCCCTTGCCAAGACCCTCCAGTGCACCGGAAGCGGTGGTGGAGACTGCCGAGATAACAAAACCGATGCTGATGATGCGCAAGGCGGTCTGCCCGGCGGCGATGGTTTCGGGGTTCTGGGTGAACAGTCCCATCAGCTGCCCGGAAGCAACCTGACAGATCACCGTGCCCGCCGCCATGATGGCTGCGCTCATGAGCAGGGTCAGCTGGTACAGCTTTTTCACCCGGGCGTGCTCCCGCGCACCGTAGTTGTAGCCGATGAGGGGGCGCATACCCTGCACGAAGCCGTTGGCTGGCAGATACAAAAAGGTCTGCAATTTATAATAGATGCCCAACACCACCACATAACTCTGGGAAAAAGCCGCCAGCAGCCCGTTGAGAAAGGTGACCAGCAGCGAGGGCAGCGCCAGATTCAGGATCGCCGGAATGCCGATGGCGTACAGTTTGCCGTCCAGCACCATGTCCGGGTGCAGGCAGCTGCGGCGCAGTCGCACCGGCAGCTCGGTGCGCAGGTAGACCACAAGGTAGACCGCCACGCTGAGCGCCTGACCGATGCCGGTAGCCAGTGCCGCGCCTGCAATGCCCATGGCAGGCACCGGCCCCAGCCCAAAGATGAGTACCGGGTCCAACAGAATATTGCACACGCAGCCAGTGATCAGCGCGGCCATGGACACCTTCATGCGGCCCACCGCCTGAAAGATCTTTTCAAAGGCCAGCGAGACCATGTTCACAACCAAAAACAGGAACACGATGGTGGAGTAGGTGATACCGGCAGCGATCAGCCCCTCGTCCTGCGTAAAGCGGCGCAGAAAGCCGGGCATGATGGCGATGCTAACCGCCATCATCACCACGCCGTGCACAAGGCTGAGCACAAAGCCGTGGGTGGCGGCTATCTCGGCCTTTTCGCGGTCGCCCGCGCCCAGATACAGCGCGATCATGGCATTGATGCCGATGCCAAAGCCGATGGCAATGGCATTGGAAAAGTTCTGGATGGGGAACACCAGACTTAAAGCGGTCATGGCGTCCTCGCTGATGCGTGCCACAAACAGGCTGTCCACGATGTTGTAGAGGCTGTTCACCAGCATGGAGATCACGTTGGGCAGCGCCATCGAAAGCAGCAGCGGCAGCACCGGCTTCTCCTTCATAAAAGTTTCGTTCATTGAAAAATTTCACCTGCTATCTGTAAAAAGTAAAAATGTGGCGGGCACAGCATCGGCTTGCAGCCGGTTTCCGGCGCACAAAAAAGCCACACAATGACCCTTTAAAGGTCATTGTGTGGCGAAAAGTAGCAATGTTGCTGTAAAAATCCACACGGTTTTTATGATCGCGGCAGCTGTCCGCGATATGCACCCTGCGCATTTGCGGGCTGCAACTCTGGCAGAATACCACATCCCCGGCGGTATGTCAAGGGGTTTTGGCATAAAAGTATGACTTTTGTAATCACTTGACCATTTTTACAGCAGGCGCTACAATAAGGCAAACCGGCTTTAAGGGAGGGCATTATATATGAAATGGATGATCGCATCAGACCTGCACGGCTCCTATTATTATGCGCAGCAGCTGCAGCAGGCCTTTGAACGGGAGCAGGCCGACCGCCTGCTCTTTCTGGGAGACCTGCTCTACCACGGCCCCCGCAACGACCTGCCCCGGGACTACGCCCCCAAGCAGGTCATCCCGCTGCTGAACAGCCTTGCGCCCAAGCTGCTGTGCGTGCGGGGCAACTGCGACGCCGAGGTGGACCAGATGGTGCTCAATTTCCCGGTGCTGGCAGATTACGCTGTGCTGCCGGTGGGGCAGCGGCTGGTCTACGTCACCCACGGCCATGTGTTCAACCTGAACCATCTGCCGCCCCTTGCCCCGGGGGACATTCTGCTCCACGGTCACACCCATGTGCCCGCATGGACAGACTTCGGGCAGGGGAATCTTTACCTGAACCCCGGCTCTGTGAGCATCCCCAAGGAAAACACCGCCCACAGCTACATGACCTTAGAGGGAAACACCGTCTGCTGGAAAACTATGGAAGGCACGTGCTACCACCAGTTACAGTTGTGATAATGTTGTGATATTATACTTTTTCCCGGAAAAAGCCGGAAAACCCCTTGACGAACCGCCCGAAATGCTGTAAACTAAGTACAACCTTTAAAAATAGAGGGAGCTGTAAGCTTTGTACTGAACGCAGGCGGTGCAAAGTGTAACAGTAAACCCCATAAGGCATCATAAAAAGACACCGGAGGCTTTGCATCAGCTTCCGGTGTTTTTTTATGTGCCGCCGGGCTATCTTTTGCTGCGCGGTCATGCTACAATAGAAAGAAAACGCGAATTGCAGGAGGAATTATGGATTTTTACGGAACCATCGGCCCTGCCTGTGCCGATGTAAAGCTTTTGCAGCAGATGGTGGAAGCCGGTATGACCGGCATCCGCATGAATCTTTCTCACGGGCCGCTGGCAGCGCACAAGGACTGGCTGGCGCTGCTGCGCAAGGCCGGGGTAAAAAAGCTGCTCATCGACCTGCAAGGGCCGGAACTGCGCATCGGCCGTCTGCCGCAGCCGCTGTCCCTGACCGCCGGGCAGGCCGTGCGTCTGGGCGCGCAGGGCATCCCCTGCCCTGCTGCGCTGGTGCAGGGCGTGCAGCCGGGGCAGGAGCTGCTGCTGGATGACGGCAAGCTGCTGGCACGGGTGGACGCCGCAGAGCCGGACGCGCTCGTGTGCACCGTAGTGCGGGGCGGGGTGCTGCAAAGCCGCAAAAGTCTGGCAGCACCGGGGGCAGACATCCAGATGCCCACCCTGACCGCTGAGGACAAGGAAAACCTTGCCATCGCCGTCGGTTGCGGCGTCACCGGGGTCATGCTGCCCTTTGTGCGCGGCGCTGCGGATATCCGCAGCCTGCGGCAGGCGCTGGCAGAAGCCGGTGCGCCGCAGCTGAAAATCCTTGCTAAAATCGAAAACCTTGCGGGCGTACAGGCGCTGCCGGAGTTTTTGCCGCTGGTGGATGAGGTAGTCATCGCTCGGGGCGACCTTGGCAACGCCATGCCCCTGTGGGAGCTGCCCCGCTGCCAGAAGCAGCTTTCTGCCGCCTGCCGGGCAGCCGGGGTGCCCTTTATGGTGGTGACCCAGATGCTGGACAGCATGCACACCCGGGCGGTGCCCACCCGCGCCGAGGTAAACGACATCTACAACGCCGTACTGGACGGCGCATCCAGCCTGATGCTCACCGGCGAGACCGCCGCCGGGCAGTACCCTGTGCAGGCCATGGAGTATCTGGTGCGCACCGCTCGCACGGCGATGTGACAGAAATGGATTCAGAATGCCCTCCGCTGCGCTCTGGGCATTTTCAGCGGAAAGATTATTTATATTCGCCAATCGGGAAAATCTGCGGATTTTCCCGATTGGCCTTTTCACGGGAGGGTCGTAGCGGGAAGCAGCATCTATAACAATCATTATAGACTTTCCAAAATGCAAAAATAAATCTTAAAGCTGCCACTTCCGGTCACGACCCCTTTCCGTGAAAAAGGGATTCCGAAAAGTCCGCAGACTTTTCGGAATCCAAAATAAAAATATTTTTTCCTCTAACGATGCCCAGAGCGCAAGCGGAGGGTATTCCCAATCGTCCCGCCTTGGAGACATTTTTCCGCAAAAGTGGACAAAAGGATAGCATCTTTTGTCTGCTTCCTGTATAATACAGGTAAAATCAACTGAAGTCAGAAAGGTTTATCGTTTATGGGCATCGTAGTCATCGGAGCTGTTTTTGTGGATATCAAGGGTTATCCCCTTTCCGCCTATATCCCCGGCGGGCGCAACGCCGGACGCATCGAGCAGGTACACGGCGGTGTGAGCCGCAACGTGGTAGAGGATATCGCCAACGTGGAGCTGCGCCCCACCTTTGTGGGTCTGGTGGATGACACCGGCATGGGACAGGACGTCATCGACAAGCTGGCAAAGCACAAGGTCAATACCCGCTTTATCCAGAAAAAACCGGACGGCATGGGCACATGGCTGGCCATTTTTGACAACGACGGAGATGTGCACGCCGCCATCTCCAAGCGCCCGGACACCACCCCGCTGACCGGCCTGTTACAGGAGCAGGGCGATGCCATTTTTGCGGATTGCGATTCCATTGCGCTGGAACTGGACCTTGAAAAAGAGACGGTAAAGCAGACCCTGCGCTACGCCAAAAAGTACGGCAAAAAGGTGTTTGCCGTAGTCTCCAACATGAGCATCGCCATGGAGCGGCGGGATTTTTTGCAGCAGATCGATTGTTTTGTATGCAACCAGCAGGAGGCCGGGCTGCTGTTCTCGGATGACTACGACCACCTTTCCCCGGACGAGATGTGCCGGGTGCTCAGCAGCAACGTGCGCAGCGCCAACATTCCCAGCATGGTGGTGACCATGGGCGGGCAGGGCGCGGTATACGCCTGTGCGGACGGCAGCTGCGGCATCGTGCCCGCCAAAAAGGTGGACGTGATGGACACCACCGGCGCGGGGGACGCCTTCTTTGCAGGCACGGTCATCGGTCTGACCTACGGCAAAACGCTGGCAGAATCCTGCGAGATCGGCAGCCGTCTTGCCGCTTCGGTCATCTGCATCACCGAGAACGTCTGTCCCCGCTTCCGCCCGCAGGAGTTCGGGCTGGATGTACCGGTGGTGGACTGACGATTTAAAGCGAAAAAACATTTATAGTTTGCCAACCGGGAAAATCTGCGGATTTTCCCGGTTGGCCTTTTCACGGTTGGATTTTTGCGCAAAAACGCATTTTCCCCCTTGACAGAAGCGGCAGTTTCTGGTATCAATAAAAATGATAAAGGGGAGTAAAGGGCAGCCCGCCGGTCAAGGCTTTTTCCGGCAGGCCGCTGCATGGCAGCGTCATCACGGCAGCAATGCCCGATGTCATGTGTTCGCTTGAGACTTTTGTCACAGATCGTACGCTGTGGCAAGGGTCTCTTTTTTCTTGCCGCAGCATCAGAACAAAAGGAGGCAGGAAAACATTATGAATTTCTGGAACACATTCGCCGCGCTCTTTTCAAACTTCGGGGCGCTGACATGGCAGATGGTGGTCATGTGGGGCATCGGTGCCCTGCTCATTTACCTTGCCATCGTCAAAAAAATGGAGCCCAGTCTGCTGCTGCCCATGGGGTTCGGTGCCATTCTGGTCAACCTTCCCGCATCCGGTGCCATCACGCAGGGAGACACCGTTGGCCCCATCTCTGCCCTGTTTGAGGCAGGCATGTCCAACGAGCTGTTCCCGCTGCTGCTGTTCATCGGCATTGGTGCCATGATCGATTTTGGCCCGCTGCTGGAAAAGCCGTGGCTCATGCTGTTTGGCGCAGCGGCACAGTTTGGCATCTTTTTCACCCTGTTTCTAGCCGGGTTCTTCTTTGATATGAAGGACGCCGCGTCCATTGCGGTCATCGGCGCAGCGGACGGCCCCACCGCCATTTTTGTGGCAAACACCCTGAAATCCCAGTATCTGGGCGCTATTATGGTGGCAGCTTACAGCTACATGGCGCTGGTACCCATCGTGCAGCCGCCGGTCATCCGTCTGCTGACCACCCAGAAGGAGCGCCGCATCCGTATGCCCTACGAAAAAGGCAACGTCACCCAGCTGACCAAGATCCTGTTCCCCGTTGTGGTCACGGTGGTCGCCGGTCTGGTAGCCCCGGCCAGCGTGGCGCTGGTAGGCTTTTTGATGTTCGGCAACCTGCTGCGGGAGTGCGGGGTGCTGAACTCCCTGAGCGAGACCGCCCAGAACGTACTGGCAAACCTCATCACCCTGTTGCTGGGTCTGACCGTTGCCGGGCAGATGACCGCCGACAAGTTCGTCCGGCCGGACACTTTGCTCATCATGGCACTGGGTCTTGTGGCTTTTATCTTTGATACCGCTGGCGGCGTGCTGTTCGCCAAGCTGCTGAACCTCTTCCTGCCCGAGGGCAAAAAGCTGAACCCCATGATCGGCGCGGCAGGCATTTCGGCCTTCCCCATGAGCGGACGCGTGGTCAACCAGATGGGGCTGGCCGAGGACAACCAGAATTTCCTGCTGATGTACTCCATCAGCGTCAACGTTTCCGGGCAGATCGCATCCGTCCTTGCCGGCGGACTGATCCTTTCCCTGATGGCTTAACGGAGGTGTCTTTATGCTTCATCTTTCTTCTTGGATGACCACCCTGCCCATGATGCTCATCGGCATGACCGGCATCCTGCTGGTCATCGGCTTTCTCGTGCTGGTGGTGATGGTGCTGAACCGCCTCACCCGCCGCAAGTAAGAGCCAAAAATTTTTATAAGCAAGCCGCCCGGGAGGATCTGCGGATCTTCCCGGGCGGCTTTTTTCACAGGCGCAGACGGCACTGCTTTTGCCGGATTCATCCCCGGGCATCCTGCCGGGTGGTGTGGAAGTACTCCTTGGGGGTCATGCCGTACTCCTTTTTAAAGGCGCGGAAAAAGTGGTTGTAGCCGCCAAAGCCGCTGGTCTTGTACACCTCGGTGATGGGCAGCCCCTGCTCGATGAGGGTGCAGCAGCGGTCTAACCGCGCCTTTACGATATAGCGGTGCACCGTCTGCCCGGTCTGGCGTTTAAATTCCCGGGCAATATGTTCCCGGGAGACGAAAAACTCCTTTTCCAGCCGCTCCAGCGTCAGTTCCTCGGTAAGGTGCGCCTGAATAAACAGGAACACCTCATCCAGCATCAGGTGGTGGCGGCTGACCGATGCGGTGTGGAACTCCGCATGGATGCAGGCACGCAGCGCCAGCACCACGAACATTTGCAGAATACCATGCTCGAACACCGCTGCACCGAACTGGGTGCGCTCCTGCGGGAGCATCAGCAGCTTCCGGGCAAGGTTTTTCAGCAGCATATAGATCTGGCTGTCCGGGCGCACAGCCACCTGCCGGAAGGGCACCACATTGAAGCTTTTTTCAAGGTCGGTGTCCGCGTCCGAAAGCTGCGCCAGCGTCTGGGGAGACAGCTGCACCCGAATAAGTTCCAGCGGGCCATAAGCACCGGCATATTCCAGCCTGCCGCCCTGACCGGGCTTGAAGATGATGAGATTCTGCTGCTGGGCGGGCAGCACCACCTCGGGGCACCGGAATACCCCGCTGCCCCGCATGACCAGAAACAGGTCGTAATATGCGCCGGAGTAAAACTCCCGGACGGCGCTCTGCTCGAAAAAATAACGCTTGGCTGTATAGTTCACCAAAAACTCCTCCGCAAAACTGTCATGTGTAACAGTTTGTTGTACACAACAGAAAAGCACAACTGTTATAATTGCATAATACATCAATTTGTGATAGTTTTCAATCATTTTTTGGATATGTATTGATGGAAATTTAACGTATAATGCAAGCGTAGAAAAGAGGCTTGTGCGAAAAGTCTCGTGGTTTCACTGTTTTTAAGGAGGATAAAACACAATGGACCAGAAAAAGACCGTCCGACCCTTCTCCATGAAGGACAAGATCGGCTATACGCTGGGCGATCTGGGCTGCTGCTTCACCGAGCAGTACCGCGCCATGTATCTGTCGATCTTCTACACCCTGATCCTGCAGGTCAACCCCTTCCATGTGGGTATCCTGCTGCTGATCACCAAGATCTGGGACGCCGTGAATGACCCCATCATCGGTGCCATCGTAGACTCCCGCAAGGCCACCAAGGGCGGCAAGTTCATCCCTTGGATCCGCGCCTTCTCGTTCCCCATGGCAGTGCTGTGCATCCTTGGCTTTGTCAATGTGGGCAACATCAACTACGGCCTGCGTCTGGCCTACATGTTCGTTACCTACGTTCTGTACGAGGCACTGTACACCTGCGTCAACGTGCCCTTCGGCACCCTGTCCAGCGTGATGACCGATGATGTCAGCCAGCGCACCGCACTGTCCCGCTACCGCAGCCTTGGCGGCACCATCTTCATGACCGTCATGGTCATGATCGGCCCCCTGTTCCTGTATGTGGACAACAAGCCCGTGGCCGGCCGCTTCCTGATGCTGGCCTGCATCTGCGCTATGCTGGGTCTGCTGTGCCTGCAGATCACCTGCGTGTGGTGCAAGGAGCGCGTGGAAGTGCCCGAGCGTCCGCAGGGCGAAAAGCTGAACTACCTGCACGTGCTCAAGGAGATCTCTCACAATAAGGCTCTGCTGGGCGTTATGTTCTTCAGCCTGACCGGTATGATCGGTGCTTCCGTGGTCAACGGTCTGAACACCTACCTGTACAAGGACTTCTTCGGCAACGTTAAAATTCAGGCTGTCTCCGGTATGCTGAGCGTGCTGTACGCTGTGCTGTCCTTTGCCATCACCCAGCCTCTGGCCAACAAGTTCGGCAAGAAGGAGTGGTGCTGCATGGGCGCAGGCTTTGCCGCCATCGTGTTCGGCATCCTGTTCTTCTTCCCCGTCCACAACCCTGTAACCTTCATCGTCATCAACGGTATCTGCTATCTGGGTGCTTCCGGTATGCAGGTGCTGATCTGGGCCATGGTCAACGACGCCATCGACTACCACGAGCTGCAGACCGGCGAGCGCAACGAGGGCATCGTTTACTCCACCTACTCCTTCTTCCGCAAGCTTGCAAGCGCCATTTCCGGCAGCCTGTCCAGCTTTGTGCTGGGTGCCATCGGCTACAACGTGACCGCAGGCGCCGTGCAGACCGCAGGCGTTGTAAACGCTATCTGGAAGAGCTACACCGGCGTCTACTTCCTGGGCTACGGCATTGCAGTTGCCATCCTGTTCTTCGTCTACCCCCTGACCAAGCAGAAGACTGCTGAGATGCTGACCGAGCTGAAGGCTCGCCGCGCCGCAAAGGAGAGCAAGTAAACCATGAAGATCTTACAGGTTCAGTTTAAAAACCGCAACGGCCACACCCTGCGCGGCATCGTGACCCTGCCCGACACCGAGGGCAAGGTACCCTTTGTGGTGCACCTGCACGGCTTTGCCGGCAGCTGCAGCGGCTACAAGTCCATGTACACCCACCTGTCCCGCGCTCTGGCAGCGCAGGGCATCGGCAGCGCCCGGTTCGATTTCTACGGCAACGGCGAGAGCGACGGCGAGTTCGAGGATATGAGCTTTGACGGCCTGCACACCGATGCACAGGATATCTTTGCATGGGCCGCTGAGCAGCCCTATGTGGACAGCGAAAAGCTGTTCCTCTCCGGCCAGAGCATGGGCGGCTACATTGCCGCCTCCTGCGCACCGGTCATCCAGCCCCACGGCCTGATTTTGCTGTGCCCGGGCGCCGGGATGTGGTTCGGCTGCGCACAGCGCGCCGACGGCGTTGTGCAGACCGGCAAGGACTACACCGACATGGAGGGTCTGTGCTACAAGATGGCCTTTAACTACGAGATGGCCAAGCACCCCGATCCCTTTACCGAGGCCAAGGGCTACAACGGCCCGGTGCTGCTGCTGCGCGCCGACGATGACCGTCTGGTGGACGAGGGCACCTGCAACCGTTACGCACAGGTGTACACCGCACCCGTGATGGACACCATTGCAGGCGGCGGCCACAACTTTGCCACGCTGGCAGCCCGTGCCGCCGTGGAGGAAAAGACCGCAGCATTCATCAAAGCAAATCTGTAAAGCAAAGCGTATCTGCAAGGAGACTTTCGTATGGAAAACGTAATTCTGCAGCCCATCGAGGTGGGCGGACAGACCTTTAAAAACCGCATCATGTTCCCCCCGCTGACCACCGGCTACGAGAAAAACGGCATGATCAGCGAGCAGGACATGGGCTTCTACACCCGTCTGGCAAAGGGCGGCGTGGGCTACATCGTTATGGGCGATGTGGCACCCATCAACAGCTTTTCTCCCACCCCCAAGCTGTTTGACGACAGCCAGATCCCTGCCTTCAAGGCACTGGCCGACAGCGTGCACGCTTACGGCACCAAGCTGGGCATCCAGATCTTCCACCCGGAGTACGATGTGGACGCCATCAACAGCCTGTTCATGCAGAAAAAGTTTGACGAGATGCGTCAGCGCCTGCATCACGACATGATGTTCTTCACCGATGAGGCCAGCGAGGAGATGCTGATGTCCATCATCGATAAGATGTGCGCCTGCGCAGTGCGCGCCCAGAAGGCCGGTGTGGACGTGATCCAGATCCACGGCGACCGCCTGAACGGCTGCCTGTGCTCCACCCGCATGAACCACCGCACCGATAAGTTCGGCGGCAGTCTGGAGAACCGCGTCCGCTTTGCCCGCATGCTGACCCGCGCCATCCGCAAGGCTGTGCCGGATATGGTCATCGACTACAAGCTGTCCATCGTCACCCCGCAGCGCGGCAAAGGCGGCATTGACGAAGCCGACGCCGTGCAGTTTGCCCAGTGGCTGGTAGAGGACGGCGTGGATATGTTCCACGTTGCCCAGGCCAACCACACCGGCAACATGGCCGACACCATTCCTCCCATGGGCGTACAGCCCTACGGCTTCTTCGTCAAGATCGCCGGGGACATCAAAAAGGCCGTCAATGTGCCGGTCAGCGCCGTGGGTCGTATCATGGACGCCGATATGGCTGCGCGTGTCATCGAGAGCGGCATGGCCGATATGGTTGCCATGGGCCGTCCGCTGCTGGCAGACCCCGACTGGGGCACCAAGATCGCTGCCGGGAAGGCCTGCGATATCCGCCGCTGCATCAGCTGCAACAAGGGCTGCACCGATGCCATCCAGAACCGCCAGTTCCTCTCCTGCGTGCTGAACGCGGAGAATGGCTACGAGAATACCCGCAGCATCCAGCCCGCAGCACAGAAAAAGAAGATCGCCGTCCTCGGCGGCGGCCCTGCCGGTCTGGAAGCCGCCCGTGTGGCAGCGCTGCGCGGCCATGACGTGACCCTGTTTGAAAAGACCACCTCTCTGGGCGGCCAGCTGAACATTGCCTGCGTACCTCCCCGCAAGGAGGAGATGCGCCGCGCCGCACAGGACCTGATCCACGCGGTCTGCAACGCCGGTGTGCACCTGTGCATGGGTCAGACCCGCACCGCAGAGCAGCTGAAGGATGCCGGTTTCGATGCCGTCATCAACGCTGTGGGTGCCCACAGCGCCGCACCCCGCATCCCCGGCATTGACAGCGTGAACGTTGCCGACGCGTGGAAGGTGCTGGCCGGCGAGCAGCAGGTGTACGGCACGGTGGCTGTCATTGGCGGCGGCATGGTAGGCTGCGAGACCGCAGAGTATCTGGCTGCCCGCGGCTGCAAGGTGTCGGTCATCGAGATGATGGACAAGATCGCCGCCGGCGAGAGCACCACCATTCTGCCCACCCTGCTGGAAAACTACAAGACCTACGGCGTGGAGCAGTACCCCAGCCACAAGGTCAAGGAGTTCCGCATGGACGCCGTTGTCTGCGAGAACAAGGACGGCGCAGAGGTGACCATCCCCTGCGATTACATCGTGCTGGCCATGGGCGCACGCTCCAACGAATTTGACGCTGCTGCGCTGGAAGCTTCCAACATCCCGGTGTATTCCATCGGCGATGCCGCCGGTAAGGCTGCGGATATCTCCAACGCCATCCGCACCGGTTACGATACCGCCTGCCAGCTGTAAAACAGAAAATATCGTTCTATTTGTGGGTCAGAAACGCCTGTGGGCGCTTCTGACCCACTTTTTTTACCCTCTCAGGCAAAGCCGTCAGGGTTTTGCCACGCCCTCTCAGGCGCTAACGCGCCAGATTCCCCCTTTTGTCACCTACGGTGACATCTTCCCCCGGAGCGGGGGAAGTCTTTCCTCTCAGGGAGAGCTGTCAGGCCCGACATGGCTTGACTGAGAGGGCACACGCCGCTGAACTCCCCCAGTCGCCTATGGCGACAGATTCCCCTTTTTATCACCTGCGGCGACATCTTCCCCCGGCCGAGGGAAGTCGTCCTCTGGGATGGGGCCTTTGGCATGACGGTATAGTTTCCGGCTAAAGCGCAAAGCTTGCGGGTGCGCCAGAGGCTCCCTCCCAGAGGGAGCTGGCAAAGCCGTCATGCTTTGACCGAGGGAGTTCGTTCCAAACCCTTCCCGTGAAAATGGAATACCGGAGCGTCCGCAGACGCTCCGGTATTCCGAAATTATAAATAATCTTTCCGCTGATGATGCGCAAAGCGAACGCGGAGCGCATTCCAAATCGTCCACATAAAAAGGCTGCTGCACAAAACCCTGTGCAGCAGCCTTAACTATTAACTTGCGGATCAGATGCTGAACTGCACAGCGCAGAAGGCGGCATAGATGCACAGCAGTGCAATGCCCTGCGGGCGGCTCAGCTTGCCCTTGATCAGTGCGGGCAGGGTGAGCAGCAGCATCACGGCAAACATGACCGGGATATCCATCACCAGCGAGGCGTTCATGCCTGCGATGGTGGAGTTCTGCGGGATGCTGAAGGGTGCCAGCGTGACGGACACGCCGCTGACCAGCACCAGATTGAACACGTTTGCACCGATGACGTTGCCCAGCGACAGCGCACCGTGGCCCTTGGCCAGCGAGGTGATGGCGGTGACCAGCTCCGGCAGCGAGGTGCCCAGTGCCACAAAGGTCAGCGCAATGACCGACTCCGGCACGCCCAGTGCCTGTGCGATGAGGGTGCCGTTGTCCACCAGCAGGTCAGCGCCCACAGCAATGAGCACTGCGCCAATGGCAAGCAGACCCAGTTCCTTGGCAAAGGAGCCTTCCTCAGCCTGCTCCTCCTCTTCCGGGGCGGTGGCGTTTTTCATAGCCAGCACGTTGCACACGATGTAAGCCACGAACATGGCCAGCAGGATCAGACCCACCGGGCGGGTGAAGGAGCCGGTGGTGTAGGCCACACCGGCATAGAAAGCGGCAGCCACAAAGAAGAAGGCCACCGGGGTGCGCAGGCTCTTGGGGTCAACCTTGCCCGGGCGCACCGCAATGGTGATGGCGGCGATCAGTGCAGCGTTGCAGATGACCGAGCCGATGGCGTTGCCGTAGGCGATCTCGCCGTGACCGGTGAGGGCAGAGGTGGTGGACACCATGACCTCCGGCAGGGTGGTACCGATGGACACCACCGTGGCACCGATGAGCAGCTCCGGCACATGGAAGCGGCGGGCGATGCCGGTGGCACCGTCCACAAACCAGTCGCCGCCCTTGATCAGGCACAGCAGACCCACGATAAACAACAGAACAGGGATCAGCATAATATCTCTCCTTTTTTTAAATGATGGCGGCAGAGGCACAAAAAAAAGACCCTTATCACATCCTGCCCAGAACGGGAAAATGTGATAAAAGTCTCAAGCATCCGGTACTGCATCGGGCATTTCTGCCGGGTTTGTCGCCACAGTACAGCGCACCGTTTTTTTAACCAAGGTACGCCCCTTACTCCCTTTTATCCAAAGTATATTATACCGGTTTTCCGGCAAAAACGCAAGGGGAAATATGGAGTTTATTCTGCCTTGTTCACTTTTTTGGCGTTGGGGTAAATGCGCTCCATGCGGGCGTTGTCGAAATGCGCGTCAAGGAACACTTCCAGCTGGCCGTTGGGTGCTTCGCCGCTGGTGCGGGCATCGTACCGCGCCAGTGCCAGCGCACTGGTGAGCATATTCACCGCCATGAACACCGCCAGCGCCGCCGTCATCCACGGGCGGATATGGCTGCGCACCTTTTTCATCAGCTTCAGCACCAGCGGGTAGCCGTAGCGCATCCACAGCACCGCCGCAATGCCCCAGAAAAAGCAGTACAGCAGGTTGATGCGCCCGCCCAGATTGAACTTGAACTTGCTGTAATCCCAGAACACCGTGCCGAACAGCAGCTCGGTAACGGCGCTGCACACATATTCATATACGCCGCCCAGCACCGTGCCGAAAGCAAAGAGATAGCGGTCGCTTTTTTCCTGGTTCTGCCGCAGCAGCACGGTAGCCATGGCCAGCGCCAGACCCCACACCACGCTGAAAGGCCCCCACACCAAGCTGGAACGGCTCATCCACACCCCGGCGGTCAGGCGGCAGAACACGGTCTCCACCATATCGCCCAGAAACGCCCCGATGACGAACAGCCACAGCAGGTCTGCCGCGCTGAGGAAGTCGGCTTTTTCCTTCTGCACCGCCGTGGGCTGCTGCCGGGCGGCCTCCGGGTAGGCGCGCTGGATGCGCTTTTCCACATACACGGCAATGCGGCGGCGCAGGGTATCGGAGCGCTCTTCCAGCTTCTGGTTCAGCTGTTCCAGCACCGGGTGCTGCGCCGCATACCGCCCCACCAGCACCGCCGAGCCCAGCTGGTCCAGCGCCGCGATGCCCAGCGCGACCCACACCAGCGGATGCAGCAGCCACCCCGGCACAAGGGCACACAGCCGCAGCAGCAGCCCATTGCCCCAAAGCACGGTCACCATGCCCAGCGCACCCCACAGCACCGAGTATTGCAGGCAGACGTAGCCGTTCAGGTTGAACTTTTTATCGGAGTAATCCCACCATTTGCGGTTGTGCAGCCGCTCCAGCAGCTTTGCTGTGAGCCACTCCACCACGGTAGCCGTAAGCATACAGGCCACAAACAGCACCACCGGCTTTGTGCGCATATCCGCAAAGCCCACTGCCATCAGGATAGCCGTGGTGCCATACACAAAGCAGAACGGCCCCGCCGCCATGCCGCGGTTTGCAAACCGCTTGCCCCGGAAGGTAGCCACCACGGTCTCCCCTACCCACCCAAGGAAGGAATAGACCAGATACAGCATGCCCAGCGTGTAGAAATTCAGTGTCATCGCGCTTTCCTCGCCTTCTGTTTTTATGCTCTGATTGTACTCGCTTGCGCCGGTTTATACAAGAGGCCAGCTGAAAATGTTACAATCGGTACGGGATTTTCCCACCAAAAAAGAGCCGCTGCACAAGCACGGTGCAACGGCTCTCAGGGTCATTTTTTACAGCTTACAGCTGGCTCTTATACAGCTCCACGATCTCCTCCACGCTGGTGTCGCGGGGGTTGCCGGGACGGCAGGCGTCTGCAAAAGCAGACTCGGCGAGGAACTGGATGTCCTCTTCCTTCAGGATGCCGTGCAGGTTTGCGGGGATGCCCACGTCTGCGCTCAGCTGCTTGACGGCAGCGATGGTGGCATCAGCGGCTTCCACGTCGTTCATCTCGTCGATGCCCACAACGCCCATCGCCTTACCAACGGCACGGTAACGCTCACCGGCAACGCTCTTGTTGTACTCCAGACCCACCGGCAGCAGGATAGCGCAGGCCACACCGTGGGGGGTGTCATACAGAGCAGACAGGCCGTGTGCCATGGAGTGGACAATGCCCAGACCTACGTTGGAGAAGCCCATACCAGCAATGTACTGACCCAGAGCCATGCCTTCGCGGCCTTCCGGGGTGTTCTGCACAGCGCCGCGCAGGCTCTGGCTGATCAGCTTGATAGCTTCCAGATGGAACATATCGGAGATGACGCAGTGACCCTTGGTGATGTAGCCCTCGATGGCGTGGGTCAGAGCGTCCATACCGGTAGCGGCAGTCAGGCCCTTGGGCATGGAGGACATCATATCAGGGTCAACCACAGCGATCTCGGGGATATCGTTGGTGTCGACGCAGACGAACTTGCGCTTCTTCTCCACATCGGTGATGACGTAGTTGATGGTGACCTCAGCAGCAGTACCGGCGGTGGTGGGCACTGCGATGGTGAACACCGCGTGCTTCTTGGTGGGAGCAACGCCTTCCAGAGAGCGCACGTCCGCAAACTCGGGGTTATTGATGATGATGCCGATGGCCTTTGCGGTATCCATGGAGGAGCCGCCGCCGATGGTCACGATGCAGTCAGCCTCGGCGGCCTTGAAGGCAGCCACGCCGTCCTGTACGTTGGCGATGGTGGGGTTGGGCTTGATCTCGCTGTAAACAGCGTAGGCAAAGTTTGCAGCATCCAGCAGGTCGGTGACCTTTTTGGTAACGCCAAACTTGATCAGGTCGGGGTCGGAGCAGACGAAAGCCTTCTTGTAGCCGCGGGCGGTCAGCTCGGGAACGATGTTCTCGATAGCACCGTGGCCGTGGTAGGAGATCGTATTCAGAACAATGCGGTCAGCCATAATATAAATCCTCCAAATCTGTTTGCAGCCGCCTTTCCGGCGGCGTTTCTCTACGTTTCAGCATAGCACATCGTCAAAAAATTTGCAATGTAAAATTGTTTAAAATTGTAGCATATTTTTGTACTTGTGTATTGTTTTCTGTTATTTTTGTCTGTTTCCAAGGATTATCATCCCCCGCAAAAAACAATCCTTGCCAAATGGCCGTGCCTGTGTTATACTATCCTAGTAACCTTTGCTGGTGTGGCGCAATGGCAGCGCAACTGATTTGTAATCAGTGGGTTGCAGGTTCAACTCCTGTCACCAGCTCCAAGAAAAGCCGCTTAGATTCGTAGGAATCTAGGCGGCTTTTCTCTACTTTAACACACTTTTTAACACACTTTTGGTATCGTGCGCATTGTCTGGCACTACTTTGAACGATGAGCAGCAGCGCTAAAAGGGGCTTGGGGTGTTCCCCAACAAGTTACCGGAACGGCGCTTTTGTACATACGAAAGCACTGCTTGCTGGTACCAAAGCGCACTGCTTGCCAGTGCAATGCACCCCGCCGGGCAGCTTACTGGGTGATCTCCGACACTTCCAGCGCGTCAAGGGCTGCAGCAAGCAGCTTTGTGACGGTTGATGCAGAGCGCTCCAGCTTAACACATACAAGGTTAATCTTCATGCCTTGCAGATATCGGTAGTAAACGGCCATGGTCTGCATGATATCCGGCAGCGCTTCTATTGCGGTCTGGATCTCGGCATAGATCTGACAGCCCTGTGCAACCTCTGCGTCATACGCTCTTTGCAGTTCGTCAAGGCGCTGCACAGCGTCTGCGACACGGTCAGAGCGTAGACCTGTAGGAGCAACACGCACCCCGCCGGGGGTACTCTGCACAGACGTTGCGCGGCTGCGTGCGTCCTCGATCTGTAACAAGATGATCTTTTGTCTGCGCTGGCTGTTCTGGTATCGGTATAACCATTCCTTTTTCTGCTCAATTGTCACGCGCTGCGTCTCCTTTCAACGAAAAAACGCCCACAGCGTGAACCGTGGGCGCTAAATTTCGGCATTTTGCCGGTTATGTGCGATGCAGCACCCTGCGATCAGAGCGCCACCGGGGACAAAATGCACAAATCAGGTGGTTTCCTGATAGTAGATACCAACCTTTTTATTATCCAGCACAAACGCATCATAGCAGACACGGCCGGTCACAATGGTGCCGCTGGAAAGCGGGGTGTCATCATGGATGCCGAAATCTTCCAGCTTGACAGGTGCCACAGTTGCAGAGGGGTGCGCCAGCATAAAGCCGAACTTCTCCGGCAGGCGTGCAGACGGCACCTTTACAACGTTTGCGCCATCCAGCACGGCCACAATGCCGCGGGCGCGCATTTCTGCGCCGATCTCGGTATGGTCAAACTCAACGGCCTGCTTCAGAAGCGCATAGGTTGCCGGGGTGACGACCAAAGAGCGCTCAGTTTCGGGCACTTCTGCATCGTCCAGCGCCTGAGATGCTGCCAGAATAGCAGCATAGATGTTGGACTTGGTGAGCGCTGCGGCTGCGGGCTTGTGGCCTGCGCCGGTGGTCATCACAGTATACACGTTGGTGTCCACCTCGGGAATAACAACCTCACGCAGTTCGCGCGCCAGCGCGGTGCCTGCTTCTAACTGCTGCTGCGTTTCGTCCTGATCCAGACGGTCAACGTTGAAGATAAAAGAACGGTCATGCTTCAACAGCAGCTCCTCGGTGGTTGCGGACAGGTCAAGCAGCTTGCCATAACGGGAAAGCTGCGCTTCTGTATCTTCCTGTGCAGTAACGCGGTTGCGGCTGTAGTCGTTCAGGGGCGTGGTGCTGATCTTATACAGCTTGATAGCGTGGGCACCAGTCCAATCATAGTCGGTATTGGTCAGCAATCCGACCTTGCTTTCAGCTTTAAACAGGTCGTCGGTCTGCGGTGCAAATTTGGTTACAAGTTCACTGGACATATATTAAAACCTCAAAATTCCATAGCTACTAAATTCTTGTTTCGGTGTATGCTTTCGGTTCCTGTTGAAAGCATCTTTTGCGACATCGGGTTCCACGGTGGGTAAATGGTAAGGAATACCGCCATCCCGGACGTTGGGATACCCTGCGGGCTGCTGGGTCTTTGCAAAAGCCGTAATAGCCTGTGCCTGTGCGGTGCAGGCTTCTTCCGTGTCGCCGGTCAGCAGTTCAGCCGGGCAGCCGGTTGCAGCTGCCACGCGGGCGATCATATCGCGCCGGGCGTTTGCACTGTTCAGTGCATCCAGCTGTGCCTTTGTGGTATCGTACTGGCTTGCCTTGGCTTTCAGGTCATCGTAATCAGCATACTTTGCGCGTTCACGGTTCAGGCGGTCAGCAACGATGCTGTTTACCTCCTCCTGCGTGAAGGTGCGCGGCTCCTGCTGCTCTCCGGCTGCAGTGGTACGGGCTTCCTGCGTTGCAGTTTCATTCATGGTTTATTCCTTTCCCGGCCTTATCCGTGGCCGTGTACGTTTATTTCAAAAGGCAGATGCCTTTTTGACTTGTTTTTCGGGCAAAATCAGCAGTAAAAAGCTGTATGTTTTGTTGCATTTTCCAAGCGCCTATATAAGGCAGGCGCTAAAGCCTATAACTTTGCTGCATATCCAGCCCCTTAAAAAACTCCGCGTGTGTAAATCGGCGCTTACGGGCGCGGGGGTCGCCGAGGGCTGCGGGAGGGGTCCCCTCCCCCACCCCCTGCCAGACCGCTGGCAAGCTGATAGCTTCACGCCGATCAGAGCGCGGGAAGATTTAACAGAATGCGCTGTGCATGGTGCTATGCGGCACGATCATGCAGCCACAGGCACAGCGCTGTTTTGCCTGTCTCTGTTTGTCCGGTGCAGCTGGGTAAGAGTTCATCAGGAGGAAAAAGGAAAACAAGATGATGCAGCACAGACAAGAAAGCCCAGAGCGCCAGCGAACAGGTATAGCAGGCAAAATAAAAAAGCACAGAGAACCGCCGAAGCGTTTTCCCTGTGCTTAATAGCTACCAGACGTCTGGCGGTACTCTATGCCTGCTTTTATTTTACCACATCAATGAACCAGCGTCAAATAGATCATGCAGCGTTCGCCGATCTGGCTTGTGTGCGTGCGGCAGCGGCCAAGCAGCTGCAAAAGAACCTCGCGCACCTTCCACGCCTGGTCTCGTTCTTCCGGGGTAAAAGATATGGTTACTTTCATTCCAGCATCCCCCGGGGGTCATTCTGGGGAGTGGTGGTCTTGAGCACCCCGCCGGGGTATTCTTTTCTGGCTTTCCTGCGTTCCTGTTCGCTATATAGGCGGGAAACGCACCGCAGAACCCCCCGCACAGCTTCCGGGCTTTCCAGCAGGTCAAGCAGCGTTACACACGATTCACGCAGGCGCTGCACCTCGTTCCCGGTCTGGGCGGCGCTCTTTGCCTTCTCGCGGTTCACATCGTTGCCGTTCATGGTCATGACTGCATCGATCTGTTCAGGGGTCAAGCCAAGGTTTCTTAATTCGTTTCGTTTCATGTTTTTTCCTTTCTTCATTTCAGCGTGTGCCGGACTACAACAGCGCGTCCAATGATCTGCACGCCTGCCAGCTCGTCACTGGTGAATATTTCGGCCATGTATGCCGGGTTTGCGGGCGCAAGGATTTGCCCATCTGCCCACAAGACACGCAATAAATACTCTTCACCGACCTTTACAAGGGCGATCTGTCCGGGTTCTACATGGTCACAGGCTGCAATCTCCACTCTGTCACCGGCTCTTATACCGGCATTCTTCATGCTGTCATCTTGTACCAGCATGAGAAAATCACTGTGCGGTGCTTCGTCCTGTGCGCTCTGGTGCTGCTCCATCTTGTCCACCCCCCTTATAGGTTGCCGCTGTACCAGCAGCCCACAATGCCGATCAGGCACCACACGAAAAACGGGGCAAGGCACTGAAAATGATACATAGTCATTGAAAAATCCTCCATTTTTGATATAATGGGGGCGGTATTGTCGGCTAAACTTTACCGCCCATCTGCCGCCCACGCTGCGCCAACAGTGTGAGCGGCTTTCTTTATGCGGTCAGTGCTGGTCTTTCAGCTGGGATGAATCGTCAATTTCAATATCGGCAATATCGGGACATCTCAATTCAAGGTGAAAAAGAGTTGAAAGCCCGTTTCCGGGCAAGTATGTGATCCATCCGCTGGTATACGGTCTTAGTAAGACCTGTTTCTTTACGATCTGGCCGGTGCGGGTAAGTTCGCGGGAAGCGCGCAGGTATGTACCCTCGCTGCAGCCTACCGTCTGCATAACGTGCCGCCTTAGCTTCCCGTTTTCGACATACCCCGCCGGGGCTGTCCTTACTGCGTTCAGAATTGCGGCTTTCGCTTCCCGGAATAAATGCCCTTGCGCAGGTGCAGCAGCGCCGCTATACGGTTCCGGCATGGGTGCCCACGCTATCACCGGGCTTTTTGTGGAAAATGGTTGTGCTGCATCGTCTGAGCAATACGCCTGTACCACTTTGCGTGTTCCGCGCTTATCGATACAGGTAACCAGCACGCTGGTGCCCGGTTCAGGTCTTACCTTGTTCAATTTGGGATCAGCTGCATAAAATGGGTTCCACTTCATTCTGTTTTCTCCTTCTGGGGCTTGCTGCGGCTAAATACGATCTCCGGCAGGCCGGGCAGGTTCTGGTATACCCTCGCGCCTGTCTGGTTTCCGTACTGATACCCGCCGGGGGATGCACGCGGACAGTCGCACCTTTCGCCGGGGTCAATGTTTGCGCCGCAATAGGGGCAGGTATTGTATTGCTTACTCATGTTTACCACCTTCTTTCTGTGCCGCCGGGGTGCTGCACGCTGGTAACGGGATCCCTGCACAGTTGATCAAGTCCGACAGGTTTGTTTCCTTGGTGATCTTGCGGGGCTTGTCCGGTTCGCTTTTCCGCACCAGACTTCTATGCAGCCGGTCACGGCTTGCAACCGGATCACGAACAACCGGGCTGCGATCTGTAAAGTGTTCATCAGGAAAGACGGATAACCATCCGGCTGCAATACTGTTGTCAAGGCAAGCGCACATATACCCGGTGCGATCTTTTACCCCGGCTTCATCGGTCAGCTGAACCAGCTTTTTGCAAATGCCCTTTGCAGCCGATTCCGTCCAACGCCTTTTCTTGTTCGCTCTGGCAATGTCCTGACGGTTCTTGTCAAAGTCTTGCAGGCTTTCCAGCAGTTCCTTGTTTCCGGGTGCCTGTTCTTGGGCAAACTCCCGAAAAATATCAAGAGGGGTGCGCGACACAGCAGCCGCAGGCTGCGTATTATCTCTATCTATTACTCTATCTTTTATCTTATTCTTTTTATTAGTGGCCGGTTTTCCGGCTGTCTGATAGCCGGTTTCCCGGCTGTCTGTGGGTCTGTTTTCCGGCTCTGTGTAGGTTGGTTTTCCGGCTGTCTGTGGGTCTGTTTTTAGACCTTCTGTGGGTCGGTTTTCCGGCTCACTGATAGCCGGTTTTCCGGCTGTCTGTGGGTCTGTTTTTAGACCTTCTGTGGGTCGGTTTTCCGGCTCACTGATAGCCGGTTTCCCGGCTGTCTGTGGGTCTGTTTTTAGACCTTCTGTGGGAAGCTTCACATAAATCGTATCTGGTGCGGAAAAATTACGCTTGCGCTCAGTCAGTCCAGCACGATCCAGTGCGCTAAGGCCTTCTTTTATGACCGAAACGCCTTTATGAAGATTTTCCGCAATTTCAGTAACGGGGTAAGTGATGTACACCCGGCCTTGCTCGTCAATCCATCCGTTTATCTTTGATAGATTCGCCCGATAAAGCAGAACCGCGTAAATTAATTTTGCTGTATGGCTCAACTTCATATCAAGCAGAAAACGAGGAAAAGGGATATACTGCGGCACACTGGTGTCACTGGTCATATAGTCAGCAATATGTCATCACGCACCTTTCCGATTCAGCGCCGCCGGGGACTATCTTTTCTGCTTCGTTCAAACTATCACCCTACTTTCATTTTCCTGCCCGGTTCTTCAAAGAAGTAAGTGCCGATCTCGCTTGTGGGGATGTTCAGCACGCGGGCAATTGCGGCGATCTGGGCGCTGTTGAAGGGCTGCTTTCCCCTGATCCGCAGGCTGAACGTGCTGGGCACAATGCCCGCTGCCCTTGCAAGATCTTTCTGGTTATAATCCAGTTCAACCATACGCAAGCGCAGTTTTTTGAATGGTCTGTACATGGTCATTCCTCCTTCTGGTCGCCAATACTGGCAAGGATTTCATCCTTCATGCGGCGAAACTCTGCCACAGCGTCATGCAGCGTGGTGATCTCGCCAGCTGCGATTTTGTCGCGCAGTGCGATTTCTGCGGTTTCTGCCACGGCACGGGCAATGGCAGTGTAGTATCTCGACTGCCGCATAATAATGCGTTTGTCCTCAGTCTGGCGGGGAATGCCAACGACATAAGAGCAGCCGGGCTTTTTATCTGCGGTCATGTAGTAGTCGCCAATCAGATGAATCATGTTTTTTAGTCCTCCTTCAAATCGTCAACGGTCACGCCCAGAGCTGCGGCAACGTGTCCGGCAGTGGTACGCCAGACCGCTTGACCCTTGCGCATTTTCTGGATAGCAGAGCGGCCTACACCGGCTTTCTGTGCGACTTCCTCGCAAGTGACATTCTGGCGCGCCATCTCTGCAATCACTTTTACACGGTCAACAACGATAGATTTTGACATTTTTGCCTCCCAATTTCAAAATGAATGATTTCATTGCATTTTTAATATACAACAATTAAATCATTCTGTCAACATCTAAATAGAATTTTTTCATTGCTTTTTAAGCACTGGAACGGTATAATAAGCTGGGGGTGATTTTATGAATACTGCCAAAAAACTGAAAATAGGCGAAGCTATTCGCAGGCAACGGAAGAAACAAGGGCTTACTCTGAACGAGTTGGGGGCAAAAATGGGAATTTCAGGTTCTCTTGTGGGACAATACGAACGAGGCGTAGTAAACCCTAAATATGAGACGATTATTCGTTTTGCGGATGCGTTGAATGTTGAACCTAGAGAACTTTTAGGAAGGGCTTTCACCGATGTGATCAACCCTGAAATAGAGCGTCTAGCCCGCGATGCAGACGACACAACGGAAACAAGGCTTTACTTTTCCGGTAGAATCGTTCAGATGACAATTCAAGATCAATTAAACGAGGCGTTTTCTGAACTTAACAAGGATGGTCAGATAGTAGCCGTTGAAAGAGTAAAGGAACTTGCCCAGATACCGAAATACCAGAAAGCCCCCGCCGGGGACAGCACCCAGAGCGCGGGCACTGGGGACGAAGACGACCCGGAATAAAAAGAAAAACGCCCATAGCGTGAACTGTGAGCATGAAACGGGGGCCAGTGCATGGAACTATTCGACCATGTAAGAATCAAATCCAGCGGCGTCACCGGCATTATTGTTGATATCTCCAATGGGCGCTTTACGGTTGAAGCTGACAAAGAGCGCAAGCCCGGTGATGATAGCGGGTATCCGGGGCGCTGGCCGCTGTATACCTGTAGTTCCGGTGAGTTGGAACTGATAAAATAAAAAATTGGCATTTTGACGAAAACCCGCGATGCAGCACCCCACGACCAGAGCGCCGCCGGGGACAAAATGCACAAAAAGAAGGAAGGTGCAGCCAGATGGGTAAACGGACAAATACAGCTGTCTGGGAAGAAAAATACCAGCGCTGGCGCATTGCCGTGCAAAAGGACGGGGTACGCAAACAGTTTTACAGCAGCACACCCGGGCGCACTGGGCAGCGGGAAGCTAATGCAAAGGCAGATCAATGGCTTGACACTGGCACAGATCCCCGGGGCAGCAGAATAGATGAACTGTATAAAGACTGGTACGCCACACTGGAACAGACTACCGGCACCGGCAACTGTAGGAACGTAGAAAGCCGCTGGCGCACGCGGATACTGCCCGCCGTGGGAAGAAAGCGGATCACCAGCTTGACGGAACAGGACTTACAAAACGTGGTCAACAAGGCGTTTGCGGACGGCCTGAGCAAAAAAACGCTGCAATCCCTCTGCGCTGATATGCGGGCATTCTGCAAATACTGCCGGGCGCGCAAGCTTACCACCTTCAACCCCGAGGGGCTGCGGGTGCCCGCCGGGGCGCGTCCAAAGGGCAAGACCGTGCTGCAGCCCTCTGCCCTGCTTACCCTGCTAAACGTTGACACAACGCTTTACAGGGGCAAGCGGGTGCATGATGATTATATCCACGCCTACCGCTTTCAGTTGCTTACCGGTTTGCGTCCGGGGGAGCTGCTGGGGCTGCGCTGGGCAGATATCCGGGGCGATATGGTGTATATTACCCGCGCTGTGAATGTTCTGGGAGAGCAGACGCAGGGTAAGAATCAGAATGCTGTGCGGGCTTTTGCCCTGTCAGACCGTGCCCGCGCCGTTCTGGAACAGCAGCGGCAAGTAACAGGCACGCAAGAAAGCGTGTTTGATCTGGTCAGCGAAGCATACTATTACAAGCGCTGGCAAGTGTATTGCAAATCAAACGGTATTCCCCCGATCTCCGTCTATGAGCTGCGGCACAGCTTTGTCAGCGTGGTGAAAACGCTGCCCGCCGGTGAAGTAAAAACGTTGGTGGGACACAGCCAGACTATGGACACATTCGGTGTTTACTCCCACGCCCTGAGCGGCGATGCAGCAGCTGCGGCAGAGGATGTAAATGCAGCCTTTGACCGGCTTTTGACCTCTGAAAAATAACACACTTTTTAACACACTTTTATTTGCAGCCTTGCAAACGTGATTTACATAAATAAACCAGAATGACGGCTTTATGCCATATTTCTGTGCTAAAAATGCTATATTTTCGTGAAAATGCTTCTGCTTAGATGTTCAACTCCTGTCACCAGCTCCAAGAAAAATCCTGCGATATACCGCTAGAATGGCAGCGTGTATCGTGGGATTTTTGCTTTTATATGCGCTGCAAATCTATCAGAATGTGCCTTGTTTGTGCCTTACGGCTCAAAAAATGCCTTGTCTGAGTGCCTTACAGCATGCCTTGTGCCGGATGCCCGGCGGGGCGGTTTTGTGCCTGTTTACCGCCTGTTTGATAGCAAAAAAGCCTGTCCGGTGTGTAACCGGGCGGGCTCTTGTGCGATATGGGGTTCAGTACCCTTTCAAGATGTTCAGTGCATCCAGCGTCTTTGCGGTGTCAAGCAGTTCAGCTTGTGACTTGTCAATGGCTTCAATGATGCTCCACAGAAGTGTGTAATACATGGGCAGTTCATGCCAGAGGGCTTCCAAATCGTACTTGCTGCAATCGGCTTCCCGCTTGAGTTCATCCACCTTCCCGCGGGTGCACATCCAGCTGTCCATGATAAAGAGAAGGTTCTTCAGGTCGGCCAGATGCCCCATCGTGGTTCCCACGTCCAACGCTTCCACTTGCTTTGCAGTCAGGATCATTATCTTGTCCCCCCTTCAGGCTTTGATAATGCCGCTTGCGAATATCCAAACCAGCTGCACCTTGTCCGGTGCTGCCTTCTGCAAACGGGTGTTGATTGCATCGATCATGTTCTCCTTCTGGTCGCCCAGATCGCCAAAGAACAGGGCGTCCACGCTGGTGTCAAGCAGAGCTGCCAGTGTCTTGGCCTCGCAAAGCCGGAACTCGGTTTCCCCGTTCAGCTTCCTATTCAGCGTGTTGGTGGTGATCTGCAGCGCCCACGCCACACTCTCCAGCTTCATGCCGCGTTCCCGAATCATAGCACGAATATCGTTCATACCTCAACTCTCCTATCTTGGGCTGGATCGTGCCCCGCTCTACCCGGCGGGCTTCCATCTTCCCGCCGGGGATCCTCTGACTGTGTTACTGGACTTCCAGCGGCTTCACCTGCGATGCACCAAAGAACGATGCCCGGTAGGTCTGGCCGTCTCCCTTGCTGCTGTGGATAAGCACCGCCTGAAACAAGGCCTTTGCGCCGTGCTCTACCATGTACCCGGCGGCCTTCCAGCCTGCCCAAGTGTTCACCAGCTCGGTGATCCCGGCGGTCTGCTGGGCTTCCTCGATGCGCTGGGCGTTGACCGGGGCGGCCTTTGCGCTGTTCCATGCCCGGTGTAGGGCTTCGGCAAAGCTGCTCACGCCCTTGCGGTACAGCTTCCATGCCTTGTGCATGATCTCGGAAAGATTGTACTTCATTTTAAGACCTCCGCTTTACTTTGCGGGTCAGCCTTGTTATAATGGGCTTGACCCTGTTGTGGGTTTGGCGTGGTGGCTGTTTGGCGATGGGCACCGCGTCATTTTCTTTTATACAGCTTATCAGGAAGTGGGTTACTGTCTTAGCTGGCGTTCTGCTCTTGCGCTCCCGGTACATCCTTCGCCCCTTGCCTTCCGGTCGTGCTTCCCTTGCTGTGTCTTTATTATATACCATTGCGCAAGTACATTCAATACGCGGAATGCACAAAGATTTACCATTGCATAAGTACAAATTGCACACTTGCGCAAGTGTATTAAATGCGCTATAATAGAGTGGAAAAGAGGTGTTAGCATGGGAACAGCCAGAACAAAGGCAAACAATAAATGGAACGCAAAGGCATACGATCGTGTGAACCTCGTTCTAAAAAAAGAAACCAGCCCCACGAAAGATGAAGTTCAGGCGGCGGCAGATGCCAAGGGCGAAAGCCTGAACGCCTATATTGTGGAAGCGATTCGGCAGCGGCTTGAATCGGATATGCCCACAGAGGACACCGCCGGGGAAGTAGAAAAGAGTGAGGTGTAATCATGGCAAATACCTGTCCGATATGCGGCGGCAAGCTGGGCCTGCTGAACCGTGAGAAAAGCGCGGACGGCCTGATCTGCGCCGGATGTAGCAGTTTCTTCTTTTCAAAACTGGGATTTCGGGCTGCAAAGCAAGCGACAGATGTTCTTGTGGCTTACTGGGCTACACTGGAAAGCCGCCGCAGAACATTTAAAGAGACCGATTCCATCTTTGACCGCGATGCACTCTTTGTCTCTATCGATAAGGTCAACCGGCTGTTTTACTTTGGGCACCGCAGTGGTGATAAAGGCCCTCGCATGATCTACAGCTTTGATGAAGTCGCCGGTTACGAATCTGACGCGCCTGACGATCTGACGGTGACCGAAACCAAGGGCGGCATTGGGCGTGCAGTAATAGGCGCAGCCGTTGCTGGTCCTGTAGGCGCGATTGTAGGTGCTGCTACCGCAAAAACTGAAACTCACAAAGCCTACAGCAAAGAAAATATCTCTATTCGCTTCGTCCTTCCTCTTGGGGAAAGCAACTTGCCGACAACGGTTTATCCCGGTGGCACAACTGATTTTCTCAGGAACTGTAAATCTGGCTCTGAGCGGCCGCAAACCGCTACCCCAGCTGCATCCAGCGTTGCTGACGAGCTTTTGAAGTTTAAGCAGCTGCTGGATATGGGAGCCATTACGGAAGCGGAGTACAACGCCAAGAAAACCCAATTACTTGGCTTGTGATGGCAGGAAGGAATGACTATGGACGAATTGTATAATCGGCCAACCACACTAACCTGCCCGCCGGGTGATCTGCTGGAATATGCGCCAGATGAGATTCCGAACGCCCAGACGAGAGCGGCCATTGAAGAACTTGACAACGGCGGCGGTGAGCACTTTACAGGCTCCGCAGAGGAGCTTTTCAAAAAGATTCTCAGTGAACCGGATGAAGAGGAAGACGCATGATGGAATTGACAATAGAGAACCTACGCACACTAGCCAGCGGCGGGCAAATCTTTCTGACGGCTCACTCGCAGGCGCGGCTTTATGAACGCGGCATTTTGCTGGCCGACATCCGGCAGGCTATCCAGAGCGGGAAGATCATCGAATACCGCCCGGATGATTACCGCTGTCCGTCCTGTCTGGTGTTAGGCGTCAATCTGGCAGGCCGTTGGCTGCACGTTGTGTGCGGCATTCATGAGGGCGCTCTGTGGATCCTGACGGCCTATTGGCCTGATCTCGACCACTGGAACGCAACGTATACTGAACGAAAGAAGAAAGGGGAATGATTATGACTTGCTTTTTCTGCAAAGGCGAAATGAAGCCCAGCACGACTATTCACACGGTTCAGCTGAAGAACTGTGTTGTGGTCATCAAGAATGTGCCCTGCCTGAAGTGCGAACAGTGCGGCGAGGTCGTTCTGTCAGCTGACACGGTGGAGAAGATAGAGCACATCTTGCAGACGGTCGAAAAGGCCGTGGCAGAGATCACCGTTGTGAACTTCCCGGATTGTGCAGCATAAGCCCGCCGGAGCTGCCAGAGCGCGGGTTGAGCCGCCGCAAGGAATTTTACCAACAAGCAACAAGAAAAGCCCTCAGGCACGCGCTGTCGCGGTCTGGGGGCTTTGTCATGCAGTGATTTTGTTGAGGTCAACAGAATCGTGTGGCTGAAGTGCTGCGCCCAGCGGGTGCTACACGGTCAAAGGGTTTGGGATGCTGCCCAACAAGTCCTTGCAAGGCAAGGGGCTTTGTACATACAAAGACACTGCTTGCGGCGGCGATTATCCGAATTTCTTTTTATAGCTTCCGAAAATTCCAGAAATCCGCTTTTCACACGGTATGCGCGGGCGTGTGTCGTGTTTACAAATTCCCGAAGGCCACACGGACTTTGAAACAAAGTCTAGTGTGGTTACACCTCGCCCGGCGGGGTATATGGTTCAGATGATGGCAGAAATTCCGTACTTTTCGACCAGCTCGCGCACATGTTCCTCGTACTTCTTCACCTGTTCGTCCCAGTATTCCACGGTGCGTTCTTGAACGCTGCCGCCAGACTTCCATGCACCAAAGCCGGTTCCTCTCCATGCCTGTGTGCTTATGGCCTCATCATGCCAGCGCTGGATAGAGGACAGGCCAGACAGCTTCCGGCAAGCTTTCCACTCTATTTGCCGTATCCGCTCCCGCTGCACTCCGAGTTCTTCACCAATGGCCTGCAAGGGCAGGCCATCATAATACCGGCGGCGCAAAACATTCGCTTCACGCTCGGTCAAATGCTGGCTCATGGCTGTTTCAAGGGCTGTGTGCAACTCCTCGGTGTAAACACCATCCTCTGCCTGCTGAAACGCCTGTGTAGCCGCCGGGTCTTCGATGGTTTCACCTTTGGTGCTGCTGCCCTCGTCCGATTCGTCAAAGCGAGCGTCAAGGCTGTCGCATTCGTTCAGAGGATTGGCAGACACGGCAACACGCCTGCCGTCCTCGGTTGCAACCACTCGCGCGTGCTCCCCACAGGTGGCATCACGAATCTGCTTCAATAGTGCAAAATTCAGATACGTTGTGAAACTGCCCTGTTCTGCGCTGTAGTGCTTGGCAGCATAGTCAACCGCAAAATACCCTTCCTGTACCAAATCCTCAAAGGACAGGCCCGCATTGTCAGCAACAGGCTTGTTCTTCTCGAACCACTGCCACAGCTGCCGCCGAATAAAGCCCTTGTTGACTTCCCACAGCTGGCCCAGTGCAAAGGTGTTCCCGGTGGCTGCCAAAGCTGCAAGGGCTGCGTTCGTGGCCTGCTGGTCATTCTTGGCCTGTTTCTGTTCCATTGCTGTATCCTTCCTTTTTTCGTGTGCATTTTTGTTCAAAATACGAATTTATGGACACGATACGCGGGCGCGCGTGACCGTGTGAACGAACTATGCACCCCGTCTTTTTTAGTGCGCCAAACGCGCACATTGACGCTCTCTTTTTTATGCCGCACAAATCCGCACATTCACGGGCAGATGGGTGACGATTCACCACCCACCTTTTACTCAATTTTGAGCAAAACCCAGACTGCGAAAACGCCCATTTTTTCACGGCTTCACCACGGCTTCACCGCCGCTTCACCGCCGCTTGGGGCTGTATCAGACACCCCTTTCTGCCCGCAGGGTATACACGCCCATGCTGGCATCTATGTTGGTCGCAAGGCGCGGTGTGAGCATATCGGCCACCTTTTCGCCGTCCATGACCAGCTGCCCGGTGCCGATGTCCGGCAGATGCTCGTCCAGCAGATCACGGATCTGCTGCAAAATGCCCAGCTGTGCATCCGTGCCGGTGGTCTTTTCCATGTAGCGGTGCTGCATCGCTGCGCGGGTAGAGAACTCGGTCAGACTGTCGTACACGTCATGCCCGGCAAAGGGGCTTTCGTAGTGGCTCACAGCCTGTCCGCCGCGGCTCTTGCCCTTGCCAAACTTGGCAAACAGTGCAGCACCAAGCGCCGCCACGCCCGCCACAATGGCCACGATGGCGGCAACCTCCGGGTTTGAGATGATCAGGCTGCCAATCTTTGCGATCAGCCCGCCCGCGCCTTCTGCGATCGTGCCCAAACTGCCCATGCTCCCGGCAAGGCCTGCGATTTTGGTACCCGCATTGACGGCAAAGTTGCCCATGCTCGTACCCATGG
>ENA-UEYL01000676-UEYL01000676.1-human-gut-metagenome-genome-assembly--contig:-NODE-676-length-33439-cov-5.048858_pt1 | contig 33439 bp, 26 predicted proteins | sample MGYA00242941_ERZ507946 | MGnify/ENA primary metagenome ERZ507946 (study PRJEB26167, sample SAMN06115482) | human gut metagenome | host: Homo sapiens | place: China:Guizhou | collected 2015-03-11...
CGAACACGCCGTCGTTGTGCGTCTTGCGGTAGTGGGTGAAAATATCCTTAACCTTCTCGTCCACGTCGACGCCGTTCTCCTTGCAGGCGCGCGATACGACGTTGATGCCGCCGAAGGGTTTGATGGCGCGCTTGAGCAGCTGGTCGGTCTGCAGACCGACGATCAGCTCCTGTTCTTTGTCGATGTAGCCGGCTTTGTGCGAAGTGATGGTCGAAACGGTCTTGTTGTCCAGCGAACGGACGCCGTTGTTGGCGCGCTCCTCTTCGAGGGCCTTGAGACAGAGGTTCCAGATGTGCTTCGTGCGGTCGGTGGGACCCTGCAGGAAGGAGGCGTCGCCCACGTAGGGGGTGATGTTCGTCTGAACGAAACTCGTCACGTTGATCTCCTTGCTCCAAAGTCCGTCGATAAAGGTTTTGTTCAATTCCATAAATTATTATTCGTCAAAATGAGATTAAAATTGTTTTCTTTGGGATGCGCAAAGGTATGTTATTTTTTTCACAATACCGAACGCTGCGACGCATTTTCTTAAAAAATCTTAAAAAATACCTTCGATTTGTCGGACCATATCGCCCCGGAGCGTTTTTTCTGCAGGACGGAGTCCTTCGGCCTACGGTTTGGCCCCTGCTTTGCAGCGACGAATGCGGACCGGGATCGGGCGGCATCGGCAGCGTCGGGCCCGGCGGACCGGTGCCGCCGCAGATTCCGGCGGGCCGATATGTGCGACCGATGCGGCGGAATACGGCCCGGAGGTCTCGAACGCGCATCTTGCCTTCGGGTCCCGCCGCAGTTTTGCCGGGACGGGTGTATGCTGTTTTTCCGGGGCGGGTGTATGTTGCGGACCTTTGCTGGTTTGCCGGGACGGATGCACGCTGTTTTGCCCGACAGGACCTTCGCTGTTTTGCGGGGTGGATGCACGCCGTTTTGCCGGAGCGAACGCTCACTGTTTTGTCGGACCGGGCGCATTGACCGGAATATTTCGTACCTTTGTCCCGGAAGCCGTCCCGTGTTTCTGGCGCCGCACCCGCTAAGATGCGCACCCGCTAAGATGCGCACCCGCTAAGATGCGCACCCGCTGAGTGCCCGCAGAGATGCGTGCCCGGCATGATGCCGCTTGGCCCTGCCTGAACGCTCTGCGGCCGCGGACCCGAAGCGGCAGGAAACGGCGACCGTAATTCCGCAAAACCGATTCGTCATGGAAGAACTGACTCTTACGACCCCCGCACTGCTCTTTTCAGCCGTCTCGCTGATTCTGCTGGCCTACACCAACCGTTTTCTGTCGTACGCCCAGCTGGTGCGCACGCTCAAGGAGCAGCACCTCCAGCACCCCTCGAAAGTCACCCGCGCGCAGATCGACAACCTGCGCCGCCGCCTGCACCTCACGCGCACGATGCAGATTCTGGGCGTTTCGAGCCTTTTCCTCTGCGTGGTGACGATGTTCCTGCTGTATGTCGGATTTTTCGTCCTTTCGGCCTATGTCTTCGGCGCGGCGTTGCTGCTGCTGATCGGTTCGCTGGGCGTGTCGATCTGGGAAATCCAGATTTCGGTCCGCGCCCTCGAAATCCACCTGCACGACATGGAGAAATAGCCGTAATAACGAAGATGCCGCGACCTCGCGTCGCTGCATCTCCCACTAACCTACTTATGTAACCTAAAACCAACTTGGAAAACCTCGTCCGGTTTTCACACTGCAAATATACGGGGCCGTCGTTACTTTGAAATGACGGCCCCGTTACATTTCCGTTTCACGGGCTGGAGGACATTCCGCCGCAAAACCCCGGCGTACCGGGAACCGCAGGCGCGTGGCCGGACGCGGACAGTGCGGTGCGGCCGGACAGACATGCGGTGATGTACGGTTCCTGCGCATGAAAGGGTCCGGAATTTCCGTCTCCGTTTTTCGCCCGCTTTCCGGAAGTGCCTTTTCGGATTAAAAAGGCGCATTTCCGTCGGTTTCGGGTTTTTTTATTAATTTAGCGGAGTGAAAACGGTGTGCGCCGGCACTCCGGTCCGGCCCGTTTCCCGATCTTCAGCGATGCTCAGACGTTTGTTCATATTGGCCGCCGTCGTGTCTCTCGGACTTCCTGCCGTCCGCGCGCAGGAGGGTGCGGCTTCGCATGCCGCGGTGATTCAGGCCGATACGCTGCCGGTGTTGCTGGAACGGCTGGAACGGGACCCTGAGGACATAGACCTGCTGGTCGAAATCTGCTCCCAATACACCATGCGGAGCGAATTCGCCGCGATTCATCCCTACGTCTCGCGTCTCCGCAGGGCCGGGGCCGCACACGACGACGAGCGTGCGCTGATGTACGCCGACCTCTTTTCCGGACAGTCCTACCTGCTCGCCGAGGGCAGCGACTCGACCCGCATATACCTCGACCGGGCTTTGATCCGCGGGCGGCAGTGCGAAGACCCGGTGGCCTTGTGCCGGATTTACAATGCGCTGGGAATCTATGCCGTCAGCATCGAAACGAACTATTTCGGCGGCATCGAGTATTTCCTCGAAGCGATGAAGTACGCCCGCAGCGCCTCGCTGAACCGCTTCTATCTGGTGGCGCAGTGCAATCTTGCCAATACGTACTACATGCGCAACGACCCCGCGGGTCTGAAATACGCCGAGGAGGTCTACCGGCTGGGCTCCGAGTGGGGTTACGACTACCTCGCTTTCGGCGGTGCGGTCATCAGCGCCTACATGCACTACATGCTCGGCGATCAGAACCGGGCTTTGGAATACATCCTCCGGACGCTTCCCGACACCGATAAATTCGGCTACCACACCGAGCTTTACAGCCTCTACGCCAATATCCTCCATGCGCAGGGCGACGATGCGGGCGCCGAACGCTATTACCTGATGGCGCTCGACCACATCGACCAAAAGGTCGTGACCGCAGCCGTGATGACCTACCTCAGCTACGGAACCTACCTGAACGACCGGGGCGAGTACGCCCGTGCGATTCCGGTGCTCCGGCAGGGCATCGAACTCTCGGAGCGGAGCAACAACGCCGTGCACCGCTATAAGCTTTACCTGCGTATCTCCGAGGCCGAGACCGCGCTGGGCCGCTACCGCGAGGCGCTGGACTATTTCAAGAGCTACCATAGTCAGGCGGACAGCATCTTCAACGTCGAGCGGGAGCGTTCGATCAACGAACTGCGGGTCAGGTACGACGCCGAACGGCAGGAGAACATGCTGCGCAAGAGCGAAATCGACCTCATCCGCCAGCAGCGCCGATTCCAGCTGCTGCTGTTGCTGCTGCTCTTCGCCGTCGGCATCTCGACGGTGGTCTATATCCTCTACCGGCGCAAGGACAAGATGTACAAGCAGATCGTCCGGCAGCAGTACGAATTCCTGAAAAAGGAGAAAAAGGCCGCGCAGCCGGCCATGCCCCCCCCCGCCTCTACCTCCCCGCAGGCCGAAAAGCCGTCGCCCGACCGTGACGACCACGCCGTGCGCGACGCCGAACTCTTCGCCCGGATCGAGTACCTGATGCAGACCGAAGGCGTCTACCGCCAGAACGACCTGACCATCGAACGGCTCGCCGAGCGGCTCGACACCAACCGCACCTATATCTCCCGTGCGATCAACCAGCAGGCCGGAAAGACCTTCAGCAGCTACGTCAACAGCTACCGCATCGACGAGGCCGTGCGGCGGCTTTCCGACGTCGATGACGATACGCCGCTCAAGGCGCTTGCCCAGATGCTCGGCTACAACCATCTGCAAACCTTCTACACTTCGTTCCAGAGCGCGATCGGCATGCCGCCGTCTAAGTACCGCGAGAAACTGCTCAAACTCCACCGCGAGCACCAGCTCTGAACGCAACCCCGTTTTTCGGGGTTTGTTTTTTTTCGGAATTTGTCAATTTTTACGAATTCCGAAAAAGAGCGTTTCATAAATCGTCCGGCTTCTTTTACTTTTGTCAATAGGTTAGTGAGGGGCACCTGCCCGGTGCGGCGGTGCGTATCCTTTGGTTGTTTTGCTTGGCGGATGCCTGTTTTGCGCAGGCGGTGCCGCCGCCGAATCCCGACGTATTCCTTTAAATGCTGTTCATATGAAAAAAACTTTACTATTCAGCAGTCGATTCTTGCTGACTGCGGCCTTGTTCTTCTGCGCCGCTTCGGTCGTCTCCTGCCAGAAGGAGCCGACCGCCGACCCCGCGCCTGCGCGCGCCGCGATCCGTCTGACCGCCGAGCCGGCGGATATGGTCCGGACCAAAAGCGAGACGGACGTCGCTTACGCTTCCCGCTTCGTGGAGGGGGACGCCATCGGCCTCTTCGCCGTGATCCGCTCCGAAGCCGAAACGCAGGCCTATCCGGCCGCTTCGGGCAACTATATTCAGAACGCCAAATTCGTCCGTCAGGCCGACGGTTCGTGGCGTGAGGAAGGCTCCAAATCCTATTACATGGAGCAGGGGCAGGTCATGGACCTCTATGCCTATTATCCCTATGCTGAAAATGCCGATCCTACGGCGCTCGTCTACGACGCTTCGGTTGCCGAAGCCGACTTCATGACGGCCCGCACGGCGGGATTCAGCGAGCGCGACGGCGAGATCAGACTCGTATTCCGTCATAAACTGGCGCTGGCCGAAGCCTTCGTCGCGGACGCCGACAAACTGACCGATTACGCCGTGACGGTGCAGAACGTGCGCACGAAAGCGGTGTTCTCGCTGGCGGCCGCGGCCCAAGATGCCGAAATGCAGTCCGTGGACGCCAAGACGGCTTCGGTGGCGATGACGCGCTGCGGCAACGCTTTCCGCGCCTACCTGCCGGCGCAGGAGATCGCCGAAGACAAGGCCCTGCTGAAGGTCGAGGGCAACGGCTTCGCGGCTTTCGACTACACGCATCCGGGCAAAACCTCGCTGGCCGCCGGTCAGGTCCGCAAACTGCTGGTTACGCCCGCTTTCGCAAATCCCGAACTGCTCCCCAACTGTTACGTCGTATCGCCGGGCGAGACGCTCTACATTCCCGTTTGCAAAGCCTTCGGCGTCTGGGAGAAGAACGAAGTGCTGGCGGGCGCCGGCACCGGCATGCTGGGAGCCATGGGCGCCCGCGTAGTCTGGGAGGACGTGCGCTATCTGCTCAACGACGATCAGATCACCGTGCTGGGCAGCGGCTCGAAGGCCGTTATTCAGGTGCGCACCACGCCCCGGACCTGCGGCAATGCGGTGCTCGCGCTGGAGATCGGCGGCGAGATCCGCTGGAGCTGGCACCTCTGGATCACCGATTACGATCCCAACGCTCCCGAAGCGCAGAAATCGAAGAACGGCCGGACCTTCATGGACCGCAACCTCGGTGCGATGAACGCCGAATACGGCAATATCGATGCGCTGGGACTCCAGTATCAGTGGGGCCGCAAGGACCCGGTTCCGTGTCCTGCGAAATGGGAGGACATCGCTACGCGCCCCGTGTGGAACGGCGTGGGCGTCAAGGTCGGTTTCTCGACCAAGGCCAATTCTGCCGTGATCCGCGACAACCTCGTGGCTTCGATCAACGAGCCGCTGGCGCTCATCAAGGGCCTCGGCCTTCCCTACGACTGGTATGCTACCGAGAAAAAACAGGGGCAGAACCGCTGGTGCGCCGCCGACGGCTCGAAAACCGAGTTCGATCCCTGTCCCCGCGGATGGCGGGTTCCCGTGTCCGGTTTCGGAACCTTGTCGCCGTGGTACAATTGTGTTACTGCCGGCATCCCGTGGCTCAACGGAGTGATCTGGGAGGATCTGGGCTACTGGCCCGCGGCCGGTCTGCTCGAATCCAGCGGCCAGAGCTATCTGGGCCTGTTCGGCTACTATTGGGCGGCGACTCCCGGTGAAAACCTGAGTCCCGGCATTTCGCAGGAGGAGTGCGCCTACGGGTACAACTTCGACAACCAGCATTCTCAGACCAGTTACCTCCAGTACCGTCATACCGTTTTGTCGGTGCGCTGCGTCAAAGTGCAGTAATTCGATGTCTCACGCTTTAAAAAGATAATCACCATGAAATATACAGGTTCCATCCATACGACGTTTTATGCGCTTCTGGCCGCCGCCGCGCTTACGGCCGCCGGCTGCAGCGACGACGATAACGAAAAGGGCGGGGGAGAGACCGGTGTCGAGGCGAACTTCTCGGCCGAAATCACCCCTTACACCCGTGCCGCCGGCGACACTTGGACCAACGGCGACGCCGTCGGCATCTATATGCTCGGCGGCGATGCGGGCGCGGCGGACAACGTGCGCTATACCTGCGAACCCAACGGACGGCTGTCGGCCGCGGATGCGAAAATCGTCATTCCCGGCAGCGGCACTTTCGATTTCGTCGCCTACCATCCTTACAAGCAGAGCAGCCTGAGCGGCGATGCGGGTAAGATCGACGGCTACCTCTATCCCGTCGTCCTGAGCGACCAGACCGATCCCGCGGCGATCGACCTTCTGTGGAGCGACAATGCGACCGGGGTCACGGCCGCCGCGCCCGACGTGAAGTTCACCTTCGAACACGTGCTGTCGAAGGTCGAAATCGCCGTCAAGCAGGGCGGAGGCATCTCGGCCGACGACCTTGCCGGGGTTGTCGTCACCATCGACGGCGTCTACAACGAGGGCTTCTTCGCCCTGAACAGCGGCAGGATCGGCAATACGGGCGTTCCCGGTGCCGTGACGGCGCGCGCCGTCACCGAGGGCGTCAGCTACGAGGCGATCGTTCTGCCGACCACCGGCGCCGCGCAGCAGGGCCGCGTCTTCACGGTGGAGGCTCCCCTGCTGGGACGCACCTACACATGGACGATGCCCGACGACTATCTTTTCGTGGGCGGCAAGATCCACGAGATCGAAATTACGGTCGACGTGGACGGCATTTCGGTCGTCACGGGCGACATTGCCGACTGGAACGGCGGCGATTCCAATCCCGAAGTCGAGACCGACGATGCCGAATTCCTCGCGCTTCCCAACTCCTATATCGCCCGTCCGGGTTCGACGGTGACGATTCCCGTTGCCAAGGCCTATGCCGCATGGCACAATATCCCGATGCTTCAGGAAGGCTCGTTCAGCATTCCCAACGACCTGACCGCCCGCATCGTATGGCAGGAGCGTTTCGATGAAGACGAAACCATCCTGTTCTCGACCAACGACAAGGTCACGATGACCGGATCGGGCATCAACGCCGCAATCGAAGTCGTCCTGAATCCCGATGTCGAAGGCAGCCTTGTCGTGGGCGTGTACGACGGCGACGGCAACTGCTACTGGAGCTGGCATATCTGGGCCACCGAGTACGATCCCTCGCAGCCCGCAGGGCAGCAGACCGTCGGCGGCAACGTCTTCATGGACCGCAATCTGGGCGCCACTTCGCTCGTGAAGGGGCCGCAGAGCGCCGGATGTTTCTACCAGTGGGGCCGCAAGGATCCGTTCCAAGGTCCCTATACGTGGATGATGTTCCTCAATGCCAACGCCGGCTGGTCGAACGACGGTATCGGCAAGTTCATGACGCTCAAGGGTCTTGCTTCGACGAAGGTTCCCTCCGAGAATCTCGTGGCTTCGGTCCAGCAGCCTTACCGCTATATTGTGGGTATTTCCGGAACGCAGGACTGGCTGTCGCCGGATGTCGGCGGCGAAGCCTACCGCTGGAGCAACGCCGACGGTACGAAAGGCGTCTTCGACCCGTGCCCTGAGGGGTGGCGCGTGCCCGTTTCGGGTGCGGGAGCGGCTTCCGCATGGGCCGATCTGAACGGCGTGTGGGATGCGGAGCGTACCGGATGCGTTTTTGCCGAAGGCAACGGCTACTATCCTGCGGCCGGCTATATCAATATCATGTCGGCGTCGGGTTCGGGCGGCGGCGCGGAAGCGGGTACTTCGGGCTACTGCTGGAGCGCATCGTCGGCCGGCCGGAACGGCTATGCGCTGACTTACAGCGTCTCCGCCATCAAAACCGAGGCCGAACTGACCAAGGCGTGGGCCTGCCCCGTCCGCTGCGTGAAGGATGTCAAATAGCACGCGGATATAGGAAGAAGACCGCCGCCCTTTCGTGGGGCGGCGGTCTTTGTTTTGGCGGCCGTGCGGTGTTTCCCGACCGCTGTTATTCATGTGGTGTTATTCATGTGGTGTTTCCCGGCCGCTGTTTCCCGTTCTGTGTTTCCTATCCGGTGTTTTCCGGCCGCTGTCTTCCGTTCGTCCGGTCCGGAATTCTCCGCAGGCCTGTCTTCTGCCGCGCCTATTTTCTGCTTTCGAGGAAGTAGTGCTGCGACTTGAGCAGGTTGCGGGCCTGCAGGATCATCGTCTTGGTTTCGTTGAGGATCGTCAGATAGAGTACGCTGGCCCGCGTGCTGGCCGCCGGGTCGCCGTTGATGCGGCGCAGCTGGTTTTTGATCGCCTCGACGATGGTGTCAAAGAGCTTGTCGCGCATTTCGAGCACCATGTCCAGATCCGAAAAGTCCTTCGTGCGGAGCATGTCGTTGATTTTGTCGAAAATCGCCTCCACCTGATCGTTTACGCGCATCAGGTCTACGATCTGCTCCTTCGACAGCCCCTCGTGGTTGTTGTCGATGTGTTCGAACGCCGGACGGGTTATGTGGATCAGCGCCTTGGTCACCTCCGAGAGGTAATCCACCACCTGCACGTAGAAGTGCCCGGTGTCGATGTCGCACTGCTGCAGGCGGCGCAGCGTGGGCATGATGCCGTACTTGCGGTCGCGGGCCTCTTCGAAGAGCCTGTTCGACGACTGCACCATCTCCTTGAGCACCTTGCGGTTCTCCTTGAAAACGGCGACCAGCGTCCGGTTGTAAATGCGCGTCACCTGCTCCATCGTCGTGCATACTTCGCCGATGCAGACGCAGAGCACTTCGTCCGGGGTCTCGGCCTTGATTACCGGCAGTTCCTCCGCGGCGGCTTTCTCCTCCGGCTTGGTGCGGTGGCTGCGGATGAGCAGCCATGCGCAGAGAGCGACGAGCGCCGTGACGGCGATCCAGCCGCCCCAGAGCAGCAGCAGCGTCACGCAGAGGGCGATCAGGAATCCGCCGAGCGCGGTGATGAACCACCCCGAAATGACGGCCATGACGCCCGTGATGCGGTATACGGCGCTTTCACGGCCCCACGTCCGGTCGGCGAGCGATGAACCCATAGCCACCATGAAGACCACGTAGGTGGTCGAGAGCGGCAATTTGTAGGAGGTGCCTATGGCGATCAGGATCGAGGCGGCCGTGAGGTTTACGACGGCGCGGATCATGTCGTAGGGCGCCGACGAACGCTCCTCGGCGGGCAGCGGTTCGAAGCGTCGGTCGATGACTTTCTGCATGCGGTCGGGAATCAGCCCCGTCCACATGGTGTTGAGCGCGAGCGAGGCGCGTACCAGACTGCGCGATACGAAGGTCGAGCCGAACCGCTCGTCGCCCTCGTGCTGCGAGGCGAGCGAAAGTTCGGTCTCGGTGACGTGGCGCGATTTCTTCGAGAAGAAGAGCGTCAGGACCATCACTGCGCCCGACAGCAACAGCAGCAGGAAGTTGGCGCGTGCCGGATTGGCCAGTTCGCCCATCATGATCGACTCGCTGCCCGCTTCGCGGGCGATCTGCCATGCGTCGTAGCTGGCCAGCGGTACGCCGATGAAGTTCACCAGATCGTTGCCTGCGAAGGCCAGCGCCAGCGCGAAGGTGCCCGTCAGAATGGTGATGCGCATGATGTTGAGCCGCATGCGCTGGAAAATCCAGAGCACCACCGACGCTCCGGCCCAGAAGACGAGCAGCGTTACGAGCACGTGCTCGCCGACGTACTCCCCGACCGAAGTCGGAATCAGCCCCGAACTTTTCAGCCCCTTGAACAGCGCGAAGTAGAGGATGCCCGCCAGCGAGATGCCGCACCATACGGCGCCCCAGCGGCGGAACGCCTTTGCGTAGCGGAACGAGAAGATGAGCCGCGAAACGTACATGAAGAGCGACCCTGCGGCGAACGCCAGCGCCACCGAGAGCAGGATGGCCGCGATGATGGCCATTGCCTTTCCGGTGTTGATGTACTGCGAGAGGTCCGAAACCGAAGCGGCCGGATCGCCCCAGATGTGGTAGAGCGCCGCGGCGACTCCCGCGCCCAGCAGTCCGAATACCATCGACACGGTGGTCGAGGTGGGCAGTCCGAGGGTGTTGTAAATGTCCAGCAGCAGGATGTTGCCCAGCATCATGCCCAGAAAGAGCATCATGATCTCCGGGAAGGAGAATTGTCCGGGATAGAAGACGCCGCTGCGCGCCACCTCCATCATGCCGCTCGACGTGAGCGTGCCGACGAGGATGCCGGCGGCGGCGATCCAGAGGATGACGCGGCGCGGTGCGGCTTTCGATCCGAGGGCCGAGTTGAGAAAGTTGACCGCGTCGTTGGCCACGCCCACGACGATGCCCATCACGGCCAGCAGGCCCATGACGATGACGATGCTTGTGAATAGAGGACTCATATGGTCGTTTGTCGTTTGTTTTCGGCGGTTCCGTTTTGGCGCTCCGCCGTGTGTTTTCGTCCGGCCCTGCATCCGTTTTCCGGAGGAGGCTTTCGCCCGCCGTCTTGGGCGGAGATCGCCGCCCTGCGGTGCGGGCCGGTCTTTCCGGTGCAAAGGAACGAAACGGATGTTACAAACGTGTTACGGACGGGTTGCGGCTCTATGAATGTTTGCGCAGGGTGAAGGTGAATTCCAGTCCGCCGCGCTCCGAGTTGCGGACCGAGATCGTGCCGCCGTGCATCATCACGGCGTTTTTGACGATCGCAAGCCCCAGCCCCGTGCCGCCCAGCTTGCGCGAACGCCCCTTGTCGATGCGGTAGAAGCGTTCGAAAATGTGGGGCAGGTGTTCTTCCTCCACGCCGATGCCGTTGTCGGAGAACTGCAGCGTGTACTGCTCCGGCGAGTCGTCCAGCAGGCGGATGAAAATGTCGCGTCCGCCCGAATAGGCCGCGGCGTTGTCCGCGAGGTTGCGGAACACCGAACCCAGCAGCGAAGGGCTGCCCTCCATTTCGAGCGGGTAGGGGAAGTCGCAGTTCACGCGCAGCCGCTGCCCTTCGGGCCGGAGTTGCATGTCGGCGCGGATTTCGTCCACGATGTCGTTCAGCACGACGCGCTCCCTGAGGATCAGCTGGCTCGCCTCGTCCATGCGCGTGACGGTCGAGATGTCGGCGAGCAGACTGCGCAGCCGCGCCACCTGCGCGCAGCTCTTTTCGAGGAACGCCGTGCGCTTCTCCGCTCCAAGCCCCGGATTGTCCAGCAGGGTTTCCAGATACCCCTGAATCGCCGCCACGGGCGTTTTCAGTTCATGGTTGATGTTGTTCGTGAGTTGTTTCTTGATGCGGATCTTTTCCTGCTGTTCGTGCAGCGCCAGCGCATGTTCGCGGTCGCGGTCGGCCGTGGTGCGCTGCAGACGGGCGTACAGCCGGATGATATGGTTCGAAATGTCGCCCAGCTCGTCGTGCGGAAAGACCGCCTGCTCGTCGATCCGCTCGCCCCGCTCGGCGCGCTGGGCGAAATCTCTCAGCCGCGTGATGTTGTGTCCCAGCCGGCGGGTCGCGAAGTAGGCCGCCACGCTCATCAGCAGCGTGACGCCCAGCATGAACCACAGAAATTCGCGGTCTGCGGCCAGCACTTCGCGGAGCGTTATCGAATAGGGCACAGCCGAGCGGACGACGACCCCGCCGTCGGACATGGCCGAATAGAAATAGTAGAGGTCGGTGCTCTCCGAATGGCGGCGGATCGTGAATCCCGTGCCGCGGGCGAGGGCTTCGGCGACTTCGGGGCGGTCGAGGTGGTTGGTTTCCGGAAGGCTGCCGGCCGAATTGTCGAAGGTGACGCGCCCGGCGTCGTCGATTACCGTCACGCGCAGGTCGCCGAACGGTTCGTCGCGTGCGGCGATGAACTCCTCAGGCGTCGCGCCGTCGGCGAGGGCGTCGAGCATCCGCAGGTTGAAGAGCTGCAGGCAGGTGTCGAGCCGTTCGGCCTTGAACTGCTTTTCGCGGCCGTACTGAAAGACGATGAAGCAGGCGACCAGCGTCCACGAAAATGCGAGCAGCAGCAGGAAGAGCCGCCGGTGGTAGGAGAGGCTACTCCTCAAACCCGTACCCATAGCCCAGACGTGTTACGATGTGGTCTCCGTAGACGCCGATTTTGCGGCGCAGCCGCGTGATATTGACGTCGATGGTGCGGTCCAGCACGATCACCTCGTCGCTCCAGACCTGATGCAGTATCTCCTCGCGCGAAAAGATTCTGCCGCGGTTCGAAAGCAGCAGGGCGAGTATTTCGAACTCCTTTTTTGTCAGGGCCAGCGGCGTTCCGTCCACGGTGCAGATTTTGCGGGCGAGGTCCATGTGCAGCCCTTCGAACGCGATCGCCCTGCTCTGTCCCGCTTCAGGTGCGGTGCGGCGCAGTACGGAGCGCACGCGGGCCAGCACTTCGCGCACGGAGAAAGGCTTGGCGATATAGTCGTCGGCTCCGATGTTGAGTCCCGCGACCGTGTCGTCCTCGGTGTCTTTGGCCGTGCAGAAGATGATCGGCACGGCGGCCGTTTCGGGCTGCACCCGGAGCAGCCGGGCCATCTTGAATCCGCTCATCTCGCCCATCATGACGTCGAGCAGAATCAGCGAATAACGTTCGGGGTGCATGCCGAGGGCCTGTTCGGCGCTGTACGCCGTATCGACTTCGTAACCCTCGACTTCGAGATTGAACTGAAGAATCTCGCAGAGGGATTCCTCGTCGTCCACCACAAGGATTTTGTGCTTTGTCATAACTGTTACGGATTGGTATCCGCATCAAAAGTACGTAACAATCCCTTTATTGCGTGGTCCCCGCCGAATATTTAACCGAAATGTAACAGCCCGTCATTCGCCCAGCACCTGCATCTGCTGGCGGATCGACTCCTCGTGGATGGCCTGCAGCACCGAGCGCATGAATTCGCGGTCCATGCCCAGCTGTACGGCCTGCTCCGCGCGTCGCGCCAGCAGGTCTTCATAACGTTTGGCCTGCAGGATCGGCATGTTGTGCTCTTTCTTGTACTGTCCGATGTCGCGCGATACCCGCATGCGGCGCACGAGCAGTTCGAGCAGTTCGTCGTCTATCTTGTCGATCTGCGAACGCAGTTCCGAAAGGCTCTCCGTCGTGGTGTTGGCTTCGCGGATCACCAGACTGCGGCAGATGTAGGCCAGACCCTGCGGTGTCACCTGTTGGGCCTTGTCGCTCCACGCGCAGTCGGGCGAACAGTGCGCTTCGACGATCAGCCCGTCGAATCCGAGGTCCATGGCCTGCTGCGAAAGCGGCGCGATCAGTTCGCGGCGGCCTCCGATGTGGCTGGGGTCGCAGAAGATCTGCAGGCCCGGCAGGCGGCGGTGCAGCTCGATGGGGATCGACCACATCGGATGGTTGCGGTAGAGACTCTTGTCGATCGACGTGAAGCCGCGGTGAATGACCCCCAGACGGCGGATGCCGGCGTTGTAGATGCGCTCCACGCCGCCGATCCACAGTTCGAGGTCCGGACTCACGGGGTTTTTGACCAGCACCGGAATGTCGTGGCCGCGCAGTGCGTCGGCGATCTCCTGCATGGCGAAGGGATTGGCCGTGGTGCGGGCGCCGATCCAGATCATGTCGATGCCCCCTTCCAGCGCCGCCATGACATGCTTGCGCGTGGCGACCTCGGTGGCGGTGTGCATGCCCGTTTCGCGCTTCACGCGCCGGAGCCATGCCACGCCTTCGGCGCCCACGCCCTCGAACCCTCCGGGTTTGGTGCGGGGCTTCCAAAGTCCGGCGCGGAAAATCCGCACGCCTTCGGCGGCCAGTTCGCGGGCGGTTTCGATCACCTGCTCTTCGGTTTCGGCGCTGCACGGTCCCGCGATGACCAGCGGGCGCCGGGGATCGAGTCCCGGAAAATTGATGGGTTGCAAATCTTTCATATCAGTTCTGTTTGAATTATTGTCGTTTGTCTTGTCTCTGTCTTTTCGCGTCATTCGCAGCCTGCCGCCGCGTTTGCGTCTCTGTCCCCGCCTGCCGCGAAAATCGGGTCCTATGTCCTTCTGTTCAGATTTCGGGATTGGGATATTCGGCGTATTCGCCCAGAATCCGGAAGTCGCTGGTCAGCGGCCGGGCCGCATCGACCGCCTGCCGGTACCGCACCGGGTCGTCGAAGGTGACGTCCACGTAAAACCGGTATTCCCATTCGCGTCCGATGATCGGCAGCGACTGTATTTTCGTGAGGTTGATTCCGTAGAAGGACAGCAGCGTCAGCACTTTCGAGAGGCTCCCCTGCGCGTGGGGCAGCGTGAATACCAAAGACGCCTTGTCGGTGCGGGCCGGATCGGTGAATTCCGCCGCGCGGCTGCGGTCGGCCAGTACCAGAAAACGGGTGAAGTTGTGCTTGTTGGTCTCGATGCCGCGTTCGAGGATTTCGAGTCCGTAGAGTTCCGCGGCTTCGGCGCCGCAGATGGCCGCCGTGCCGGCGAGCCGCTGGCTGGCGATTTCGCGGGCGCTTCCCGCCGTGTCGTCGCGCTCGACGACTTTCATCGCGGGCCGGGCCTTGAGGTATTCGCCGCACTGCATCAGGGCGATCGGGTGCGAGTGTACCTCGCGGATGTCGGCGATTTGCTGTCCCGGAAGCGCCGCCAGCACGTGCGAGATGCGGAGCTTGTACTCGCCGATGACCGTCAGCGTGCTGCGGCGCAGCAGTTCGTGGTTAGGCAGCAGGCTTCCGGCAATGGTGTTTTCGATGGCCGCCACCCCCAGCAGCTCCGCGTCGGCCGCCATGCGGGCGAACTGCTCGTCGAAACTCACGCAGGGCAGCACTTCGACCTCTTCGCCGGGGAAACTTCCGTGCGCCGCCGTCTCGTGGAAACAACCCGCTATCCCCTGTATCGTTATCCGTTTCATCTTCTGAATCGCATTAAAAAATCCCGCTCTTCTGCAGAACGGGATCCTTCGTGTTTTCACTCTATTGTTTTATACAGTTAATTGCATGCCATCCCGCTTCTTCCCTTGCTATAAAAGAAAAAGTAAAAGAAATAATATGCAAAACCGTAAAGTCTCATTGTCTCCTTGGTGGATTAACCTCTGGCAAATGTAGTGAAATATTCCCGAAATCCAAATTTTCAGCCCTGTTTTTTGCCTGCCGCGGCCAGTTTGCGCTCCCTGAAACGCTTCTTGAACTGCTGGCGGCGTCCGAACAGAAGCCTGAAAAACGTGCCTCGCAGCAGCGTGTCGTCCATATCCCACTGCCGCGTTTCGGCGTAGCGGTCGAGGATGTATAGAAACGCCACGGCCGGGCAGCTCAGCCGCCGCAGGTTGATCATGCATTCGTCGGGGCGGAGCGGCCGCCGGAGGAATTTCATGCGGTTTATGTCGATCAGCTGGAAATCGTAGCGTCCCGTCGCCTCGTCGTGCCGCCAGAGGATGTTGGTCTGGTTGAAATCCTCGTGGCAGATCCCTTTTTCGTGGAGCCGGACGGTGAAACGGGCGAATGCTTCGAGCACGGGCAGCGAATCGGAGGTCGGGAACCGTTCCGTAGCCGCCGTGAGCGGTGCGTAGTCCGACCGGCGGGATACGAAATAGGTCTCCGTTATCAGCCCGTTGCGACGGTATTCGCTCCATGCGACGGGTTCGGGCGTGTCGATTTCCAGCTCGCGCAGGCGCAGGGCGTGTTCGTAGGCGCGCCGGGCCTTGCTCTTGCGGAAAAACGAGTACATGACGGCATTGAACGCGCTGGGCCGTTTGTAACGCTTGACCACGAGCCGTTCGCCTCCGATGTCGAAGGCGCGGATCTGATTGCGGCCGTCGTGAAGCACTTCGCCCGACACCGGGAAAAGTTCCGGAAGCTGCCGGACGAACTGCCGCAGGTGTTCCATGCCGGGATTGACCGTAATTTTCATGTCCGTATTCATTTACACGGCAAAGTTACGGCAAACGATCGGCTTGGATAGTCCATTTTGGGCGCAGTATTGGCTGATTGGGCGGCAATCGGGCTTCGGATTGTTTGTTTTGTCGCTTTTCGTCTGCCTGAAGCGGCCGCCCTTCCGGAGACTTCCGCATGGAATGCGGCGTCTCGGCGGCCGGCGGACCCCAGCGTGCATCTCCGCATTTGGCGTCTCAGCAGCCAACGCCCCTCCCCGGCCTGCATCTTTCGCATTGGGCATCTCCGCAGCCGGCGGACCGCTGCCGTCCGCTCCACCTGTTCCCTGACGGTCTTCAGGCCTTTCCGCCGAAATGAAAAAAGGATTACGTGACACCGTAATCCTTGCTTTGCGAGCTGTTGACGAGGATTGAACTCGTGACCTCTTCCTTACCAAGGAAGTGCTCTACCACTGAGCTACAACAGCAACATTTCTCATTCGAGTGGTGCAAAAGTACATAAGAAAAATGAAAAGACCAAAAATTTGTGCGGTTTTCACAATTATTTTCTATCTTTACTTTTGAATTATAACTCTAAACCCATGAAACGTATACTGATAATAGGCGCCGGAGGCCAGATAGGTTCCGAGCTGACGGTTTACCTGCGCAAAATCTACGGCGACCGCAACGTCGTCGCCACCGACATGCGCGAATGCAAGGCTCTCGGCGAAGCAGGGCCTTTCGAAGTGCTCAACGCCCTCGACGCTACGGCCATGGCCTCGGTGGTCGCCCGTTACCATATCGACTCGATCTTCAACCTCGTGGCGCTGCTCTCGGCCGTCGGCGAGCGCAATCCCCAGATGGCGTGGAACGTCAACATGGGTGCGCTGAACAACTCGCTCGAAGTGGCCCGCCAGCACCACTGCGCGCTCTTCACGCCCAGCTCGATCGGCGCCTTCGGCCCCACCTCGCCCAAGGACCGGACCCCGCAGGATACCATCATGCAGCCGACGACGATCTACGGCATCTGCAAGGTCACGGGCGAAATGCTGGGCAACTACTATCACCACAAATACGGCGTCGATACCCGCTCGGTGCGTTTTCCGGGCATTATTTCGAGCGTCACGCTGCCCGGCGGCGGCACGACCGACTATGCGGTCGAGATCTACTACGAGGCCATCCGCTCCGGGCGGTTCACCTGCCCCGTGCCGCCGGACGTCTATATGGACATGATCTACATGCCCGACGCGCTGCGCGCCTGCGTCGAACTGATGGAGGCCGATCCCGCGAAACTCGTTCACCGCAACAGCTTCAACATCGCCTCGATGAGCTTCACGCCGGAGATCATCTGCGCCGAGATCAGGAAGCGTCTGCCCGATTTCACGATGGATTACGACGTCGATCCCGTCAAGAAGGAGATCGCCGAGAGCTGGCCCAATTCGCTGGACGACACCTGCGCCCGCGAGGAGTGGGGCTGGAAACCCGAATGGGACCTTTCGCGCATGACCGACGACATGCTGGCGCACATCCGGACGAAACTGGCTGCCGAATGAGTCTGTCCGGCGGCCGTCCGGCGGTAACGCGTGTCGCCGAGACCGCTTCGAGCTGGGACGGCGCGCCGCTTCCGGCCTATCCGGCGGGGCGGCCGCAGGTGACGATTCTCCGGGCGACGATTCCGCCGCATGCGACACTCCCGCGGCACACGCATGCCGTCGTCAATGCCGGCGTGATCCTCCGCGGCGAACTGACCGTGGTCTCCGACAACGGGACGGAGCGGACTTTCCGCGCCGGCGAGGGTATCGTGGAGCTGGTCGGCACGGTCCATTACGGCGAAAACCGCGGCGACGGGGAGACCGAGATGGTGATGTTTTACGCCGGAACGGAGGGCGTGCCGCTCTCCGAGAGTGCGGATCTATAACCGAAAGTTATGACGACGAGACGAATTACGCGGACCATAGCCCTTTTTGTGCTGTTGCTGACAGCTGCGGTTATCGGCGGGAGTTTCTACATGCTCGGCTTCTCGCTGCGCCCCGAAGAGACGATGCGGGCGAAAAATGCCACGGCCTATGAATATATGTACGCCGAGTATCCTTTCCTGCGTCCGTGGACGGACAGCCTCGAACGGGCCGGAGCGCTGCGCGATACGGTGATCGTCGATCCGCAGGGCGTGCGGCTCCATGCGCTCTACGCCGCGGCTCCCGAACCGACCGACCGCACGGCCGTCATCGTCCACGGATATACCGACTGCGCCGTGCGGATGCTGATGATCGGCTACCTCTATAATCACGACCTGCGTTACAACGTGCTGCTGCCCGACCTGCATTACCACGGCCGGAGCGAAGGCCGGGCGATCCGCATGGGCTGGCTCGACCGGCTGGATGTGCTGCGCTGGATGGAGGTCGCCGACACCCTCTTCGGCGGCAATACGCAGATGGTCGTTCACGGTATCTCGGTGGTCGCCGTAACGTCAAAGATGGTTGCGGGCGAGTCGCAGCGCCCCTATGTGAAGTGTTTTGTCGAGGACTGCGGCTACACGAGCGTCTGGGACGAGTTCTCGAACGAGCTGAAAACCTCGTTCGGACTTCCCGCATTTCCGCTGATGCACACTGCGAGCTGGCTCTGTGATCTAAAATACGGCTGGAATTTCCGCGAGGCTTCGGCGCTGGCGCAGGTGGCCAAGTGCGAACTTCCGATGCTCTTCATCCACGGCGACGCCGACGATTACGTGCCTACGTGGATGGTCTATCCGCTCTATGAAGCCAAGCCGGGCGAAAAGGAGCTGTGGCTCGTTCCCGGAGCCGGACACGCCTACTCCTACCGGGACAACAGGGAGGAATACACCGCCGTCGTCCGGGAGTTCGTCGGAAAATACGTCCGCTGATTCCGCGGCCGCCCGGTCCGTGCTGGAGCCGTAACCGCCTCGGACCGCATGGACTCCGATCTGCCGCAGGAGACCGGTCCGCCGATTCGGGAACGGGGCTGACCCGACTACAGTGCTGACCCGACAACGGTGCAGCCCTCAAAGCGGCCGTAGCTCTGAAAACGGTGCCGGACCCGAAAGCGGCTGCGGTCCCGACAACGGTGCGCCCCGCATGAAATCTCAAGGCCGGAACTTCTCTGAAGTTCCGGCCTTGACATCTTCCGGATTCCGGACCGCTCCTTCCCGGAAGTGCCGGGAAGAGGGGCGGCCGCGAAAATCCGCCTATCCGGGGCGCCTAATTGGAGGCGAGCTTTTTCACCGTTCCGGAGAACGATCCCGTCACCAGATAGGGCATCGGGTGGTCGTCGCCCGTCGAGAACGACACTTCGTAGTCCGTTCCGTTCGACGTTTTCAGGGTCAGCGAACCGTTGGTCATCGGGGCATGGGGCGTGCGGCCGCTGTAGAACCACGTGTTCACGGCCCGGAGATTTCCGCCGCCGAGCTCTTCCCGTGTGCCGGGCAGGAAGCCGGGCGTGTCGTCCGAGGTTGCTTTGTAGGTGCCCGACGGAATGTATTCCTGCCCCGGAGCCGTTTTCAGCCTGAACCAGAGGTAGTACCCCGTCGCGCCCTGCGTCGCGTAGCACTCCTTTTCGTAGAAGTGCAGGTCCCAGCGGTCGTACCGGGCCGTACATTCGTCCGTGATCTTCTTGATCGAAACCACCGGCGCGTCGGCGTTCATCGCATAGTCGGCATTCAGTTTCGAGTCGCCGCGGTAAGAGTCGTTTATGCGGTTTTCGAATTCGAGCGCTCCGCGGTAGCTGACGCGCAGCGTGCTGTCGTCTTCGTCGATGAACTCCGCCTTGATCGTGGTGATGCCGTTGTCGGTCTTGATCCGCATCTTTCCGCCGACGATGGCGTGGGGTGTTGTGGAACCCTCCTCTTCGTTAGGCTCGTTCCAATAGGTGCCGAACAGAGCCGGCATGCCGAAGGAATCGGTTCCGAGAAATCCCTCGATGAATACGCCGGCCTTGTTGTCGGTGGATTTTCCGATGGTGTATTCGCCGTCCAGCGGACGCGCGCTTTTTGGATCGGTCGCCAGTACGCTCAGGAAGTCGATGTCGAGCCGGTACTTGTAGGGCGCGGCATCGGCCTGATCGAGGTCTGCGTCGGTCAGCACCAGATAGTAGTCGCCGGCCGCATCGCCCCAGTAGGTGTGGTAATAGGTGCCGTAGGCGTGGGGGAGTGCGAGGTAATCGGGATCGGTCTCTTTGCCGTCTCCGCCGTTTTCATTGTCGTCGTTGCTGCATGCGGCGAAGGCCGTCAGGGCCAGCGCGGCGGTCAGGAGCAGTGATTTTCTGAAGATTTGCATAGGTCGTAACGTATTTGGGGATTAGTTTTTGAATCCGGGTTGCCCGGTGTAGGTGAACGAAAACGTCTCTTCGGCCCCGTCGTCGCGGAGCGTTCCCTCTATCTTCCAGCTTTCGCCGACGGTCGAGACGGTGAACGATCCCGACGTGGCGACGTAGGTGGCTTGGCCTGTTTTCCAGTAGGTGCCGGCGGCCCGGCCGTTCTCGGAGATGTAGCCTGAGCGGAACGTGAAGGTTTCGTTGGCGTATTTTCCCGCTTCCGAACGCAGGTCGATCGTGTATTTGCCGTCGCCGGGCAGCGGCGCCGCCGGATCGGCGGCCGGCACGCTGCGGAGCTGCGAATGCAGTTCGACCCTTTCGTTGCCGCCGCGGAGCATGTAGGTGTCGGCCGCAATGCCGTAGTCGTTGGGATAGTAGTCGCCGAAGACCATCGACAGCCGTTCGTACACGACCGGGTCTTCCTCCCCGGATTCGTTTGCGAAGGCCAGCGCGCCGCTCCACGAGAACGCGAGGGCGGTTTTGTCCCCGTCGTTCACCTCGCCCGACAGGGTGAAGATCCCGTCGCCCGATGCTGCGGGCGCGAGCGTCATGCTGCCCGCACGGATCGCGAACTTCGTTTTCTGCCCGGCCTGATTCGCGCTCCGGACCTCGACGCCGCTTTTGGCGGTTTCCCACGAGGATGCCTCCGGCGCGAACGTTCCCGCCCGGCGGGTCTCCGCCGCCGTGTAAACGCCCGCTTCGGGCATCGCGGCGGAGGGTTTGGGGGCTTTGACGCTCGTCAGGTCCGCTTCCAGCACGTCTCCGTCCGCATTGGTCAGTGTCAGACGGTAGTTGCCGTCTCCGGTCCGGTACCTGTCTCCGAGGTAAACCGCCTGCAAGACGGTCGTGAACTCGATGGTGTAATTTACGGCCCGCACGGGCGGCTCCTTCTCCTTGTCGTCGGAACAGGACGCGGAAGACAATACTGCGGCCGCCAGCAGCGGCAGCAGCAAGGTTTTTTCTATTCTCTCCATAATTAACCTGATTTGATTGTGATTGGTCCGGCATCGGCATAGTGCCGCTCGGCAGCAAAAATAGAAATACCCCCTTTCTTGTCAAAACAAAGCCGGGGGTCAAATCGGGTGTGGGTCGTTGCTGTTAAGTTGTTGTTTTTTAGTTTGATGACTCTGTCCGGTCCCGCCCGGACCGGGGTATATCCGATGTCTCCGCGTCGCTTTGCGTCCGGAATTCCGCGCCCTTGCGACTCTTTTCTCCGGAGCCGCCGTTTTCCGGCAACGCACGTCGGAAACGAAAGAAACCCGGTCTTTCGAGACCGGGTTTCTTTGTCGGAATGTTGCGGATTAAGCCTTGCCGGCCGAACCCAGCTCGATCTCGCACTTGTGCATGTAGAGTTTCTTCAGCTCGTCGCGGGCCGGACCCAGATATTTGCGGGGGTCGAACTCGGCGGGCTGGTCTACGAAGATCTTGCGGATGGCTGCGGTCATCGCCAGACGGCCGTCCGAGTCGATGTTGATCTTGCAGACGGCGCTCTTGGCGGCCTTGCGGAGCTGCTCTTCGGGAATGCCTACGGCATCCTTCAGCGCACCGCCGTGCGTGTTGATGATCTTCACGTACTCCTGCGGAACCGACGACGATCCGTGCAGCACGATGGGGAAGCCCGGAAGCTCCTTCTCGATCTCGGCCAGAATATCGAAACGCAGTTCGGGCGGAACGAGGATGCCCTCGGCGTTGCGGGTGCACTGTTCGGGCTTGAACTTGTTGGCGCCGTGCGAGGTGCCGATCGAGATGGCCAGCGAATCCACGCCGGTCTTGGATACGAAATCCACGACGTCCTTGGGATCGGTGTAGGTGTGGTGCTCGGCCGAAACCTCGTCCTCCACGCCGGCCAGTACGCCCAGCTCGCCTTCTACCGTCACGTCGAACTGGTGTGCGTAGTCGACCACCTGCTTGGTGAGCGCCACGTTCTCCTCATAGGGGAGGTGCGAACCGTCGATCATCACCGACGAGAAGCCCATGTCGATGCAGCTCTTGCAAAGCTCGAACGAGTTGCCGTGGTCGAGGTGCAGAACGATCGGAATGTTCTTGCCCAGCTCCTTGGCATATTCGACGGCGCCCTGAGCCATGTAGCGGAGCAGGGTCTGGTTGGCGTACTTGCGCGCGCCCGACGACACCTGAAGAATTACCGGCGACGAAGCCTCCACGCAAGCCTGAATGATGGCCTGCATCTGCTCCATGTTGTTGAAGTTGAATGCCGGGATGGCATAACCGCCCTTGATGGCCTTTGCGAACATCTCACGGGTGTTCACAAGACCCAAATCTTTGTAGGATACCATAGTAATTTAATTTATGCAGTGAATTGTTTCTCTCGAAAAACCGCACAAATTTAATAAATATTCTAATTAATTGCGCCTGTTCGGGCTATTTTATTCGCCTTTTTGTGAAAAAAATAACAGACGGCCGGAAATTGTTGCGCAATCCGGATTGTTTTTTGTATTTTTGCATGGCTTTAGCTCCGGGGGATTCCCGAATCGCGGACGGGCTTCCGCGCCCCGCGGCGGCCGAAGCGTCGGGGCGGACTGCAAGGATTGCAAGGATATTGATACTACAAACATAAACAAACTACCATTATGGCTGACTTTATTTATCAGGAGCCGTTCCCCGTGGGGGAGGACAAAACCGAGTACCGTCTTTTGACGAAGGATTACGTGAAGGTCGTCGAGTGCGACGGACGTAAAATCCTGAAGGTGGACCCCGCGGGTCTCGAACTGCTGTCGAAGGCCGCCTACGGCGACGTGTCGTTCTATCTGCGCGCCTCGCACCTGCAGAAGCTGCGCAACATCCTCGAAGATCCCGAAGCTACCGACAACGACAAGTTTGTGGCCTACACCATGCTGCTGAATCAGGTCGTTGCGGCCGAGGGCGAGCTGCCGACCTGTCAGGACACCGGCACGGCCATCTGCATCGGCCATAAGGGCGAGGATGTCTACACGGGCGCCGACGACGCCGCGTGCATCTCGAAAGGCGTTTACGAAACCTACAAGGAGCGCAACCTGCGCTATTCGCAGGTCGTGCCCTTCACGATGACCGACGAGAAGAATTCGGGCACCAATCTGCCGGCCCAGATCGACATCTACGGCGGCCGTCCGGGCATGGAATACGAATTCCTCTTCATCACCAAGGGCGGCGGCTCGGCCAACAAGACCTTCCTCTACCAGCAGACCAAGGCGCTGCTGAACGAGGAGTCGCTCACGAAATTCATCAAACAGCATATCTTCGACCTCGGCACGTCGGCCTGCCCGCCTTACCACCTCGCGATCTGCATCGGCGGCACGTCGGCCGAAATGTGCCTTTCGACCGTGAAGAAGGCTTCGGCCGGCTACCTCGACGAGCTGCCCACTTCGGGCAACGAGGGAGGCCGCTGCTTCCGCGACCTCGAATGGGAGGAGAAGGTGCTCAAGATCTGTCAGGAGAGCGGCGTCGGCGCGCAGTTCGGCGGCAAGTACCTCGTACACGACGTGCGCGTGATCCGCGCCCCGCGTCATGCGGCTTCGTGCCCCGTGGCCATCGGCGTCAGCTGCTCGGCGGACCGTAACATCAAGGCCAAGATCACGCCCGACGGCATCTTCCTCGAAGCGCTGGAGAAGAACCCCGCCCGCTTCCTGCCCGCCGAGGCGCCCGCCATGTCGCCCGCCGTGGACATCGACCTCGACGAAGGCATGGACAAGGTCCGCGAAATACTTACCAAATATCCGATCAAGACGCGCCTGAACCTGAAGGGCACGCTGATCGTGGCGCGCGACATCGCCCACGCCCGCATCAAGCAGATGCTCGACGAGGGCAAGCCCATGCCCGAATACTTCAAGAAGCACCCGGTGTACTACGCGGGTCCGGCCAAGACGCCGGAGGGCATGGCTTCGGGCTCGTTCGGCCCCACGACGGCCGGACGCATGGACCCCTACGTGGATCTGTTCCAGTCGCACGGCGGTTCGCTGGTGATGGTGGCCAAGGGCAACCGCTCGCAGCAGGTCACCGACGCCTGCCGCAAGCACGGCGGTTTCTACCTCGGTTCGATCGGCGGCCCGGCGGCTATTCTGGCCAAGAACTCGATCAAGTCGGTCGAGGTCGTGGACTTCCCCGAACTGGGCATGGAGGCCGTCCGCAAGATCTACGTCGAGAACTTCCCGGCGTTCATCATCGTCGACGACAAGGGCAACGACTTTTTTGCCGATTTCAAACATTAAAAAACGGCCCGGAGATATACTAACGGGCAAAAGTTTACGTTGTAAAATCTGAAGAAAGATTTTATTGTAAGGCTCAATGAGAGATTTCATTGCGAAAATATCCCTGACGGCGCTCTTCGCGCTGGCGATCTTCTCGGCATCGGCTGCCGAGAAGGTCACTTTTGAGGCCAGCTCTCCGCTGACGGTCGCCGTCGGCGAAGCGTTCCGCGTGGAGTTCGCGCTCAACGCCTATCCCGACAAGGGGACGTTCAAGGCGCCTTCGTTCGAAGGATTCGACGTGATCGCCGGCCCGGCCGAGTCGTCGGGCCAGTCGATCCAGATCGTCAACGGAGCGATGACCAAAAGCATCAATTACACGATCACCTACGTCCTGCTTCCGCAGGCCGCGGGCAACGTCACCGTCGGGGCTGCCGAAGTCACGGTGGACGGCACCGTCTACCGTTCCAACGCCCTGCCGATCGAGATCGTGAACGAGGGCAAGTCCCCCGGCGCCGGCGGCACGCAGTCCCGGCCGCGCGAGGACTCCTCGCCGGACGTTACGGCGCAGAACCAGATCGCCAAGGACGACATTCTGCTGCGCGCCGTCGTGTCGCGGACCTCGGTCTACAAGGGCGAGCCGCTGCGCGTGACGTTCAAGCTGTACGAGCGGGTGCCGGTCGTGGGATACAACGACGTGAAATTCCCGTCGTTCAACGGATTCTGGGCGCAGGAGCTTAATACCGACAACGCCCGGCGCCAGCGCGAGACCTTCAACGGCAAGGTCTACGAGACGCTCGTGGCCAAGGAGTACCTGCTCTACCCGCAGCAGGCCGGGACGCTCGTGATCGAGCCGGCCGAACTGACGGCCGTGGCGCAGGTCGTGGTGCCGGGACGCCGCAACGTGGACCCCTTCTTCGGGGGCGGTCCCGACTTCGTCAACGTGCCCCGCAAGGTGCAGAGTCCGCGCATCAACATCGCCGTCAAGCCGCTGCCTGCGGGCGCTCCCGCCAGCTTCAGCGGCGCCGTGGGCAGTTTCACGATGGATGCCGTGCTTCCGCAGGAGCGGCTGGCCGCCAACTCCGCGGCGACCTATACGGTGAAGATCTCCGGCACGGGCAACCTTACGTTCGTGCAGGCCCCCAAACTGACGCTCCCCGCTTCGTTCGAGCAGTATAACGTCAAGACCACCGAGTCGATCAACACCTCGGCGGCCGGCATTTCCGGCTACCGCCAGTTCGAATATCCCTTCATCGCGCGCGCCGAAGGCACGTACGAGGTGGAACCCGTCGAATTCAGCTATTTCGACCCGTCGCGCATGCAGTACATGACGCTGAAGTCGAAGGCGCTGGAGCTGGAGATCACGCCCGACGCCAAGGGCGGCGGCGACGCCCCCGTGGTGCAGGGCCGCGGCATGTCGAAGGAGGAGGTCAAGCTGCTCGGACAGGATATCCGCTTCATCAAGCTGGGCAGTCCGCAGCTGCGTTCGGTCCGCGAACCGTTCCTCTTCAGCGCGGCCTACTGGGTGCTGTTCTTCGGCATCCTGATCCTCTTCGCAATGGTCTACGTCGCGCTGCGCCGGCAGATCCGCGAGTCGCAGAACGTGGCCCTGCTGCGGGGCAAGCGCGCCAACAAGGTCGCCGTGCAGCGTTTCCGCGCCGCCAAACGCTACATGGAGGAGCAGAACCGCCATGCGTTCTACGAGGAGATGCTCCGCGCGTTGTGGGGCTACATGAGCGACAAGTTCAACATTCCGGTCGCCAACCTCACGAAGGAGAACGTCCGCGAGGAGCTGCACAAACGGGGCGTCTCGTCCGAAGAGTCGCAGCGTTTCACGGCCATCATCACCAAGTGCGACGAGGCGCAGTATTCGCCGGCCGCATCGGCCCGGATGACCGAGGTCTACGGCGAGGGCGTCGATATCATTTCGCGGATCGAAGCGATGATAAAACGATAGGAACAGCTATGAAAAAACGAATTTCAGTTTGTCTCGTCCTGCTGCTGGGGTGTCTGGCATCCTATGCGCAGGAGCCTGCCGACAGCCTTGCGCAGCCGGTGGCGGAGCAGAGCGAGTCCGCGCCCCGGCCCACGACCGAACAGTTGTGGGACATGGCCAACACGGCCTATATCAACGGCAATTTCCATTCGGCCGCCGAAGTCTACGAAGAGATTCTTTCCCGCGGGGTAAGCTCCGTGAAACTCTACTATAACCTCGCCAATGCCTACTTCAAGGAGGACCGCATCGGCAAGGCCATCCTCTATTACAAACGGGCGCTGCGGCTGGCTCCCGGCAACGACGACATCCGCCACAACCTGAGCGTCGCCGAAGCCCGCACGAAGGACAACATCGAGGACATTCCCGAATTCTTCTTCGTGACGTGGATGCGCGAAGCCCGCCACACGATGAGCTGTACGGCGTGGAGCGTCCTTTCGCTGGTGCTGCTGGCCTGCGCGCTGGCGCTGTTTCTGGTCTACCTGCTGGCCCAGCGGCTTTCGCTGCGCAAGGCCGGGTTTTACGGCACCGTCGTCGCCGTGCTGTTGTGCATGCTGACGACGTGGTTCGCGCTGGGCGAACGCCGCGAGATGCTCGACGACACTTCGGCCGTGGTCATGACCGCTTCTACGGCGGTCAAGAGTTCGCCCGACAAGTCGTCCACCGATCTTTTCGTGCTGCACGAAGGCACGGTCGTGACGATCACGAACCGGCTCGACGACTGGTGCGAAGTGGTGATCGCCGACGGCAAGAAAGGGTGGCTGGAGTGCCGCAAAATCGAAACGATCTGAATGTCTAAATTACTACAGGACGTCGTCGGCGAGTTGTCGAAGCTTCCGGGCGTGGGGCGCCGCACGGCGCTGCGCCTCGCCATCCACATCCTGCGCATGGAGCGGGAGTCGGTGGCCGAAATGACGGAGAGCATCGACCGTTTCCGCAACGACGTGAAATACTGCGCCGAGTGCAACAACCTTTCGGACGAGGAGGTGTGCCCGATTTGTCTGGACGACGAGCGCGACCGGACCACGATCTGCGTCGTGGAACAGGTCGCCGACGTGCTCTCGATCGAGAATACCCACCAGTACAAGGGCCTTTACCACGTGCTGGGCGGGGTCATTTCGCCGATGCAGGGCATTTCGCCCTCGGATCTGAAGATCGACCTGCTGACCGAACGCATCGCCCGCGGCGGCGTGAAGGAGGTGATCCTCGCCATTTCGACCTCGGTCGAGGGCGAGACGACGCTCTTCTACCTGATGAACCGCCTGCGGCAGTTCCCCGGCGTGAAAGTCACCTCGATCGCCCGCGGCATCGGCTTCGGCGACGAGCTGGAATACGTCGACGAGCTGACCATCACGCATGCCCTGCGGAACCGCCGCGAAGTCGAATGATTCGCGGCCCGATAAATAAACGGTACGAAAAATGAAAAGAGGAATAATGACCCTCGCGGCGTTGGCCGCCATGTTGTGGAGCCTGCCCGCTGCGGCGCAGGAGGAATACCGGCAACCCGCGCTGGAGAATCCCGAATCGTGGAGCGTCGTGGTGATCCCCGACCTGCAGGGATATGCCAAGAACGAAGCCAGCCAGCCCATCGCCCGCCTGATGACGGCATGGATCGCCGACAATATCGAGCGGCTGAACGTTCGGATGGTGCTCTGCGTGGGCGACGTGGTCGAGCAGAACGACCGCATCGGCAACGGCTTTTCGGGCGATCTGATCTCGGTGCGCCAATGGCAGGGCATGGCCGATGCGTTCAAGGTGCTGGACGGCCGCGTGCCCTATCTGGTCGCCACCGGCAACCACGACTACACCTACACCCGCAGCGGCGCGCGGCGTACGCACCTGAACGAATATTTCCCGATCGGCCGCAACCCGCTCAACGCGGCGGCGATCTGTCAGTTCGGACTCGATTCGGACGAGAATCCCGCCGTCGAGAACTGCGCCTTCGAACTGAAGGCCCCCGACGGAAAGGACTACCTTTTCCTGAATATGGAGTTCGCGCCCCGCGATACGGTGATGAAGTGGGCGCAGCAGGTGGCGGGGCTGGAGGAGTACGCCGATCACCGGATCGTGCTGATGACCCACGCTTACCTCGATGCCAAGGATCAGCGGCTGTCCGGTCCCTGCAAGGTGACGAGCTACGAGCCGCTGGTGCGCAACGGCAGGATCGTGAAGATCAAGGGACTGCCGCTTCCCGACGCCAGCAACGGCGAGGAGCTCTGGCAGAAACTGGTCCGCCCGGCTTCTAACATCGAACTGGTGGTCTGCGGCCACATTTCGGGAAGCGGGTTCCGCACCGACAGAAACAGCGCCGGAAAAGACGTACACCAGATGCTCTTCGACGCGCAGTCGATGGGCGGCGGTTACGAGGGCAACGGCGGCGACGGCTGGATACGCATTCTGGAGTTCATGCCCGACGGCGTGACGGTGAAGGCGACGACTTTCTCGCCCCTGTTCGCCATTTCGCCCACTACGCGGCAGTTCGCTTGGATGCGCGACGCGAAGAACGAATTTACGTTCCGCTTCAGCAAATAAGACCCGGGTACGGGATCGTACCCAATTTAAAATAGTTTCAGTTATGGAATTTCTGACAAACGACAAACTCACGATCGTGGGCGCGGCCGGTATGATCGGCTCGAACATGGCCCAGACGGCGCTGATGATGCGCCTTACGCCGAACATCTGCCTGTATGACCCGTATGCTCCCGCGCTCGAAGGTGTGGCCGAGGAGCTTTATCACTGCGCGTTCGAAGGGGTGAACATCACTTGGACGAGCGATATCAGGGAGGCTCTTACGGACGCTTCGTATGTCGTTTCGTCGGGCGGCGCGGCGCGCAAGGCGGGCATGACGCGCGAAGACCTGCTGAAAGGCAATACCGAGATCGCCGCACAGCTGGGCAAGGACATCAAGACCTACTGCCCCGGTGTGAAGCATGTGGTCGTGGTTTTCAATCCCGCCGACATCACGGGACTGGTGACGCTGATCTATGCGGGCATCCGTCCCTCGCAGCTTTCGACCCTCGCCGCGCTGGACAGCACGCGCCTGCGTTCGGAGCTGGCCAAGTATTTCAAGATTTCGCCCGACGAAATCCGCAACTGCCGCACCTACGGCGGCCACGGCGAGCAGATGGCCGTCTTCGCCTCGACGACGCTCGTCGCCGGACGTCCCCTTTCGGAGCTGATCGGCCATGAAATGCCCGAAGGCGACTGGCACGACCTGCAGCAGCGTGTGATTCAGGGCGGCAAGCATATCATCGACCTGCGCGGCCGCTCGTCGTTCCAAAGCCCGGCCTACCTGTCGATCTGCATGATCGCTGCGGCCATGGGCGGCAAGCCGTTCGGCTATCCGGCGGGCGTATTCGTGCACAACGATGAGTTCAAGCATATCCTGATGGCTATGGAGACCCAGATCACCAAGGAGGGCGTCAGCTACAAGAACGTGCAGGGCACGGCCGAGGAGAACAAGACCCTCGCCGCCAGTTACGAACACCTCTGCAAACTGCGCGACGAGGTGATTTCGATGGGCATCATCCCGCCCGTGGAGGAATGGCGCAGCCTGAATCCGCACCTGAAATAGACGCGGCGAGCCGTATGAAAAAGGGGAGGACTGTCCGAAAGTCCTCCCCTTTTTTGTCGTCAGGCTGCGCCCGTGCTTCGTCTCAGGGCTTCGCCTGAAATACGGCCCGCAGTTCGCCGTCGCTCAGCAGGAGCAGCATCGGTCCGTCCATATCGTAGTGCGTCGTCGATTCGAGCGCCTTGGTGAACGCGTCCTCCTGCTCCATGCCGGGGCATGCCATCATCGTCGATGCCAGCGGCCCGATCTTCAGCACGCCCTTCTCGGTCGCTTCGTACTTCCCCATGATGCGGTTGCAGGCGCCGACGCCCGCGATGCGGTTCTCTTCGGCCAGAAACGTAAGCGTGAATTTGCCCTCTTCGGGTTTGACGGCCTTGCCGCCCAGCTGAATGAGCTGCCACTCGGTGCCGATGAGCGGCCTGCGGTTTTTCTTCTGGTAGGAACGGCAGCTGCAGCACCCTGCGGCGAGGGCCGCAACGGCGGCGAGGGCCGCGATTTTCAGCAAAATCTTCATAGTATATTATTATATGTGTTGTGCAAATATAGGGAATAAATCGTACCTTTGTGTAAAATTTGAAAAATACCCGTTATGAAGAAGATTATCGCATCGCCCCATGCGCCCAAAGCCGTGGGACCCTACTCGCAGGCCGTCGAAGCCGGCGGCGCGCTCTATGTTTCGGGCCAGCTCCCGATCGACGGCGCCACCGGCAAAATGGACGAAGGCGTCGAAGCCCAGACGCACCGGTCGCTTACGAACCTGCGCCACATCCTCGAAGAGGGCGGCTATACGCTCGGCGACGTGGTCAAGACCACCGTCCTGCTGCAGGACATCGGCGATTTTGCCGCGATGAACGCCGTTTACGCCCGGTTCTTTACCGAGCGGATGCCCGCCCGCGTGTGCTATCAGGTGGCGGCGCTTCCGATGGGCGCGCTGGTCGAGATCGACGCTGTGGCGGTGAAGTAGCCGGTGCTTTTCTGGGCCGCGGTCCGCACGCCGAAACCGGTGCTGCGGGTTTCCGCCGGCCGATAAATGCGTCTCACGTATGCGGGGCGCATCTTTTGCACCTTTTGTAAATAACTTGTGGATAAAATTGGTGTGCGTCGCTGGTTTTTTCCATATAAAAGAGTCATTTTTGTAAAACCGGACTTTGTCCGTTCCGACGCTAAAATTCTGAAATAAAGTAATATAGTCATGTCAAAAGCCGCAAAACCCGTGGCGCCGCAGAAAGTCGAATACAACGATGCGGTCGCCGAGTCGAAAAAGTATTTCGAAGGGGACGACCTCGCCGCAACGGTGTGGGTCAGCAAGTACGCCCTCAAGGACTCTTTCGGCAATATTTACGAAACGTCGCCCAAGCAGATGCACGAGCGTATCGCCGCCGAGATCGAGCGCATCGAACGCAAGTATCCCGATCCGATGAGCAAGGAGGAGGTGTTCGAGCTGCTCGACCATTTCCGGTACGTGATTCCGCAGGGCGGCCCGATGACGGGTATCGGCAACAACTTTCAGGTGGCCTCGCTCTCGAACTGCTTCGTGATCGGCCATAAGAACCCGGCCGACTCGTACGGCGGCATTTTCCGCATGGACGAGGAGCAGGTGCAGCTGATGAAGCGCCGCGGCGGCGTGGGGCACGACCTTTCGCACATCCGTCCCACGGGCAGCCCCGTGCTGAACTCGGCCCTCACCTCCACGGGTATCGTTCCGTTCATGGAGCGCTATTCCAACTCGACGCGCGAGGTGGCGCAGGACGGCCGCCGCGGAGCGCTGATGCTCTCGCTGTCGATCAAGCATCCCGACGCCGAGCGTTTCATCGACGCCAAGGTCGATACGGGCAAGGTCACGGGCGCCAACGTCTCGATCAAGATCGACGACGAATTCATGCGCGCCGCGATCGCGGGCAAGAAGTACCACCAGCAGTTCCCGATCAAGTCGGACCATCCCAAATACGAGCAGGACATCGACGCCAAGAAACTCTGGGATAAAATCATCCACAACGCATGGAAGTCGGCCGAGCCGGGCGTGCTGTTCTGGGATACGATCATCCGCGAGAGCGTGCCCGACTGCTATGCCGACGAGGGCTTCGTGACGGTTTCGACCAACCCCTGCGGCGAGATTCCGCTCTGCCCCTACGATTCGTGCCGCCTGCTGGCGATGAACCTGCTGAGCTATGTGGACAACCCCTTCACCAAGGAGGCGAAGTTCAATTTTGACAGGTTCAAGGCGCATGTCGGCAAGGCCATGCGCATGATGGACGACATCATCGACCTCGAACTGGAGAAGGTCGAGCAGATCATCGCCAAGATAGCCGCCGATCCCGAAGACGAGGAGGTCCGCCGCGTGGAGCTGGAGTTGTGGAAGAAGATCCGCACCATGGCGCAGAAGGGCCGCCGCACGGGTCTCGGCATCACGGCCGAGGGCGATATGCTCGCGGCGCTGGGGCTGCTTTACGGCTCGGACGAGGCGATCGCTTTCGCCGTCGAGGTGCAGAAGACGCTGGCCGTCGAAGCCTACCGCGCTTCGGTCCGGATGGCCGCCCAGCGCGGAGCGTTCCCGATCTACGACGCTTCGAAGGAGAAGAACAACCCGATGATCGCCCGCATCCGCGAGGCCGATCCGGAGCTGTACGCCGAAATGGAGAAGAACGGCCGCCGCAATATCGCCATGCTGACCATCGCCCCGACGGGCACCACGTCGCTCATGTCGCAGACCACGTCGGGCATCGAACCGGTGTTCCGCACGGTCTACAAGCGCCGCCGCAAGATCAACCCTTCGGACCATGACACGCACGTCGATTACGAGGACGAAACGGGCGAAAAGTTTCAGGAGTACAATGTCTACCACCACAATTTCGTCAAGTGGCTGGACGCGAACGGATACGATACGTCGAAACTGGAGACCATCTCGGACGCCGAGCTGAACGAGTGGGTGGCGGCTTCGCCCTACCACGGCGCCACGGCCAACGACATCGACTGGGTGGCGAAGGTCAAGATGCAGGGGGCGATCCAGAAATGGGTGGACCATTCGATCTCGGTGACGGTGAACCTGCCGAACAATGTCTCCGAAGCGCTCGTCGCCGATGTGTACCGCACGGCTTGGGAGTGCGGCTGCAAGGGCGTCACGGTTTACCGCGACGGCTGCCGCGACGGCGTGCTGCTCGACAAGGCTTCCAAGAACAAGAAAAAGAAGTGCGAGGGGCATCCCGGCGAAGTGGCGAAGCGTCCCAAGTCGATTCCTGCCGACATCGTGCGGTTCAAGAACGGCACGGAGGACTGGATCGCCTTCGTGGGACTTCAGGACGGACGTCCCTACGAGGTCTTCACGGGTAAGATCGAGGAGGACGCCATGTATATTCCCCGCAAGATCAACAAGGGCTTCATCATCAAGGTCCGCGAGGACGACGGCACCAAGCGTTACGACTTCCAGTATACCGACCGTTACGGCTATACGAACACCATCGGCGGCATCTCGCGCCTGTTCAACGAGGAGTTCTGGAACTACGCCAAACTTATTTCGGGCGTACTGCGCCACGGCATGCCGATCGAGAAGACCGTGTCGCTGATCGAGTCCCTGCATCTGGACAGCGAGTCGATCAACACGTGGAA